>Ga0123353_10012989_pt1 | contig 11896 bp, 6 predicted proteins | sample TergutLab28metaG_3_FD_92763 | JGI IMG/M metagenome (GOLD analysis project Ga0123353, IMG submission 92763) | Labiotermes labralis P3 segment gut microbial communities from Petit-Saut dam, French Guiana - Lab288 P3 | ecosystem: Host-associated > Arthropoda: Insects > Digestive system > Gut ... | reverse complement strand
CCTCTTTCTTTGGACCTGAATTGGTTTTGTTTGTTTTAGCCCCATCCGCAAGGCCAAAAAAAAAACTCCCCACCGCCCATTTTTTTTTTGGAATTCCCTTGGGGGGGGGGGGATGGCTGTGTAACATGAATAGGTCTGTACACTTTCGGAAATGTAAAATGCTGCCTGGAAGGAGTATTAATACGTGGCAACACGTTGCTATATGCGTGTACCCGGATATTAAAAATTTCGATTTTACTAAGGACTAAAACCACGATGCAAAATTCTAAGTTACAGAGAGCAAAATTTGTCCTTCCTGTAGATGTGCTACAGCTGCAAATTTTGTATGTAGTATCATACGTAGATAAATGTAGAATACCAATTCGACTTTGAAGCAGATTGTACCCTAGTAGAACTTTGTATTTGTGTCATTTTCTGATTATGCAATTACTTTGAATTGTAACTTTATTAGGTAGACACTTATATACAGGTTGATTCAAAACGATGGACTCATTTTCGTACTTCGTAATTGAGTCCATCGTTTTGAATCACCTTGTATTTAGTAATAAGATCAGACTTTGCTAACCCGTGTTTCAGTTTAAGCCATAAATGTATTTTTGTCTATTTGTAGTTATTAACATCTTGAAAAGGCACATTATCATAATCAGTCAGATTTATTGTTATCATTAGTAGATTTTATAACGTGCAATTCATGATTTAAATATTCTGTTATTGTTTTGTTTTTTAATATGTGTCCTGTTTATTGTCTTTTGTTATTTGTGTTTATATGTTGTGCTCTTTCCGTAATTGGTCATCTGACTGTTGACTCGGCACGTTCATAAAAATGAATTGAGACGAAATGAATTATTTTGTCTGAACGCAAACGACTATAAAATATTTCGCACTAGATTTCAACAACCCCCGGGCGACAAGCAGAAAGATCTTATAAAATTTTATAGTTGTTGCTAATGTGTTCCACAACAACAGTTTATGGCTGTTTTTACTTCTCTAAAAATCACCAATGTACAATGATTGCATCAAAGAACTGTTTATTTCAGCAGCAAAAAATTATGAAAGAGAACCTTTTACTGCTGCCATTTCAGATTGGAGCGTATGTGTAGCGTGAGTGGGCGGTGGACATATATTTGTGTGTTTCTTAGAAGGTCCAACCAGTCAACCCACTCGGCTTGCTTACGTACCCTGTTGGCGAAAAATTGTGCGTATCCTGCTGAAAAGAGCAAGCCAGCAAGAAAGAAGTATATTTATTACATTCTGATATACACACGTGCAATCGACATATGTCACCGGCACCTATAGTCGAAATATTACTTTCTCGCTATTGAACATTGTTGGTCTCTTGCTGTCCTGACCGCGTAGTGATACACAGCGAAAAAGTGGATTATTGCTCCTGCTTTTGGCATTTTCCTCTTGAAGAGTAAACAGGTCACCAGAAAAGTGCACTTTCGCTGCACCTACCTCTAGTGAGTTCGGGCCTTTACCGGCTTACGACTCAAGGGCAGTCTCTTCTTATCTGGCGACTTTAAATAGTTAGTGAAGTATGACAGGCCTACTGTTGCCAGGCAACCAGACGTAATTGGTCTGTTTGTTGCAGGAGTAGGGGTGTACATCTCGAGGGTGGAGGAGGGCAGTGTGGCGGAACGCGCAGGACTGCGGCCCGGCGATACGATACTTGAAGTCAATGGAACGCCTTTCTCAACTATCTCCCATGAGGAAGCTCTGAAAGTAAGTTCAAACGGTTCGATTTCTTGCAGAGGTTTCTGTTGAATCCATTAAGATTGTGATCCAGTAGGTGACACCGCGCAGTTTGGTATATAGGTGACATCTTTTCGAACCAAACTATTGGCTTCCACTTCGTATATTACTGTAATTCGAATTGCAAGATAATTCATCAATAAAGAGCAGGAAACGATGTGGAAGGGTATATTATCTCCTAAAACACCAAGCATTATCTCGGCATTTCTTAGGATAAAATAAGCATTATAACAACAGAAATTTCACTCATATTAACTAGTTTTCGTGTCGAGATATAAACACGGAACTTACCGATTACAAAACAAGGAAGCTTGTCATTTCGACTTTCTTTAATTGAGATGAAAATTAAGAAACTGTATATGTATACGAATTTAGTATCAGTCAATTGGTAAATTTTAGTGGAAATTTCTGGAATGTTCAGGAATTCCGAAATACGGTCGAGTTGCGTCACTTCTGACTAGGTTTCTTGACTCTTGAAGATGGGACCCGATAGGTTGTCCCGAAACATCGGTAAGTAAACAATCACTACTCGGTGCCTTATAGCGCAGAGGAGCTCAGTTCTCACGTAAGGGCGAGATGTCTTGAACGTTATGTAATGCCATCACGAAACGCTGAACAGAATATAACAATGTAATAATAAATTATTCAAGATAATTTGGTATGAAACTAAACCTTTCATATACATCTCGATTACAAACTCAAATATTTGATTTGTTAAAGCGGATGTCCATGAGTTAGAAAATGATTGGACGATATTAGAAAATTGAAGAATTTGACTCCGTTTTTACCCCTGTCTGAGATGTTTCTGGGGCCCATCCTTCCATGTATTCCATAGGTGCTGGCAGGATTTCTCCAAGATTGAAGCGGCTGGATTTAATTTTTGTCATTCACTACGATTTGGTTTCGAGATTAAAAATAAGCCGAGCTTTATCGTTATTAATTTTACATCCTTGATGGCGTGTAGTTAGGCACAGGTAGAACAACATATGGAGACCCCAGTAGAATATCATCTCTTACAGAAGATATATTGCGTCCCTGTTTATGATTCCATGTATGTGTATGTAGTAAGATTCGTCGAGAAATGGGGTCCTTTTTTGTCTTCAATCAGAAGAGAATATAAACTGAACCGATCGACTGAGAAATGAAAAGTATTACATAGATTCAAGGAGAAAAGGAATATCCTACAGACAGTAAAAAAAGAAGGAAGGCTGATTAGATTGGCCATTTCTTGCTTAGAACCTGCCTTCTAAAACACGTTTTTGAACGAAAGACTGAAGTGAGGTAAGACGAGGAAAAGGTGTAAGCAGCTACTGGATAACCTTAATGAAACGAAAGGATACTGGAACTAAAAGAGGATACACTAGGTCGCATTTAGTGGACAGCTCTCTTTGGAACAAGTTGTTGACTCGTAAGACAGACTGTGGAATGAATGAACATCAGTTAGAAGAATCGGTAACCTATGGGGATCCGGAGTGCGCCGGAATAGCTCAGTCAGCATAGCGACTCGCTACAGGCTGGACGGTCCGAGAATCGAATCCCACTGGGGGGCGAGATTTTCCGCACCCGTCCAGACCGGCCGTGAGACCCACCCAGCCTCCTGCACAATGGGTACCGGCTCTCTTTCCCAGGGCTAAAACGGCCGGGACGTGGCGTTGACCACCCACTCATCTAGCGCCGAGGTTAAGGAAAGAGTATAACTATACCTCTACTCCACAACTGGGCCTTCGTGGCCTGTTCTAGGGTGAACTTTTTATGGGAATCCGGATCGGGTCTATGCTGGTTACAGTGATGGAGTGTTACTTCAACACTGAAGCGATGTGACCGCTCCGGAGAGCGGTAGGCTACTCTGGTTTCATATCACCCAGGTAGACAATGGCAGACGGCCAGGGAGCCTTGGAGCGCGTCCATAGTAGGGCCTTATTTCAGAGTTTGACAGAGCCGCTTGAACGATACTCGACTTCTGCAAGCCAGGTAACAATACATGTAGGCGCTCCGTAATACGACCCATCGGTTTCGCTACATGGCCATCTGCTTCACCGCTACTCTTGCATATAGCCACTAACGACAAGATCAAAAGGTAAAGGTGTCCCTATTTGAGCCAGGAAGGCTTAGGGGAGTAGATGTGTAGCTCTACTCATACTTAACTTCGGCAATAGATATGTGAATAGTCAACTTCACGCTCCATCCGCTTTGTCAAGGGGGAAAGTGCACCTGGCATTTATTGAATGTGGGTCTGGGTGGGCCCCAGAGCCGATCTGAATTATTTTGAAAAGGCGAAAATCTCTTTTCTCTACCGGAAATCGAAGCACGTTTTCTCGACTGACCAGCCCGTAGTGTGGTCACTGTACTGCGTATAAGAGGAGAATGCTGAAGATGAAGGCAAACTGCGCACATTTTAGCAGCAATGTGCCTACTTCTTGTGGATGTGGGCGTGGAAGTGGACCACTTGGAGGACCTAGGCGTAGACAGTAGGATAATAGAAAATGGATTTTCAAGAATTGAGATGGGGAGGCATGGGCTGAATTTGAATTGGTCTGGCTCAGGATAGGGACAGGTGGCAAGCGCTTTCGGGTCCCATAAAATGGGAGGAATTTCTTGCCTAGCTGAAGACCTGTAAGCTGCTCCGGAAGGGCTGTGCTACATGTAGTTAGTTTAGTTATTTAGTTAGTTATGGGAGTGGGAGTGTTGCTTGGCCCATTCCTAATCTGTTTACTGTACTGAAGTGAGTGATCAGATTACATTGCGAGCATTTATGATTTCCCATAATACATTCTGAATGGCGGACATATTAGGACCAAACGGAAGACCTAATTCAGTTGCCTCGAAATGCCAAGTTTCCATCCCCGCTGGGATCAAACTACTTTCGTTACTACCCTTATGAATCATTTCACCTGTAGTGTTATTTCGTCTACTACCGTGCCTAATAACTTACAATCAAATTTCGAAGCTCCCTAATCATCTGTTTAAAAGTTATAACAGTTACAAACAGTTAACGGAAAGTGCCTGTTTTCAGTCGTGTTAGTTGAATGAAATTGTAGCTGATATATTTATGAGCTTTCAATACAGAGGTTTGTGAATCGATACGGAAATGTACAAAATATAGTCATTTAATTTCTCAATGAGTAATTATGGCTAAATAAGGGACAACTTGGCTTCACCGTCTTCAAGCAAAATATATGTGTTTCGGCTACTGAGATTCGTCGCTAAACAGATACTGCTGGGAAAGTCACCAGGTTAAAACGCAGATATAAAATAAACACTCCGGCTTATACTACACGATAAGATGTAAAAAAAGAAAAAGATGTGGAAGATGAGAAAAAAGGAACAAAGAAAAACAAAAGAGAGGCGTACAAGGAGAAAAGATAAATAAATCTGGCACATCGTGAGAAATATCTTTGCAGTGTGTATAGGGAATGTGGGCGTCTACAGAAGCGCTTAGACGCACTCCGCGAGAAAGAGAGGGCGAAGTAATGAATCTCTAATACAGCACCACGCGCGATAAAGGCAACCGTAACGAAACCGGCGCTTGATATAGTATTAGGCTAATTGGCGTACATCGCAATTAATCACGCGGTTTGTGTGGTATGAGGCCAAGACTAGAGCAGACATACCGGAACAGAACAGCAGGTTATCCACGGTAACAAAAAGCAGGCGTTACTTCAGCAAGTAGAAGCAATTTGAAACAGGCTTTAACCTAGCTTTAGGTGAGCCATTCTCCGTTGTTTTTTTAGTGTGAGCAAGGAATTAGTTTAAAAAAGTCGAAACACAACTAGTATCATAAGTATCGTCACCTTAAGTAAAATAAAAATACCTATGACACTAGTTGTGTTTCGACTTATTTAAACTAATTCCTTTCTTTAACCCAGCTATTAGCTCATATTCTTACTAGTGCTTAGGCAGTGTCCACCTGCATTATGCGTAAGGGTGGGCATCGGCCCATCTTCAGGGGTCAAGAATCCAAAAGAATTTGGATTCAATATCCGTGATGGGACCGATAAGTTGTTCCGCCATCATCGGTATGAAATTACCACTATTCTCCGTGTAATATCCCAGAAGAGCGCAATTCTCATCCACTTGGCGGCGGAAGCCTGAAATCACGCAACTGAAGAGTTGTTATTGGTTATTGTAACTGGTCAGGAGCTTGGACTGTTTAAAGTGGAAAAGACATTGGGCTGCGACAGGTCTGAAAGAGAAGAAAATCGAACTGTTTTTGAAGGGAATGAAACATGGTTTTTAACTGCATGGAGAGAAAGTGTCATTAAGTTTGACGTTCAGGTGACCGAGCATCTTGATAAATTCTTATAATAAAACAAACTAGCTGCATTAATTTCTCAAATTTATTTTTGGAATAAAACTCTACATATTTCGGACAGTTCCTTTGTCCATCATCAGCCATTTTTCACTCTACACACACCATTGGTATATGTCATACAGGTTTGCTGAGTGTAGAGTGAAAAACTCCTGATGATGGACAGAGGAACTGTCCGAAACATGTAGAGTTTTATTCCAAAAAAAAATTTGAGAAATTAGCGCATCTAGTTGGTTTTATTATAAGAGTTTATTGTAAGAATGTCATTAGGTTTTTCGTAACAAGCTGTTGATGAAGATGTTGGACTTACAGGACAAGTAGCAGGAGAATAAATAAAAGGGCTTCTTTTTCTATCCTTCATGTCATTTGTTTTTCGTCGTAGTACAAACTGTCCTTAATTTATCACATTCAAATTTCGTCTTCACCGCCTTATTCCGGCCTTTAATTCCTTAATCACTTTTTTAAACTTTTGACGCCTAACGTCAACTATAGTTGACGTACCGCACCGCATTTTATATAGTTATTCAACAAATATAGGTACTGAATATTTTAAACATGGTATATACTCTCATTTTTTTCTCTTCAAAATGCAGTTTGTTTCATAATTCTAACGTATTTGGTTCCTGTATTATTCATATTTTATATACAGGGTGTGCTAAAATTTAAAAAAATAATTCCGGCGTCAAAAGGTAAAAATATCACTCTTACAATGTTCTACTTATACTTATTTGGCTTCATTAATTTGCTAGAAGTCCATTTTGACAAGTTTTATATGTGGTGATATTTAAAGTGAGTTTACTATATATTGCTTCGACGTACATCTTGACGCTGATTTTATCTTGCCATTATATTTACAAATAGATATTTGTTCCCCTGTATCCAATTGATCCCTCTTTGACATTACTGTTAATACGGAGTGCGTCAATGTAATCGAAGTACGGGAAGAAGTGCCAGCGTCGAACAAGTTATCGGCATAGATTTGTATTTGCACGTGGTTCAGCGTCTAAGGTACGTTCTGAAGTGTATTAGACGAAGTATTCAGAAACTAAACAGTTTCTGCCTCAGACAACGACGTTTGTGTAGCGATATCCTCTTAGTCGTATGGCTCTATTCCCTGCGCATGCGCTTACTCATAAAATACTCACATACTCGCATGTCGTTTAATATTGGGTAGTGCTGCTTTCTAATGTGCTTTTTAACAGAGATTTTGAAATGGGCTTTGGTGAGTTTGTTAGTAATAACTTTGTGAGGCATAAGACGTGTTAATTTATACTCGAATCTTTAATTTACATGTATTGAAGGTCAATCCGTTTTTGGCCGTATGTTTTCATTCTTTTGCCAGTAATATTTAACATTGCAACTATCGGAACCAGCTCCGAATGCGATGTCGATTTAGGAATCGATACCCATTTATTTTTCCGTATGGATCCGACCTCTCCATTATATTGTGAGGGGTAGACAGACCGCTCCTCTCTTCCCAAGAATCTGCTACGGTACATGGGCCATCTCTCTTATTTACCCTTACTTCGTGGTCTTCTGCTTCTGCATTAATCAGCTCTTTCTAGTACACAGCTCACATTTGTTTCCAGTGTAGCTGATGATTTATGCTGTTGAGCAGGCACAAGAAAGTCCACAGTCCTTTAAACCAAATGGAATGTGATGACTCCATTTTGGATCTTGAGAGTCTTATAAGATTTCAGTTGCTTTCGCCTAGTCGCCAAAGGCGCCTGTTGGCTTCGTCGTATCCCTCCGTCCGTCGCTCGGTCAATCCGCCCGTCCGTCTCTCCGCCTGTACCCACGCTGTTCCCCCTGCACGGATTTCCATGAAATTTGATACTGGGGGCTTTTATGGAAATCTGTCGAAAAAATCGAATTTTATTGAAAACGTTAAAATTATCGGGCACTTTTCTTGAAGATGTAAGTAGGTTTTATTGTTGCCAAAGGCATTATATGGTCATACAAGTTCTATCTTCTATTGAAATGGTATCAGGATATTAGGATAGCCGAAGAGGCATAAACATTAGCGAACGCGCCACAGTACTACGTTTAACATACATTTTTTATCTCGTTGTATCTTTACGGATTCCAATCTTCCGTTCTTGACGAATCTGACGTGTTAACAGTGTCATATATGTTAGTCTTCTCAGTGAAGTTTCGTGGTGTTCACAGACTTTCACATCCATATTCTGTGTCTTGTCTATCCCAAAGGTCTTCGTCCTTACGGGTTTAAGGCCGTGCCCGTAAAAGCGATCCTTCCATAATTTACAGGACGTGAATTTGCGGGAGACGAAACTTGTATTAAATTTTCATCCTACACAGTCATTGCAAGGAGGTAATGAGACCCATGGAACAGCCGAGAATCCACACCGGAAGCTTGAGAATGGGACTCGAACAATATCTTCTCATTGTCATGTTACATAATGCCTGTCGTTGGCATCTTATTCGGTGCATGCTAATATTTGGAACTGCGATTAAGTTAGTGTTTCACTTATTCTAAGGACCATTCATCTGCCGATATCGTGTCTAATTTCTTAGTGTTAGCTGTTTACTCAAATTTTTTATTGGTATAGAATGCAACTGAATACTCACCAACGTAGTGAAAGGCGTTGGGTAAAATGTGTTTACTCCCAGTTGCTAAATTAAACCCCGTGCTCCGCCTTGAAGGTTGAAGGGCACTTGTCGCGCGGGTTGCTGACACTCAGGCGCCAGCTTGCTCTGAACGACAATACCCAGAGGAGACTGCAAAATGTCCCAACTTTCTGCGCTTCTACCATTTCTGGAATTGTCTTGCATTCTGCCTGAGTTTGTTATTCTTTCTGAGGAGCTTTGTTGTCTGTTCTTACTTTATTTAACGGATTCTTATGAATTGGTGAAGTTGTGATTATTATGAATTTTATGGATGGGGAATTACAAAGAAACTTGCCTTGGATTCGTATTTGACTTCGCCTTGATTTTGTTTTTTTTTTAGTGTCTCGAATTAGGCATATATTTCGTTGCGTTTGTTGGATATCGTAATGTTGAAATATAGGCCGCGTGAAAAGAAGTGGGAGTATCTGGGTAAAGCACAGGAAATAATGGAGGAAACTGGATGGCATGTGTCAGAACCAAGAGTTCAAGCCAGCACTTCCAAGATTTGATTCTGAAAGAAAAGTTATTTTCAATTACCTTTGAAAACCTCATCCTGTCATTGTCAGACTAAAAAATAAAAAAATATTTACCCTTTTGTTAACGGCTTTCAGCGACACTACAGATTTTATATTTATATGCTAGAGTTGCAGAACTTATATTACAAAGGGAATTGCAAGATAATATATCTGAAATGTAACTATTTTTTACTTGCCTTTGTACACATTAAAATCTCGACCTTAGTATATTCTGTAATCTTTGATACATTATTTTTCCACGATAATCACTTTTGATGAAAGTGAAAACATTTATTTGAACTTAACCCTTTAAATTCCGAGTCAAATCCCATCTGTCTTTTGCTGACACTATTAGGAGCTCACCCTATTCTCCACATTATCAGGATAAGGGTTAATGTAAAATATGGGCAATAAGTAAGCTTTCTTAATGCCAACCAAAATAACATCCAACTGACTAAATTATTTTGGACCCGATTACCTAATTCGTCGAATTCTTAGTGTGGTTCTTTAGTGAACTTTCGAAGTGTAAGGTTTTTCCCCCTACTAATTATTTTTGGATCAAGAGAGTGGTAAGCCTTACGCTGCGCAGATGTTGGTTATACCGCCTTAACTCTTAATTGAGTTTGTCGCTTGTTACAACTAATCTTCTGCTCTCCATCATTGTGTATTCGTTAGGAGAAATACGGCCTTTGTTGTCCTAATTGAAAGAATTCTAGTTTTTTTTTATCAATTTTAGTGTCAGTGATGGAAAATATTTAAATGGTAATGCGGAAAATTAGTTCCACTCATTAGATAAGAATGTATGAATAACCTCGTGCTGAATTACATTACCACATTTATGTTAAAAATGTAATTCACTTCGTACAAAAACTGGGTGACACACGAAACTTTTTATTTCGCTTCAGCCTTCGTTTATGGATCTTGAAATATTCTGTGTTAAATTTAGCATTTGATTTGAGTCTTTGTTTTTTGTTCACAGTCGGTGTTTAGTTCAATTTCTTTTAGAAAATGAGATGAAGGGAATTAAGAAATTTCAGAAGTTTCTCGTAATATAAAAGAAGAAATGGGCAATGGAATTTGCTATTTTATTTCACAGACAACTTGTTGCTACAGTAACATGAATACGGGAGAAATCATTCAGTAACTTAAAAAGAAATGAAGTAACTGTAATGAAATCAGCGACGTGCTCTATTGTGCATTGAGCATAGCGAATGATGCTGGAATAGCCAGAATCATTGCCGTTGTATTATTCGTTTAGAATTTGCCGTAAACTCATATCGAACAGTAGGATTTCGCAGCCGGAATTTTCTCGTCTTTAATATTTCTTTGAATACAGTGTTTTAGTTACATTTTCCTGCTCATATAGCGGGAATCTCAGAGGAACATTTCCATATATTTTTAATAATTTGTACATAATATTGCTTGTTCTCAGCCTCTGTCAAAACTTACCAATATTTTGTCCAAACCATTCACGGTGTATACGCGTATATCTTAATCTATTCTGTAGAAAAGAGGTAAGACTGATAACTGTATTTGCTGCAAGGTTTTAGGAACAAGGGAAATATCGTTGAGTCGCAAGTAGCTGCGACGGGAATATGGAAGTTTAAAACTGATGCTCTTGAATATTTTTTGGGAACTTTGCTTCAGAAAGATAGTTACTTAAAGACAGATTGGGCCTCAAAACGTTTACGTGATTATGTGAAAGTAGCAGTCACAGCGTATCTGAAACTTCAGGACACTGAACATGTATGGGCTTCAGGTATTCAATTTATCCAATCAATGAGATTCCAAGTTTTACGCTCATTATACAGAAAATGCTCAACGTGCTGAGTGGATATAGTGTATTATATTTGTTGAAACTTCTGTGAATCAATAAGGATACATGTAAAATGTAATTACTGTCTCTGCTGATGGTGGTGAAAATCACTTCCACATCTCCTCTGTATTGCACCCCTATCATATTGAGAGCTGCGCTCTTCTGGGTTATTACGCAGCGAGCAGTGGTAATTTCTTACCAATTATGGCTGCCTAATAACCCAGAAGAGCTCAATTCTCAACTCCTTCGCGGCGGAAGCCTGAAATCACTCCTGTCAGATTGTCATATAACAATATGTGAAATTTCCTTGATACTTCGTTAGTCGGGTTGCTTTAGCACAGTAACAACTTTCACTTTACCTGCATAAATGATGCCTTTATTCAGAGAAAGTCAAGGTAACGCCTTTCTAGGCGGTCTGTGCCCACGAAACCCCCAGACTTATTTTCTGTCCAAAACCATGATGGACGCCTTCCAAATCGATGCTCAGTTTCGTGGAAAAGTTCTGAATGCATTTAACTTTATATGACTTCTTCACTTGAAGCACCGTTGTGAAATATTAAACAAGCCATGTTCGGACTTAAATTTATGCATACTTTACCGTATAACAAGCATTCGAATTGAACAACCTATACATATCCAGCAGTATCAACAAACTTTTTTTATAATCTTTTATTCACATCGAGGGACCGCTGTAGCACAGTGGCTAAGGTGTTGTGCTTCGATCCCAGCTGGTGTCAGTGGATTTTTCTTTGACATAAATTCCTTCCGATCGCACTATGGCCCTGGGGTCGACTCAGCCTCTAACAGGAATGAGTACCAGGAGTATTTCCTGGGGGTAAAGGCGGCCGGTGCGTAAGGCTGACATACTACCATCAT
>Ga0123353_10012988_pt1 | contig 11897 bp, 8 predicted proteins | sample TergutLab28metaG_3_FD_92763 | JGI IMG/M metagenome (GOLD analysis project Ga0123353, IMG submission 92763) | Labiotermes labralis P3 segment gut microbial communities from Petit-Saut dam, French Guiana - Lab288 P3 | ecosystem: Host-associated > Arthropoda: Insects > Digestive system > Gut ... | reverse complement strand
GGGAGGACCAAGAGCGTTGACCGAGCAGGCCACTTTCCCGCTGCCTTTTCAGGCATCCCGTTCCCTGTCGTTCGCAACACCCCGGACGTTGCGGGAACTTGAGATGATGCAGTGCAGCGCCCGCATCCGGGAGAAGCCGCGGTGGTTCGACAAGAGGAACGACGCCGACATCGTCTCCCGGTGGACGCGGGAGGCCGTCGCCCAGGGACTCACCGAGGCGCAGGTCCGTTACGTCCTTGCCGAACTCGCGCACTACGCCGCGCTGCGGGACGGACGGACCGGCGTCGAGGTGTCCGCGGTCGACGGGGTGTGGCAGTCGGACACGCTGGTCGGCGACGAGCTCAGGTCGCGGTTGCGCGAGGCGGTCCGGGTCCTGGAAGAGGTCCCCGAAGCGGAACGGGACTGGCATCCCGGGTCCGGCGGGCAGGTGCTGGACCTGGTCCATCCCTCACTGTTCTGCCTGGTGAAGGAGGCGAGCGGCGCCCCCGAGCGGGCTTGGCAGAACCCGACGGACCGCTACTCGACGTACGAGTTCTCGGAGCGGTTCCAGTGGCTGCCCACGGACGTCGATGTCAGTGCCGACGGCGACGTCGCCTTCCGTTCGTACGTCAACAACGTCCACCCCGAGGCCCACCGCGAACTGGCCGCCGTGCTGCCGGACTTGTTCGCCCGTCTGCGTCCGCTGCTGGAGAACGTGCTCACCGACCTGCGCCACCCGCGGCCGCTGCGGATCGAGGCCGATCCCTACGGGTGGTACGACTCGGAACCCGAGTCGCCGGACAAGTCCTCCTACAGCGATGCCAAGGAGTATGCGGAGGCCAGCCGCGCATGGGAGGAGGCCATGGACGACTGGTGGGAGAACCGCCGCCCGGTCGTCCCGGACGCCCCGGCCTTCACCCCGCCCGAGGTGCCCGACGCGTCCGCCCGGGTCGACCTGCGCGGCCGCCGGCTCCAGGTCATCGTCAAGCTCGCCACCATTCATCTCACCCCGGACACGCCCGAATACCCCGGTGGTTCCTGGCATGTCGAAGGGATGATGAACGAGCGGATCGTCTCGACCGGCATCTACTACTGGGACAGCGAGAACATCACGGAGAGCCGGCTGAGCTTCCGGGCGGCCCTCGACGACCCGAACTACGAGCAGAACGACGACAACGGTCTGCGCGAGGTCTACGGCCTCGAGGACGAGGACTCGCTGAACCAGGTACTGGGATCGGCGTCGACCCCGGCGGGCCGCTGCCTGGCGTTCCCGAACCTCCTGCAGCACCGCGTCGGCCCGTTCCGCCTCGCGGACGGCACCCGCCCGGGGCACCGCAAGATTCTCGTGTTCTTCCTGGTCGACCCGTCGCAGAACATCGTCTCGACCTCCGACGTGCCACCGCAGCAGCCATGGTCCGACACCTCGACCATGACACTCGAACAAGCCCGGGCCTACCGCGAACAGCTCATGCACGAACGCAAGTTCTTCGTCGACGAGCACAACGAGCAGCTCTACGAGCGGGAGTTCTCCCTCTGCGAGCACTGAGGCTGCCGCCTGACGGGCGGCCGCCCCCAACCGCGGCCCGGTGACGTCGCTCCACGCACCGGGCCGCATCCGTGCCGCTCCCCCGGGCCCCCAGGCCGTGATCGAGGTCCTGCCGGGCGGATCAGTAGAGCGCGTCGCCGATGTCGATCGCCGCTTCGTTGAAGCCCGTGGTGAGCCCGCCGGTCTTGCCGCGGTACAGGCGTACCTGGCTTTCGGGGAGGGGGCTGTCGCTGCCCTTGCCGTTGGCCGTGGCGATCAGGTCGGGATGGCCGTCGTAGTTCTCGTCCCCCGCACCGATCAGCGTGATGTAGGGACGCCAGCCGGCGGTGCCGATCATCGTGCGGGTACCGAAGGCACCCTTGCCGGTGCCGGGGTAGAGCCACAGGCGGCCGGTCGTGTCGCTGGCGATGAGGTCGTTGTGGTGGTCACCGTTGAGATCGCCGGGGGCGGCGAGGGCGATCATGGCGTTCCAGCCCGGACCGACGCGGTGGCGGGTGCCGAACGTGCCTTTGCCGGTACCGGGGTACATCCAGAGGGTTCCGGTCTTGTCGCGGGCCACCAGGTCACCCTTCCCGTCACCGTTCAGGTCACCCGTCGCCTGGACGGCGCTCATGGTGTTCCAACCGGGGCCGACGGAGCGGCGAGTGCCGAAGGCGCCCTTGCCGTTGCCGGGGTACATCCACAACTGGCCCGTCGTGTCGCGGGCCAGGAGGTCCTCGGCGCCGTCGCCGGTGAGATCGCCGTGCCGGGTGAGTGCGGTCATGGCGTTCCACCCGGGCCCGATCAGATGGGCGGTGCCGTCGCCGTTCAGGAACCACAGTTTGCCGCTGTACGTGCGGTTCAGCAGGTCGGGTGTGCCGTCGCGGTTCAGGTCACTGAAGGTCTGCGCCGGCCGGCTGACGCCCGGGTAGTAGTACGGGTCCGTCCACGAGAGGGGTTCGGGCGCACCGCCGCACTGCCGCTCCGTGTGGGCCCAGTTGACCGAGCCGAGGTTGTGGACCAGGGGGGTGTTCCCCTCCCGGTAGTACGAGAGGTCGGTGCCGAAATCCTTCCCGACCAGCTCGAGGAAGACGTCGTTGATTCCGGCGACGTAGTCGGGCTTGCTGTACAGGCAGGCCATCTCGAAACCGGTGCGGTTGTAGACCGAGACCGCCCGCTTGGACCAACTGCCCAGCGAGGACTGCGGCGTGGTGTACGACACCATCGCCCCGCCGCCGGCCACACCGTCGAACACGCAGAACCTGCCCTTCGGGCAGCGCTCGTACCCCACGGCGGCATGAACGGGTGCCACGGAGGCCGCGGCGAGGCCCAGGGCGGCGACAGCCGTCACGAAGGCAGCACGAAGTGATGCGCGCAAGAGATCCCCCCAGGGAACGTTCCGCCGGCGGCAGCCGGGCGTGATCCGCGCACCGTAGCTTCCGAAGGTGAACGGCCCGTGTCCGGCGCCTACTTGTCCGGAAGTCCCTCTCCTGGCTCCGGTCAGCCGGGGCGCTTCGGCACCAGGTACTCGTCCAGCGGCTCGGGCCGGCCGGGCGAGGTGTGGGCGACCGGGCAGGTCGCGGCGGGGGCGCGGTGGAGGAAGGCGGGGCGGAGGTCGGGGTCGGGGGGATCGTAGTAGCGGTGGAAGACGGCGGTGGCCGAGCCCGACAGCGGCGGGACGATCCAGCTCCAGTCGGTCGGGACGGGGCGTCCGTGCCGGCCTTCACGCTCCACGTGCGCGAGGAACCGGGTGGATTCGGTGTGGTGGTCGGCGATGGTCACGCCGGCCTGGTCGTAGGAGTGGAGGACGGCCGCGTTGAGTTCGACCAGGGCCCGGTCCCGCCACAGGGTGCGGTCGCTGGCGGTGTCGAGGCCGAACAGGGCGGCGACGGTGGGCAGCAGGTCGTAGCGGTCGGCGTCGGCCAGGTTGCGCGAGCCGATCTCGGTGCCCATGTACCAGCCGTTGAACGGCGCCGCCGGGTAGGTGACCCCGCCGATCTCCAGGACCATGTCACTGACGGCCGGCACCGCGTACCAGCGCAGGCCGAGCGCGGCGAACTCCGGGTGCCGCGGATGCGTCAACGGCACTTCGAGCACGGCGTCCTCGGGTATCTCGTAGAACTCCGGGCGCCGCCCGCCGCCGGGCTGCACCAGCAACGGGAGTACCTCGAAGGGGGTTTCGCCGCCCTTCCACCCCAACTCCTTCGCCAGTTCCACGCGCTGCGCGCTGCGCGGGTCGTCGGCGTAGCGGACCAGCTGCTCGCCCAGCAGGGTGGCCGCCGGGCGGCCGGGCCGGTCCGGCGCGAACACGCTGATGACCGGGCGGATACGGCCCCCGTTGGTCGCCAGCCGGAGGTGCTCGAAGCACTGCTCGGCGATGCCGTCCGGGTCCTCGACGTGCCGCATGTCGCGCACCGTCATGTTGTTCCAGTACAGGCGGCCGATGCAGCGCGCCGAGTTGCGCCACGCCACCCGCGCGCCGAAGGCCAGTTCCTCCGGGGTGTGCACATAGGTGCCGTACCGCTCCACCTCCCCGGCGACCTCCGCGAAGCGCCGGTGCGGGTCGCCGGCAGCCGGATTCTCCGCGGCGAACTGCCGCAGGAAGACCGCCGCGGCCTCCAGTACGGCGTCGGGCGCGAGCGGGTGGCGGCGGGCGAGTGGGGTGGTACCGGAGAAGTGCACAGGTGGTTCTCTCCTGCTCGGGGAGTCGGTGCTCACGGCGCCGTACCGTCCGGGGCCGGAACGCTCACTCGGGGTCCTGATCGCTGGTGCGCCGGGACTGCAGGGCGGCCTCCAGCGCGGGGACGTCGAACGGATCGAAGTGGATCCGGTCCTGGGGGATGCCCTGCCGGGCCAGGGTGCTGACGGCCTGGGTGACCATGTCGACCGGGCCGGACAGGAAGGCCTCGTGCTGGTACCAGGGCCCGAACTCGCCCAGGACCTGCGGCAGTGAGCCCTCCAGCCCGGCGATCCGCTCGTGCGAGACCGCGGCCCGTACCGAGAGCCAGTGGTGGCGCTGGGACATCCGGAGCATGTCGTCGAGCCCGTAGAGTTCCTCGGCCGTGCGGGCGCCGACGAACACGTCCACGTACCGCTGGATCCCGTTGCGGGCGGCCTGTTCGACCAGCGCGCGGATCGGGGCCATGCCCGTTCCCCCGGCGACGCACACCACGTTCCGGTCGCTGGAGGGGTCCAGCGTCATGTCGCCCTGCGTGGGCCCGAGTCGCACCACGTCGCCGGGCCGGGCGTTGTACACCAGCGCCCTGCTGACCTGGCCCCTGGTGACCGCGCGCACGTGGAAGGTGACGGTGTTGTCCGGACGCGGGGCGTGCGCGGGCGAGTAGTAGCGCCAGGCCCTCGGCCTCCAGGGCGTCTCCATGCTCGCGTACTGGCCCGCCGTGTACGGATACGGGGCGTCGGGCCGCACGGTGATCTCGGCGATGCCGTGGCCGCGGTGCACATGGCCGACGACCTCGGCCTGCCAGACCGCGGGCCGGGTGCGGGCGTCCTCGTCGGCCGCGTGCATCATGACCTGGGCGACGATGCCGTAGCCGTGCGTCCACGCCGCGGCCACCTCCGGGCTCCACACCTCGCCGGCGTAGCGGGCCAGCGCGTCCAGCAGGCACTCGCCCACGGCGGGGTAATGGCCGTGCAGCGCCCCGAACTTGCGGTGGTCCTGGCCCAGACGGCTGCAGAACCGTATGAGGTTGTCCGGATCGTCGACCAGGTCCACGATCCGCAGCAGACCGCGCAGCAGGCGGTCGCGCTGGGTGTCCATGTTCTCGGGAAACAGGGCGCGCACCTGCGGATAGCGCGCGAACAGGATGGCGTAGAAATACACCGTCATCTCGCCGGCGACCGGCGCGACCACGGACACGCTGGCACGCATCCGCGCGATTTCGTCGTGCGTCAGCGGTGCGAGCCTGGGCAGCGGTCTGGGCGGCCCGGGCGGTCTGGGCGACCCCGGGCGGTCCGCCGGCGGCGGAGCGGCGGGTGCTGACGCGCTTGCCTGTCCTGATGCCGGCGGGGAGGGATCGGTAGCCCCCTTGCCCGAGCGTCTATTGCCTCCCAGCGGAGAACGTGGGGATATTTTCACCGGGTACCGCGCAGTTCACAGGGATTCATCATCAGCGCAAAGGGAAAGTCGTGGTCAGGGCGGTGGGGCTCATCGGCCACCGCCGCCCCGCTGAAATGGGGACTTTCGGGAAGAGGTCGTTGACGGCGTGCAATCCGCTTGTCGAGTTGTGAGGTTCGGACAGGTCGGACGCCTGGTCAGGGCGACGTGCCGACCGCGTGAGACGACCGTCCGACCTCGGGCGAGGGCACGCTGACGTGCGGTCATACGGTCACGCGATCGTGCGAGAGGCGATTCGACGTCGACGGCAAGCCCCTCTGATCCCCGCCGTCCGGGACCGGCCCGACAAGGACGCGTTCACCCTAATACAAAAACTTCACACGTCAACCGCAGGATGTGCGCAGCGTTCAAGCGATCTCCAATGATCAGGACCCGTCAGTTCGGTGCCGTTCACGATCAGCCGGGCGCATATCCGGCCCGGAAGCGTCCCGAATCGACCGAGATAGCGCCGCACCGCCGTACTTCGGCGGCGGAAGCCGATTTCGTCGGCGATCTGCCGTCTTATGCGTGCATCGGAAACGAGGGCGATCCGGCGGAATCAGAAACCGGCGGCGAAGCCGTCATGCAGAATTAGTTGACCAATTGACAGGAGTGAAAGTGATCTGTCCTGGTAAATCTGGATAACCAGGACAGGCCGACCGAAGGGGGATACGGGTGCGCGAGTTCGACGCGGCGCAGGTGCAACAGCTGCTGTCCGGGCCGAAGTTCACCGACGAGCCGACCGAACGCCGGTGCCCTGCCTGCGGCGCCCGGGCGGTGCGGACGTACGTCCATCGCCGCGTCGGCCCCCACCGTGCCGTCCGGATCACCTCCATGTGGTGCGCGTCCTGCCGACGGCACAAGGGGTGGACGGGGCCCGACGAGGGGCCCGCCTTCGACGACCCGCTGCTCCAGCTCCCCGACGCGGCCCGGGCGGACCTCCTGGGCGACCTGGAGGCCCTGCTCGCCCGTCTCGACCAGCTGTGGGACGCGGGGGCTCTGCCCCAGACGTTCCAGCGCTGAGCCGCACGCGGGCCAGCGCGGGCACTCCCGCCGCCGCGCCGCCGGCCGGAACGGGGAACCGGTCACCTGTTCGAGGCCAGCGTGCGTCGTGCGGCTGGCGGGCGGGATGACGTGGCCGCCCCGGGCCGGGGACGCGCCCGCGTCGCCGGGACGGCCGAGGGCCCGCAAGCGGGGCGGGCCGGGGGCGCCTAGGTTGGGGCGAGGGAGGGGGTGACCCACGCCCTGGACGCTGCCCGGGAGGCACGGACATGACCGAGAACCGGCCCTACATCGACTACGAGAACCTTCCGGCCCCGCAGGAAGGCTTCGTGGCCACCCTGTTCATCACCGTCCGCAGCGTCGCGCGCTCGCGTGACTTCTACTCCAAGGTGCTGGGCGGCACGGTCGTGCTGGAGGAGAACCCGTGCATGGTGAAGCTCGCCAACACGTGGATCCTGATGAACCCCGGCGGCCCGCCCACTCCCGACAAGCCCGGCATCAGCGTCGTGGACTACGAGCCGGGCGACACCACGTCGATCTTCCTCAACCTGCGCGTGGCCGACATCGACGCCTGCTACCGCCTGTGGAGCGACCGCGGCGCGCAGTTCGTCACGCCGCCGATCGACCGCGGGGCGGAGACCCGCTGCTACCTGCGCGACCCCGACGGCTACCTCATCGAGGTCGGCCAGTCCACGGGCCTGCTCTCCGGGCACCTGGCCGCGAAGCGCCCCGAGGACCTTCCCGGCTGAGGCCGGGTCCGACCCGGACCCCCCCTTCCGGCCTCCCGCCGAGCCGGCCCTATTGTCGGCCCGAGCAGCGTCAGCACGGCGCTGACCTGCGCGGGAAGGAGGGGAGCGGTGCGGAGGACGCGACGTCCCGGGCGACTCCGGGGCGCCACGGGCACGCGGCGGCGGTGGAAATTCGTCTGGGTCGCACTCGTCGGGCTGCTGCTCGTCGGGCTCGGCGGCGTCGCCGAGTACCGGCAACTGGCGGATCCCGGCGTCGACCTGACCGTCCTGCGGGACGACGGGCAGGGGCACTGCACCGTGCGGTGGATCGATCCGCTGGACGGCCGGGCACGGCAGGGACCCTTCGCCTGCGACTCCGACCGCGTCCCCATCCTGCGGGACCGGGAGTACGGCTGGGAGGTGTCGTACTGGCCGTGGCGTGGGGACCTCTACAACGCCGACGGTGTCGGCACACGCGCCTACGACGTCATGATCGGGCTGACGCTCTCGGGGCTCGCCCTGCTGCTCGTGGCCGGCGCCGGCGGGACGGTCCGGATCGCCCGCGGCCGGCGGGCCAGGGCCGGTGCGGCGGCGGGAAGGATCGTCACGCCACGATGGCCGGCGCCTCGTGGGCACGGCAGGAGGGGGGTCTCACCGCGCGTGAAGACCGTTCTCCTGCTGGCCGGTGGCGCTGTCGCCCTCACCGTGAGTGGCGGCCTGTTCGGGGTCGAGCTGCCCGACGCCCGGCAGCGGGAGAAGGACTTCCGGGCTGCCGTCCCTTGCCCTGCGACCGCGACAGCTACGACCGCGACCGTTCCGGACGCAGCCGCTTCGGACGCCGCCGCGTCGGATGCGGCCGCATCCGGCGCGACCGCTGCCGGCGCGACGGACCCGGACTGCCTGAGCACCGAGCGGTTCACCGTGAAGAAGGTGCACATCCACCGAGGGAGGGACGCGTCCTACACCGCCGATCTGGCGGGACCGGGGTCCGCATCCGTCAGACGGGTCCATTTCGGCGGTGACCGCCCTCTGCTGCACCGGCTGCATCCCGGGGACACGGTACGCGGCACGCTGTGGCGCAGCGGCGTCGTCGCCGTCGCCTCCGATGACGGCACGACCCGTCAGGCCACGTCGGCCGATCCGACCGGTGATGTGTTCGGGACCGTCGTCGGCGGCATCGTCCTTGCCGTCATCGGTACCGGTCTCGCGGTGCTCGGCGGGTGCTCGGCGTACCGGATCCTCAAGGGGAGGATCGTCTGACGGCGGAGTTGGGGACCTGCGGACGCGGGTCGGCCTGGCCCCCCTTCGAGGGGCCAGGCCGTAGGGCGGTGCGGGGGCAGCGGTCAGCAGGCGCCGAGGTCCTGCCAGACGCCCCATTCGCCGGTGGTGCCGGGCTCCTCGCCCTGGGTCCACCACTTGGCCTGCCAGTTGTGGCCGTTCCACGAGACCGTCTGGCCGCCGGTGTAGATCTGCGAGGAACTCCAGGAAGCGGTCGTGCAGGTCCCGCCGCCGCCTCCGGTGGTGCCGCCGGTCGTCGTGCCACCGGTCGTGGATCCGCCGGTCGTGCCACCGGTCGTGGACCCGCCGGTCGTCCCACCGGACGTGCCGCCCGAACCGCCCGCCAACTTCAGGAACGTGTCCGTGAACGCCAGGCTGTTCTGGCTGATCTCGCTGCACGTGGGCAGGGAGTTGGCGGTGCCGCTGCACGGCTGGTCGCGGTTGACCGACCAGAACGCGAGCCGGCCGACGCCGTTCTGCGCGGCGAAGGTCTCCACCGTCTGGGCGTCCGCCAGGGTGAACGTCGAACCGTCGTCGTTCTTGCCGATCATCGGGGTGATCCCGAGGTTGGCGTAGGTGTAACCGGAGTCGACGGACTGCATCTGGGACAGCGTGGCCTGGGCCGCGGAGACCGAGCCCTGGCCCATCTCGGTGCCGGTGCCCGCGTAGAAGTCCATGGTCATGATGTTGACCACGTCGATCTTGACACCCGCGGTCTTGGCGGCCTTGATGATGTTCACGCCGTCGTTGGTCAGCCCGCTCGTCAGGACCGGCAGCGTCACGGAGAACTTGAGGTTCGGGTTGGACGCCTTGAGGTCCTTCATCGCCTGCATCTGGCGCGCCGCGGCGGCCGTGTCGGCGATGGCGGCGCCCTCGATGTCGAAGTCCAGCTGGGTGACGCCGTAGTCGTTGATGAGGGCCTGGTAGCCGGCGTCGATCGAGCTCTGCGTCGAGCAGGTCCAGGCGAGCGGCAGGCCGCTCGCGCCACCGGACGAGATGATGACGGAGGCACCCTCGGACTTCGCCTTCGCGATCAGCGGGTCGGTGAAGGAGTCGTTGCCGATGGGAAGGGTGTCGCCCCAGATCTGGTTGCAGCCCGAGCCGAGCACGAAGGCGGCCGTGTAGGACTTGAGCCCGTGGCCGGTGATGGCGGTGTCGAGCATGCCTTCCTGGCTGTTCGACATGTCGACGTAGGGGGCGACGGCGTAGACGTCGGTCGCCGCGGCGTTGCCGGCGGGGGCCAGGACGATGACCGCACCGGCGGTCGAGAGCGTGAGCGCGACGGCGGAAGCCGCCCATTTCGCAAGGCGCATGAAAGCCCCTCAAGCGTGAAGTGGTGGGGGGAAGCGGGGGAAGCGTGCGGTGCATCTCGGGCCTGAGTTGGTACGTACCAAACCGCGCGCAGACGCGCCCCGTCAAGAGGACTAGACCAACTTTCCCGTTCCGTCCACGTCTTCGGCCCGACGGGCTCACAGACGGGCCCACGGCGCGCCCGCAGCCGTGCTCGCGGACGGGTCCACGGACGGGCCCGCCCGCGCGGGCGACGCGGACGCAGGGCCCGGCCATGGTGGCGGCCGGGCCCTGCGCGTTCAGCTGACGGGGAGTGCGCCTCCCCCGGTCACCTCACTGCTCGTTGTCGTTGCCGTTTTCGTTGCCGTTGCCGTTGGTCACCGGCCGGTGATCGTGGTCCGTCGGCTGGAACCCGACCGTGTAGGTCCGGGAGACCGAGCCGTTGGCCGAAGTCACCGTGATGGTGCGGACGGTGAGCTTGGTCCCGTCCGACGAGAGCACCGGGCTGCCGTCGGTGACCTTCACCCGCTCGCCGGGCTGGACCGGCACGGCGGTGACGGCCGGGATCTTCGCGTTCTTCGACCAGTCGACGACGTACGTGGACACCTCGGGGTCGAACCCGTCGATCGGGACGCCCCCGACCGTGATCGCACTGGCGTCGGCGACGGCGGCCTTGGTGGCGTCCGCGAAGTTCGTCACCGTGACCGAACCGTCGGCGTTCACGACCACGTGGGCCGCCAGCGCCGCCGCCAGGTTGATCCGCTCCCAGCTCGCCCCGCCGTTCCCCGTGAGGTCGAGCGGGTACCCGGAGTCCGTCGCGGTCTGCTCCAGGATCTGGGTGCGCTGCTCGGTGGTGAGGTCGGGGAAGGCGGTGATCAGCAGGGCCGCCGCGTCGGACGGCGTCGTGAGGGCCTGCCCGGCCTTGCCGACCTGCGAGAACCCGTAGGTCAGGCGCTGCGTGTACAGGTCGATGTCCTGCGCGGTGCTCAGACCGGCGTAGGCGTCGCCCTCGCAGGCCGCGAGCGTGTCGCCGTATCCCTCCTTCGCGCACTGCGCGAGCAGCACGTTCTCCATCTCGGTGTGGGCCTGCACGAGCAGCTTCTGGAACTCGGGGTCCGCCCACCGGTGCGCCACGGTGGCCTGTCCGGTGATCCGCCCGCCCATCACGTCGAGCGGGTAGTGGAATCCGAGGATGATGCGGTTGTTCCCGTACTCGGAGGTGCGGGCGAGGATCGACGGCGCCAGCTCCGGCAGCAGCGTGGCCAGGATGGTCCCGGCCTCGTAGCCGCCGTAGGTGTGGCCGCTCGGGTACGAGCCGCTGGTGGTGAGGCTGCCGTACGAGCCGTCCTGCGACTCGTAGATGTCACCGCCGTCGCCGACGAACCCGAGCCGCACGTACGGGCGCAGGTAACCGAAGTAGTCCTTCGCCGCGTCGTGGGTGTCGAGGCTCTTGGTGACGCGGGAGAACAGCGCGCTGGTCTTGGGCAGTTGGCCGCCGTTCAGGGCGTCGCGGTAGATCTGGCCGAGCCGGGACCCGAGGCCGTCGGCCATGGTGACGGTGGGGCTGTTGGTCGCGTCGACCTCGGCCCGGTCCACCTCTGCCTGCGTCGCCGCGTTGTTGATGCGCACGACGATCTTGTCGTTCTCGGCGGTCATCGCGGTGTCGTAGGGCACCTTGCTGTTGGCGCCGAGGATGTCGGAGTGGAGGTCCTTGAACCCGCTGAGCAGGTTGTCGAAGTAGTCGCTCCCGTCGCCGGTCGCCGGCCACTTGTCCGACGCGTAGGAGGCGTTGAGCGTGTCGGCCGGGAAGGGGGACGGCACGTAGGACGACGGGTCGGAGGCGTCCGCGGGTGCGGCCGCCGGGGCGGTCGTGGCGGGGTCGTCCGAGGTCCCGGCCAGGGTGACGGCGGTGACGGTGGCCGTGTGGGCCTTCGCCTTGCTCGTCGTGGTGACCAGCGCCGTGTCCGCGGTGGCGGGGACG
>Ga0123353_10012987_pt1 | contig 11897 bp, 7 predicted proteins | sample TergutLab28metaG_3_FD_92763 | JGI IMG/M metagenome (GOLD analysis project Ga0123353, IMG submission 92763) | Labiotermes labralis P3 segment gut microbial communities from Petit-Saut dam, French Guiana - Lab288 P3 | ecosystem: Host-associated > Arthropoda: Insects > Digestive system > Gut ... | reverse complement strand
CTTCAGGTGATCATTATAACTCTTGACTGTCAAATTTCCTCAGTTCTTATTAACTGTTGTAAGAAAAGGGTCGTATTTTGAATGGTGTCCCGAAGTTCTTTCTATAAAATTGTGTCGTAATATTTTCTGCTGGCCTTTATTCTCATATATTGTGTAGTATATTTAACCAAATATTCCAGAAGTGTGTAAATATTCCGAATAACGTCTGCTGCATTTGAACTGAAGTGACATTGGTCAGAAAGAAATGTTCGAATTCTCCAAAATTTAAAAAGGCATATTTCTTATTTTTCGGACATAAAGTAGTGGACGAGGTCAAAAAATTGTCACCACACGTGTGCTGCACTACGTGTCCATACAAATTCAATGCGTAGGTGAATGAAAAATGATTTAGTACGCCTTTTGGACTGCGATGGTTTGGAACGTGCCTAGCAACCACAGTATGGATCTCCTTATTCGAAATTGTACGTCCATGGAAAAATAAAAACGTATTGAAACGAATATACCATCAGCAATTCGGAATTACATCATTGAGATCCACTTCTTGTTCCTGAACCACCACACAATTTTGCTGTGCACCCTGAAGAATAAGACGGTGTTTCTTCAAACAGCGAAGAGCAGCAGCCACCAAATTCGAGAGATTCAAACTTCTTGACAAGCACAGGCTTCCCCAATTGTGAGATCTCAGAAGGCGAGCTCAATGACCTCCTCAAGGAACTAGATGTTACAAAAAATAAGGCAAAAATTTTGGTATCAATGTTAAAAGAGTGGAATTTACAAAACCCTAAAGGGAAATGAAGGGATGTCATATTAATGGATTATTGCTGGATGATGAAAAGAGATGTTCCTGAAACAAAATACCATTGAAATGTCAAAAGGTGACGTCGATAAAGTCAATAATTTTCTATTCATATTTATTGTATATAAATCATTCATAGCGCTATTAACTCGAAAAAAAAGAATGAATTTTAGGAATATTTTCATATTCTGCGGCCAAAATATATAAGGATATTATATTCATTTTTCCATGACATTTAAACTTCCGAAATTTTTCGAACAGGATAATACATATATTATGAAATACAAAATATGTTTGATTTTCTCTACAAACTTTGCCTGCAATCTTAAGGTTATATGAAGTATTCCAAGAGAGCTAGTCATAAATGTAGATATGTCTTCGTATAAGGTTACAGAAATTCTTGTCATATTTTAATACGAATTAAATTTTCTAGACAGATTTAGGTAAAATCTTAAAAATCAAACTACAAGGAAGACTGTCCCTCCCGATAGAATTTGTTGAATGCTGACGGACAGACAGGTAGATGGACAAACAAGACGAAGCTGGCAGTTGCATATCATTATTTTGCTGACAATTTTAAGAATATTTTGAATATTTAAAGAACGGATCGAATATATTCCATTTTTAGATGCAGGATTCGAGTCAAATTAAAAAAAAATACACTTATTCCTTTGGCAGACACATCAACTTTTCATTCTCATTACCATGAATTCTAATTTTAGTCCGAAAGTCAGAAATTCTCAGATTTATTCGCGTATTTTCTTGTACTATATTTCTTATGTCATTACAATTTCCTTTCAACACGTCCATTTTATTGCAAGCCACACAACGCACGGTATGCTGAAATGTAAAGTGTTCATAAAGTGAACACAGATATTGATTTGTGGTTTGAAGAACGTGGTAGAGTTAACACACACAAAGAAGAGTGTAGCTTGTCTGTGTTGTCACACATTTCTTCCCGTTCCGGAAAAAAATTCTCAGGGTAATCTGCATAATGACTGTATCACTAACAGAAAGCAAATAATAAGGATCGATAGGACGTTAAATGAAAAACGAACCAACAGGTTAAACAGAATTTGTATTATCTTAGTATAAAATATTACCTGCTTAAGAACATTGATATTCGGCACATAAAAGACAAAGAATGACTGAAGAGGACGAACAGGTATTTGTTTGTCTTAGCGAATAAGACGCGTGGCAGAACAGCTTATGTGTTTTGATTGAGAGTGCGCGGTGTTTGCTGGGCATAGGTTAGGAATGTTGAAACAGATTTCCTCTATTAATTGTTTCCATGAATTGCAGGAATAAATAAACACATGCTGCTGTTTATCTGGTTAAATTTATAAAGTCAAAAAATAGAATGACTATTTTGTGTCCTTAAGTCGAATCTTTGTAACTTCTGCTTAAAATTTCGCGGTAAATCGTTAGAATTTAATTTGTGCCACACACAATCCAACGTTTTAGACGAGGTTTCGTATAAAACTATGTATTTACAACGTGGTCAGTTTATATATCATTGTACAGAAAATGAGGTATTTTTGTTGCAAATAAAAGATGAATTTGGAAAAAATGGATGATAAAGTATACCAATTATAGAATTTTTACAGCGGTGCTATTTATTAAGAAACCGAAGTGGTATATAAAATTTTGTAGATTTTGTTTATCTTTCGAATGTTTATATTTTCTAAAAGGCCGCGAAACTCTAAGCAATTGTTGGAATACCATTAGTGTTGGGAGGATCACAGCATAATATATGAGGAGTTAGATGATTTAGACACGTTTTCAGTGAACGATGTGTACGAACGTCCGATACAAGCCGCAATTCAATAGAAGGAGTCACCATAATATCCGAATTATCAAACTCACATTTCGTGATAAACACGAGCCACAGTTCATAAAAATTTTCAAAATGAAAAAGCATGAACTTAGCAACAGTATGTTGTCACATTGATGTCCTTTTGACTTGTTTTAGGACATACATTTATAGAAGATTGGTAGGGCAAACAACGAGTAATGCCGGAAATCAGCCGCTTCAGTTAACTCAAGGGAAAATATCTTCATCCCAAGTAATCATGAAGTCCTGACCATTTCAACGAAAAATATTCAAATATACAGACAAATTTACGCTACCTTTAAGAATTTCTTATTACAAAATAAATTTAATTAACAGTTTATAAAGTTACGATCAAATATTCGCAAAGACAGTTTTCAGTCATAGAAGATTGGAATGTCAAAAAGCCTTCGGTTATCTACGGTCACAACTTCCTTCAATAGATAACGACACAAACAGAGTACTAACACGCAAGTCAAGTTTTTCACTGAAGATATGATGACCTTCGATACGTGGAACTTATTCTGAAATGTGCACTATTAAAGGAACACACGTCTGAAATAACTGCAACTCTGTAGGAGCGGGAAGAAGACGCCGACTGCATTTCGAGGGTTTGTAAGCAAACTATATGTTATTTTCTATCTGTTCTGTTGCAGCCAAAGTGAAGGATTGGCGACTATTTGTTGAGGTTCCTATTCAAACATACACACAGTCTCCTTCGAACGATTAAAAATTTGGAAGCAGACGTCCCTACCTACAAGTCAAACAACAACAAGAAAACCAGTATCCATGCTTTTATCGGATTCCGAACCCGCGATACCAGGAAAGAAACCTCTACAGACCGCACAGCCAGCGGTTTCGATGTTGTCACATAATATTCTGTCATTGCTTCCGTGCTGACATGCTAATGTAATCGAGTGTAGCTATGTCGAAATATCGAAATGATTTCTGAGATAAAACTTGTCAGATATAATTTCGACTACTTTGAATGAAATTCTTATGAATAAAATTTCTTGGGTATTATAAAAAAGAATAGTGAAATTGCACAGACTTGTTGCAAACTATATAGCTGAATATGTATTTGTGGAGAAGCAGAAGTGTTGATTGTTGTGGTTGAGAGAAAATTGTTGGTTATGTTTGTTATGGTAGATGATCAAGAGCCTCCAAGAAATGCTTGGCAAAGGTAAATTATAACATAGAGTTGTAGAGTTTGACAAGGACAGTAAAGGGGACACACAAAAATAATATTAGGGCATATTTAAGAGAACGTAATACACAAAAATCTAAATTGTATGTTATCGTATACTTCACAAAATATATTGGCTATTAATGCAAGAATTATTTCATAGTGGCATAAAATAGTTTATAATGAGCGTTTGGAAAAATAAATTAAAATAAGCCATAGACGAAACATTTATACAGTATATTGAAGAGAATCTTTCAGAGAAGATTATCAATTGAATCTTTTATATATTAGCAAATGGAGTTCTGAGTTATAGCATGCAATAATATATATTTACCTGGTTTCATATCCAAAATACAAAAATCTTGTATCCTTGCAAATTTCATGAATGAAAAATTTAAAAATTCATAAAATAAAACAAATATATATATATATATATCAAAATATCCCTAACACAACATATAATGAAAAATATTCAGCACCACGTTGAAAGACGTAATATTAAACATACGGGACCATTAGGCAAAAACCAAACATTAAATTCCAAAGAGATAGTTTAGATACGTATATCGCAACAGTGAGTAGAGCTCAAGTTACAATACTTCTGTAAAAAAAACGCATAAGAGTGTGTGTTTTTTATTGTACGTTTTAGACTTAATTACAGGGTAGGGTAAATCGATGTGAGGCATTAAGTGTCTAATGTAGTCTATGTCATGTCTAGAGCTACAAAAATTTCCATAATATCTCATTACATAAACCGGATGGAGAATAAGGCTAAAGATTATGTAATATGCCTTTTGAAAAGATCTCAAATATCCTTTATAAATGTTTTTGTTTAAAATATTTACTGACATTGTATCATAAATTTGCATCGGTTTAAATGTAAAGTATTTTTTAATTTTGTTTGATTTAAATAATTACTGAACTTTCTCGACAAATTTTAGAAAACTCTATAAAATTTTTTTTATATCACATCAATTACCGAAAGAGTTGTTCTTGCTGACAGGCAGAAGGAAGATCTGACAGGCATAACGATGGTAATAGTCCCTTTTCCTAATCCATTGTTAGATTCTAATGAAATATGAAATTTCTAGAGAAATTTTCCAAATCTCACCCAACATTTCTGTATAAGTTTTCAGTGCGGAGGAACAGAGAGGTGAAGGGGATTATTTAACGAAATTCGCAATTTTGGTAAGCCATTACAAACGCGCTGCACATCTACAGAAGACCTGCGAAGTTTCTGGCTTTCTTAGAGTCAGTGGAGACGATATAGCATTCATAACTGTCAGGTAAATACAGCTTTGTGATCGGAAGGCACCGATTTGAATTACGAGAGCTAAATTCAATCATTCTGAAACTCACTGTGGCCTTTTCCTGTTACACTTGTTATTATTTCAATACAATTTTTTTTCTGACATTGCCAATTTATTATAAGCTACACAAAGCACAGTGACCTAATAAGTACAGTGTGCATCAAATAAATCCAGATATCTACTTGATGTGTGAATTCATGTAACTGTGAAATTACCAGTGTACAAGAATATATACACGTAGGTACGACAGTTATGATGTAGAAAGGAATACGAAATAGGAATTTTAAGGATATTTGGACTTAATCCAATATCAAATATTTTCTGAGCAAATGCTTGATAACTTCTCTCCACCCAGAATTTTGGATAGTAAATTTGACAAAAGAAGGAGGGAAGATGTACCTTACATACTTCAAAACGATATCCAGATATCTCTCTCTCTTTATCAAATAAACAACTTGAGAGATCAGCCGATGTATCATATCTGTGGTTCACTGTGTTCAATGTGTAAAATTAAAAGGGGACATAGAAAATTAATTTTCATTTCTTTTCTAGAATTAGATAGATGAAATCCAACATGCTGCTGGTTATATTTGTTGGTCTAATCGCCAAGTTAACGTTGGTTACGGGCGACAAAGACGAGAACAACTTTGATTGGAATAAGGTAGGTTTTAGTGTATTAACACGAAACGTCAATCAAGCAGCTTTTAAATCTCTTGATTGGTTTTACATTTCATTTCTGGTTCTGTTAACGAACAGTCAATAAAGGAAATCGAACTGAACATGTTCGAGGTACTGAATGATTTGAGGATAATTGTTTAGTAATGATTTGAAAAATCCTCTCGTATTCTGATTAAATTAAATGTCGGTATTTCCATGTATGGTATTGGAAAAGTATCTAGAGAATAATAAAACAATTTTATTGTAGGTTACAAAATTACGTAAATGAAATATTTGTTCCTTCCCGTTTGTGCTTGTAATTGGAATATCTCGGAATGTTGTCGGTGAACTTTCATTAATATTTTAGTATTTTAAAAAACCTTTAGGCAAATATCATTTTCCTTTGAAATCCGAAAGCATGTAAGTTACTTCATAAACGGCACACTTGCATTTATTTTAATATCTCGTCAGTTCTTCTTAAAGTAAGAAAAGTTGGAAGCGAACCAATTAAAATTCAAAAAGAACCCACTTGTATATGATTTGGAAAAAACAGAGTTATTTGAAATAATGTAAAAGATGCGTGAGAAGTTTACAAGACACATATGAAAATATAATAAAGCGCATGCGTTTGCTTGCTGCATAAATGTACACAAAAAAACCTCAGATTATTTAACAGTTATTACTTTTCAACAGCAACTAAATTACTTGAAGGCATTCGGAAGTTAAGTTATGCTTTCATGTTGTCTCTTCTTCTAATTTGATCGATAATTGAACCAAGACTACATTACCAACTGCTCACTTTAACAGGTGATCCAGTTCATATAACCGGAATTGACAAAACTGCATGCAGAAAAAAATAAATAAAATTAATCAAATTTCTAATCACCGTGTGTCACTAATTTCGTTTTCTCAGTTTTCAGGTCCTCGGCCTTGGTATTTCTTGTTGCACAAACACAATGCATATGAAGATCAAACTGGTTGTCCTTTAGTCATATTTGCTAGTCCTGAGGGAAATATTAGCTCCATCTTCTGCGACGTATATGATTACAGGTGGGTTCATAATATCCACTGATAATTCACTGTAATTTGCAGCTGTAAATCGAGATAACTTGAAAGATATATTTTCTGTTCACATAGATGTTTGGGCGATAAATAATGTGGCTTTATTCCGTTGTTTGTGTGTAATTAATTTCCATATTTTTCCCTGGTCCCCATTCTTAATATTTTTAGGTCTGGAGCCTCTTGAGTTATAGTATTCGTGGAGGATAAGGTAACGAAATTACCGAATTTATCTTCGAAACATTGAAAAAAATATATTGTTTGAAATTAAACTAAAATATGTAATAAGTCCCAACTTAACACAAAACCCTAAATAAAATTTAACGTCAGGAAAAATCTGAAATACTACCTTAGGGAATTTGAGGGGTAATTTTTTTTGGCAAAGTACTGAATTCGAGTCTAGATTATATCAAATATATAAGATCGCAAGGCAAGCCTAAGAGTGTAGAAAGAGAAGTTATAATCAAAAACATTTTCATATTCTACATGCAAATGCTAGGAATAAACCTGTTTTTTTTAGCAATTTATGTATATATATATATGCCTGACAGTGTAGTGCTGTGAACAGTGTTTATGTTCAAGTTAGGGAATCATAAAATATTAATGCCCGTTAAGTGTCTCAAGAAATTAACTCGAGTTTTTTTTAGAGTGCCACAGTACTGTGGGGAAATTAAATCACAAAAATCATAGTATTTTACCTAGTCTATCAGTGATGTCGGCGTATTCCAACATTAAGAATTTAAGCTGAAAATCTACAAATACAAAATTCGAATTTTAATATTATTTTTCACCGTGCTAATATTTCAACAGTGGCTGAAATTAATCTGATTAAATCTTTCCCAAATTTGTCGGAAAAATGAGACTTTTAAATCTATTGATTATTTATACTAAGTTTTACAGGATTGTCAAATCAAAGCGGCTGATATATTGAAAACAAAAGGTAAATACTATTATTTCACAATACTTGGGTAATTCTCAAATTCTTGTGTTCTACAGTGAACATCGCCACGTCCAATCGGAAGGTAATGCAACAAACTGGAACTATAATGGAGATTTCGAAGTCCTTCATAAAGTGTGTAAGTACATTGTAGAATTCATGACAAACAATATCACGTTAACACGTAGTCAATGAAACAATTAATGATAACAAATCATTTTATATAAATGTCGAATTTGTGAGGATCATGAGACATTATGAAAGTTTCACTTGTCCAAGAAAAAGGGATTGTTTAATTTTCTCAATAAACATATACTAGATCACAGACTTTTCCTTTTATTATATATTTAACACAACCCAGATATTGTTCAGGATATATTATTTTCAACATCTGAAACGGAGCTCGGATTTATTAAAAGTTGGAGTTTGCGCTATTTCGACGTCGCAAAAAAATATTATTAAAATTTTGAAAAAATTATGAAATGGAATATTGACAGTATTTGTAACAAAAAGTGTTGGGCTGACGACACCAAAAATTTTATGTGAGTAACCAAATTATGTAAGGAGATTTATGGATAAAGAAAGAGACTGCGGAATAAGCTTAAACCGTTTGAAGAAATTGGGCGATTTTGTGAATGTGATTGGTGTGGTAAAGAATATGAAACAATCTAGTCCCTTAGTTAATTATTTCTTTGTAATTTTTATGCATTTTTACTAATTCAACGTGTTTGTATACATTTAATTTAATGTTTTACCGCGTGCTAAATATGAATTATTTTGTGTCTGCGCTGATATAATTTATCAAACAAATTAATACATAAGAGTTTGCTCCAACTTCCATCCTGGATGTTAGAGTTTCAACTCTAGAATTACACTCACTAAACTCTATCAGTTTTCCCACTTCTTCAAAAGCATGCAGTCATATTTTATCTAATACATAAATATTAACCAAAAACCGGCATTTTAATTTGATAATTTTGTTCATTGCATGGTACTGGGGAATTTAAAAAATTGTCTGTAAATAATGTGCCATCTCTCCCTCTCTCACACAAAGTAATTTTAATTATGAAATTCTAACGAACTCCTTTAAACAGTGTCATTCATTTATGTTACTTTGCAGCAACGTGGACTGGTCTATACCACGTCATAGTAGTTGACTACGAACTATACGTCATTCTCAGCATGCAACCCTACTACAGAAAAGAAGGTAGGTTCATGCCTTGTGGATGTTGAAAATATATAAGAAAGTGAAATTTATCAGGCGCCTACGCAAATTTCAGAAAATTAATTATTGGTTTCGGAATGGCTTACGTTTCATCCGTCAGTCCATATCGAATAAGTCGACTCCCACTAGACTTCCTTATCAAAGAATAAATATATGTTCGAAATTTTGAAAAATTGTAGAATAAAATTCGTTCAGTTCTAAATCTGAAAATAATAGTATATAGTTTACATAAACTTCATTTAGGTAATCATCCGATTTATTTTTAAGAAAAGAAATGTTTCTGAGGGGATATGTAGACAAAATCAGAAACCTCATTTTATGTTCCATATCTTCCTTACCGAAAATCGTGTCATTTATGAGATAATGTGGAAAATATTACAGAGCCAGACACGGATCACATGATAATATAATAGAGCGCGTGCGCTTTGAATGATGGTTAGATACTGCTAAAGACAAATATTTAAAACATGTACAAATTTTGATGTTTTGCCTACATATTTCGAGCACTATGTGCTCATAATCAGGAGATCAAATTTGTATTATACAGCTCTATAATAGATTTGTGACCTACGAGATGATGAGCACATAGTGATTGAAACAAGTCAAGGCACATAATAAACTTCTTATAAACCAATAATTCCTGTATTAGGTTGATTACTTACTTAGAAGGATGTACAAATTTGGTTTTTCCATTTCAAACGTGGTTACACATACGCACCACAATGTTACATTTATGTGTACATTGCCTGCCTTTTTTCGTGTTTGTTATGGCATATCCTCGTGTTGACCTAATTTAACCATTAAATTAACCCAAGCATTGTACAAACGCAAGTAATAAGAGATGGAATTCGGAACCCTGCGACATCACATTCAAGCGACGTAAACAAAAATGGAGGCGGGGTCTCTGACCTCTGGGCCGGAAGTGACGTGACATGTAAACAAAGATGTCCAACGAACTTGCATTCTTCCGTGACGTGATGCAAACAAATATGGTGAATGACCTAATTGTCTTAGACAGTGTGGTGCCTTAACCTGACCTTGACTGTTGTTGTGTAAACAAATGACGTAGTATGTAAACAAATGAGTTGCCTAATTATGCATTGTGATGACTTAACATAACTTTAACGTTTGGAAAGTAAATAAATGTGGCGGTTTTTACGTGATATAAACAAATGAAATAGTATGTAAACAAGTATGGCCGATGACCTAATTATGCAGAGGATATGCAGCCGTGTAGGACCAGATAGTTAGGTACCTGCTGCTATTTTGAATGACTTCTAGCCTATGTTTGAAGTCCGCCATTTTCATTGCAGCTACTATCGCGGTACTAATAAAAATTGTGCTTAATAACATAAATTTCAATTGGCGCGTCCCGCCATTTTAAATATGGATACCAGCTCACTAGTTTTAAATTAAACTTAACTTTAAAGTCCACCATTTTGTAATATGGCGACCAGGGCCCTAACTTAAATCAAAGCACAACATAAACTTCATATGAATTTTTATGTTCGAAAAAAGTTGGCTGAAGGGGTAATATTCCAGACTCATAATTGAAATCCTGTAGGTTCGAACCCTGCTGCTTTATACATCTCTTTTTTTAAAGGACACTACAACATTTGTCTTGTAATAAGGAAAATAAATACATATAAATTTTCCAATTTACATACACATACCCAATGCCAATCATCCATTTTATTTTTGTTTTTACACTTACATTAATTAAGCAGCAGAGTGTGGTCGGTACGCAACAGAAGGTTGCTTGCGGTGTGATAAAAAAACTCGTATATTTTGAAAGAAGCAATATATTTTACACGTGCAGTTTGACTAGGCAGTAAGTAAAATGTTTAAAGTAGTAACACTTTGCGAAATTAAAGTTGCGTGTTTCCCTTTTATGCACAATTTACAACGATAGAGAGCTTCTCCAAACAAACGATGAGATATCTTTGTACAGTATAATACCTAGAAGAGAGAGGTCTTTTAAAATACATGGAACGGTAACGCGTATGCAATATGCAGCCAGGCAGATTTTTAGGTAAGTCCGAATCAAATGTGTAACGTTCAAACACACAGTCACGTCCTGACGTTATTTCATCATTAGTTACTATGTAACACGCTTATTGACACCTACTATTCCTTAAGCCAGAGAAGACAACTGTATTTTCTTCAACACACTTTCTGCAAATGTTAGTTCGGATGGTAGTTTTGGAAATAGTCCTGTTTCAAACGATATTTTGTCCGTTTCAAAAGCAAATGTTAACCTTTATCTTACGGCATTTAATTTAGTCTTCGTGCCCCTGGTACGGTGTATATATTAGACAGCCCTTTAAATAGTTGCGCGTGGTTGCCTATAAACGCTTATAAATTGTGAACCGAAGGTGATGAAACAATTTAATAATCTGCACTGTTGCGAATAAATCAAAGATATTTCAGTTCAAGAAAAGTTTCAGTACAGTGGCGTACCGAAGGGGGTGTTGGGGTGTCAACCCCCCCCCCCCAAATTCGGAAGGCCCTCCAAAATCGTGCCAAACTCAACCCGACTGAGAAAACTGTTAAAAATTGCAGAATTCTGGACGCCTGCACTCCAAGATGTTCGGATAAAAGGCAGTAAAATTCTAAAACTGCCGCCGGTTGGCAACTGTTTTACATTCGCAATGACAAATAAATTGGTTGTCATGATAAATAGTCTTAAAGTACCAAAAATTAAGAAAATTTTACGATATGAAATGAAATTCCTTATACCAAATTAAGGCTGCCTCCACAACCAATGACTAGTGGGCTACCGACAACAGATCTCCGTTCTCTCCGTCCTCAACTGAATTTGTTGAACCCCCTCCCCCGAACAAAATTCCTGGGTACGCCACTGATTCAGTAGAAATGTTTAGTGCCTACACGCAGG
>Ga0123353_10012985_pt1 | contig 11897 bp, 9 predicted proteins | sample TergutLab28metaG_3_FD_92763 | JGI IMG/M metagenome (GOLD analysis project Ga0123353, IMG submission 92763) | Labiotermes labralis P3 segment gut microbial communities from Petit-Saut dam, French Guiana - Lab288 P3 | ecosystem: Host-associated > Arthropoda: Insects > Digestive system > Gut ... | reverse complement strand
GGAAGATATGTTGCTATTACGATGCCTCTACAAGGCAAATCGCTGGAAGAGTATTGAAAAACAAGGCTCGCAAACATTAAATCAAGCCGCGTGAAACGCCACTAAATGGAAAACGCTCCCGGTGCTTGTCAATTCGATGCACATTACGTCGTCGGTCTTCATCAACGACGACGAATCGGGATTGCATCAGGATTACAAGAAGTGGCTGGAACATCTTGCTCCGTTCGATGCTTCGCCGCAGCGTTACGCTCATAATCGGACGGGCGAAGACAATGGCGACGCTCATCACAAGCGGCAGATCATGGGTCGGGAGGTCGTTGTGGCGATTACCGAAGGCAAACTCGACTTCGGCACTTGGGAACAGATTTTTTACGGCGAATTCGATGGACGACGTGCCAAACGGATACTCGTGAAAATTATCGGAGAATAGGAGAGTGGTAAAAGAGGGTATAAACCAAAGAGCCGGGGACGGTGCATAGCGCAGTTCCCCGCTCATGCGCGTTACTCAATAGGAAGACCATCTACGAAGGCTCCACGCTCACGAAACCATTTTATCTTCCATTCCATCGTGTGATCATGTTCGTTTCCATCGTCATCATAGAACAGGATTCCCGACCGGTCTGTTGCACGCAAATCTGCACCTTGTAAACATTCAGAGGGCATGTTTTCCATAAATTGTGCTCCACTTAAATTAGCCCCCTGTAAATTCGCGTGTTGTAAGTTTGCCCAAGGAACTTCCCATGCTTTATCACACAAATGTGTTCCACTTAAATTTGCTCCCTGTAGTTTCGCAAACCGTAAATCAGCCTCTGCCAATTTTGCCCCTTGTAATTTCGCCCCCCGCAAATCCGCGTACCGAAATCCTGTTCCATGTAAATGTGCTCCCTGTAAATCAACCCCCCGCAAATTCACATCATGAAGGTACGTTAACTGCAAATTTGCCCTTGGTAAATTCGCACCAGACCAATCTACTCCCTCCAGAAGCGTTTTTGAAAAACTTGCGTTGTACTGATACACCTCTTTGGATTTTTCTCCTCGAAACAGTTGATCGACAATCGCTTGGATAACAGTCAGCGATGTCGCTTGATGCAGTGAATCATCGGTTGGTAATGATGTTCGGCGAATGTCTGCCTGTAGTGTTTTCTGATACGCCGGTTCCATTGTTTCCCGGATGAAACTACAAAGCACCTCAAACGCCTGTCGGCTATACTCTTCCGGGAACTTCACTGCTAGGTCGTGCAGGGCAAGAACACCCCCAAGAACGACGGTTTGTTTATCATTTCCCAAATGTTCAACGGCATTTTTGAATTGTTCTGCCGAGATTAGTTTTCTGGTATTTTCCGATTGCGCCACTATTTGTCTCGATTGGCATTTCAACAACTGTGTTTGGGTTTCGAATTGCTTCAACGTCATCCATACCACACCCGTAGCAGCAACCACGCCTAAGAATGGGATGATAATTTTCGAAAGTCTGTCATAGGAAGATTTGATTTCCACGATGTGTCTTTGCGCTTTTTCTTTGTGTTTGGTAGTTTCACTTTCAGCCATGTTCGTCATAATGGGGATCCTTTTGTTAAAAGTGGTTTGCCGAGTTCGGCAACAAGAGACACTCTCAAGACGGGAGCGACACGCCTATCAAAGAAACGGAGTAATCCCACCTACGACAGTGGTGCATAACTACATGAAATGCTGATTCTGTCCGTAAGTATGTACGCGACACTCCCTCTTCGGGAGCCACGTAACTTCACATACTGCCGACCATTTTCTACCCGGTTTCCCGGTTCGTAGTGTAGAAAACTGCCGTCGCCGAAGCGATCTTTGATAGTTTGTTAACGTACTCTAATCAATTTGTACGCCCAGTGTACTCTATTTTTTGTCGATGGCAATAGGGGGCGGGGAATTTTTGGGAGTTTAAGCAGTCCGTCGACAAGTTTGCAAACAAGCCGTCATTCCCGCGCAGGCGGGAAGCTAGACGAACGACGTGAACCCTGTTTCTCTAGCCCCCCGCTTTCGCGGGGGTGACGAACCGCAGTCCGCCAGTTGACACTGGCGGTTATCGACATTGCGCCCCGATAGGAGCAATCGCATGCGCAATCTCACGATTGCGGCTCTGCTAACTTACATCAACATGCGAAAACGTCAAAGATTAACGTTCCAATATCGTGAACCGCCATTGCGCAAAGATGCCGAAAAAATGGTACAATACCTTTAATCGACAGTCTTGGATATTCAATAACAATCATGAAAATACTTAATGGCAAAGCCATCGCAGAAGAAATTCGCCGGGAAATCTCGGCGGAAACGGCGAAATTAAAAACCGAACAGGGAATTACCCCCTGTCTTGCGGCAATCCTTGTCGGTGATGATCCGGCAAGTCAAATTTATATCAGCAATAAGGAGAAAGCGTGCGCACAAGTCGGCATCGAAAGTCGAATCATCCGGTTGCCTGATAGCACCATTACCGAGTCTCTGTTGCAACACATCGAACAACTTAATTCTGATTCGTTGGTACACGGCATCTTGGTACAACTGCCGCTGCCCAAGAGTTGCAACGAACTACAAGTTCTCGATGCGATTGATCCTCGAAAAGATGTCGATGCGTTTCATCCACACAACGTCGGCTTGCTGTCGCAAGGTCGTCCTCGATTTTTGCCCTGTACTCCTCACGGCGTTCAGCAACTTCTCGTTCGCACTGGAATTCAAACGTCAGGACAACACGTTGTGATCGTCGGACGCAGTGACATCGTCGGAAAGCCGATGGCACTCATGATGGTGCAAAAAAGTGCCGGTGCCGACGCAACGGTATCGGTCGTGCATAGTCGAACAAAAAATCTTGCTGACCTAACCCGGCAGGCGGATATTTTGATAGTGGCGATGGGCAAGGCTCGATTCGTTACCGGTTCGATGGTCAAACCGGGCGCGGTCGTTGTCGATGTCGGAATCAATCGCCTGCCGGATGGAAAAATCTGCGGCGATGTAGATTTCGATACAGTCAAGGAAGTTGCCAGTGCGGTCAGTCCGGTGCCGGGCGGAGTCGGTCCGCTAACGATCACGATGTTGCTCCAAAATACGCTCATCGCCGCAAGGTGCTGGAGCACCAAATGGGTAATGTCCCGGTCTCATTGACCTTGCCCTTACAGGGCGAACACCGCGCTTGCGCTTTCGTGCGCCTCACAGGATGAGGCGGCTAACGTTACCTCCGCCGTCTTGCAAGCCCCAGTCCCGCCAATCCCAAAGCGACAATCGCCAGCGTCGCCGGTTCCGGCACTTCGTTGCTACTTTTGTCGAGAACAAGATTAGAAAGGAGCCCCTGCGCTCCCCCAGAATTCATAATGAACACCACCAGATCATAGTTCATCCCGCCCATCAAACCGTTAAGAGCGATTCCCTCTTGCGGGACGGAGGTCGGGGGATTGCGCTCCGCTCCATCCCCCGCTCTTTGACTCGCTTGCGCAATCTAAAGATTGCGTCTCTGTTACATTTTTGATATTTATGATACAATGCTGAACACTCCTCAAATGTTTCACTTTGCCCAATGAAAATCGGTCTTTTCGGTATCGGACTGGACACATACTGGTCGCAATTTGACGGCTTGGAACAACGGCTTCATAACTATCAATCGGAAATCGCCGACCAACTCGCCAGGGATCACGTCGAAGTCGTCGATGTCGGACTCGTCGATTCGCCGCAAGCCGCTCAGTGCGCCGCCGAAAAATTTCAACAAGAAAACGTATCGCTCGTTTTTCTCTACATTTCGACCTACGCACTTTCCTCCACCGTACTGCCTGTCGTCCAAAAGACAAAGGTTCCCGTCGTTGTTCTCAACTTACAGCCCGTCAAGGCAATCGACTACGCCGCCTTCAACGCCCTCGGTAATCGAACCAAGATGACCGGCGAGTGGCTCGCGCACTGTCAAGCGTGTACCGTCCCGGAAGTTGCCAATGTTTTTCTCCGTTCAGGAATACCGTTCCACCAAATTACCGGCACGCTCCGTGATGATCCCGAAGTCGGGAACGAAATCGACGACTGGATTTCCGCCGCCGCCGTTGCCGATCAACTCCGTTCCTGCCGCGTCGGATTGATGGGACACTACTACTGCGGAATGCTCGATATCTATTCCGACTTGACCAAACTCTCTGCCCGACTCGGCGTACACTTTGAAATCGTTGAACCGCAAGAACTGCGGCAAGAAATTTGCTCCGTTACTGAACATGACATCACAGACCGGATTGCCGAAATTCACGATCACTTTGCGGTTCAACCGGATTGTTCCGAGTCGGAAATTCGAAGGGCGGCGATCACTTCTGTGGCATTGGACACGATGGTCGAAAAACACCGACTCGGCGCGATGGCATATTTTTTCAGTGGAACCGGCGACGATAATTATGTCGATCTCATCAGTACGGTCATCGTGGGTAATTCGTTGCTCACGGCACATAGTGTTCCCGTTGCTGGTGAATACGAAGTCAAGAACGTTCTTGCCATGAAGATTCTCGATGCCTTCGGTGTCGGCGGGTCGTTTACGGAGTTCTATGCGATGGACTTCAATGATGACATTGTTCTGATGGGACATGACGGTCCCGGTCACACGTCGATTGCCGAAGGAAAGACGAAACTCAAACCGCTGGATGTGTTTCATGGTAAAGTCGGGAAGGGATTGAGCGTCGAAATGTCGGTCAAGCATGGACCGGTAACGGTGCTTTCGGTGATTGATGCACCTGACGGTGAACCGCGGTTACTGATTGCCGAAGGAGAATCGGTGCCAGGACCGATTCTCGAAATAGGCAACACCAACAGCCGCTACCGTTTTCCGCTCGGTGCGAAGGGATTTGTCAACGCATGGTGTCAGCACGGACCGGCGCATCATTGTGCCATTGGTGTCGGACATATTGCTTCTCGTCTCGAAAAACTCGCCGCACTGCTCGGTATTGAAGCGATTCGTGTTTGCTGAATCGAAACGTCTCACGAAGACAGTGTTCTAATTCAGCAGATTCCGCAACCGTCTGTTGCGTTCTTCTTGCGTTTCGTTCCGAAGTTGTTGTTGCTGTTTAATGATCGAACGCAAAAGTTCTATCGCCTCATTGAAACTCTCCATCGAAGCCATCCTGTCACGTATCGCTTCCATTTTCAGAAGCGTTGCGTCAAATTGCATCAAAATCTTTATCCGCTCCTCCAACGCCGTCGGACGATTTTTTGCCTCCAATTCCGATAACAGACCGTCCAACATGCCGAGCGACAGGTCAATGCCGGGAAAATCCACGTTGCTCAATTCCCGAATCGGCTCGATAATTTCCTGCTCGATTCGTCTTCGTTCATCTTCCGTGTAAATTCGATTGTTGATCATTTCCGCACGAATTGTCCGAAAGCCCTCTACAATGCCCGATAAATCGTACACCTCTTTGTGCGTGTCCCGAAACATTCGCGAAATATGGAACTTTCCCAACTCCGCCTGCTCCGCACTGATCGTGTCCAGAATCGTTTGTTTTCTCGCTTCCAAGTCCGCCTGACGTGCTGCTCTGTTTTCTTCCGTTTCCTCTTCGATGGGTTCCAGTGTCATGGGTTCCAGTATCAGTGCGTCCGCCGCTTGGATTTGCTCTCCCGTCGGCTCCAACGAGTAATCCAGCATAATGTTTTTCGTTCGTTCGACTTCGCCGATCACGACTTCAAAGCGTTGCCGAAGGGTAATTTCCCTGTTTTCCAGTAAAGTTTTGAGTTTTTCCGGCGTAACAATTTCCAGCAGCCAGCGTGGTCCGGTGCCGATTTTTCCTTCCGAATCGTCCAAGTTGAACAAATCGCTCGCCTCGATGTAGAGTACCAATTTATCGTCCGGCAACATCGACAACGGAGCGGCAACGAACGTCTGTTCCAAAGGAAACAATGTTTGTCCCGGCGTAATGCTGGTCATCGGTATTGCTCCCACTTCCGGTTCTCTCAATGTTTCTTCGCTGACGGCGGGCTCCGTAGTGTATCGGTGCATTGCCGCTTGCAAGCCATTGTCATCGGTAATTTCGCCGACTATCGGCAAGACCGCTTCTGGTGTAATGGCAGAACCGATTCCCGCCAACCGTGCCGTTACAATCGGCGGCTGATCCTTGATGATGCCCAACTCCACCCGAATCGGATGTCGATTGGTGAGCGAGTCAATGTCGGTAAGGCGGAACTCAATCGTCGTATCCTCACGCAAAGCGGGCAAAGTGAGCGTTATTGTATCGAACGGAGCCGGAGTACCGGCTAAATCTGTTGCCGGCTCCACATTCACCAGCGGTTTCGTGGACTTTGCCGTAATCGTGATTGCTGTGCCGTCGGGAATCATCGTGCGCCCTGTTACGGCAACGGTACGAGGCGAGCGTTGCATGTAATCGGGAAAATGTTGCGTCAACATCATTTCGGTGAGCGTCGGCGTAGGAACGACTTTGATGAACAGATTGTCTAGTGTTGAATCGGCACCGCGAATTTGTAAATTGACGGTTTCCAGCATTTCGGGAAATGTCGTCGAAAAGACTCGCCATCGGATTCCTTCCTGCGTTTCTGTACGGAACTGGTCGATACGCAGCGTTCGATAGCCGACTTCCGGGGTTCCGATGCGTACTCGTACGGCATCGGGAACGCTCGGTTTTTCCGTATTGGCACGAATCAACAGGGTAAAGGAATCGCCGCGACCGATACGGACTCGACCGTCTTGAAAACCGTCGGCGAGCAGTTGCGACCGGCGTGGATATTCCTGTTGAGACAGCAAAATGTTTCGCCCAAACCAGAGGAAAACCGTCTCGGAATGATAAACGCAGGCACCAGCAGTCAATGCAACGCATAGGAGACTGAACAGAAACCGTGAAATGAGGCGGCGTGTGCGAAAAAACCGGTGAACGTCCACACCTCGGAGAGCGGCGGCGGCTTCGTCGATGGTGTGTTGCATCAATTCGGGATTGAAGTCATCGTTGTTGTTCCATTCGATAGTGGTAACGAGAGCCTCGTTCAAATGGGGGACAAAGTGTTCCAACGTGGTGGCGAGTTGCTCAGGGCGGATGGAGGCGAAACATCGACGAAGGAATCGTTGCCAAAAGACAAAAACAATGGTGCCGATCAGGACCGGTAAAAGGAGAGACCGAACGAGTAGCGAAAACTCGAAAAACCGGTCGAGAGCGAAGTCGAGAACGAACAGAAGAATGACTGTCAGGAATAGAAGGGTGATTCCATCGAGAGCAGCGTAGAACCGTAGAGACCGATGGAGTCGGTCAAGTTTTCGGCGAATGATAATAGGCAACTGCGACGACATGGTCTTACAGTTTACAGGAAAGAGCAGAAAAAGCAAACTTGCCGAGACATTACATGGCACTGCGCAGGGATCGATTCGCCGGATGCGTGTCCGCCATTTCGCGGAGCAAACGTTGCCAGTTTGCCATCGAACCTGGTGTCAGTCGTCCCAGTGGCTTGGCAGACTCGCTTCCCGTGACATGCGGTAAATTGCCCGGCACTCGATCAACAGTAAGCAACGTTAGCATTGCAGTACACAACGCATCAAACGTATCGACAGGAATACCTAACTGCGAAATGGGAACCAGCGACCGCCTTTGGAGTTGAGTTGCCAAAGAATTCATCAGCGTATTCATCAACAATCCATGCTGTTGCCCTGATCCCTGTATGAGCAGTTCCGGTTCACGAGCCCCCGTTTCCTTTGTCATGCTCAATACCAGACCTGCAACCGTTTCGGCAATGAATCCGCTAACGGTACAAAGAATGTCTTGGTGCGAAATCCGTTCTCTGGCGGCGTTGTCCGCCACGTCCAAATACCGATCCGGTGTTAATCCTGTCGGAGACCAATCTTCCTTCTGCGGAAGTGCAGCCCGAAGTGCAGACAAGAGTTTCGGATTTTGACAGCCTTGAACCGCAAACTGTCCGCTGGTGTCGATTGCCGATTTCCCACCCGTGAGCCGCCATACTAACGTGTCCAACAATGAACCGCAGGGGATAACGTCGATGTGCCGAATCTTCTGATGCGAAAATGCGTTGAGTGCCTGAGGAAGAAACGTCAATCGAGCGGTGCGTCCCAAATCAAGGAGAATACGAGGGGACGTTTCCGATTTGAGAAAAATCCAGGAGGGTAAGGGAAAAACTGGTCCGCCGTTGCCCCGGGCAGCAATGTCCTGTGCCGGAAAAGAATCGACGATGTTCATTCCTGTGTGTTCTGCAAGACGTGGAGCATCGCAAAGCCCTTGGTAAAAAATTCCATGTGGGGTAGCAATACACACACCGGGATCGGAAACGCCGGTTGCCAACACGTCGTTGACGGTCAGTTTGGATTCGCCAATGAGTTCATGAATCGCCTCTTCTTCGATACTCGCAAGTTCATGTGCGACGTGGAGAGCGAGTCCCGCCGGAATGCAGACTTCGTTGTTTTCCGAAGTGCGCTGCGGTTCCCGATGCAATGTACTCTGAAGTTCACTGAAGGCATCGACAATTTCGCGAGGAACATCAAAGGAAATCGTCTTTCGTATTTCTACCGGCGCACCGCTGTTGCGTCCGTGAACTCCGATCATTGCCGATTCAATGCGTTGACACGTCGACGTGATACTGACACCGGCAAACCATCGGACGGCATCCGACGATTTCCGAAAACCGCGTGAAAACAGGGTGGGAAACGCCATTTTCTAACTCTATTCTCTCTACTAAAGGCGCACAATGCACATTCCGCCGGATTCTATCCATTTTTAAGAATCGAGTCCAGACCAGTTTTCGGGTACCATCGTTTGGGCACCATGCAGGTATTTTAGGGGGAAAACTGCCGTCCGGTGGTTGCGACGCTCTGCTTCAAACTTTTTTGCTGTACATTTTCAGAGCAGTCGAAAATTCTGCCATTCACATGTTACGCCCTCAAAAATTAGGGGACTAAAAAGATTAAAAATCGGACTGGTCATCATTCAAAAAGCGTTGACAACTGCCGAGGCAAGGCTTACAATGCTGCTTACAATTCCATGCAGCGGATTCTCCCGCCGATGGAACATCCCTTTATCCTTTGAAGAAACAACCATGAGAACATTTTTTATCACCGTCCTGTTTGGTATCCTTTTTTCCTTCACCCTCGCCGCTTACGGGAACGAAGTGGGAACGGGTGCTTCCTTCCGCGGGCCAGTCGGTTTGGTCGATTACTCTCTCCGCGACCATATCGCGAAGGACGGAGTCAAGGCACTCGACTTTATCAAGGAGCAAGGTATCAAGGAGGTCGAAATCGGACTCGAAAACCATTTTGGGGTTCCTCGTGAGGAATATCGGGCTGCTCTGAATCGGCTCGGACTAAAACCGATTGCCGCCCATGCAGGACTCGAATTTCTTCTGGACAAGACGGACGAAGCCGTGGAGCGTGCAAAGTTTTTCGACCTAAAATATATCGGCGTTGCCTGGGCACCGCACAAAGCACCGCTTGACGAAGCCCAAACCCTGAAAATCGCCCAAGATTTCAATACCGTTGGCAAGCGGCTCAAAGAGCACGGTATCCAATTCTTTTATCACAATCATGGCTTTGAGTTTCATCCCTACAAGGACGGCAAGACGCTTTTCGATCTCCTAATGGAAAAGACCGATCCTGAACTCGTCAAATACGAAATGGACGTTCTCTGGACGGTGCATCCCGGTCAGGACCCGGTCAAACTGCTAAAAAAATATCCGAACCGATGGATTCTGATGCATTTGAAAGACCTCGCCAAGGGAGTGAAGGGCGATCTCAGCGGCGGAACGGACACGAAAAACGATGTTATTCTTGGCACCGGACAGACCGACTATCCCGCTCTGCTCAAAGCCGCCCAAGAAGTCGGAATCAAGCATTATTTCATCGAGGATGAGAGTCCCGATGTGCTGAAACAAGTTCCGCAAAGCCTGAAATTCCTCTCTACTGTGAAATTTTAGGCGGTTTCGTTTAGGTTTCCACCTTTTACTGATTGACACGCCCTAATTCCGTTGGTAGAATGGATAAAAATCACCAACGAAAGAAAGGTACACGTAATGAAAAAGAAAGTTTCGATTGGCTCTTGGGCATACGCCTTTTTGAAGACACCGGTTCTGCTGCCGGAGACCTGCGCGAAGTTGAGCGAACTGGGGTTCGACGGCATCAGCATGGGCGGATTCAAACCTCATGCAAACCCTGAAACATACGACACTGACGAGAAGCGAGCGGAACTTGCCGCTCTGCTCAAAAAGCACAGGTTGGAGGTTGCCGACTTTGCCGCCGACCTCTGGAGTGTCGATGCCGTCAAAGAGCCGGACAAATGGGGCGAACTCTTCGAGATGAACGCCGAGTTCTGCGACAAGATGGGCTGGAAAATTATCCGCGTCGATTCCGGTGCTCCGCCGATTCTGCCGGAAGGAAAAACCTACGAACAGGTCAGGGCATTGGTCGTGGACAATTTCAAGCGAATCTGCAAGATTGCACAGAAATACGGCATAAACGTAGTGTGGGAATTCGAACCGGGCTTCGTCGTCAACGAACCGAAGTACATCCTCGAAACGTACCATGCCGTCGGCGAGAAGAATTTTTCCATTCTCTTCGACACCTGTCACGGGTACATGTCCGCCGACATCGGTGCACGGCACATCGAACCGAACATCCTGTCCGGCGGCATTGTCGAGTTTATCGAAATGCTCAAAGACAAGATCGGACTCGTTCACGTGATTGATTCGGACGGAACGCTCAACGATCAAGCCACGAGTACCCATTCCCCGTTTGGACAAGGCAAATTGGACTTTGATGTCATCATACCGGCACTGTTGAACAAGGCGAACTACAAAGGGGAATGGTGGGCAATCGACTTATGCGAGTGTCCCGATGCCTGGCAGGAAACCGCCGACTGCAAAGCGGCAGTCGATAAGTTCAACGCAAAGTTTTGCGGATAAGAGGAGGTAACGCTCATGGGACTGACTTATGCAGACATAACATTGGCAAACAGTAGCGACAGCATCCTTGCTCGGCAAGGGCGGTTGCCGAAGGAAGATGTCAAGCAAGTCGCGGTGAAAGCACTGGTCGATTCGGGTGCCTACATGCTCGTGGTCAACGAGAATATCAAGCGGCAACTTGACCTTCCTGTTTGTGAAAGGCGTGCAGCAGTTCTCGCAGATGGTTCGACAGCAGATTGCGACATCGTCGGTCCGGTCGAAGTGTTTTTCAAGACTCGGGCAACTTCGTGCCGAGCGATTGTGTTTCCCGGCGATGGCGAAGTGTTGCTCGGTGCCATTCCCATCGAAGATATGGACGTTTTGATCGACTTGAAGAACAATGAGTTGATCCTCCCGCCGGATCGCCCCTACATTGCACAAACGATTGTAAAATAGGATTGTCCACGGCAATTCAAAATATGCTCAAATCAAAATATGCTCAAAAACTTCCGAAAAAGTCTGTCGCCAAAATTGGAAACTTGCCGTCGGACTGTCAGAATGAACCAAACAGTGTTATAATGAACGAATTGTGTTGAAAAGACTAGAAAAATGTCCAACCTTGAAGGCACGATAGAGGCGTTCATCGAAGAATCCTGCAAAACCATCCGAAAGGAAGCCGCCGGACGACCGGTGTTGTGCGCCCTCTCCGGCGGTGTCGATTCCGCCGTGTGTGCCGTGCTCGCACACAGGGCAGTGGGAAACAAACTCACGTGTTTGTTTGTCGATACCGGTCTTATGCGGAAAAACGAAGGTGATCAGGTTACTGCGCTTTTTCGGGACTCCTATTCTATCAATCTCATTCGCATCAATGCGGAAGAACGATTTCTCACAAAACTCAAGGGCGTAACCGAGCCGGAGCAAAAACGTAAAGTCATCGGTGAAGAATTTATCCGCATTTTTGAAGAAGAGGCAACAAAACTCGGCGAAGTGGGTTGTCTCGTACAAGGAACGATTTATCCCGACATTGTCGAGAGCGG
>Ga0123353_10012983_pt1 | contig 11898 bp, 10 predicted proteins | sample TergutLab28metaG_3_FD_92763 | JGI IMG/M metagenome (GOLD analysis project Ga0123353, IMG submission 92763) | Labiotermes labralis P3 segment gut microbial communities from Petit-Saut dam, French Guiana - Lab288 P3 | ecosystem: Host-associated > Arthropoda: Insects > Digestive system > Gut ... | reverse complement strand
GCCGCCTGGCTCTACCAAATGATGATGAACGGTTGCACTCACGTCATCGTGGAAGTTCCCAGCACCATGATCGTACAAGGGCATCTCGGCGGAGTAGAATTCGATGCCATCTGTCTGACCAATATCCGGCGTGACCATCTTGATTATCATAAAACCGTTGAACAATACCGCCGCAGCAAACTCGGTATTTTTCGCTATGCCAAAAAGAAAGCCTTGGCAATCTGTAACGTTGACGACCGCATTACCGAGGCGGTACTGCCCTTGATTGACCAGCCGCTGCTGTCTGTCGGAATCCGCAACCATGCAGAAGTCGGTTCCACGTTGGTCGAACGTTGTGCCAGCGAACAGACGTTCATTGTGACGGCGGGAACGGAAGCGGTGCCTTATCAAACAAAGATGATCGGCGATAACCACATCTATAATTGTTTATCGGCGACGGCACTCGGCATCGGATTGGAGATTGACATTCAAACGATTGCGAGAGGTGTGGGACGTATCGAAACCGTGCCGGGCAGAATGGAGCGAATCGAATGTGGACAAGATTTTAACGTGTACATTGATTCGGCACGAACGGTCGATTCTTTATCGACGGTGTTACGGACGGCACGAGAGGTAACACGGGGGCGAGTGATTTGCGTATTCGGAGCGGCGGCGTATCATGAACCTGATCGTCGGGCGACGGTTGCGAAGACGTTGGAGTCTCATTCGGACTCGGTCATTTTGACGTCGTCTACGGACTATTTGGACCCGGAGTCTGCGATGGCGGCGTGTGATATTGGTCGTTGTTTTACGGCGGAGCGGGCGACGAAGATCGTGCCGGATCGTGCGGAAGCGATGGCACTGGGCTTGTCCGAAGCCAATCGAGGCGACACCGTGTTGATTTTCGGACACGGCATATCCACGGAAAACTCGCCGTTCTGCGACCGACTCTTTACGAGACAGTGGCTCTATGAAAATCAAACGTGTAGTTCCATGTTGTGAGTCTATCAGTGCCGCAAACGCTTGAAAGCCGCCATGCTAATTGAACAAAGCGTAGTGCAACGGAGCGACCGGAGTATTTCCATTTTTGTGTGCATTCTTTATTCTCGCTCTTGCCGTTGCTTTTCGGCAATTTTTCTCCGAACCCGTGCAAGGGCATCTTCGGCGGTGCCGATTTGTCCGTAATACTCACACCGCGCCTCGAACGTTGGATATTTTTTGTCTATCTCTTCACGATGTTTGCGAAGCCAAATAAGCGGATCACCTTCGTCAGGTTGATTCCATAGATCGAGTGTTTCGATGTCAATCATGTTAGGTCTCCTCAAAAATTAGGTGTTGTTCGGGGGTAAAAAGCCTTGGCGGTTTGAGCCCAAATTCTTCCATAATAATAGCCTCTATCTGCCGTCTCTTTTTTTCGGATGCAATATGCTTTTGATTCTATGTGATCAAAAAGTCCATACCGAAAACGGTAGCAAAAGCAATATGCTCGGCATCGGTTCTTGATTGACTCGGTACCGCTTCCTTTGTCAGGAAGGCATCCACAAGCCGTTCGACATTGCCATCGAGGTTCAAAACGGGAATCCCTTGGATTGCTTGCAATCGCAATTCCGCTGCTTCGGAATCCCCCAATCCGATTTCGTCGATAACAGATTGAGAAATGTACAAGCCGAACGACTCTCGGCGTTTCCACCATTGATGCGTGAGAATCTGCTTTGCCTTACGTACAGGTTCTTCGGTTGGTTTTGCCGTTAAATAACTGATTGTCGAAGATTCGACGTAAACCTTCGGTCTGTCCAATGTCAACACATCTTAATTGTAACAGAAGAAGAATGTTTTTCAAGGTTGCACCATCTTTACGCAGCGTTTCATTCCGGTTTTGTGAAAATGCAAGCCGCAATCGTAAGATTGTGTTTTAGCATTCCATTTGGAATGCATCTCTTGGTAGAAAAAGCATCACCCCACCGGCATTACGAAGAAACGAAGCACATGACCATTGAGGAGCGGCGTGCTTACGACCAAAAAGGAATTGACGACTTCAAAAGACTAATGAAAGAAGTAAACCCAGACGATTACGATTTTTCGTGGCTGCGCAGGAAATGAAAGCCGGAAGCGGAACGAAGTGGAGCGACCGGATAACTCGCTGGCACTCTGGGTCGGAGCCGCCGACTGCGTCGGCGCAACTCAAAAGAGACGGGGACCATTCACATGAGTCCAGACCGTTTTGTTGGTTGTTCCCGAACCCTTGCAAATTGGACATGCCACCTGCATTGGTGACCCTTGAAAGGGGGCTTCCCCATTTCCACCACACCAGTTGCAGGGCAAGGGTAGAGGCTCTAACTCGAAAAGCAAACGATTAAACGATTTGACCGTTTCATGGGCATTGACAAGTAGAGTCCCATTTGCGATAATCGCCTCAGTAACAAACGCCGCATAAATTTTTCCATGAAGACAGCAACATTATCGAGACGTACATTTTTGGGAACGGTCGCCATCGGCGGAGCGTTGTCGGTTACGACGTTTCCCAACGCAGCCGCTTCGGCAGCCCAGACAAGCAGCGGTCAGTTTCAAGACCGATTCTTCAAAGCGGGGATTACGGACGCACCTAACGATGCATTGTGCGAACGCTGGAAGGCAGCCGGAATGGACGGGATGGAAGTCCGGCACTGGAACGTTTCCGTCGAAGAAGCCCGAAAACGCCGATTATTGGCGGAAAAACACGACTTGCGGATTCATTCCGTCATGCGAGGCTGGACGACATTTCACGAACCGGATCAGGCAAAATGGGAAGCGAGCATCGAAACGATGCGCGTCGCTCTTCGCTCCGCCGCTGCCTATGGAGCCAACGTCGTCTTGTTCGCTTCACACGAATTGAAGCCGCTCCAATGGCCCGACCGCTGGAACATGGAGATTGATTTCGACCCGAAAACGTTGATGATTAAATCTCTTCTGCCCGGAGATAATACTCCTTACGCCGAGTCGATTGCATGGCAAAATCGGTCAACGGAACGAGTGCTCCGGGCATTCGAAATCTTGATTCCCGATGCGGCGAAGGAAGGCGTGATACTGGCACTGGAAAACGTTCGAGACAATTTTTGGTGTACTCCAGAGTTTTACACCGCAATCATTCGGCATTTCAACAGTATTTGGTTCAAATCGTATTTCGATTTCGCCAACCATCAAAGCGTTGCCAAAGCAGAATACTGGCTCGATGCCTTGGGAAGCGAAATCGTCAAGATTCATGTCAAAGATCACAGGATTGACGAAGTCAAAGGCAAGCGGGGCGGCGGTCCGCTCACGATGACCAAAGCGGGACGGGGTTCGACTGACTGGCTTTCCGTGAGGAAAAAACTCGATGAAGTTCAATACCACGGTTGGTTGACCCTCGAAGATGGTGATCGCCGCGTAGAAGAAAGTGCCGCGATTCTTAACGCATTCGCCAAGGGAGAACCCATACCCACTTGGGATTGATCCACCTGTGTCGTTCTATGGAACAGTTGATTCCCAGGAAGATTTTGCGGAATGCTTTGCGTTCTGCATGTTGAACCGAGATTATTTTAGAAAAGTTTTGTCTGACTAACATTTAGCCGGTACTCCGGCGAAGTGTGGAAGCGGAATCAACGATATAGTTCACAAGTTTTTGTCCTACGGTCGGGGACCGCCGCCGCCCGGCGGTGGTCCTGCCGGTGCCGCGCCTCCCGCAGGTCGTTCACGCTGTTGCCCTTGTCCTCCCGCTCCGCCACCCTGTTGACCCGACTCGCGACGACGCATCTGTTCACGGAGCATCTCTTCGTCCAATTCCTCTTCCTCCTCATCAGGCTTGGCTTCGAGTTTCGGTAAATTGAGTTTATCGCGATGCGCCCAGGCTCCGAGAACAACTTCGTCTCCGTCGTTCAATCCTTCGAGAATCACCACATCTTTGTCGTTGGCGGGACCCGCCTTGACTTCGATCTTGTCCCATTTCCCCTCTTTGTACGTGACCGCATACATTATTCCGCCGTATTCAAACACCGCCTGCATTGGCAACAGCAGCGCATTCGGTATTTCGTTCACCACGATTCTCGCCTCGGCAGTCAATCCCGTCTTAATCCCTTCCGGCGGATTGAGAATCGTTACGATGGCCATGTATTCCTTCGACATTGACCCCCCCATGAAATTGCCCGGTTCAGGATAGTCGTTGACCGTTTTCACCACGCCGTCAAAGACCTGATTGGGAAAGGCTTCGAGTCGGATGGTCGCTTTTTGCCCCGGCTTGACGAGCCGGATATTGGCTTCGTTGACCAATCCTTTAACCTGCATCTGCGTCGGGTCAGGAAGCTGCAGCAGAATTTGCCGCTCAAATACTTTTTTGCTCACTCTGATAAGGTCTTCGTCCCCGCCCCAGCGCGGCATATAATAGACAACCTGTCCATCACGCGGTGCCACGATCGTGCAACGTCTCTGCTGTTCTTCCAAATGTTCCAGTCGGGTGGTGTCGAGTTTGAGCGTTTCTTCGTCCGCCTTGACCGTCGCTATATTGGAGTCGATCATGGCTTGATAGAGATTCACCATTTTTGCCTTCGAAATGTTTTCGAGTACGTGAAGTCTCAAGTTAGCAATTTCGAGTGCATTTTTTGCTTTTTCAAGTTCGATCAGGTCTGCCTCGACTTTGGCATCGGTAATGTACTCCTTCTCTAAAAGTTTTTTGTAATAGGAAAGATTGTCTTCCTGAGTTTTCACTGCTTCTTCAGCGGCGAAAATTTCATTTTGTATTGTTTTTTGGCTCTGTATGTAGGTTCCTTCGAGATATTCCTCTAAATTCAATTCGGCAGTTCGGAGGTCTGCTCGGGACCGCTCCAGTTTTGCGCTGCTGGCGATCACGACGATGTGTTGTCTCTGAACATTTTCCCGGAGCGTCGAGGAATCGAGTTCGACGAGCAGGTCTCCCGTTTTAACGAGCGTTCCTTCGTCCACGACGGAAATGATAGTGAGTCCGCCTGCGCTTTCGACCATACATCGTATTTCTTCGTTTCGGGCACTGTCCACGTTTCCGCGTTCGAGGACTTCGTGAAGAAACATTCCGCGCTTGGCGGCAACGAGTTGCGGCGGTTCAATTTTGACAGTTTCCTGCAAGCGACCCCAGACGTAGTAGCCACCGGCAGCGACCAGAGCAATCACGACCAGAAATATAAGCAAACGTTTGAGCATGGCATGTGTTTTTTGAGAGTCCACAGATGTCTTATCGACCAATTCACATGGTATTTTATAGGAAAAAGAGGGGAAATAACAGATGTTACGACTGTCCCGCCGCTCTTACGCATTGCTTGAGACGCTGTACCGAACCGCACTATAGCGGTTGCCCCTACTTGCCTCCCAATCGATTCATGTTATACTAATACGTCTTGAAAGGAGCCGGTTTCGTTGTCCGTCTCGACCTATAACTCCTTGCATTTACAATGCTGGCGTAGCTCAATTGGTAGAGCAGCTGATTTGTAATCAGCAGGTTGCGGGTTCGAGTCCCATCGTCAGCTTTGGTTAATTTTCAAATAAATTGGGGGTTTTCCCGAGTGGTCAAAGGGGGCGGACTGTAAATCCGCTGTCACAGACTTCGTTGGTTCGAATCCAACATCCCCCACTTGAAACAATGACCGATTGCAAGGATAATAGTATCCGATTGGCAGTGCTGTTCGGATTTCCTTTTCCGCACTCGATTGTTGATTCAAGACAGGCGGGTGTAGCTCAATGGTAGAGCCACAGCCTTCCAAGCTGAAGACGAGGGTTCGATTCCCTTCACCCGCTGTGCCTGCACAGTTAGAATAGAGTGCTGTTGTAGCTCAGCCGGTAGAGCACGTCCTTGGTAAGGACGAGGTCATGAGTTCGATTCTCATCAACAGCTTCGTTACGGTGGTTAATGACCAATTGGTTAGGTGGTCAGTAACCGGTTTTACAAAAACTAGCCGCTGGTCCCATAATCACTTGCTTTTTTAGGAGAAAACATAATGGCAAAAGAAAAATTCGAACGCACTAAACCGCACGTCAATGTCGGTACCATCGGTCACATCGACCACGGTAAAACGACTTTGACCAGTGCGATTCTTGCGGTTCAAGCACAGAAACAACTCGCGAAAGCGAAGGGCTACGCCGACATCGCAAAGGGCGGTACAGTTCGTGACGCAACCAAAACGGTCACCATCGCCGTCGCTCACGTCGAGTACGAGACCGACAATCGGCACTACGCTCACATCGACTGTCCCGGTCACGCCGACTTCATCAAGAACATGATCACCGGTGCTGCCCAAATGGACGGGGCGATCCTCGTCGTCGCCGCCGATGCCGGTCCGATGCCGCAAACAAGAGAACACGTACTCCTGGCTCGCCAGGTGAACGTTCCGAAACTCGTGGTCTTCCTCAACAAAATTGATTTGCTCGACGATCCCGAATTGCTCGAACTTGTCGAACTCGAAGTCCGGGAACTTCTGGACAAATACGATTTCCCCGGTGAGGACACGCCGATCATTCGCGGTGTTGCTAGGGATGCGATGACGAAACCGGGCGATCCCGACGCTTCGAAATGCATCGGCGAACTGATGGAAGCACTCGACTCGTTCATTCCTGAACCGCCGCGTGAGCAGGATAAGCCGTTCCTGATGGCAATCGAGGACGTTTTTTCCATTGAAGGTCGTGGAACCGTTGCCACCGGTCGTATCGAACGTGGAGTCATCAAGGTCGGCGAAGATGTCGAAATCGTCGGCTTCACCGATGAGAAACGCAAAGTCGTCTGTACCGGAGTCGAAATGTTCAAAAAGGAACTCGAACAGGGTCAGGCGGGAGACAACGTGGGACTGCTCCTTCGTGGTGTCAAGCGTGAGGAAATCGAACGTGGTCAGGTTCTTGCCAAGCCAGGCTCGATTCAACCGCACACCGAATTCGAAGCCGAAGTGTACGTCCTGTCGAAAGAGGAAGGCGGTCGTGCGACTCCGTTCTTCTCCGGCTATCGTCCGCAGTTTTACTTCCGAACGACCGACGTAACTGGTGCGTTGACGCTCTTGGGCGATGCCGAGATGTGCATGCCCGGCGACAATGTGAAACTCAAAGTCGAACTGATTTCGCCGATTGCGATGCAGGAAAATGTCCGCTTCGCTATCCGCGAAGGGGGACGCACCGTAGGCTCCGGTGTGGTAACGAAGATTTTGAAATAGTTTGAATCGTTTAGCCGTTTGCCGCCTCGCCCTGCGAGGCGCAGGAACGCCCCGCAGGGCGAGGCGGCTAAAGACCCAAACGGGAGTAGTTTAGTGGCAGAACTGCGGTCTCCAAAACCGCTGGTGGGGGTTCGATTCCCTCCTCCCGTGATTGAGCGAGACAAATACAATGTAACAATATGGAATTGTAACAACATGGAATTACTAAAAGAATTTTTCCGAGCGCGCCGCTACAAGTACAGTCAAGGTCGCTTGATTCGCCGATTGACGATGGTGGGAGTTTGGGTACTGTTCGCTACGGCTGCGTGGAAGTGTACCCACATGGACTTTACGTGGTTCGCCGGTCTGCTGGGAATGCCGGCACTGGTGTTCACGTATTCTGTGGCAGGGTTGATCCTGTTAGCAGGACTTTGGTTCGGCTATCGACTTGTGAATTGGGTAACGTTCGGCGATTTTCTCATTTCGGTCGAAGGAGAAATGGCAAAAGTATCGTGGCCCGGCAAAGCGGAATTGCGTTCGTCCACCATCGTGGTCTTGACCGTGTTTTTGCTCCTGTCCGGGATGATTTATCTCTATGACCTGGTACTGCTGTTTATATTCAGGTTCATAAATGTTATGTAACAGTGGTTTTTTTATAGACGGGAGGAATAACGGAGAATGTCCGAAACAGAAGTAAAAGTAGCAGACAGTGCTGACGAACCGTTGAACGAAGAACCGCTGTACGAAATGTCGAGCGAGCCTGTCGATGCCATCTGGGAAGATGACGATGATGACTTCGACGTACCGCCGCCGAAGCCGTTCTTTGAAGAAAAGAAAGAAAGGGTGCCCAGCAAGAAAGATTGGTACATCTTAAAGGTACAAGTCAACCGCGAAGACACGATCAAGAAAGACCTCGAACGACGGATTGCCGTCTCTGGGTTGCAGGAATTCTTCGGTGAAATTCTTGTCCCGACGGAAAAAATTACAGAAATACGCGGCGAAAAAAAGAAGATAGTGAAGCGTAAACTGTATCCGGGCTACATTATGATCTTCATGGAGGTTTTCGACGACACGTGGTTTCTCGTTCGGGAGACCGCCGGAGTCGGGGACTTCACTGGAGCGCAGGGCAACCCGACTCCGATGTTGCCGCACGAAGTCGAGCGGATATTGAAGTTGGAACAAGAAGGACCGACAAAGACACCGGACATTATAGTTGGTTATCAGGTCGGTTCCGAGATCAAAGTCAAGGAGGGACCGTTTGAAACCCTTGAAGGGGTGGTGGACAACATCGACCATGCAAGCGGTCGAGTCACGGTCATTATCAGTATTTTTGGTCGAAGTACACCTGTCGAACTGGAATACTGGCAAATCGAATTGGTGAATAAATAACGTGTCCTTACACTTGACATTCGCCGATCGTTCGTTATACTTTTTGGTGATGAAACGAATTTTTATTGCCCTATTGTTTGTCGCCGTGCCGATGATTCTTTCGTCGGCAATGTTTCTTGTTTCGCAGGTTCCTGAAACAACATCCACGTTGCCGAAACCCGATGAGAGTCCGCTTTTTGTTGAACGGTACGCCGAACTGCAACCGAACGAACGAATTTCTATTCAGGTGTACGAACGCTGCAACAAAAGCGTTGTAAACATCGATACACAAAAGACTTACAACTTTCTTCTCGGTCAGATTGACGAACCCGGTGCTGGCAGTGGAATCGTTCTCGATAAAGAAGGTCACATCTTGACCAATCACCACGTCATTTCGAACGTTGATGCCGCAACCGTCACACTCTTCAACGGCGAATCTTTTGAAGCAAAATTGGTCGGTTACGACCCCATTACCGACTTGGCGGTCATACGTATCGAAGCACCGCCGGAAATGTTGTCTCCGATTCACTTTGGCGACTCGTCGAAACTGTTGGTAGGTCAGCAGATTTATGCCATTGGTAATCCCTTCGGTTTGGAGCGGACATTGACTGGCGGTTTGATTTCGAGTTTGAATCGGGCGATGCCGAGTCGTGTCAGTGGACGGAGTATTCAAGGGCTCATTCAGACGGATGCGGCGATCAATCCGGGTAATTCCGGCGGAGCGTTATTGGACACGCAAGGGCGGCTCATTGGTATTAATACGGCGATTGCGAGCAAAAGTGGCGGCAGTCACGGGGTCGGCTTTGCCATTCCATCGAAAACAATTCTTCGGATTGTGCCGCAACTTCTCCGAAATGGAAAAGTGATTCGTGGAGAAACCGGCATTGATGCGGTCAGGGAACTACCCAACGGAAGAGGATTGTTGTTACTTCAACTTGCAGAAAAAGGACCCGCTGCTAAAGCGGGACTTCGTGGTCCCAATCTTGTGCGGGAGCGGGGAATGCCGAGGCGTGATTTGAGTACGGCGGACATTATCGTCGCGGCGGAAGGAGTGACGACCAAAAAAGTGGACGATTTTACCGCTATCATTGACGAGCGTGCTCCCGGTGACCGCATTGTACTGGATGTCGTCAGAGAAGGGAAAGTCATCAAGGTTTCCGTGACGTTGGAATAGACGGCACGCTTCGGCTTTGTCTGCGTTACACCCGGGAGTGACCCTATCTTGCATCCGGTGCTGGCGATAGATACAATGTCTTTTCATGTGGCAGAACATTCAAGGACATGACACGATTGCCGAACGATTTCGCCGGGCATTTGGACGCGGTCGGCTTGCGGGGTCGTTTCTCTTCGTGGGACCGCCCGGTGTAGGAAAACGCCGATTCGCCTTCGCACTGGCAATGGGACTACTCTGCAAAAAGCAAGACCACATGAATCCGTGCGGAGTCTGCGATTCGTGCAAACTGTTCGGTGGAAAAGGTGCAACCGACTTCGATTTCGAGACCGAGCCCTTTCAGTCGCCGCATCACGACTTGTATTATGTAGCCAAGCCGTCGGATAAAAGCGAATTGCCGCTGGAACTGCTCATCGGAGACAAACAGCACCGGGGACAGGCAGGGCTTTGTTACAACATATCCCGAACGCCTTTTCACGGACATGGAAAGGTTGCAATTATTAACGATGCCGACTTTTTCAATGCCGAAGGAGCAAACGCACTGCTGAAAACATTGGAAGAGCCGCCGCCCGATGCCGTGATAATTCTCATCGGCACATCGACTGCCAAACAGTTACCGACGATTCGAAGCCGATGTCAGACTGTCCGGTTTTCGCCGTTGCCGACGGAAGTGTTGTCGGCAATTCTCGTCGAAAAAGGGATCGCAACCTCTGCCGCACAAGGGGAAAAGTGGGCGACGCAAGCGGAAGGAAGTTTAGATCAGGCGCGGGAACTGGCGGACGGCGACATTGAGTCCTTGCGGAAGGAATTGACAAAATATCTGACGGCTTCGCATTGGGATGCCGTTGCCGTTGCCGCCCAATTTAATGGACTGGTCGGAGCGGCGGACAAGGGCGCACCACAACGACGGCGGGCTCGGTTGATTTTCGGATTGGCAGTCGAGCATTTCCGTAATGAGATGTTGTCGAATGATTCTCGTCGAGCGGCTCGGCGTTTGGAGCGGACGCTTGACGCTTTGGAGCATGTTGACCGCAATGCCAATTTACCGCTGGTCGTCGAAGCGTGGACTGTCGCTCTGGGAAGCAGTTGAGGTTTCGAGGATCGCAATCTAACGGTTGCGGCTCAGTTTTCGGTTTGCCAAAAACGCAACAAGATGTGTTTAGATGCGAGCGGCACGCTCATAAGAAACGGAGACAAGCGACCTCATTGCGCAAACTTGTTATCTTACGATATAATACTCCCACTCCCTATGATTGACACTATCCGCTATGTCCCCCACTTTCGAAACCCTTTCCTGGCACGGCAATCGTTTCGGTTCACTCCACATGCTCGATCAAACACTGCTACCGACGGAAATCAGAATCATCGAATGCAACGATGTCGAAACCGTCTGGGAAGCGATCAAAATGCTCCGAGTACGTGGTGCGCCTGCCATCGGTATCGCCGCCGCCTACGGCGTGTGCATCGGAATACACGACTTACCCGGCGATGCCAACCATGAAATGTTGCGTCGAAAATTGCACGACGTTGCCGACTATCTGGCTACAAGTCGACCAACGGCAGTGAACCTGTTTTGGGCACTGGAGCGAATGAAAGCGAAAGTTGAGAATTTTTGGGCAAGTAAAACTGTGCCGGAAATTCAGGAAACCCTCTTTGCCGAGGCGAAAGCGATTCACGAGGAAGACCGGCACATCTGCCGAGCCATCGGACGCTTCGGACAGGAACTCGTTAAGGACGGCAGCACATGGCTCACGCACTGCAATGCGGGTGGACTTGCGACGGCGGATTATGGCACGGCGCTGGCGGTATTCTTTGCCGCAACGGAGTCGGGAAAGAAAATCCGAGTCTATGCCGATGAGACTCGACCGCTGTTGCAAGGAGCGAGACTGACGGCGTGGGAACTGATGCAGCGCGGCATTGACGTGATGGTGATCTGCGATTCAATGGCGGCACTGGTCATGCGGCAGGGCAAGATTGACGGCGTGGTTGTCGGAGCGGATCGAATTTCTGCCAACGGCGACACGGCGAACAAGATAGGCACTTATGGCGTTGCCGTTTTGGCAAAGGCGCACGGTGTTCCGTTTTACGTAGCGGCACCGGTTTCGACGTTCGATTTGAGTCTATCGGACGGCGGTGGAATTCCGATTGAGGAGCGGGATGCTGACGAAATCTGTAACGGATTTGACAAACGCACTGCTCCGGTAGGTGTCAAGGTTTACAATCCTG
>Ga0123353_10012979_pt1 | contig 11900 bp, 7 predicted proteins | sample TergutLab28metaG_3_FD_92763 | JGI IMG/M metagenome (GOLD analysis project Ga0123353, IMG submission 92763) | Labiotermes labralis P3 segment gut microbial communities from Petit-Saut dam, French Guiana - Lab288 P3 | ecosystem: Host-associated > Arthropoda: Insects > Digestive system > Gut ... | reverse complement strand
ACCCACACCGCATCTCCAACACACATCGAACCAAGAACAATACGACCGATGTGGTAATTCAACAGCACAGTCGCAAGCTCCTGATGATGGATATATTAATGTCCGAAATATGCTGAGCAAATAAGAAGTGAAATAAATTAGCAAGTGACATCAAGTTGGTCTGTTATTCTTCAACTATCACAATGATGCACGGTCCAATAAACATAAAAATGTTTGTTTAATATACTGTCTGCATTAATTGATCAGTTTTGTACGTGGTCTTACCGTAAATAAAATCTTACGAATTCTGCCTCGAACTTCTTAGAGTAAGCCTGCCTTCAGCGCTGTCAATGGCTAAATCTGTTCAACTTCAATGACGATGCGGCAGACGGTAGCCACTTTAATCCGTGGGGCGCACGTCCTAGTGCACAACACCATTCCCGCCCCTACAGTACGCCTGCCAACTTTAAAGCTAATAATCCACGCATAATCTAGGAGCGCACCGGAAAACCGGCAGTTACGTGCAACAATGTAATATTTGTTACAACAACAACGTGGAGAGGAAGCAGTGATTTGTAATGCTGCTTTTCGATTTGCAATTTTGTTCTGGAACTGCTGAAGATTGCACCTTGTTTGTGTAAAAGAAAAGAAAGAATTCACATAAATTTTTATCCATTTAGTTTAGCGTTTACTGCATTAAAATTCTAAAATTTTGTACACACAGTTGGAAAGGGAAAGAACGAGGTTCAGGAATATATTTCGGGAATGAACTGAATCTTTTATGAGGAATCCCGTGGGCTGTTTGAAATGTGGCTAGCTAAAGAGTGGGTATAAATTCATATTTTAGATTTGAGCAACCATGTGTAGTCTTTTCTGTTCTGTCGAAGACAAGATGAAATTAAAGAGGTTCTCCTCCATAGGCTTTCGTTTTGATTTTTTTGGAGATTAAACGTGCAAAGAGAAGGTCACTGCCCTACTAGATTTAATGTTCCGTCGTGTAAATTGCTTGGTTGAAATATCGGTCAGTCTGCCGGCCATTTCTTTTCGTTACTTCAGTTTATCGGTTACGTTTATGAGAATATGGAAGGGATAGTGCACCGGGACAACCACATGATAAAAGTTAAGCCGTTTCTCGATTCGTGTAAAAAGAGCTAACTTAGAAAATAATTTTATGTTCCTCACATTTCTATATTATCGGCAGACAAAATACGAAGAAAATAATTCTAAAATGATTGAAAAGGTAAAATATTATGAAATTCTTTACACAGTAGCAAAGGGAATAGTTTTAATGTGCGGGAGGAATGCCACATCTCTCTTTGATGTAGAAGACTTACTTCTACATTCGAGTCGGAAGATGTGACGTGGACTGCACCATCACGAGGTGGGTCACGGAGCGAGGCGAGACTTTTTACCTCGAACTTGTTATGGCATAAAAAAAGCCACAGGCCCGTATATTTGCCTTTACTTCTAGTCCAGTGACCTGTACGATAGGACATAATTCAATTCTCAGTGCATGACTGGGTATGATCCTACAGCAAATCGTTGTTTTCACTGTCACAGCCAAAACTGTCTGTCAGTTGACGAACACAGACGTTTGTTCACCACTAAAATTATGTCACCTAGCCAGTACACAACTTCCTTATACCTAAATAAACTAAATTATTTGTAATGGAAATGTTCTTAATATCCAATTAGTTATATTTGTGGATCAATGTCCATCTTGTGAATAACTCAATTGGTCTGTACATCCCCTGACTATTTTGGAACCCGAAGTCACTTTACCGTTTTATGGACTCTTTACCTATTGAATCCAAGCCACTTCCACACACCCCACTTCAAATATGCAACTTTTCTATCCAGGCTAAATTTATTTGTTTATTTTTTGCACCACGCGTGCTGCATATCTCACCCATCGTCTCTCTCATGGTGTTGCGCCTTTATATTATTTAATGAAGAGCACGAATTACGAAGTTTTTAGCTGTGTGACTTTTCACGTCCTTTGGTAAAAATGCCCTTTGCTTTCCTTAGTACGTGAAGCGTCGTCAGTGTTCACTGTGACGAAATTTCGGCTTTCGTACAGCACGAGGAATTTCTTGGTCAACTGAGGGACTGTCAAATTCTAAAGAAATGTTCTGCTTCGTGGAATTTATACTGTAGAGGTTAATTCTTCCTCACCTAAGAACGCTTCCAGGCTTCGTCTCTACGTCCTTCTAATAAGAATAGCGTGGAAGTTAAAATGGCGAAAAGTAGTGGTTTTAAAATGGGGCAGTGAAGTTTTGAACATTCAGTTTTCATGAGATGTTACAACTTGTCGACTGGTAAACAGCTACCGATGTTTCGGAGCGTAGTGCTTCCATCTTCGGGGTATAGCATTCCCCTGAAGGAGGCAACGCTGTCCTCCGAAACGTTTGTAACTATTTACCGCTCAACACCTATTAACATTTCACAAGACCTAAGTCTGCGCGTTGTAGCACTAACACGTTACTGCAAAGACGTTCTGGTTACTTAGTCCTTCCGCCTACTCTTCTTTGTGAATTCTTAGCCTCAAGTAAAGAAAAGCTATCTCTATACAGACCTGGAAAGGCTCTTAAGGCTACAGGACTTTGAAAGTTCCAGAATTTCTACACAGTCAGCACATGAAAGTTAAAAGGTTGTCAGCCCTGCACACCGGCCGCCTTAACTCCCCAAAACATCCCTTTCGCACTCATTTCTGTTTAGAATTTGAGTGGACCCCAAAGCCATTATGCGGTCGCGAGGATTAAGTCATTGATCCCACTGGCAATCAAACCCGCGACCTTGTCGCTTGTAGCGCATTACCTCAACCAACTGGGCTAACGCGTATCCATTAGCCCTAGTGTAAATGTTAATTACTTAAGACCTCAACTCTAATCGGGCCAAATATGCTTTGGCAGGTTATGTGCGGATCTGACAGTGTAAGGAGGTTTAGCTTAATGCTTACCGATTCCCATTAACAGGAGAATTTTAACTGCACAGTGGTCAATAACAGTCATTCATTTACATAAAATTTACATTTAAAATATTTCTGGAACAAATGGACTATTCATGGGTAAGGCTTGTAACACGGAAAAAAATTAATGCTGAAAATAGCCAAAAAACTGAAGGTAATTTACTGCTGAATATACCTAGGCATAGACTGTGGTGAGATACTAAAATGAATCATGAATAAATATTATGTGCTAAAGTGACTTGCACTTAGGCCTATCTAGCTGAAGACACGGATCAGTGCCAGATAAAGCAGCAAACCTTATTTTCTAAAGTTTGTGATCAATCAGTTTTCTTTCCTGCCGGATTTACGTTGCTTAAAACTTCAAAAGCAAAATCGGAAACGTGCAATGTAGTCACATGCTACTCGTACATTAAAAACACGTGTTTGCTTTACGCCATTCTTGTCAAAAGTAGCGTATTTATAAATCGTGCCAGGGTTGCAAAGTGGGGAAAAAAATGCTTATTTATGACGTGTTGTTTTTGGGAATCCCATTTGTGTTGTGGATACAGGCATCACACAAACTCTTGCCTAGAAACTACGCCAGCAATCTGCTGTCACATCGATAATTAACCAACTCATTAACACAAAAGCTTACAGTCCTTGAGACGTTGATAGTGGCTCAGTTAGTCCACAAATCCTTCATTGTTTATTACCGAGCTTATAAAAGCCGTCCAGTCTATCCTATCCTGAACCAGTTAAATCCAGTCCGCTCCCTCACATTCTATTTTAATATCCAGTTTAATATTATCCTTATTCCAATAAGTATTTTCTTCTTGAATTTCCGAATTAACATTTTGTAGCCATTTTTCTTTTTCACTGTGCGTGCTACATGTACCGCTCATTGTGCAAATAATACCTCAGAACATGTGGAGAGGTTGAAAGTCACATTAATATTTTATTTACCATTGCAGGCCCCACATTAAAATCAACTAAGGTAGATAATATCCAGAAGGAGACGTCGGGATTGTTACTTTTTGTTAGTTTACACTGGAAAGCCATATAATGAATAAATTTTGGGACATTAATTTTTTTTTCCCTAACTGCCTTTCGGACACCTGGTATTTGAAAATCATAAATTATTAAGCTTCTCTCTGTGCACGTTCCTCCAATTTTCTCTTACCTCTTCTCTGTCGGGATCGAATATTCTTCTCAGTGCATCAATAACGTACTAAAGTCTGGAACCTGCTCTGATTCGCTCTAGGCTTCGGTGTCTGATAGTACAGCAATATTTTTAGACTTTCTTGAAGCGTATTTCATAGGCACAAACATGTCTGAGGTGTTTTGCTAGAAATTTCTGGGGAATCAAACGAAAGCTAGGTTATGGATTTTATGAGAATCTGATCTTCTACTCCCGCATTATTCGCCACGAATTTGCATTTTAACTTCTTTAGTGAGTAGACCAATTCGTATTCACTTGTTCTGGAACTGCTACTCTGAATCCTTTCTCTCCGTAAGAGCATCTGAAGAGGAAGTACTTAACCTACCTTCAGAGCCTACTTTTACAACAAAGCAGAACACATTAGGGTCCTGTGCAGTGGATATACACGTAGGAAAACATCATTTAACCCTGCCAATGTAATGATAGTCTTAATTCGTCGTTTAATTATAATTTATACTTTGTCCAAATATTCGTCGATGTTGAGAAGAATACTTGAACTGGACAGGGAAGAATTAAGAGAAATATAGCTAAGAAGAAGTAATGAGACGCATCATATCAAGTAATGTTTTCTGTGTTTGTAAGAAAATAATCCGCTCCCAAATATTTGAAGTGTTTAGTTTCTTTGCCTGGCAAAAAGCTTGAATCGTATTCATGTCCCATTCTTTATCAGTGACTGCCTGTACATGAAATGTTCCACGGAAGCCAGTTCATTTCTCTGGTACTGACCTCAGATTAAGTAACCTAAAATGTAACACACAAATATCCTAACTTGAAACAAATTTGATATTTTGAAACCGAACTTTATCTAAATTATACAAGTCGATTTCTGTGTCACAGTTAAGTAGATCTGTCCCATGCTGACGTACAGGTATGCAATCCTTATTTGCAACACCACATGAAAAAACATAAATGCAAAGTGCGGAAAAGAGAAGAAATTCATACAGTTACATCAGTTGTATGTGTATTTATCACCATTCTGTGAACGGTTATCTAACACGCATAAACTTTGTACATAGGGGATGGATTTGAAATTTCCTGAAATAAATTCCTATCTCGATTAGTATGACAGCTGTTTTTCACCAAGTTCTTTTCGAACGAATTTTATGATTGCATATCAGATTAGTCCACTTAATATTCATGTCCTCATCCCTGCCACATTCCCATTAATATACTCAAGTCCAAAGTATTTGGTGTAAAATATTTGCGCTGAAAGTAAATGTAAAATTCGGGATACTTCCTGATCAAATCCCAGTTTAATGTTGTTTTCGTAGCGTCTCAAATATTTGTTAACTTCTTGGGATTCTATCGTCAAAGTTTTGTATTAAAAGGCAAATAATGACGAAAGAATCGGACTGTGAAATGTTAGTTAGCTTCACCCGCCTGAAGCGGCTGTCAGCGCTAGAGGATTTTGTTAAAAGTCTGTTGTATTCTATCCGTTCATCCAAACAAATGCCATGACACATCTCCAATGACTAGAGTTGGAATTCGTCTTAACTTTGCAGGTGCACCTTATCGGTTCTAGTGTTACTGCTGTGTTAATTCTGTGTTACTCAAAGAGTTTTAATTGAAATAACAAGAGAAATCCCTCGGGAAGGCGCTAAATTGTGTAATTTGCACTCGAAGTGTGTCAAGTTTCGGTGTAGATTGCTAACCCGGATATTCTAATGTATTGGTTTCCTTTTTTGTGCCACGGGAATGCAACTTGTTTCATATTTACTTTCAGTTCACCGTGCATCAAATTATTTCATGCAACGCAATTCTCAGTAACTTACTTATCTGACATGTAAAAATAAGCCAGAGTAGATTCAGGGACATATTTTAACATGCTTTTGAACCGAGTTTTTTGACAGCTGCTTAGGAATATGCTTAGCTATGTATTATACTTACTGTTCATTGCAGCGAAAGTTTATAAATGTTTTTATTTTTTTTTTGTATGTTTGCGAACATATTCCATATTTATATACTTATTCCAGCAACGTCATATTATTCAAACATTGAATGAAATTTCATCAGTGTACATAGTAAATAAAGAATAATTTCAAAATTAGATTATTAGTTTTAAAAATATCCAATTGCATGTTTACTTATTCGTTTGTATAAGTTTTTGTATTTGTGTATTATAGAAGCACAAACCCCCACCGTCGCTGTGTTGCAGTGTGCCACATTAGCCGCACTTTGTTGCCTGAGGCACTCTGTGTGGCCCAAGCGCTGACAGCTAGACAATGCTGAGGCACTGATCGTCACGCTGTGTTTGTGGCCACCGCAGCACCTGTTTACCTTATTGAAGTACCATTTCCACCCGCTTGCAATAGTGAGGCACTAGTAGCCACTGATATTCATTTCTGCATTGCCCTGGGCCATTATTAAGACACTAACCGCCACTGACGTGTGTTTCTGTATGTTTCCTGCAGCCCCCGCTATCAATCCCGCACCCGACGGCAGCCCTCACGTCGATCCATGCGTCTCTGCCACACTTCTTGCCGTCGCCGGCGCTGGCTTCACCTGTGGGCTCATCCTCATCTCAGCCGGGGGTTGGGGTAAACAACGCCCCTTGCTCCACCCTGTTTGTCGCCAACCTCGGCCAGTTCGTGTCCGAGCATGAGCTCAAGGAAGTCTTCAGCAGGTGCGTCTCCATTTATTTTATCACCAGCAGCTCCATCCAAACCACGCAACATATCCCTAAAAATATTGTTGTACAGTAAGTGCGAATACGGAAACTTGTGATTTGTCTTGGGTAATTATTCGAGCAGGGCAGGCCCGAGACATGTGATTGGTGGCCCGGTCAGACTAAGGCCTTGTTTTACATTGAAATCGGTGTTTTTATGTTTTTTTGTCGTATGACAGGGTGGCAAAACTTTTGAAAACTCGGAGAAATCTTTACGCGACTGGAAACCTGAGTTTACCAGTACATTATTTCCGATTAATCCAGTGATGTCTTGACGCCTAGGGCTGCTGCCCGGCTGGACCGCCCCTTAGTCCAGCCCTGTACCAATATTCCGGAATTCATAAGGTGAAAAAATATATTGTTGCCTATCTTATTTCGTAATGCTGTAATTTCTTAAACTTAAACATTTGTATAAACTTTGCACCTAATATCTTACCCGATAGAAATGTCTCAGCTTAATATGTGAAAGGATTGGAGACGTAAATAAATCACTTCACTGGCCTATGTTTGACATTACAATACTTCAAGCTTTCAGATAGAGATAACACACATTTGGTGTATACAATTATGTAGCACTTCATAGAACCTGAAGATGTGCGAGTTGAATTGAAAGTCAAACAAAACCACTTAGCATTATTACAATGCGAACACAAAATCCCAGCGCTGATCTTAAATTTCATTTTCGCCATGTACACGTGTTTCCGGTACCAGAGTGTTCTTGTCAGGACCACTAATATTTACTGCGAAACATAATTTGAATATATTTTGACTAAGCACAAGAAATATGTGCTTCAGTTCTATCAAGTGACATAGAGATGGATTCACCGTCCTGATGTTGGTGAAATAGCTATTGAAGATTCAGGAGGAATTATAATCCTTTTTATGTAAACTTTTATATACTTCTGTCTCACTTCCTTCTTTAGTGTTTCCTTCCTATCTCTTTTATTGGCAAGTTCTATTGTCACTTCTCACGTCTTTCTTTCCTTCTTCTCCTTTAGTTTAAAGCACTTTATGTAAATATCTCTCAGAACGTACCGTTAGAGAAAAACAATAAAAAATATGACCCCTGCAAAGGATTGTGTTATTTCATAGTTTTCTCAATGGACCTCATCGTGTGTGAGAGCAAGTAATCACACATCGCAAGCAAACATCAATAGACACTAGCTTTTACAAGATTTTTATTACGCGTATTCCTATGCAAATTCTCGTAACAACTTGTGGGTGGTTTCAAATAGAGTGAACTGCTCTTGCACGTATTATGAAAGAGAAAACTGCGTAACGCAGCCGGTATGAGTTTGCACTCTCTTGTAAGACAAAAACCAATTAACCTTCATATTGCTTCTGCTTGGTTTCGACATCGCAGCCTTTAATATGTCGGTACAGCTAATTATACGGCATCGATGAGTCTTTCGGGAAAGGGTGATGTTTTGTTTGTTTTGTGTTTGACGCAAAAACCCCCAGTGGGCCAGAGCCTCCTCAATCACGAGGTTCCTAGATCACACACAACGTCGCACCACAGTCGGTAGGACTCCTCTGGACGAGTAATTAGCTCGTCGCAGAGACCTCTAGCTGACAACACACAACATTTACAAAAGAAAGACATCCATGCCCCCGGTGGGATTCGAACCCACAATCTCAGCAGGCGAGCGGCCGTAGACCCACGCCTTAGACCGCGTGGCCACTGGGACCGACTAAGATTGATGTAATTCGCCGTATTCAGAAGGCCATAAGTGGGTTCAGCCTATCAAAAAACAAGGGCTATACCTCAAAACTGTGTAGTAAACTGCACATTGACCTGCTATCACCATTTCCAGAACACCACCATCACTGCCGATCCAATGTTAGGCTTCGTTTTCCACCCAGCTACAAGCCTAAGAACAGAAATCCTATGCACTCTGCAAAAAAAAGTGTGTTTCTGTCTGAGAAGGAAATGTCATAATTGTGTCCACAGCAATAGGAAGTCAGTTTAGTCTGTCTTGATATTTGCAGCAAACCGTCTTCTTTCGCCAGGTTTACGTTCTTGAGAAACTGCGCGAAATTTGAAATCGCCATGACCGAAAGTAAGATCTTTTGAGAAAAATGGTGTTAGATTGTCTATAGGCACAAGAAGCATGGTAACGCCTATGCGAATTTTCCAAACGTATTGTGTCATTCCCGGAAGTTATATGACTATAGACGTTTGGTCGAATGATATTTGGAAGATTGGAACCTGAATTCCGATTTGTCCTAAGCAAATGATTTTACAATTTAAAAATATATGTCCTATATCCGTATAATGAAAACCAAATTGATGTACTATTTATCGTCAGTTTATTTCGTCACTCAACCTCTTCACGTTTCGGGCACTTTTGTAGCAATTGCCAACAGACAGTCAACTGAAAAACACAGCACGTACCAGTTGTTGTATATATAGAGTATACCTCCTGATGACGGGCTACAAAAGTGCCCGAAACGTGTAGAGGTTGAGTGACGAAATAAACTGACGATAAATAGTGCATCAATTTGTTTTTCATTACAGGGATGTATCGAGATGCATGTCAAAAAACATAAAAAATGTGCCCTGTACTTATTCAAGTATCACTTCTTAAGATATTAAGAAAAGGGGTATAACTCCACACATTAAAATGGGCATTAGATGGAAGTGAATGGTGTTTAGATTTATGTCATTGGATAGGAGGCTGGGTGATTCTCAAAGTGGTTCCGGGCCTTGTAAATAATATAAAAAAAATGTTTGTCCGTGCCCTAACTCGAAATCAGACTCCTCTGCCCCCGGCCCCGTAACTAAGTCATTACTACGACCAAACTTTCCTGGTTCCCTTTATTGGTTTTGGAGCAGTCTATTAATTGACCTCCTCCCCCCTTCTTGCATTTCAATGTGATAATCTTCCAATTGGTTGCATGTAAAGTTGGGGTTGCAAATGACAAGTACAGGATAAACGTATCATAAAATACAGCCACATAGTTCAGTGACATATTAATTTTAATCACAAAATACCGCAAACTTCCTGCGGGTTTCTCGTCCGTGTAAATCCGTTTTCGAGCCTTGTAACGCTTTTTAATGTCACAAAATTCAGTCATGGGCAAAGGATTATAAGAAACTTTATTGCGACCAAAAGTCACCAAATTTCATATCCAGCACTGCCAACCTACAGAGGCTATATAAATCATCGGCAAGATTGTACCTAATTTAAAACAAAATTCCTCCACTTCAATATTCTAAATATTTCGATTACTTGTAATTTGACATTTATTCGTGATTTACGACTTGAAGCTGAAATATGGTCACAAGGGAACGAGTGCTCTTTTCATTTCCATAAAATTGTGACATTCCTACAGTACTGACTAAAGCTAAAAGATCAGTTTCAGACGCGTTAGTGTCCACATTAAATTATGCGTAGCACTGAACTTTAGTTGGCTAGCTTCATCTAACGTGATATGGAGGTTGGCAAATTTTGTGTTAACTTCAGGGTGAGCGGAACATGAAAACGATTTTTAGAGTACTTTTCCGTTCTCTTCTCTCTCCATTTCAAATATACAAATTAAATTAGCGATAAATTTTGTCCTAAAAGGGGGGCCGAGGAGATAAAATAATGTAACGTGACTTGCCAATCGTCGAGCGCCCGGCATGTTATAAAATGATGAACCATGTACCGAAAGAATAAAATAAATAAATTGTGTGCGGTCGTGGTAATGTCCACATCAGTGGTGTCAATTTTATGGTACTGGCTCAGTAGAGCATTTAGTATTAAACGTTTCTTCTCCATGTACTTGAATCGCACAATGTTAGAATGATTATGTGTTACCAGTGTCACTTATTTAGAGTCTAAGTAGCTTACAAGACCCTATGTTAATGCGTAACAACAATAGCAGGTAACGTTGTTCCTGTGCTAGCCGTAAAGGCAAAGAGGGAAGAGAAATTATAGTGCCGCTTTTCTTAATAATTTCGGTGCTAGAGGGAGAACGTGGTTAGTTTCACGTCCTGGCCGCTTTATCTCAGGGGAGGGAGTGCGATACCCGTTGAATAAGAGACTAGTTGTACACCAGAGCCGGGTTGTACAAATACTTTGCCTTGGCCGGAAATCGAAGAGTTCCTCGGACTTCCAACTCATAGCCTACCCCCAATACCAACTGCGTTCTGCCGACTCACCAAGTGGTAGTGAGGAGCAGATGTATTATACTGCATAGCTGTGTAGTTAAGTCTAAATTTTCATGTGAAGAAGACAAGATAAAACAAATAGAAATTAATAGGAAGAGCTTGGGGGCTGGATAGGAGAAAGAATATAGAATGAGTGAAAGAATATGGAATGACTGTGCGAATTGGTATAAACTGGCTCAAGACAGGTTTCACTGGCTGGCTTTTATGAAGGCGTTAATGAATCTTCAGATTTCGAATTAGTGCTTAACTTATTGACGAGCTCCTCATTTAGGATTATCTTTGAGTTAGGTTGTCTTATTTCTCTAATTTATTGTTTGGTAGTCGCGGGCGCTATCAGATTTGCGACAGCTTTGTTGTAGGCTGGCCGCTAAAGCTTGAGGTTTTCAGAAACTTCTACTCTGCTTGTCACGGCCTGCGGTTCTTAACACGGAAGGGAACCGCGGACCGACCCTTCTGGCAGTTTTCTTGCATTTCTCCATAAAACAGGCCGAAACCCAACGCCTTTTTTTACTGTACGTCGTTATTTAATAATATATGAAGCGAGTTTCCCTTGCACATAAACACACACACACACACAATTTCTTGTGTTTGAGTTCACTAATTTCAGAACTGCGCTTGCCCCTTATGTCTGCATAACACCCACATGAAGCTTTTATTCATTGTCTCAACTCAGGTGACAAAATTCACGTTGTTTCAGAAATATACTTTTTTCGTATACATGTGTATATTGCCGTACAGTCTGGTATCATATAGAATATCTACAAACGTTTCTGCCGTATAAAAATTAAGCCCTTTATAGTTGAATAAAGATAGACCAACTTGATGTCACTTGCTTTATTATTTCATTATTTAATGCTCAACATGTTTCGGATGTTAATACATCCATCCTCAGGAGCTTGCGACTTATTTTTTGAGTTATTTCATGGGTTGTATT
>Ga0123353_10012978_pt1 | contig 11900 bp, 7 predicted proteins | sample TergutLab28metaG_3_FD_92763 | JGI IMG/M metagenome (GOLD analysis project Ga0123353, IMG submission 92763) | Labiotermes labralis P3 segment gut microbial communities from Petit-Saut dam, French Guiana - Lab288 P3 | ecosystem: Host-associated > Arthropoda: Insects > Digestive system > Gut ... | reverse complement strand
TTGTTACTTCCCTCCCCATAAAGGCGTACAGCGGAATTGGTGTTATAGCTCCACTCACCCTTAATTTCGGGGCTGGAAGGAGGTGCGTTGTCAACATGACGCTCCGGCTGCCTTACTCTTGGAAACTGGGTGGGCCCCCAGCTCTTCTGGACTGTATGTAGAAGAGCAAAATCTCTTTCCCTTCTCGGGATTTGATTCCGGGTTGTCTGACTTGAAGTAATATTTAGCAATCTAACGTTTAACATTCATAGGTCCGTGCATCGCTAATATATTCTAAGAGTACAACCAACAAGATGCGACCCTTCTCAATTTATTTATTTCTGTAAGACGCTCTACATGTTTCAGACGGGGTTTCCGTCCATCATCAGGAGCTCAAAACTGCACATACAGCGTCAGGTACTTGTCATACCAATACTGCTACCTGCTGCTAGCCGTCCTGGCTAGCAGCAGGTAGCAGTATTGTGAATTGTGAAAATCTGACGTTTGTAGAGTATGTACTGAAGTAAAACGTTTTTTTCACAAAAATAAAATATAACACCATTTGTGACAGAATATTATATCTGCTGAAACTGAAATATTTTTCAACAGTCAGGTGGGATGGATTAATTTTGGTCGTAGGTTTCAAAATTTTAGTAAAATGTTTAGCGTGGATATATAGCAATACATACAGAGTACTCTGCCTGTGGTCTGTTACTCTTCAGGCTACGGTACAAGTTTTGTGACTCCCCATGTTGTTTTAATTGCAGATATATGTCGATGCTTGCGTTCAACGACAAAACACTCGCAGCCGTAATTTCTATAATTCTTTCTTTATAAAATAACGTAAATTTAAGTTAAAATTTTCAGCAGTTTGTGTAATAAATTAAAATTTAATTTTTATTACATTAATTTTCAAATCTAATGCGAGAAGTTGAAATTTTACACATAATTTTGGTGACAATCAGATTTACCTGATGACTTTCTTCGTTTTCCTCCTGGCTTATTGGGTTATCAGTTTTGTGTCTCATTAATTTATCCCATCGTAGTTAAACCTATTAATATTGCATTCCTATCAACACAGAACGAAGTTTCTTACATGTTTTTCTCACTCAGCCGTATCCAGGGAAACAATGTACAAAAGAAGATCCCACATAATATTACAATATACAAGGAGGCCTATATTAAATGTGAAGGTAAAGGTAACCCCGCAATAGAGCCTCCAGGCTCAGAGGGGGAGTCTAATTTTAGCTCCACTCATTTTGAACCTCTGCGCTAACTGGTGGTGGACCGTCCACACCACACTCCAGCCACTTCACCATCCAAGAAAGAGCCCCACTATACATTGCTGAGGAGTCTAGAGAGGCTCTGAGAAGGTCTGGACGAATATGGAAAAAGAGAAATATCTCTTGCCGTCATTGAGTTTCGAAACCCTGACACCTCAGCTGTAGCGGATCGTTCCACCGACTACTCTGTCCCAGCCTCCTAGCTGTACTAAATCTTTAACTTCTAAAGAAACAAATATGAGATATAAAAAATATACCTTGATTTGATTAGGGTTGAAATGCTGTTGGTACCAAAGTGATGATCCTACAACATTTCAGTTACACTAATTTTCATACATTGAACGAATTACGATTTGTATGTCTTTGTACGCAGATTGATCTTGTTGTTGTGTACAAAGAGCCATGTATTGTTAATACGGATGTGCTATGATTTTATAAGCTCAATGACATGACTGATGTCTTGAGTCATGTTCCAACATTTGGGCTGTACCTCTTTTGTAACACAGCGGCGAAATTAAGTCACGGGATCGGGCTATCGTATAATTATTCAGCCACTGGCCACTCTTTCTTTCACACACTCACTCACGCACTCACTCACTCACTCACCGTAGTTTCACTGTTTCTGTTAGCCAACCAGTCAGCCAGTCAGTCAGACAGCCTGTCTGTCCCTCTGTCTAACGTAGCGTAAATAATTATGCTAAAATCATCTGCCCCATCCTGCATTATCCCTTTAATTTACCTAACAAACTGCGCTTCATTGCTCTTCTACATACAACTGAACACGTGTTCCGGTTCTCATACTAACATTGACACAATGTCTCTAGGCTGCCTTATTTATTCTAATACAATTAGAGATGGTAAACTCAAAGAAGAGGGATAGAATTAACCTCACAAGTTTCAGTATTAGTGGAGATAAAACACTTAATAATCGAAACATAATTTGTTCGAAATATATTTAAAAAATCAGAGAAATTATTGCTTTTATTTGACAGTTGTGAGGTGCATCGCGCAAGATATGTGGGCAGGAATTCGTCTACAGGTTTGTGACCTGCGGGAAGCGTCATTTTTGTCACTCGAAGAAGGGCATATTTCCTACTGGTGTATGACTGGTCACGGGTTTATTTGATAAACGCTCCTTTAACTTTGTGTCATACAGCCTTGCATTGATGATTATAAATGACAAATTATTAAACAGAAATTTTGTGGTCATTAACTTTTCGAAACCAAGATTAACCTGGATCTCAGTTAAAGATTAATTTCTTATCTCGCAGTGAACGAACTCCGTCTCGGTTACAAAGAACTACGTTTATTGCTGTGTAGGCAAATAATCGCTGTTTTTCTGAGAACTGTTCGAAAAACGTCAGTGCAATATGTGGGCTGAGTATGTAATTCTGAATTTTGAAGTTTAAATCACATGGAGTAATAGTGACTTTAATGTTTCCTGGTACTATTTCATTATTTTTCCCCTGAAATCAGGGGCGAAAACAAAAACGCTTTGTTAGAATTTTCGGCCTTTGAACCACGATTAAGACCTTGAATTCCGTTCAAACTTTTTTTGAAATAATAGGAAATTTAGACGATTCTACGTCAATTTATAATTTTGAAGAAGAAATTAAACCCGCACTCCATTCTGGAATCCAAAATAAACAAGCAGCATTTATTTATCTTAGTAATTAACCAACTTGATGCACAAAATTTTGTTTTACAATAAGTTTATTTCATGCCTCTAAATGTTTCGACCACATGTGCTCATCATCAGTAGGTCAAAATTTTATTATACAGCCTTTGGTATCATCACACCTGTAGGTGGCCGTCCCGTGCACGGGACGGCCACCGCATTTTATGGAACCTGAAGGTTCATTACCTCACTCACAAGCGTCCGCCACCTGTCTCTATCCTGGGTCAGCCCAATCCAGTCCATATACCCACATTCCACCTCCTGGAGATCCATCCTAATATTATCCACCCACCTACGCCAAGGTCTTCTCAGTGGTCTCTTTCCCTCCGGTTTCCCTACCAAGACCCTATACGCCCCCCTCTCCTTACCCATACGCGCCACATGCCCAGCCCATCTCACTCTTCTCGATTTTATCACCCGCACAATATTGGGTGAGGAGTATAAATCATTTAGCTCCTCGTTACGCAGTTTCCTCCATTCCCCCGTTACCTCGTCCCTCCTAGGTCCATATATTCTCCTCAACACCATGTTCTCAAACACCCTCAGCTTCCTTTCCTCCCTCAATGTCAGCAACCAAGTTTCACACCCATACATAACAACAGGAAAAAATTATATTTCTAATCATATACTCCCTGATATAATAAAATAATAAGTGAATAGTAAATATTGTGAGCGTTTTCATTATGTAGTTTTTCAGATCCTTTGTTAAATCATCAATTGACTGTTCAAATTATTTATAAACTTTGTCAAACCTAAAGATTTATAACAAGAGAAATGGATTTCCGTTATTATATCTAACATAATGTGGTAACAAACTTAAAAAATTGTAAAGATTTATTCTACTGCCGAGTTTAAGAATGTGTGGAGTCATGCCTCAGCTCCTCCACATGCCTTCAATTCCTTGTGCTTAATTAACCAAGAGGAAAGTGTGTAAACAATTATACGAGTATATAAATACACAGACGAATATGTCCATTGATTCGTCGAATTGGATTATTATAATTTTTCCGTGCAAATCGCCACCTTATAGAGAGGCAGTCACTTCCACTACATACCATATCTAAGCCGGTATAGTAGTGTTAGGTTTCACGGTCTTTGTAATGAGACTTGCCACATTACAACGACGAAGGGGAAGCAAGAAAAGTATTTTTCAGAGCGCAGACAGTGATGATGTGTAGAAGGCCTGCGGCTTCGCTTGCTGTCATTGAATACTGCAGTGCCTTGGGTGATGGTCCCGGCCACTTCACCATCAATAACATATTGACTCAAGCTATAACCTTTTTTCTTTGTCTCTAAATTTATAGACCAGCCACCTTTTTGTCCAGAATAGTGTGTCTTCCAGTTATCTGTCCAAATATATAGAGACTGAAATATAGAACACTGTGATTTTGTCTGTTATTTTGTATGGGTGCGAAACTTGGTAACTTATTAAGGTAGGAAAATAGGCTGAGGGCGTTTGAAAATAGGGTACTGGGTAAGCTATTTGGGGCTGAAGGGGGGCGAAGTAACAGGGGAGTGGAGAAGACTACATAACGAGGTGTTTTATGATCCGTACTAGTCACCATATTTTAAGTCAAGAACAACTGAGTGGATGGGGTACATAGCACTACGAGGAGAGACAGTATACACGTACACAAGGTTTTGATGGGGAAACCAGAGAGAGAAAGGTCGCTCGGAAAAGCTAGGCGTAGATGGGAGTAAAATATTAAAACAGATATTCAAGAAATAGGATGAGGGTATGAACTGGATTGCTCTGGCTCAGGATTTGTAATGAACATTTGGTTTTTATAAAATAATGGGAATTTCATGAATAGCTGAACAACTAGTAGCTTATCAACAAGAACTCATTTCCATGTAATTAGTTAATTAGTTACGTAGTTGGTTGGTTATATTTTTTGTTACAAGGTTCGTGGAAGTATCCTGTCTTATGATTTATTAGAATATTTGTGTGCAGACACGGTAAATACCAATTTGGCGACTGAGGTAATACTTCATTTTCACAAATATAACTGACAGAATTTTACTGGCCTGTAGTTTTGCAACATTACATGTTGTACACTTATCTACCAGCAATACAATCTGCTCACACATTTGAAACCTTCCAGTATCATACACTACACCACACCAGAGTCTGTTTCGTATTCTAGGAAAATTTGAAGTTCTTCTTACTATGTTTAGTCAACATTCATCTGCAGTAGTTGGTTAAATGATACGGAAACTTTCCATTGTTCTTGTAGTTTTACTTTTCAACTTTTTTTGTATTCATAACTATTTATCTTCCTCTTGAAGTTTCATGTGACATGTACTATATAATTGTGACGTGTTTTTCCTCAGATACTGCAAATCTCCGCTATCTGTCGCGGAGCACAAACCAGCCCACGCGCGTGTCTTATTTCTCGTTTAATATGAACCTTAGCGCTAACCCCCCCCCCTCCCTCCCTCCCTCCAGCTATTCTAACGACAACGATGGTTGTCTTTTTGTTTTACTGCATTCATTTGCACCATCTTCTACAAAACTCTGCTGAAGTACTTATGAAACACTCACCGCCTTCTAGCGCCGCGTTCATGGAAGAGTACAGCTATACCTCTACCCACCCTCTGGGCCACACCGGACCTGTAAAAGGATCACTTTAACTTTACCTTTACTTATGAAACATTTTCCCAGTCTAACTGCTCTCATTGCATTCATAATACAATAGTATCATATTTAGTATAATTTAGTACCCTTTCTTTCAGTTCACTTTTCCATGATTTTCTTTTCTTCCTATCGCATATCAGTCCCCTATGTTGCCTATTATTGTCTACAAATATGACACAAAGATCAAAATTTCTTATACGTAAGATATTCACGGCAGCTGAATGCAATTCAGTGTTCTGAAGCAGTAATTCGCCTCGTCATGCAATAACTGTGGCTATTTCGGAGAGTGGCTTCATCAGCAAGGAGTCTACTGCCCTTTAAATCGCCAGGGTTTTTCCGCAATAACGCAACTGATGAGCTGATGGCACTGAGGGCTGCCGGTTGCAGGAGAGGCGGCTTACATTGCAAGGAAAAGGGATGACGTAGTCGGTACAGTGACTAAGCCATTGAATGGACAACCGAGGAATTGTAGTTCGATTCCCGGCGTATCCTGGAGATTGTTCTCTTGTCCAGAGCTTCCACATTGGCTATGCGGTCCAACCAGTCTGTTAGTGAATGGGTACAAAGGGCACTTTCCCCGCGGTAAAGCGGCCGGAGCATGAAGTTAACCATTTACTTCATTTGGTAAAAGGTAAAAAGTTAAAGTGATCTCGTTACAGGCCCGGTGTGGCCCAGAGGGTGGGTAGAGGTATAGCTTTACTCTTCCATGACCGCGGCACTAAAAGGGGGTGAGTGGTCAGCAGCACGACCCGGCCGCACATTACCTCGGGAAAGACCTGATACCCATTTTACAGAAGGCTGGGTGGGCCCCAGGGCCGGTCTGGAGGAGCGGAAAATCTCGTCCCCACCGGGATTCGATCCCGGACCGTCCAGGCCGTAGTCAGTCGCTATGCCGATTGAGCTACCCGGCCAACACTTCATTTGGTACCGAGGTTAAAAATGGGTGGAAATGTATTTCCACTCTCCCATAAGCCTTCATGACCCACACAGGGATAATTTTACGTTCACCCGCATATACTTGCATACGTCCAGCAATTAAAAGCAGACAATAAGCCCGATCCAAATACCGGTCGTGTATTTTCTGTCTGTCTGGTCAATACATCTCATTAGAGCTAACGATTGTCGCGGAATGCGGCCAAGTGCAGCAGTGGCGACATGTATTTGCATGGACTCGTTACACCGCTGTGTAGACTGGTGCATTATAGGGACAGAAAAGAAAGCGACTTTAATGCCAAATTGGACCAAGTCTGCATCGAACCTTCTAATGACAGAGAAATAGAGAACTGTACGGAGCACACAACTTTTTCGGAATTCTGTAGTGGCTAATCGGGTCAAGCAAATTTTCCCGAAGATTGTAAACACCGAATTTTGCTCACCTTGCGAGATTGCACGTTCTCACAACTATGTTAATGGAGATTCACATCTTCTTGGATACGATGCGATGTCTTTTGGTAGATAGTTAATGACTTCTCGGAGGAGTGCGCGGACTCAATTTGCTCCACTCTTCTTGGAACTCTTGGACCCTGAAATGGAGGCAACAAGCTTCTTCGAAATGTTTGTCACTAAATTGAAAACGACAAAGTGTCACGTCTTAGAGGACAGTTATGGTCATCATCATCATATTCACGACAAATCATCAGTGCCTGGAGTACGCTTTGACACATTTGGATGAGGTACTGCGCTACAAGCCAGAAGGTCGCGGGTTCGATTCCCGTTGTCATTGGAATTTTTCATTGACAAAATCCTTCCGACTGTACTGTGGCACTGGTTTCGACTCAATCTCTAACAGAAATAAGTACCAGGAATAATTCCTTGAGGTAAAGGCGGCCGGTGCGTTGGGCTGACAACCTTACCACCTCCCTCTGCCGATAGTCTCGAAGTCTGGGAGCCTCAGCCTCCTGTACAGGGATTGCTTTGCCTTTATCATCAGTTCCTTTTTCCCTAAGCCGATTGAACCCATTCCACATAATCTTAACAAAATATTCGGTAAAATTTAATTATTTTTCTTTGACTTTTTTTTTATAAAGGAAGCAGCCTTGTTAGAAGTAAAGTATGACATTGTTGTACACGTTGCAACGTAAGCAGGCGTCAGTACGTTTCTGTTGTTTATGTTGTTATGTTTGTCGCCTCCTTCAGGGCTGCCAACAGCTTTGTAGGTAAAGGTGAATGGTCTTAATCTGTCGATTTTCTCGACTATCTTCCTCAATGTTGCTTGTTGCTGGAAGTTAGTAAAAGGTTAAAGATCGGCCTTTTCCTTTTCCCTACCAGTTTAACACGGTACATCGTTGTAGAGTTCAGTTGAAACCTGATGGCACACGGTAACGCACGGTAGGGGAAGTGAAGGGGAACATGCGAGTGGAGTGGGTAGCACTCTACCTCAGAACATGGTGTATCCAGCATTACTACCTCCCCTCCCCCCGCCAATTTAAATGGACTCGTCCGTTTCGCTGAAAGACCAAATCTGGTTACTGCGCATGTGCCATCACATTTCAAACGTGCTCTACCTCGTCTTTGAGGCAAAATCTGCAGTTACAATTAACTCCCGTCCTGAATTTAATTCATACGTAATAATCGAAACCATTGTTGTAGATAAAGCATAAAGATAAATATAATAAGTGTTCGCTTTAACATAATAAGTCACCACACCATGAAGGCGTAAGAGAGAATGAAGAAAAAGATGTAATCATTCTTAACCTCAACACCAGACGTAGCTGTCCGAGAGGTCATTTTGACTGCTGTGGAATGATTTCCTGGTGGTAACTAGACAGGCGACATGATGCACCCAAAGCTTGTTTTTAAAGCTATGGAGAAGAAATGCCTTCCTGCCCCTGACGGGAATTGAATGCCTGTCACCCCACCCGTATCCCAGTTACTAAGTGACAAAACTATAGCTGAACAAACTTCCGCGTATTTTAAAAATCTTTCACTTTCCCGCATAGAAGCACAAGGATTGCGCGTTGTGTGAATGAATTTCAGAAAAGTTAACTCCTGAATGTATGAGCGCATATAATTCACGTTAATGTAAAAAGAATGTGACGTCAACGTTTTTGAAGCGACGCTGGACACGATATCATAATCAACAACAATGCTAAAAACTTGTTCGCGCGATGTTACGTGTCACGCTGAGAATTAAGTAACACGATTAACTGACACTCTACCCAATTTACTGTTATGTGTTTTACAGTGTTAGGGCTTCAGTTATAAATCATGTTACGGATGCTAGTTTAAATTCCGTTCAGTCACAGGATAACGCGGAACTTCCACACGAATCACACGGAAATGTTTTTGTAAGGAAGCTAAGGTGATGGATAAACATTTTTAGAAAGTAATGCAGACGAGTAAATAAAATGAAAAAATGAAACCAAGACGCTTACTTTTATATGAAAGTGACAGGTAAAGGGCTCTTAATCTTAGTAATTAACCAACTTAAAGCACAAATTCCTATTTTATAATAAGTTTATTATATGCCTCTACATGTTTCGAGCACTATGCGCTCATCATCAGGAGGTCAATATTGCATTATACAGGATCTGGTATTATCACGCCTGTAGGTGGCTGTCCCGTCTCAACCTGTGCACCGGACGGCCACCTACAGATGTGATGATACCAGATGCTGTATAATAAAATTTTGACCTCCTGATGATGAGCGCATAGTGCTCGAAACATGTAGAGGCATATAATAAACTTATTATAAAACAAGAATTTGTGCATTAAGTTGGTTAATTACTAGGATTATACTGAGATGCACGGTCAGCAAAACATCAAATAAAAGTAAAGCGCTGTTAGGCAATAGAGGAAATTACGTTGGAGCGGGAAGTGCAACAACGAGGAAGAGCTGAGGAAAGGTTCTGTGCACCGGTCTTTAGACCGTGGCCCCAGTATGGACTGTGTGCAACGTGTACAGTTCAGCATATCTGCGAAGTTAACGGAAAGTTACAATCTGATTACTACCTGTAAGATACGCCCTATGTCGTGACAATTATTGACTGTGAACTCTGTTTATTTTCCAGTCACGCCTGTCTGAACCTTCGAATGGCCGTGTCATGATCTAATTACACACCTTCACCTAAGTACATAAACACGTCGAACTTTTGCTGCGATTTACTGTGGGACTTTCCGTCGATTCAAAAAAGATTCAGTCGTGCTGTAAAGTTTACGTTTGCAATTTCTGTTCAGCTTTTCTTCGCTTTCATTCAAACATATGTAATGTTGTTCTTTGTAGAAATAAACGTTTATTCTTAAATATGACAATATTCGACGCCTCTGTTTCCTCCTGAGAATGTTTCGGAACTGACAGTGGACATACCCACTTATTTTACTAGTGACATTTAATTATTAACGTCTATAAGGCACACTCTTTGCCGAGAGTCTGACATTCGCTTAACTGGTCAAAGAATTACCCGCTTTTATGAAATCCAAATACCCTTCGTCATTTTATATACATGGGTCCGTGCATCGTGAATCGAATTTAATAACTGTCCAACAAGATGCGTCTTATTCAGTTTATTACATTACTATAGGCAGTTCTACATGTTTCGGGTGTTGACACCCATCATCTGGAGCTCGTACATCTGTAATTACAGTTTCTGGTATTGATTAACTTGGAACTGATTCATGTGTATCGTACGGTAGGTACAGGAATACCTACCGTACGATACACATGAATCAGTTCCAACTCAACAACGAAAGCGGATGGTAGTAGATCCGGTTAATCAATACCAGAAGCTGTAATTACAGTTGTACCAGCTCTTGATGATGGGTGTCAACACCAGCAACATGTAGAGCTGCCTACAGAAATGTAATAAACTGAATAAGTCGCATCTTGTTGGACAATTATTATATACCCGGCGTCATATCTCCAAAGTCGCACCAATGAAGTCATTTCTAAACCAGTTTGTTCAAACTCCAGTTGCCATACCTTATTTTCTAAGAATTTCGAAGTCCGTAAATCATTTTGAAGTCATTTAAAGATCGAATCCTATGCATCAAACAAAACATAATTCGCCTGCGTTTTAAAGACAGTCGGTTAATGTTACATGTTCTAAGAATCGTATCAAGCCCTCGCACACATGGTGTGCGAAATATCGGAGTATCTTGCTGCAGAGTAGTTGCTGAAGTGCGCTTTAAAAGGATAAGGTCTATTTGAACAATATATATGTGTATCATGGCAATGGACTCTTTCCTTAACGTTGATTTTTTACTGAAATAGGCTATTGTTGACAAGCACATGTTACGTCTCCACTGCGTGTTAGGAGTTCCACCCAATTCATTCTCTGCGATTTCTTTCTGACCACTTTTACTTCCTCATTGTAGGTGTAGATAATTATTGTTGCATCTGATCATACTCAAGTGACCCACACACACTAGGTAGGACTCCTCTGGACGAGGGATCGGCCCCGTCGCAAAGACCTCTACATGTACAGGACACAACATGCACAAGAGACAGACATCCGTACTCCGTTGGGATTCGAATACGCAATTCCAGCAAGCGAGCGGCCGAAGACCCATGTCTTAGACCCCGCGGCCACTGGGATCGGCTGCCTTTGATTTGAACCCGCTATTATCTTTCAAAGAAAAGTACAACTTTGAAGCTCTTCATTATGTAATTATCTCCATACTCCCATGTGTTCCCCCCTCTTAGGAGAGTTTGTTTCATCAGCCTTTTCTCATATACAGCCAAAATCGTAAACGACCGATGTCTGTAGCACACAACGCTAAAAGCGAACTGTATAATGTAACATATGTACCAAGCGAAGAAAAGTAAACCAGCTAAAATTAGCTTCCGGAGTGAAGCACACTTCGCACGTTGCGCGTGTTCGATTGATCCTGAGACAACATTTCGGTATGTATGCGTTACGGTCCATTTGCTTTACAGGGCTTACTGTTGTGCGCTGATGTGTATTGGTGTTGTCACGCTTGGGTGGTGCTAAGTAACTGCTGTCTTGTGCCGCTGCGATCTGGGACTGCAGCTCAGAAATATGAGGCAGCTAGCTGTAAATGAGCCGAATTAATTAAATGATCATGATCGGTAATGTCAGTATTACACTTATCGACGTCTAAAGGTAAAGCAATCCCTCTAAAGGCCTGGGCAGGCCCTAAGGGTCCCAGGAGGTTGAGGCACAAGAAGGTGGTAAGGTTGTCAGCCCTACGTACCGACCGCCTTTAACCACCCCCCCCCAAGGAAATATTCCTGGTACTCATTTCTGTTAGAAGCTGAGTCGACCCCAGGGCCGGAAGGATTATGCCAATGAAAAATTTCAATGACACCATTGGGAATCGAACCCGCGACCTTCCGGCTTGCAGTGCAGTGCCTCAACCAACC
>Ga0123353_10012977_pt1 | contig 11901 bp, 2 predicted proteins | sample TergutLab28metaG_3_FD_92763 | JGI IMG/M metagenome (GOLD analysis project Ga0123353, IMG submission 92763) | Labiotermes labralis P3 segment gut microbial communities from Petit-Saut dam, French Guiana - Lab288 P3 | ecosystem: Host-associated > Arthropoda: Insects > Digestive system > Gut ... | reverse complement strand
TCGTGCCGCAGGAAACCCGCCTTCGTTGGCAAAAAGAGAGCGGCAACATCCGTCCCTCCGTCGATCCGGCCATCATGGAAACCGAAGGAATCGTTTCCACGTTCGAGTATTATGAACAACCGTATTCGCTGTCGGCGCAAGCCGTTCCCCAGTCCCCGCGGGTCCATCTGGTGCCGGAATACCAGGTTCAAATTCATCGCAACCGTGCCGTCTTGCAGGCCAGGTTGATCTATACGGTTTACGGAAGCCTCGACCGGTTGACTCTCAATATGAACGGTTGGCGATTGACCGGTATTGAACCGAATAAAAACATCGACCAACGCGAATTGCTCTTCATGGAAGACGGTTCGGTTACGATTTCCTTGCAGGGACCCGTCGGCCAAAACGTCGAATTGAACTTGCAGGCGGAACGCGAATTCGATTTCCAGGACGGCCTGATTCGTTTTCCCTTCCCGATTCCCAAAGCGGATATTGTCAAACCCGTGTTGCTGGCCGTCGTTCCGGATGACAATATCGAGTTGACCCTCGATGAAAGTCATCCGCTTGTCGAGATGATCCGGCAATCCCTGCGCGACACCCCGTTGCAAATCGAACTTCCCGCGCGTCGGCAGGGAGCGTTGGTTTACCGAATCGACCACTTGGCCAAGGCCGAATTTTGCGCCAAGCCGTCATGGCATCGACAGAAAATCACCGTGCAGTCTCACACGGAACTCACGTTGCAGACGGGCGATCCGGTCAGGCAAACGCTTGATTACACGGTCGAATATGAATCGGTGACGCGATTGATCCTCGCCGTGCCGGTCGAACTGGACAACCAGGCGGACCTGCGCGTCCTGTTCGAATCGCGCGAGTTGAAATGGAACGACGCGACCGGGAACGACTTGATCGACGGGACGGGACGCGACGCGTCACAGAATCCCGTCGTTCTGAAACTGTTGCGGCTGCCCGACGCCTGCATCGGATCCTTTCAATTGACACTGGATTTCAAACTGAAAAATCAGATACGCGACGATTTGGGCAAAGAACAACGCCTCCGAACTTTTCCGGTCCGAATTCCCGTCGTATTGCGCCACGACGGGCAACTGATCCGGGAAACGGTGCATATCCGCTATCCCCGGGGGCTTCAGGTCAACCACACGGAAGACGAGACCGGCTGGAAAAAAATGGAACCGCCGGGCGCGTCCTTGCCCCCGTCGCAATCCGAGAGCGTTTATCAAACGGAGCAAGCGGATTCTCTCCTGCTTTTGGGGGTGATCCTCAAAAACGCCGAACTCTTCGGCACGACAATCGAAAATGGCTGGATCAGGCACTGGTTGCAGGATTCCGGTCGCACGGATTGCGCCTGTTACCGGGTTTCAACCGATCGGAGTCATTTGACCATGATTCTGCCCGATCTTGTTCGAACGGACAACATTTCCGTCAAAGTCGATGGTCGGAATGTCACAGCCGAACGAAACGGACAAAACGCCCGCGAGTTGCGCATACCGTTCCCGCCGCCTTCTCCGGGGACGACTCCTTCCGCCGCCATGCCGCCGCTCGATCTCCCGGACAACGAATCCCTGCGCACACTGGAAATCCGATACGAAGTCCCCATGAACACTTCCCTGAACCGCCTCACGCTGGACATGCCGACCTTTCCCCCGGAAGTCGTCGTGCGACCGGTTTATTGCCAGGTGATTCTGCCGAACACGCGACATCTTCTCTCGTGCAACGCGGAATGGATGCCGCTCTTCCGATGGCGGTTCGGCGGCGGGTTCCTGTCGCGCAAGTCGGAATGGACCCAACAGGAACTGGAAAACCGGGTCGGAACATCCCGGACCGAACCGATTTCCCCGACCTTGAACACTTATCTTTTCATCGCTTTCCATCCGGAATCGAAAGTTCAACTGAACCTCGCAGATCGTTCGACTTTGGTTCTTGTTTCCAGCGGCCTGATCCTCTTGTTCGGTTTGATCCTGATTTACTTCCCGCGTTTGCGTTACCCGGGCGTCCTGTTCACGTTCCTTGTGCTGTTTGTTTCGGCCTTCGCCTATCGTGTGACCCCGGCCATCCTTTTTCTGCAAGCCGGCGTGATCGGTTTCGTCCTTGTCCTCGTCGCGTCGTTCCTGTACCGAATGTTTGTTTCCGGCGATCCGTGGCGGGGAACGGTTCCCGGTTCGTTGTCCGCGTCGGAATGGAAAGACGCGGCCCGGTTTGGCCATCCCGTGATTTCGTCGGACGCTCCGCTTTCCGACCCGGCCGGAGTGAAAGTCCCGCAGGCGGATCCGGAAGCGTCTGATTCCCAAGCCGCCGGGGAAGAACGCGCTTTGGCGAAGCCCGACGTTTCCGGGCGAAAGAACGACGACGCGGTTCCCGACGATGTTCCGGACGGGATTTCTCATCCGGTTTCCGAAGGAGAGCGAGGAAGCCATGAGTAAGTTCCTGGGGCGGAGTTTTGCCGTGGGTTGGATAGGGGCGGTTTTTGCGGCGACCGTGGGAATCCTTGCAACGACGGGAAATCTGGCCGGCCAGGTTTCAAGTCCCCCGCCTCCCGCATGGAACTCGCGGGACAACGATTCCGTTCCGCCGGACCCCGCGTCTCCTCCCTTGTTCCGTTTCGTTTACGTTCCGGAAGAAGCCGTTTCCGTCCTGCTGCCGAAGCCGGGGATTCATTTTCCCATGCCCGCCGACGAGTTTCACCGCCTTTGGGACAAGACACGGGAGGCCGGCCGACGCGACAGGGAGTTGGACGGACGGCTTGTCCTCCATTCCCTCATCCTGTCCGCGCGACTGGACGATCAACAACTCGTATCCGGTCAAGGCCTCCTGCGCGTCGGTTCCGGCGACGCCGCACCCTCTCCGAACGAACGGCAGGATTCCGCGGGCGATCCGGTTCAAACCGATTCGCCCGGCGCGACGATGTCCCTTTCCCCGTTTCGACTGCCGGTTTCCCATCCGACCTGGTCCAACGGCGAACCGGCGCTGCTGGGTCTCGACGCGTCCGGAGAAACGGTCCTGTTCCTTCCGCCGGGAGCAAGTGCACTGACCTTCGACTGGACGCTGCGGGGGGAAACCGGCACGCGCAATGAACTGGTGTTTTCGCCGGAAGTACCCCGCTTTCTCAGGACGGAGTTGATCCTCGATCTGCCGGAGGATAAAAAACCGATCGTGCCTTCCGGTCTCGTGCGACTCATGGAACCGCCGGACCTGTCGTTCGCGTCCGATATCCCGCCCGGGTACCGACGATGGAAGATCGCCGTGAACGGCAGCCAGGTTTTGCGGCTGACCGTCACGCCGGATGAAAAGAGTGAAAAATTTTTCCGCAGCATCGGCGTGTTCGAGCTTCATTCCTACGACCTGTCGCTCCCGGGGATGCAGTTGAAAACGCGATTTTTTCTCGAAGAGTCGGACTTCGTTTTGAACGAGTTGACGCTGGAACTGGACAAACCCCTTTCCCTGCTTTCCGTCACGGCGGGCAATCGCGTCCTTCCCTGGACGGAGGCTTCCCCGGAAGAGGAAAACGCGACGAGGTTTCTTGTTTCCGTTCCCTACCTGGAATCCGGAATTCGTGAAATTCAGGTACTCGCCTTCTGTCCGGTCCAAACCGACCGAATGTGGGATTTGCCCCGGGTTCATATTCGTTCCCCCCTGTTTTTCTGGACGGAAACGCGAAACATCGTGCGCGTCAACAGGCCGCTCCTGACGCGAAAAATCGACGCCGTGCAGCATCGGCAGGTTTACCCCTCGTCGGGAGCGGACGAAACGGAAAGCGACCAGTTCGTTTTTCAGGCTTTTTCGGAAGCGTCGCCGCTCGGCCTCGTATTGGGACGGAAACACACCCGGTTGAACGTGGAAAGCGGAACAAGCATTCAATGGGGCGACCGTGAAATCCATGCCCGAACCCTCCTCGAACTGACGGTCGAAGAGGGGGAGGTTCAACAATTGGAACTGGATGTCGCCGCGGATTGGACGGTGGACCTGATCGAATCCGCCGATCCGACCCGCGTGGCCAACTATTTTGTCGAGGATGCCGAACAGGAAACCGGCAATGAACCTTCGTCCCCGACCCGGTGGATCGTTCCCCTGCGGCGAGCGGTGGATCCGTCGCAACCGGTCCGGTTGATCGTGCAGTCGCGTCGTCCCGTTACCTCGGACGAGCTGTTGTCCTCGTCCGACCCGGCGCAAAACCATCGTTACCCCTTGTCGGATTTTCTGCCGATTCGCGTTCCCGGCGGTCGCGAGGGGCGACCGTTGATCGCGTTCGAGCCGGGACGACGCTATCGCGTGGTCGCCGGCGACCGACGGGAAAGTTCCCTGCCGTCCCCCTCGCGGGAACACATTCGCGAACGCTTCGATGAAATACCGCTGGGAACGGTTTTTGCCGTTGACGAATCGTTCCAGGAGGACTTTCTCGAAATCGAATCCTTAAAGCCGACTTGCGGGATGACGGCCGTGACGAACCTGGTCTTCTTCAACGGCACCCTGGCGGAAACATGCCGCTTTTCCTGTGTGCCGGATGAAAACACGCCGATGGGTCGGTTGAAAGTCCGGTTTTCCCAAGGGTCTCAGGCCGACGACGCCGGCGACTGGACTTGGACGCTGGAGCGGGAATCGGAAACCTCCCGGCCACTCAAGGCGGAGCGGCTTGTCTCCGGGGATGCGATGTCCGTCCTACCGTCGGAAACCTGGGAATTGGAATTGCCCGCCCCGCAACGTTCGTCGTTCGACGTGGTCGCCGCCCGCGCGGTTCCGTTCGATTCCCGCCGGGCGATTCCCCTGCCGTTTTTTCCCGATATTCCGGAAGCGACGGCTTTTGTGTGCATCGAAACCCGTGACACAACCCCGTATCGAGTGTCGCAAAATTTCCTGCGACCGGTTTCTCCGCCGCATGAAACATCCGCGAAGATTCCCACTTTACCCAGCCATGTCGTTCGCGGCTTTTATCACTACCCCGCGGACGGCGACGCGTTTGCCTCCGAAAACGCCTTGCTCGTTCTCGAACCCGTTTCGGCTCCGGATCCCGCCCGGGACGACTCGGCCGGTATTTGGTCGCTGGCACTGCATTCCCATTGTTTGCCGAACGGCAACGTGACATCTTACGCGGTTCTGGCACTGGAAAAGCAAACGCTCGACCGCCTGAAAATCGGCATGCCGCCCGGCGTGACGGCTGACGCCATCCGAAATCTTTGGATTGATCGCGAAAAAACATCCTGGACCTTTGTGCCGGAAAACGTTCCGGGTGGTATGGGGAGCGGCGATTTGTTCGTCCCCCTGCCGCCACAACGACGTTATTTGACCGTAACGCTCGAATACGTCGTGCCGGGCGGCAATCCGGCCGATTCCCATCGGTTCCGGCCCGCCATGCCGACGTTTGACGTGCCGGTTTTCACGCGAACCTGGTATGCCTGGCATCCGCCGCAATACCGCGGTTTTGACGTACCCACCTCCGACGGGACCGTTGAAAGCCGAACCTTCGGGACAGCACGCGACCAACCTGCGGTCGGGGATTTCCCTGTCAGGCTTCCTTTTTTTGACCGCGACGGTGCGGAATTCGATTTCTTTTCGTCGCGCAACACGGTTTTTGAAACCATTCCCGCTTCGGTCAAAACGGACCTCGCGGCATGTTCCCGGAGACTGGCGAGCCTGCTGGACGACCTGGCCCGGGAACGACGGATTCGCCGACCGGCGGCCGCCGACGGTGCGCCGGAAACGCCGTCTTCCGATTCGTCGCTTTCGGGCCGCGGGGAAACCGGCGCTTTGACCTGGGGCGAACTGTTCGCGTCCGGGGTCATGGAGGATACGGTCGCCCGCGGCGAAGGTTCGCAACGTCCCGGCCGTTATTTCACCGTTTGGATTGACGGCGATTCGCTGGCCCAAGCGGGCCTGTTTCCCTTTTCCCACGTTTTTCCGGAGGTTTCCGCCTTTGCGGACGCGGAAACGTCGCCCGCCGTTTCCGGAGGTGGTCCTGTCGCGAGTCGTGAAACAGGGCTGGAATTGATGGAACGCAACCGCCTGGCCGTGATTTTCGACGAACATCGCAACCTCCTGATCACCTCGTGTCTTGCGGCGGCCAAGCTCCGGTCGCAACTTGTCCCGGTTCATGCCGACCGTTTCTGGTTTTATCCCCGGGGCGATATTGCCGTCCTCGTTGCCGGGCGAAACGCGACGGAACCCGGAGTTTTTCGGACACCTTCCGCTTGGCAAAACACAGCGCAAGAGAATCCGTTCCCGTTTTTTTCATTCGGCGTACCCGCGTATCCCGGAACGGACAGGCCGGGATGGGCGGTTCATGAAATGGTTTGCGAAGGGGAGTGTTCGCCGGCCATTCTGCTGATCCGGCATGACGCGCTGCTGGCGCGGAAATTGCTGGTTTTTTTCCTCATCGTACTTGCGTCATGGCGAATCCGTCCCGACCGTCTGGCTTGGGTGATGCTCCCGCCGATTGTCGCCGTTCTTTTGGCCGGGCTGTATCCGCCGTACATCGCTTGTCTTGTTCCCAGCGTATTTTGGGGGATGGTCTGCGCCCTGGCGTTCGGCTGGGTTCGCCGCATGCCATTCCATCGCCGGGCGGTTTCTCGTCCCGTGAACGGCGACCAAACCACCGTCGTTTCCCCGCGCGACCGGGACGATGATTCGGAACCCGGCGAGGTGCTCCGCAGGGTCCTTCCTTCGCGTTCCCCCGCCGAGCGACGGGATTCCAGGGATTTTTCGACCGCGGACATCCCGGCCACGGACATCGACCCGGCGTCCAAAAGCGTCTTCCTGACGCTCCTGGTCGCGACGATTTGCGGCTTGTCGTTCGCCGATGCGGGAACGCTGTCGGCACAGCCGGTGTCCCAGACTGCGTCCTCCCCGGAGTTTTTTCCCGCAACCATGTCGCCGGGGCAGTCGCTTGCGGGTGCTGCTTCCGAACCCTCGGACAACGCGTCGGTCAGGAATCGCGGAACGGATTTTCCGCCGCCATACGAGGTCTATGTTCCTTATGATTCCCAAGGAAGGATCGGCGACCGGTACTATCTCCCGGATTCCCTCCATCGGCACTTGCAGGGGAACGACCGGGAAGCGACGTCCCCGGACCGCTGGCGGATTTGCAAAGCGCGTTATGTCGGCGCTCTCGCGTACAACCCGGTTCAAAACGAGGTGACGTTGTCTCATCTCCGCGCGATTTACGATATGGAACTCGCGGACGCGTCGGCCGTGGTGCGGCTGCCGGACATGCCCGTGATTCCCGACGAGATTCGGTGCGACGACCGGTTGATTGAACCGATGATCAAGCCGGTTTCCTCGGGGGAAACCGGAGGAAACGAATATGCGATGACCCTTTTCGGGCGCGGCCGTCACCAATTGGAAATCTCTCTCCAACCGACGATCTACGTCGCCTCGGAAACGTCATCCCATCAATTCGATTTTGCGATTCCCCCCGTGCCGGATTCCACCCTGGAGTTGACGCTCCCCGTTTCCAACCTGCCCGTTGACGTTTTGCATTCGCTCGGGCGACTGTCGCACACGCCGGACAAATGGGTCGCTTCTTTGGGACCGGTGAAACGGCTTTCCGTTTCCTGGCCGGTTTCCCCGCCGCCCCAGATCAACCTGGAAGTTTCGCAATACTTTCATTTATCCCTCGCCCCTTTCTCCGTTTCTCCTTTCTCCGTCGTTCCCGAGCAGACGAAACTCCACGCGATCTTCCGTTTCACCGTTTCCGGCGGAAGCGTCAAACAAATCCCCTTGGCGGTCGATCCGCGTTACCGGTTGGAAGAAGGAAGTTTTCGGTCCACCGAAATCATTGAATCGGAACCGGTGATCGGAGCGGAAAATCTCGTACATATCACATTTGCGCAACCCGTGACGAAAAACGTGACCATCGAAGCCGTTTTCGTTCCGAGAAGCATATCGGGTTTCGGTGACTTTTCAGGGATTGGCACGCTGGATTTGCCGCGATTTTCCGCCATCGACGCCCGGATCGTCCAATCCTGGCTTGGCGTTTCGTCCGCGTCTTCGACCGAAGTGGAACTTCCTCCGTCGAATGTGGAAACCATGATGTTTGAAAACGCCTGGGGATTCCTCGACGAACCCGTGCATCATGCCTACGATCTCCTGCGTCCCCGGGAAAACCGGTCGTTCACCATGAAAAGTCGTCCCGTTTCCAGGCAGATCGACCAACGCCAGTGGCTGCTGTTCCGCAATCAATCCCTCCAAACGTACCTGGAAGAGAGTGTGACGCCTTCTTATGACATAACCGCGTTCCCGGGTTGGCCGGCTGTGGACGCGTCCCCGTTCCGTGAGACGATCCGGACCTTTTATCACGAGATTCTTTTACCGGAAGACTTTCGTTGGGAAAAGATCGAAGTCAAAACCGCGGGCGGGGACCGTTGGGATAAAACGCGCGTCGAGCAAAACGATCGCCATTTGGTCCTGTTCTTCAAGGAACCTGTGATCGGGAAATACACGGTTTCCCTTTTCGGAACGATTTCCTGCAAGTCCGACCGGGAAATCCCTTTTCCGCTTTTCGCGCACGACGACCGGGCGACCGTCCGGCGATCGGTTTTTTGTTCCCGTGATTCCTCCGTTCTTGTCCAACTGTCTTTGGAGGAGCAGTCCGTTTCAACGATTGAGGATACACCTTGCCCGATGCCGGCCTTTCCTTCAGGACATGTCCTTTCGGCGTTTCGCATCGAATCGCCGGAACCCTTGCTTGCCGCGACCCTGCGCGTGAGTTCCAACAAGCCGGAAATCACGGGCGTCATGGTTTCCCGGCTCGAAAGGGATTACCCGTTCACCCGCTGGAACATGATCGTCACCTGCGATGTCACGATTGCCCGCGGGGAATTGGACATGATCTCCCTTTTCATTCCCGTGCATCTCAGCGATGAACTGTTGACGGCTTTCCATTGGGATTCCCGGTTGTCGGACATCCCCATCCTGCAAATCGAGAAAAACGACGGGACGCAGATTCAAATCAAACCCAAGGCGCCCTTGTCGGGCAAGCAGTCTTTCGAGATTCAGTTTCCCATCGGCGGAACGCTTGACGCCGTGTCCGTTCCCAATGTCCGGATTTTGCATGATTTCGAGATCGAGCACTACGTCGCGTTGCCGGAAAATTCCGGTGAAAAGCCGCTGGCGTGGGCATTGACCAACCTGTCGCCGACCGACGTCGTTCCGCCGGTTCTTCCCTTGCAACAGCGCGGTCCCGATACGACGACTTCCCTGATCGACATGGCGTTGACCTATCGTTATTATCGTGCCGGCCAACGGGATTTTTCCGCGAAAATCCGTTTATTGAACGAAGCGGCCTTCGTTTCCTGCCATGACGCCGCCTTTTTCGTCAAACGCAACGGACTTTGCTTTGTCGTCTCCGTATTCGACATTCAAGGAAACGACTCGCCTTATTGCGATATCGCCTTTCCCGCCGAACACCGGTTGATCGAAATGCGGCTGGATGACGTTTTCCCCTTGCCGGAACGTCTTGACGACGCGACGATCCGGGTGGAATTGCTCCCGGACATTCCCGTTCAACGTTTGACTCTGGTTTCTTGTTCGCCCTGGGACGCCGCCGCGACCCGGCCCGCGACGGAAGAACATTCGTCCGGCGAAGGGCAATCATGGCCCCTGTCGCTTGTCTTTCCGCAGATTCTTTCCTTTCCGGTCGAGAAAACCCTCTGGGAAGTTTGGTATGAACCCTTGCCGGCCGTGGACGCGCAAATTCACGCCCTGGTGAATGTCCGAAACGGTTACGAGCGGTTTTTTTCCGAACACGAGATGAACGCCCTGACTCTCACGGACGCCGGAAATTTGCGTGTCCGAATCGAATTGGCCCGGTTGAGCCAAGTCTTGACCCTGGCCCGCCTGATGTCCGCCACGCCGCAAGACCCGGAGGAATATCCCGATCGGCAGGTCACCTGGTCGCGCTGCTGGAATGGAACCCGCAAGCGAACGGCCCGGCTGTTGTCGGAATGGAACGCGAACAGGGATTCCTGGGACAAGACCTTTCTCCACGGCAAGTGGATTGTTCCGCAACATTTCGATCCATTCACCCCGGAGTGGGAGGCCTGGGAAGCGGGCCGGGACATTGCCTGGATGGACGCCTGGATTTCCCGGGACAAAACTCCCCAAGCCGTTTATGACGAACTCGCCGACCAGTACCAAACGCTGACCGGGAGAACATCAGCGCCCTTATCGCCCGGCGGACAAGATGTCGCCGATGCGCAGGAGATCAGGGAACGCTATTTGTCCATGGCGCGTTTCGGGAACGAATCAACAGGGATACGTTACCTGGCCGGGGCCGCCTCCTGTGGAATCTCGGACCTGACGTTGGTTTTTCATTCCCGAAACGATCCTGTGTCATTCGGCGTTTACCTTCACTACGCTCTTTGGGGAACCGTCGGCCTTCTCCTGATTGTCGTGACAGTCCACGGAAACGCGCGACGGTTTTTTCAACGGTTTTCCGTCCTGTCGGCGATCATCCTGATCGTCTTTTGTCGGCTGTTTGTTCCGCCGAATGTCATCGGCTGGGTGGTTCTTCTCGTTCTCCTGGCTTCCGCCGTTTGTCTCCAGTGGGACCAAATGCGCACGGCCACAACCGCCGCGACACGGCGCCAAAACGAAGGACGCGCGAACAAATAACGCGCGAACAAATAACACCGCCGATTTTGAATCGGCCAAGACGGCAAAGTCATCCGCGCCGACGCACGCGGGAATATCCTGTTCCAGAAACGGCAAAAACTGTTTGCAAATGACAAAGAACAACATTGCGCAACAGGTTGGCCGCATCGCCCTGCGACATGGTTGACAGGGCCGCGACGCGGTTGACAGGGTTGCGACGGTGGTTGGCAGGGTTGCCGCGCGATCAGAACAAATCTTTTTCGCCGGGAATCGGCAAGTTGTACCGCCGGGAGATGGTCGAATGTTCCGGCGAAAGATTTTGGTTTTGAGGTTGTGTCGCCTTGATGCTTTCCTGGCGGATTTTCTGGCTGAGAACCGCCGCGTCATACCAACTGAAACTCAACTCCGGGTTCGACGCAAAACGACCAAGCGTGCGGAGCGTTTCGGCGCGATTGGCTTCGGTATAGAGAAAAACATAGCGTTCGGAACCCTTGACCAGGGCAAGCATGTTGGTATCTTGGCTCACGTTTTGTAACTTCCTATTGCGTGGTGGCTCAGTTTTGCTTCAACCCAAGCCGGCATTGTGGTATATCTGTCGTTGTTCGCTCAACAACAACAATATCATCATGGACTTTGGAATTTGTCGGCACGAACGTTTCTGCAACTTTGGTGAAATGAACCGAAACCGCTCTCATTCACACGACACATATTGTCTTTTTATCGTCCGAAATTTACGGAAACATTATTGTTTTCTTAAATTATTAACTTTTTTTATTTTATTTATTCATCGCATTTTGTAAATACTACCAAAAAATTTTTAGCAAACACTATGATTGATAAACTTAAATCATTTTACGGATTCATCCAGAATTTGTCATATTTCGTGATTCGCTCGGCCTTTCCGGCACCTCCGCGGCAAGCCAGCATTTCCCAGATGTGCATGCAGCAACAGGCACTGATGAAATCTGTACGTCGTCGCAAAATACTCTGCCAGCCGCCGATGCGACGGTCATCAATGAAAAGTGACTCATAATCGGCCAAACGCCGGGTAAAATTCACGTCATTACCGTTATAAGTGGCAATGTGCCGCATGATGGGTTCATTGTTGATCGTCAAATCCGTCTGCGGCGTTGCCGTAGGACCGTCCGGGATCAAGTTGCGCGGGTCGGGCCAATTGGCCGGAAGTCCCGGAAAAGCGACCGGTTCCCCGGCGATCACACCTTGCCCAACCGGCATTCCCGGCATGACCGCCAGATAATCCGGCGTTGCCGAAATCGTTCCCATGACGACCGGAAGAGCTTGCGCGGCGTAGGTTTGCGTCGC
>Ga0123353_10012973_pt1 | contig 11902 bp, 11 predicted proteins | sample TergutLab28metaG_3_FD_92763 | JGI IMG/M metagenome (GOLD analysis project Ga0123353, IMG submission 92763) | Labiotermes labralis P3 segment gut microbial communities from Petit-Saut dam, French Guiana - Lab288 P3 | ecosystem: Host-associated > Arthropoda: Insects > Digestive system > Gut ... | reverse complement strand
TGTCATTTGCTGTCGAAGCTGCGGTCGCCTGGGCGATCGGCCAGAAAACCAGGTCTATATGGACATAGCGGCCGCCCTCGGGCAGTTCGGCATCGTCGTCAAAGGGGTTGATCTGGTCATAATCGTTGCTTGCGTAGATCCTTCTGATCCCGCGGAACGCCTGGTTCTGCTGGACGCCGTTCGCGTTGTTGTTCCGGCAGTGGACGCGGAAAGTGTCGAGTTCCAGCGCGCCGGTCTCGATCTCATAACCCAGGTCGAAAACAATACTGGTAACGCGCTCGCGCATGACCCAGTTGATGGTCAGCATATCAAACACGACTTCGATGGGTTCTTCCTCTTCAGCCGCCAAACCAACCGGCAGCATCAGCGCGAGCATCAATACTGTCACTAAAATAGATATGAGCTTTTTGTTTTTTTCCATTCAGATAAAACCTCCAATTAATACTTCGCCTCTTTTTTAGGAGTTGTGGTTCTCCTCGGCGACTGCATCGCAGTGCATTGCTTATGCGCCGCATTCTTGCACTCGCGCCGGTCTGGTTATTCCTTTCTCTTTCATCCCCCTCTTTCACCGTTTCTGGCATACATCCGCATACGTTTTCGCGACATGTGTGAGAACGGGTTTCTTACTGTCATGGTAACCTCCATTTCGGCGAACTGACGCATGTAAACGCCTGTATACCTGTATTACCACCAGACAGCCTGTTTCCTTAGTGCCTTCTAACTGCCTTCCATTAGGGAGTTTGGTACATCCGCGCCTCTACCTGATATACCGTACGCTCATGTTCTATTCCGATCTATCAGCTCTTCAAGCCCGTAGTGGCAATACCTTCGACAAAGTATTTCTGGGTAAAGAAGAACAGCAGTATCACAGGGATAACGGCCAGCGTAGACATGGCCATGATGCCGTTCCAGGCAACTGTCGACTCGCTGTCCATAGTCATACGAAGCGCGAGGGATACTGTATATTTTCTCATAGAGCTGATATAAATAAGCGAGTTGAAGTAATCGTTGTAGGTCCACAGGAACTGGAACAATCCGGCCGAGAACAAAGCCGGCTTAAGGAGCGGCAGCAAAATACTGAAAAGAGTCCTGAAAGACCCACAGCCGTCGATCCGGGCAGCTTCATCCAGATCCTTAGGCAACCCCCGCATAAACTGTACGAGCATATAAGTAAAGAATGGGTAGCAGGCAAACGCAGCCATCAGGTAAAACGGATAGTAGCTGTCAAGAACGTCGAGGTCCCGAAAAATGGCGTAGCGTGGGATAATCAGAATTGCGTTTGGCAGCATAAGGGTTGCAAGGAGCAGTGTAAAGAGTATCTTCTTCCCCCTGAACTCGAATCGCGCAAAACCGTAGGCGACAAGCGCGCTTGAGATTACCGTTAACAATGTTGTTGGCACTACAAGTATCAGTGAGTTGATGAAGAACGTCGAATAAGTGTGTCCGGCGGCGCCTCTCCAACCATTCAGGAACCCGTCAAGCGTGAACGTTTCCGGAAGCAGATTTATTCCGGTATAGATTTCGGCGTTGGTTTTTGAGCTCGCGAAAAACATCCACACCAAGGGATAGCACAGTAAGCACGCTATGTAAATCAGAATTGCGTAAGTCAAGACTTTGACTACCAGTTTTTTTGTTTTGGGACTCAAGTGCATCACCTCCCGGTAAGGATGCGGACATTAGTACCGCTCATGACTCGTCGGCGTAAAACACCCAGTGTTTTTGAGTTGCAAACAGAACCAAAGTAAACAGCATGACCATGAAGAAAATAACCCACGACGTAGCGCTGGCATATCCCATTTTCCAGAGCCTGAAGCCATCCGTATAAAGCTTCAATCCAAGCATGTACGTAGACTTCAGAGGCCCGCCATTTGTAATGACAAAAGCCGAAGTAAAGTTCTGCATGGCGTTAATCGTCTGCATGATTATGCAGAAGAAAATAACCGGAGAAATCCCCGGAAGCGTGATCTTCAAAAAGCACCTTATATTACCTGCGCCGTCAATTCGCGCGGCTTCATACAAGGTTGCCGGCACTTGCTTCAGAGCTGCCAGAAAGATGACCATCGACGATCCGAACTGCCATACCTCAAGCAGGCTTAAGGTCGGAAGAGCCCTGTTGGGATCACCTAAAAAAGAGATCGGTGAGACGCCAACGGCTCCCAGCCAACTGTTGACAAGGCCCATATCATTGAACATAATTTTCCAAAGTATTGCAACTGCGATACTTCCGCCAAATAAAGAAGGCAGATAATAGAGAGTGCGTAATACGCCGATGCCTCTTCGGGACCTGTTGAGAAGCATTGCGATAAAAAGAGACATCATCAGTTTCAGCGGCACTGTATAGACGGTATAAAGTACCGTCGCTTTTACCGAAAGCCAAAACTCAGGATCTCTTGTGAAGAGCCTGATATAATTCTCAAAGCCTATGAAAATCGGCTCTTTCAGCGGATTATAGTCAGTCAGCGAGTAATAAAAAGAAATGACAAACGGGTACAAGGTGAACACCAGCATACCAATCAACCATGGCAGCATGTAAATATACGCGACATTGTCCCGCCCGATCCGTCCCTTGACTCTCATTTCAGTGCTCCCCCAGACTGCATTGCAGTCTATCTTGTTGCTTCCATGAATGGGCCTGTTTTACGAGACCCATTCATGGAAAATAGTAATTGCGAAGCGCCGGATTTTTATTACTGAGTTGCGAGGTAATCGTTGATCTGATTAACGACGTTCCTCGCTGCCGCAGCAGGGGTGATCGCGCCATAGGCGACAGCTTCAAACGCGTCTCTCAGGATCATCGAGACATTATCGTTGGTAGACAATCCGCCGTCGTCGAAACCGGCGTATGAGAGGCTTATGGCTGTTGCGTCAACTACCCACTGGTTTGCTATATTTCTTTCCATCACGAGCTGCTGGGCAAACGCTGTCGGAGGTATCGACCTTACCGTCCCGAGTATACCGGCGGCAACCTCTGAGTTGAAGAAGAAATCAAAGAATAGCGCGCAGTGTTCCGGATAAGGAGTATCCGCCGAAATGCCCATAAACTGCGGGGTGTTGTTTGTCCAACCGTCGCTCTTGCGGCTAGCCAGAAGCGGCAGGGCTCCAGGGATGATCACAGCGCCGGTGTTATTGGCTTCAGCCAACACCTGGATGCTGGATGTGTATCCCGTTGAAGCGACATACTTTCCGTTGATCCAGTTGGGGTCGGACTGGTCATCGTTGTCGTAGGCGACTTTCAGATTCATTGGCGCTGCGGTCCCCGACGTGTAGAGCCTACTGATGTAATCAAAAATCTCCGTAAACTGCTCTTCAGTCATAACGAGCTTCTTTGCGCTGTCATCTATCATCGCTACCCCATTAAGCTGGCGTGAGTAGGCGCGGATAAAGAACGCCACCCCGGTCGTAAGGTTTGTGGATATCAGGTACATCGTCGGATCGTATGCTTGCACTTTTTGCCCCATAGTAATGAGGTCTTCCCAGCTGTACTGTGCGGACAAGTCAATGCCGATCGCATCCGCAAGCGTCTTGTTGACCACAAGGGATGTACCGGCGGCGCCGGTAGGAATACACCACTGACGGCCCGTTCCGAACTGTCCGTTTGCCTCAAGGAATGCGGCTTCGAACTTATCAAAGCTTATGGAGCTTAGTGAAGAAATATCATACAATACTCCCATTCTCCAATACTCCGAGCCGGAACCGGTCTCTATCTGGAATATATCCGGCGCGGTCCCGGTAGCGAACTCGGTCGTTTTCTTGTCATTGTAGCCGGCCTGCGGACCATACTCGGCTTCGATAATGATGTTGGGATATATTGCCATAAATGCGTCTATGACCGCCAGCGTGGCTTGATGGCGCGCGTCAGTGCCCCACCATGAGAAGCGAAGCGTCACGACCTCGTCCTCAACGATCGGGGGTGGGGGCGGTGGAGGGCTCTGGGATGGGGACGGGGACGGCGATGTTGATGTTCCCGGGGACGGGGACGGCGATGTTGATGTGCCAGTTGATCCGTCGTCCGGAGTGCTGCCGTTGCAGCCGGCTAACAGCGCGATAGCCAGGGCCGCACACAAAATGATGGATAGTGCCTTTTTACATTTTTTCATGATTTTCCTCCTGTTAAATATTTTTTGTTTGATTTTTCAATATTACCTCCGGTAAAAGTGTCTGGAAATTCTTCGCACCGGAAGTTTTTGCGTTGTGTTGTGCAACGGCGCTGAGTTGTTTCTGAAACCAAGCGCATGACGGTTATTTCAGTAAAGCAATGACTCTCTCCACTATTGAATCCGCCGTCAGACCGTAGTGTACGAAGAGTTCTTTTACGCTGCAGGCGCTTTGCCCAAACCTATCCTCTACGGCGACATAATCCATAGGCGTCGCGCTCTTTCTTAGCGCAAAAGCAACGTGAGACGCAAGGCCTCCAATGCGGCTGTGATCCTCGGCAGTGACTATCGCTTTCACCTTTTTCGATATTTCGACGACGCCCTCCGAGTCAAACGGTTTCATAGTGCAGGCATTTATTACCGCTGCAGAAACTCCCTTGCTCTCCAGTATATCAGCTGCGTTCATGGCCTCTTCTATCATCGCTCCGTGCGCGATGATCGCGGCGTCGCCGCCGGATTTCAGCGTAAACAGCTTGCCGCGGTTAAACTCTCTGTTTGTGTAGACCGGCAAAGCATTACGCACCACACGGATATACACAGGACCTTCGATTTCAGCTGCAGCACGGACAACATCGCACACTTCACCGGCATCCGCTGGAGCAAACACAGTAACGTTTGGAATTGCTGTCATGAGGGCGATATCTTCGACGGACTGGTGCGTACTGCCGTCGCCATAATCAGATAAGCCTGATGAAGACCCGCATATTTTGACGTTCAGTTTCCCGATGGCAACTGTCTGCCTGATTTGATCGTAAGCCCGCCCAGAAGCGAACACAGCAAAAGTTGAACAGAACGCGATTTTTCCAGACGCCGCAAGCCCTGCAGCCGTCGAAACCATGTTTGCCTCCGCGATCCCCATTTCGAAGTAACGGTCCGGGTATTTCGCCTGAAACAAGGCGGACATAGTTGACTTTCCAAGGTCGGCTTCCAAAACTACGACATTAGGATTTTCCGCTCCCAACTCGACAAGGGTCTCACCGTAAGCGATCCGCTGATCGCGTCTTTCCATTGATCTCACTCCTTACTTACACCAGTGCATCGATACTATCGCTCAGCTCTGAGAGCGCAAGGTCGTATTGCTCCCTTGTCAATACTCCATTGTGGAAAGAAGCCTGGTTCTCAGCAAAAGAGATGCCCTTCCCTTTGATCGTATTGGCAATAACAACTGTTGGAACTCCCTTTGTGTTGTCGGCTTCGTCAAAGGCTGCCAGAAGCGCGCATACATCATGTCCGTCAACCTGAAGTACATGCCACCCGAAACCGGCCCATTTATCCGATATGGGACTTATGTTAAACCTTTCCCTTGTAAAGCCGGTGGCTTGCATAGCATTGCAGTCGATAATGCCGATGATGTTATCAAGGCGATAGTTTACGGCAGCCATTGCGGCTTCCCATATCTGCCCTTCTGCTATCTCTCCGTCGCCCATGATGCAGTATACCTTGTTGTCAAATCGCTCATCCAGTTTCATGGCAAGCGCCATTCCTACAGCAATACTAAGACCCTGCCCAAGGCTTCCGGTACCTGCCTCAATACCCGGCGTCTTCAGCCGATCCGGGTGTCCCTGCAGCATAGCGCCAAGGCTTTTTGTCTTCCATAGCTCCTCACGCGGAAAGTAACCTGTTTCCGCAAGTGCGGCATACTGTGCAATGGCTGCGTGGCCTTTACTGAAAATGACCTTGTCGCGGCCTTCCCACTGCGGGTTATCAGGTTTAAATCGAAGCCTCCCGCAATAAATAGCTGCAACGATTTCCGCGCTGGAACAAGATCCGCCCAGATGGCCGGGATGACCTTCGTGACCGATCATCTGAACTACGTCGCAACGTATCCTATTCGCAAATAACATGATTTCTTTTTCTTTACTCATAGCTGCCTTTCGCGCCTTCCGGCGCTGATCGTTTTTACCTGGAACCATTTTAATGAAGGAACTCCGTTAATGGCTTATTGAACCCGGACACATATGTAACTGTATGTCAGTATGTCTGTATGCCTGTATGCCTGTATTACTGCCGAAGATAAAAAGATGCTTCATCGTCATTCGAATTTGTCGGTGACGTAGAATCGATAAGTCCAGACTACAGCTGCTCTATGTCGGACTCATCGTCGAAAGTGACTGTTCATCATCTTCCTTGACTTTATGCAGTATCATGTCTGCATAAGTTGAGTCTATATGCTGCGTCATCAGAATACGGCAGCCATCCACATCTTTCGCCTTGATTCGGTCAATAATTGCCCGGTGATAGTGAAGACCTTGGGAGTGTCCGCGCTTCTCTACAATGTCTCGCATGGCGGAGCGGAACAGGTCCCGAATCAAATTGTGGCTCTCAACTATCAAGGGGTTGCGACTAATAACTGCAAGCTCATAATGGAATCTGTAGTCTGCTTCAGAGAAGCTCTCCAGGTTCCCTTTCTCCATCTCCATCTCTGCAAGTATCTGCTCCAGCTTAGCAATATCATCCTGATTGGCTTTTTTTGCAGCAAGCTCAGCAGTGTATACCTCGATTGCCATTCGAAACTCCAGCACGGAAATCATGTTTTCGTCGCTCAGATATGCGATTGGCACCAGATTGGAAATGTATTGCCCGGGAGACACTCTACGAATAAACGTCCCTTCTCCGGGATGCGTTTCGGCAAGCCCAAGCGCGACTAATCGGTGGATTCCCTGTCTTATCGTTATGCGGCTAACCTCGAAAAGCTCCGCAAGGTTGTTTTCTGATGGCAAGCGTTCACCCGGTCCCCAGGTGCCCGACATTATCAGGCTTTTCATCTGCTCAAAAACCTGCTCACTCACACTTACACGCTGAACTGGCTTAATTATCATAGTTTATACCTATTAGTCCTATTAGAGTAATGCGTTACTGCGGCACCCTACCTGTCGTGTCACAGGAGCGGATACATTGCAGCACTAGTACTTGGTGTCGTATGGCCATGGCGCGCCTCCTGCCAGGCATCCGCCGTCAACATGTATCATTGAACCTGTTATATATGAGGAGGCATCGGAAGCAAGCAGTACAGAAAGACCCAAGAGTTCCTCCGGATCACCCGGCCGTTCCATTGCAATGCGTTCGCGAAGATACTCGCTGCGCTCCGGATGCGCCCATGTCACTGCGGTCAAGTCAGTAAGAATATGGCCGGGAGCGATTGCGTTAGCGCGAATACCGAATCTGGCCCATTCCACAGCCATGCTGCGAGTTAACGCAGCTATCGCGCTCTTGCTTGCGCCATATACGCTGCACCCGCCCAACATGCCTACGGAGTTATGGGAGGCAATGTTAATAATGACCCCGCGCTCTGCTTTTATCATGTGCTTTGCGATTTCCTGTGAAATAAAGTATGTGCCCTTAAGGTTGATGTTCATTATCATGTCATAAGTGGACTCCTCTACGTCCAGGAAGCCCTCTCGAACATTTACTCCCGCACAGTTGACCAACACATCTACGCGGTCGTAGTCGGCAATTACCAAACCCGCGCATTCAACAGTGCTTTTCATATCCGCTAAATCCAAATGGTAGCAGCTGGCAGTTCCGCCAAATGAACGGATTTTATCAACGATATCTTCCAATCTGGACAAGTCGATATCGCACAATGCCATCGCTGCGCCCAGTGAAGCAAACCCCTCGGCTAAAACGCTTCCTATGCCGCCTGCCGCCCCGGTCAACAGGACGACCTTACCCTCAAGAGAAAACAGTTTCGACAGATTTTGTGCAATTGGCACCACTACATAATCCCTTCAATCATCGTGATTGGTCTCAGCAAAACGACTACCACTTTAGAGTATTTGCCTGGACACTTGTATAACGAGTCCGAGAAGTTTGCTTGTATACCTGTATGACAGCTACGGGTAAAAGAACTTGTGTACCTGTAATGCAACCGAACAGGATTTACCACACGCTCATTATACATAGAACAATCGATGTGTCAATAGACTTGAAGAATTTTTTAGCTCAATGCAAGATTTTTGTGAACATTCACAATATTTCGGGCATTTTGTATAAGTTACTATAAGTGTCAGGCGGACGTTAGACGACCGCACCATCCCGCGCCCTACACTGCTAACCTCGTGCAAGTCGGCAGCTTTACACCCCACCCACCCGCAGGGCGCTGGCGTATCCGTCTTGTACTGTTTAATTGTTGTTGTCTCTTTATAGCAAAAGTATTCTATCTATCGCATCATAATACTTTTGGATTGATTTCTTTTGAGCAAAGTAATAATTGTTAAGAACAATTCCATTATACATTGCCGAACTTATTAGTATCGCTCCGCCCCAGATAAGTGCATCGTGCCCGAGTGCACCTATTACTTTATTTATTGTCAGCATTATTGTAATAAGACCGCAAAAAAAGGTAATTAGGTTAACTCCCTGTGGTTCTACATAGAACTTATAAATTACTTTAAGTTTTCCCTTTTGAATGAAAAAATCAGCTTTAATGCCTTTCATACTCTTGTTTAATAGAAGGTAATTATAGATACTTTCCACAATCAACAAAAAAATGATTACCACGCTTACAACGACTGTCCCTATTGTTTCATCAGAAATTACTACAAAACCCAGTAAAACTGACGGTAAAATAAAAACTAAAATGAAAAACACACATAATACCATGCAAAGTAATGAGTAGCGATTCATCATAATTTCTGATTTTGATCTTTCCCAGTCATTTTTTAACAAACATGAAATGACTTTAACAATTTTGTCCTTTACTCTTGCTTGTTCCAAATTATCATTCTCTGCTAGTTTTTCATAACTATCAATTAGCCGCCAAATGTGTCCATCATCTTGATAACAATCCGCTAAATCAATTCCTAAGGCATTTATCCTTACTTTGATACCTGTAAGCAAATCTTTTGATTTGCTGATACAGTGTTCTCTTTGAAAGGCCTCAGAACACTGCCTCATTTCTATACGCCATTGCTTACGTTCATCGGTTATTCTCTCAAGAACATTCTTTCTATTGCTTTGAATCCAGTTGAATAATAACGTGATAACAGTTGCTATCACTGCTGAAGATAGGAGTGTACTTACTATAATATTATCCATAAAGCTCCTCTACTAAATAATTCCAGTTATTTCAATACTGAAATGTGCTACTCACCAATTATTGACTGTTCTTCATTTACGTTTGGTTCAGATAGCTCAATGTATTCCTTAAGCTTCTGTTGTAATAAGTTACAATGAATCTCTTATGGATGCTAATAGAAACCCACAAAGACCGCGGTTAGCGCGGCGCAAAAGACCGCCAGGTATATCCAGTCCGCGGCGCGCATACGCAGGCGCCTCATGCTTGTTCGTTTCGGAAAAGCTCTGAAGCCCCGCGCTTCCATTGCGATCGAAAGCTGCTCGGCACGCCGGATCGCGCCCGCCACAACCGGAATCACAATACTGATATAAGCTCCGGCCTTTTTTCTCAGGCTGGTTTTTTTCAGCTTCAGCCCGCGCAACTGCGCGGCGCACAGAACGTCCCGCGCTTCCTCCCGCAGCATAGGAAAAAACCGCAGAGCCGCCAGCACCATGAACGCTATCTCGTAGGGGACCTTGCACTGTGTCATAGCCAGAAGATAGTCGCGCGTTTCCCCGACGGACACGACAAGCGCGCTGAGGATCACGATGAGCAGGCGCAAACACACCGCTGCGGCAGTATAAAACCCTGTATCAGTGACAACAACGGCTCCGAACAAAGTGAGCAGCGGTTCCCCGCTCCTGTTGAACAGGCATTGAAGCAGAAACAGCATAGTGACAAGCCCGATCAGCCCGCGCAGCTTTTTCCAGATAACGTACGGCCTTACGCCCCCCGCCAGAAGCATCAGCACCGCCATAAAAAGCAGCGATGCGAGCGCGAAAGGCTGTGTGGAGACCAGCGCGGCTGTGGAGAGCCCCGCAAGAAACAGCAGTTTTGTTCTCGGATCGACGCGCGCAAGGCTCACCGGGTCATCACCAACTCTCTGTCGGCGTAACGGGCGATGAACCCGGCTTCATGGCTGACCAGTACAATCCCGCAGCCAAACTGATCCCTGAGTTCAGACAGCAGCAGCCCCAGTTCCCCGCTGCGCCGCGCGTCGAGTCCGGTTGTCGGCTCGTCCAGAACGAGGTAGTCCGTGCCAAGGGCGAGCACGGCAGCAAGAGCAAGTCTTTGTTTCTCCCCCATGCTCAACTTGCCGGGATATAAGTCGCCATACTGCATCAGGTCAAAATAACCAAGATAGTAGCTTACTTTTTCCGTTGTTTGCTCTTCCTCCATTTTCATATTTCTAAGCCCGAATGCCACTTCATTGTATACCGTGTCGCAAAAAAGCTGGCGGTTCGGGTTCTGAAATACATACCCTACGCGCCTGCCAAAATCAAACAATCCCATGGACGACGTGTCGATAGAATCTATTGTTACATTCCCTGACGACGGGCGCAGAATACCCGCAAGCAGTTTCGTAAGGGTTGTTTTTCCGCAGCCGTTTTTTCCCCTCACGGCTGTAATCTCCCCGCGCTGAAAACGCGCGGAAAAACCGGCAAGCGCATAGGCGTCCGCCGTTGGGTATTTGTAGTAAGCATTCTCTACGCTAATCATGTTCTCAGGTTCCTACTCTAATAAGTCCCCTACAAGCGGCGTGCCGAGGCGAAATCCGCAGCGCGCCGAGGCGAAGTCCGCGACGCGCGGGGTTCGCGCCCTATAGGTCAAGTTGCCTGTCCGCAAACGACACCAGCTCCATGTCGTGTTCGGCTATGATCACCGTGCGTTTTTGCCGCCTTTGATCCTCGATCGCGCGGCGTACAAGCTCGCGCCCGTGTTCGTCGAGGCCGCTCATCGGCTCGTCGAGAATTAGTACGGGCGGTTCGGGAGCAAGGACCGCGGCGATAGTAAGAAGCTTTTTCTGCCCTCCAGATAGATTTGCCGGGTTCGTTAGGCTCAAGCCTTCAAATCCGAACTCTCGAATCAGCTCATCCACTTTGGAGCGTATCTCCTCCGGCGGGCGGCAAAGGTTTTCAAGTCCGAAGGCAAGCTCGTCCTCGACAGTTGTACAGATGATCTGGCTGTCCGCATCCTGAAACACCATGCCCGCCAGCAGCGCGGTCTTTGATAGTCCTGCCTCGGAAGGCTCGACGCCCATAACGGTGACCTGTCCGCTAATGCTGCCCTTGACCGCGCCTGGGATCACTCCGCACAGGATGTGGCAAAGTGTAGTCTTTCCGCAGCCGGACAGCCCGGTAATAACGAACACTTCGCCCTGCGCGACAGAAAAACTGACGTCGCGAAGCACAGGCTTACCGTCGCTGTACGCAAACGTCAGGTTCTTTACTTCAACAGCGTTCATTTAAAATCTCCCCAAAAAGGCAGCTCGTTTTTACGAAATATATAAACGATGCTCTAAGGCGCAGGCGATACGATATCAAATCTTCGCAGCGCTCTGAGCAAATGCCAGGACAATACGCCTCCCAAGCCTCCGGAAAACGCCGAAGCTGCAAGGCTCAGAAGCAGCGGGATCACAGGCAGCCGGAAAAAAATCAGGTTGACCGCAATAGTCCCGCACAGATTTGCCAGTATACACGACACGAAAGCGCAAGGCAGGCAGCAGAGCCGGTGCCTTGATAACAGCAGCCACGCGTCGATCGCCAGGCCCGGCAAAGTGTAGCTCACGAGGCTCAGCAGGCCGTGGGAACCTCCGACTCCGGTCAAGATTACCAACACCGCCTGCACCAGTCCCGCGAGCGTCGCGGCGCCGCGCTTCCCCGTGACAGCGGCAGCCATAACCAGCCACATC
>Ga0123353_10012972_pt1 | contig 11902 bp, 10 predicted proteins | sample TergutLab28metaG_3_FD_92763 | JGI IMG/M metagenome (GOLD analysis project Ga0123353, IMG submission 92763) | Labiotermes labralis P3 segment gut microbial communities from Petit-Saut dam, French Guiana - Lab288 P3 | ecosystem: Host-associated > Arthropoda: Insects > Digestive system > Gut ... | reverse complement strand
TTGCTTTTGTGGGCGACGGTATCAACGACGCGCCCGTGCTTGCGAGGGCTGATATTGGTATTGCAATGGGCGGTCTTGGTTCGGACGCGGCGATTGAAGCTGCTGACGTAGTGTTGATGACCGATGAACCGTCGAAGCTGTCCGAAGCGATTGACATTGCTCGTTTTACAAGGCGAATTGTTTGTCAAAATATCGTTTTTGCTATGGGTGTCAAAGGATTATTCCTTATACTCGGTGCTTTCGGTGTAGCTTCTTTGTGGGAAGCTGTATTTGCAGATGTGGGCGTAGCACTTCTCGCTATTCTCAACGCAACACGTGTTGGAAAAATGAAATCGTAGTAAAGGGATGAAGCCTCGCAACGGGTAAGTTTGCTTGGTTCTAGAGGTAATCATCTCTAATCTATGCAAGTCCCCTTGTTTTTTCTACCCTGAATATTGCTACGTTCAGAATCCTCCTTTATATTTTTTTATATTATAATCACGAAAAAATCTCCGTTAAACTATTGTATTCTCCATCATTTTGTGTTATAATGATGGAGATAAATTATATATGATGGAGCTTACTAATGAAAATATTTGATTATATTAATATTCCAAAAACTTTGCTTACGCCGGATATTGTGGCTATGCTTACAAGTATACACGAACACAAAGGTAAACAGGAATTATATATAGAAGCCCATGCTGACGTGCTGACTACGATGATGGAAATCGCGAAAGTTCAAAGCACGGGCGCATCTAACCGTATTGAGGGTATTCATACCACCGACAAACGGTTAGAGGAATTGGTACGTGACAAATCCGCACCCCGCAGCCGCACGGAACAGGAAATCACAGGATATCGCGATGTGCTTGCCACAATTCACGAGAGTTATGATTACATTCACCCGCGTCCGAATATCATTCTGCAACTGCACAGGCAGCTATATTCGTTCGCCCAGAATTCTATCGGCGGATCATACAAAAATTCGGATAACGTCATATCAGAAACCGATACGGAGGGCAATGAAAAAATCCGTTTTAAGCCGGTCCCTGCGTATCTGACCGCCAACGCAATGGAAAACCTTTGTACCGCTTTTATCTAGAGCATCGATAAAAACGAGTATGACGCGCTCTTGCTTATACCAATGTTCATTTTGGATTTTCTCTGTCTTCACCCGTTCAACGACGGCAACGGTCGTATGAGCCGTTTGCTTACTTTACTTTTATTTTATCGTGCAGATTATATTGTCGGCAAATATATCAGCTTGGAAAAACTGATTGAGAACAGCAAAGATACTTATTATGAGGTATTACAGGTCAGTTCAACCGGCTGGCACGAAAATGAGAACGAATATGCTCCGTTTGTCCGATATTATCTCGGTATATTGCAAAAAGCCTACAATGAGTTTGAAGAGCGTGTAACATCCCTGAAATATCGCGGATTATCAAAGCCAGAGCGAATCAAAGCGGTAATAGAACGAAAAATCGGCAAAATCACAAAGAAAGAGATAATGGAATCCTGCGCAGACATCAGCAAAGTAACGATAGAACGCACTTTGACTTCGCTTGTAAAATCCGGGTATATAGTAAAAATCGGCGGCGGTCGGTCGGTTGCTTACGGCAAAACAGATAAATAAGAAACATACACTAAAGAAATTGAATAGGAAGTCCCCTAAATTTAAAATTTTATTGGCATAGTATCCGGCATACCCAGCGCCGTGTATTTCGTCCGCGCGTAATCGTTGTACGATAATATAACCGTTTTTGTCAATGTCTTTATTCCGCTTAAAATTTTTTCCGTGGACTGCAAATTCTCTTCCGTATCGTTATACCCCGGTATCAACGGGATCCTGACTTCTATCGCTTTCCCACGGTCCGACAAACGGCGCAAATTTTCTAAAATCAATATATTATCTTTACCGGTTCCATCCTTGTGCGCTTGCGGATCCGTATGTTTTAAATCATAAAGAAATAAATCTGTCATATCCAGTATTCTTTCAAATTTATCCCAAGCAACCGCACCGCAGGTGTCTATCGCGGTATGGATGTTTTGTTGCTTCACAATCGCAAATAATTCCGCAACGAATTCAGCCTGCAACAACGGTTCTCCGCCCGATACCGTCAATCCGCCGCCCGAATTACGGTAAAAAGCTGTGTCCTGCAATACTATTTTCGCGGCTTCTCCGGCGGTCATTTCCATTCCGTAAATTTTTAACGCTTCGGCAAAGCAAACTTTCACACATTCCCCGCAGAGTATACAATTTTCGCGGTTCCATCTCTGTTTTGTACGAGCGTTTGTTTGACAGACATTTACGCAATTGCAGCAGTTGACGCATTTATGCTCAAGAAAAGAAAGTTGCTGTTTCGGACTGATACTTTCGGGGTTGTGACACCATTTGCATTTCAGCGGGCAACCCTTTAGAAACATCGTAGTCCGGATGCCCGGTCCGTCGTGTACGGCGAATCGTTTAATATCAAAAACATTACCTTTCATATCATATAATTCCTCTCACGTAGCGGAGGCTTGCTGGATTAACAATTCTTTTTGGATTTCCGTCAGATCGTTGAAGTATACATTCCACCCGCATAACCGTACCTGTAAGTTCCTGTAACTTTCTGGTTCCCTTCGGGCTTCTATCATCGTCTGCGCGTCGATCACGTTGCCCATGAACGAATATCCGCCCAGCTCAAAAAAAGTACGCACTACGCCCATCATCGCAGTCAAACCGTCATCGCCTTGGATTGCCGTTGGGTGCAGCAGATAGTCAAACGGCGCTCCCCATACCATATCTACAGCCGGAAGTTTTGTAACGGACTGGATCACAGCGGTTATACCTTGCCTGTCCTGACCGCGGTTCGCTATCAGACCCTTCGACAGCGGTTCGCCAGATTTGCGGCCGTCCGGCGTCGCACCTACGAACGGCGCGAATTTAACATCGTAATGTATTGTATCGCCGCAGGTGATGTACCTGCCGCCGCGGGTGTTGCGCCGCGTGTTGATGTTGTTCACCATCGCGCTGTAAACGCCGACCGCTATGTCGTCAACCCAGTGTATGTTGTTGCCCCACTTTTCACGGTCATGTATGATAGCCTTGCGCAGACTCTCATACCCTTCCCAGTTGTTGGCGAGCGCTTCCTTCAATTCAGTAATGGATAAAGTTTTAGTTTCGTACACATACTTCCTAACCATGGCGAGCGAATCGAAAACCGTTACCGGACAGGATATGATAATCACCGTATCGTTGTATTTCGCGCCGGTTCCGAACATATCCTGCGCTTTGTCCAGCGCGCTGATACTGCTTCCGGAGTAGATGTTGGACGGATTCACGGAAACCGCTATGGAATCGTAGAACTCCGAGATTCGGACGCATTTGTTCAGGATTTCGTTAAATTTGCCAAGATATGAATTAACGAAATCGTCAAAAGTTGCTAACGGTTCATCGTCCATGAACACTTTATCCAGAATCTTCGCGAGGTTGATGCGCGTATGCGACGGAGCGTTGACGAGGTCATCGAACGCGAAATTATAACAGCCGGAAACGCCGATTCTTGTATGTTCCAGATCGGTCTTTTCATAGTATTTCGCGAATATCTCTTTACACAATTCCTCGTTGAGGAAAACCATACTGTTATGCCCGCGCCGTGTCATATCGAGGCATTTCCTTAGGAACGCGTCCGGCGTTTTTTTAGCCACGAGCATTTGCATTTTGGGCGAAATGATGTCACATTCATCGTAAGCTTCAAGCATGATGTAAGTGAGTTCGTTCACAGCAGTCTCGCCGTTCGGCAATGTTCCGCCCAACGCCGCAGGCTGTCCAAAATAATTCGCCTGACACGCGAATGTGTAAAAGTAATATTTGATAAGTTCTTTTGCCTGATCTTTCGTCAAAACACCGTTATTTATATCATTTTCGTAATACGGACGAAAAATTTCGTCCATGTTGCCGAGACTGCGCACTTGGATACCTTCGCCGTATTCGCAAGTCCAATGGTATAGATATGAGAACAACAGAGCTTGATATAAAGTGTATGGCGGATTGTGACGGAGATTCAGCAGAGCATCATAAATATGCGGAACGCGTTCGTCGGCGTGTAAAACTGACTGAGCGTGTTCGATAAACCGGTCAAGCAGTTGCAGTATTGCACCGTAAGCTATATCGACGCCTTCATAGAATTTTTCGGCGCCGTCGGTTAATTCGCTTGACTGCCTTTTCGCGTCACGGTAAGCAATCGCCCTGTTCTTCACGCCTGCAAATCCAAGTTTTAGCAAATTATTCCAATTCGGCGTCGAATGGTCGCAGTCAAGCCACGAATCGATCTCTCCGCTTCCTCCGCCATACGGGCGGAGTTCTTTGTTCATCCGTTCAAGTTCAGTATCTTTCACAGCGTTCAAATGAGTTTCGCCGCGCACTGCTTTCCCGATCAGCCATGTCTTTTTGCGCTCACCCCAGCCCGCAGTGCCAAAACCGAACCAGTTAAACGGGTTGAATATCAATTTACAACGTGTAAAATAAAATTCCACCGCACGCGCCTGACGGATATTTTGCGGTTCGTTTCCGTATTTTATATTGTCTTTACGTATAGTTTCCGCTAATTCATCGTAATCTGATAATCCTTCATCTTCCAAATGTTCCGGATTTCTGTAAGGATTTATTATATCTTTTTCTATTTTGAATCTATCCCATAACATATCTTGTCATTTCCTCATTTTTCTTTCGTTTACTTTTATATAATATCATATACATTTGGATAATTTGTTAAAAAAATATTGCAAAAAAAAATATAGTATGCTATAATTTATGTAATATGAGGAGGTATGGGAAATGTATAAAAAATTTTTGATTTTATTTTTATTAATTTTTATTTTATTTTCGTGCGCAGTAGATAATTCGCAAAAAAATCCACCCGATACCACTGCCGCGGATATATCCGAGGAAACAACGGAACTAAACTATTATCGCAACATACCCGCAGGAACAAACTTCGACGGGTATACCTTTAACATTTTGCAATATAATCACACGCAATGGATCATTTACACTGAGATTGACGAGTTTAACGGAGAGGTACTTAACGACGCGGCGTATACGCGGAATCTTGAGGTGTGCGGAATGCTCGGTATTGAAATAAACGTGATGAAAAACAGTAATGTAATAAGCGCGATGAATAAAAGCAATGCGGCGGGCGATAACGCTTACGATTTAGTTATTCCGTGGATTGCCGACGCTGTGCCTTCCGCGATGGTCGATAATCAATTGTATGTCTGGAATAAGATCCCTGTCATCGAGTTGAAGGCGCCTTGGTATAATCAGTCCGCGAACGATGTTTTCAACGTAAACGGCAAACAGTATCTGGCGGTCAGCAGTTTGACCTATACTATACAACAGCATTTGCGTTATTTGTTTAACAAAGAATTGTTTGTTGATTTGGGTCTTGATTATCCGTATCAGCTCGTATACGACGGGAAATGGACATACGACGCATTATATAAATATGTACACGATTCATACGCCGACCTCAATGGTGACGGTGTGAAAGATAAAGACGACCGTTTCGGTTTAAGCGGATTTGAAGTGGAAATTGCGTATTCGATTATCAACTGGGGTGAATTCGCTGTATATATGGGAAATGACGGATTTACTCTCAATATATTCAGCGAGCGTATATCTACTATGATAGACAAACTCCGAGCTATGGTTTTCAGCAACGATTATTTATCAGACTCCAAAGCGCCCTCCGGAACAAGGAATTTTTTCAATGGGAATGTTCTGATCGCCGGATATTCAAGCGATCCGGCGCTTCTCCGCGACATAGAATTCGATTTCGGTTATCTTCCGTTTCCTAAATACGACGAACTCCAGCAGGATTATATCACCCGCTCCAACGGAGGGTTTATGGCTGTACCCATTTCAAAACCCGAAAGCGAACTGGAACGCTTAGGTACTATAATCGAAGCGATGTCCGCTTCGTCCTACAAATATGTAAACGACGCTTTCGTCAGGCATTACATGGAAGGGAAAGTTCTGCGGGACGAGGATTCTGTAAATATGTACCGTATATGCCGCCGCACCGAAACTTACAACCGCGCATATTTTTTTGATACCACCGAAGTTATACGTAATCTGGCTTATTATACGGAATTTTTAACCAACAGCTCATTAAGTATGGCGTCTCAGTACGAAAAGAACGCCGCGAAAATCGAACAGGCGTTACAGAATATATACGAATCAATAATAAATAATGAAAATAATTAACAAAATACGAAGGGGGAATAAAAGTGCAGAACACAATCTCTGAAATTAAAACACATAACGGTTTGCCGACGTTGTTTATAAACGGCGAACCTACGCCGTTCGCAGCATATATGTCTTATTTGGACGATAAGGCGCGGTATGCGGATTTCGCGGGAATAGGGTGCAAGTTGTACTCATATCCGATTTATTTCGCCGGGCGCGGAATCAATGAAAATTCTGGTATCGGAAAGTTCCGCGATGGTTTGTTCGATGTTGAGGGCGTTGCGGATTTTTCAATCTGCGATCACGACGTTGAGTTGATATTGAACGCCTGCCCCGAAGCATATATATTTCCGCGGATTTGCCTGACGATGCCCGAATGGTGGGATGAAAAATACCCTGACGAACTCAACTATCTCAAGAACGGTGAAACGTGCAGAGTTTCGTTTTCGTCCAGGCAATGGCGCAAAGACGCGGGTGAGATGTTACGGCAATTGATCGATCATATGGAAACAAGTCCATATGCGGACAACGTTGTCGGCTATCAGGTTGCGGCGGGCAGCACAGAGGAATGGTTCCACTTCAAAGAGGGCGGATTAGGTCCGGCGGCGCAGAAGGGATTCGAAGAATACGCAAAGACCTGCGCATTACTTGACAATTACGACGGTGAAATAACATTGCCAACTCTGGAAATATATAATGATATGTACAACGGCACAGGTGAATACATCGCGGAGAATAAATTGTTTTCGGCGTTTCTGGAGTATACAAGCTGGATAGTCGCCGACGACATCAAATATTTTTGCGCCATCGTGAAAGAATGTACCAACCGCGCAAAAATCACCGGCACGTTTTACGGTTATAATTGGACTGTATTAAATCCTTCCGCAGGGCATCTTTGTATGAAGGATGTATTGGATAGCCCTGACGTCGATTTCATCTGTTCGCCCAACGCTTATACCAATGGACGAAGCCCCGGGGTTGATTGGCAGTCGATGCCGCCGTTGGATTCGATCCGCATGGCGGGCAAAATGCTCGTGAACGAGTGCGACACGCGCACCCATCTCACGCGTCCGCTGAAAGAGTCACGGCCTATCGCGCCGCCGGGATTTTACGAAACCGGGTTATGGAAAGGTCCGGACCGCGAAGATTGGTCGCTATGGCTTATGCGAAGATGTTTCGCGCGAACGGTCATAACGGGAGCGGGATTGTGGTGGTTCGACATGTGGGGCGGTTGGTACGCTTCTGAGACGTATATGACGGAAATTAAAGAATATTACAAATTGCAAAAAGAAGAGATTAATTTCACAAAACGCGAGAGTATCAATCAAGTCGCGGTATTCAATGACGAACAGGCCGCGCAAAAATTAAACCTCAATACGGGTATTTCCCATCGGTGGATGACAAACTTACAGATACAGCTTGGATATTGCGGCTGCGGCTACGACCTTTACAATATGTCCGGCGCGGACAAGATTCCGATAGAACAGTATAAGTTGATAATTTTCACCTGCATTGATGACAATCAAAAGAATCGAGCTTTCATTCAGCAGTGCCGCGAAAAAGGAATTAATCTGCTATTTACAAATTCCGGACAATGCCCGGAACCGTCGCCGGAACCTGCTGTGCTGCGAGCGGAAATGGAAAAAGCCGGCGTGCATTTGTATTGCGAATTGGGCGACGTTCTGTACGCCAACCGTCATTTCCTGTGTATCCATGCCGTGACTGAGGGTACGAAACATATAACACTCCCCCGTGTCGCAAAAATTTCAGAATTCCGGACGCAGCTTGTGTGGCAGACAACGGAGTTTGAAGTAGAAATGCAGCAGTACGAAACATTATTATTTCGATTGGAGTATTGATTATGAAGAAGATTATTATTTTTGTTTTATTGCTTGTTGGTTTTACATCCTGCCAAACACCGGGTGAAGTTAGTGAACAAATTGAAAAAGCCGTTGAAGATGTCCAACAAACAACGACAGAAGATATATTCGCCGCTCCGAATTTACCAGAAATGGATTTGAAAGACAGGGAGTTTACGTTCATGACGAACTCACACCCCTTTCCGATTTGGGATCAGCGGGATATTTACGCGGAAGAAGAATCCGGCGACAGAATAAACGACGCCGTTTATCGCCGTAATTTAATAATCGAAGCCCAATTAAAGTGCAGAATCATGGAAATAAAACTGGATCAGATGGAACTTGTAACAAGAGTTAAAGTGCTTACGCTTGCCGGAGACGATACATTGGACGCGGTAACGCCGAAGTTTATGGTCTTAAAACAGCTCATAGAAGCGAACGCTTTGATGGAATTTGCAAATTTGCCGTATAACGATTTATCAAAGCCTTGGTGGGATTATAACTGCGTGAGGGATTTGTCGGTTGCCGGGAAGATTTTCGGCGTTGCGTCGGATATAACTCTGGTTGATAAGGGTGCGACTAACGCTATGGTTTTTAATAAAAAGCTGCAAAATGATTACCAAATCGAAAACTTATACCAGCTTGTCGCCGGCGAGAAATGGACGATCGATAAACTTTATGAACTGTCGCGAACCGTGTCAAATGACGTTGACGGCAACGGCGTCCGGGACGATAAAGACGCTTACGGATTGCTGTATCAGAGGGATTCTGTTGCGAGTTTTATGACCGGAGCGGGAGGATTTATCGCCGGTAAGGACGAGAACGATCTGCCCGTTATGACTCTGAACAACGCGAAAACTCTCAGTGTTTTGGAAAAAATATTCGATATGCTGTACACTCCCGAATATTGCTTTCATGTTATGAAATTTTTCGACGGAAGTTCAACAAACTTTACGGACGGAATGACCGCGATATTTCAGGACGATCGGGCTTTGTTCATGTGGATTAGAGTAGCTGACTCGGAAAATCTGCGGGCTATGCCGACGGATTTCGGAATACTTCCCTTACCGAAATACGACGAACGTCAAACGGATTATATCGCTCCTGTCAGCAACCGGACGGCTACCAGCACAGCGGTTCCGATTTCCGCGGGAAGCATCGAGGAATCGAGTGCGGTTCTCGAGGCTTTGGCTTATCAATCAAAAATTATTTTACAGCCCGAGTATTATTACGTCCTGTTAAACTCCAAAGTAACGAGAGATGATGAAAGCAGTGAAATGCTTGATATTATTTTTGCTAACAGGGTTTACGATATCGGCGACGCTTTTGATTTCGGCGGTATTTATTCTGATTTGATTTACGGATCGATGAATTATGACAGGAATGTAGTTTCCATGTACGCTAAAAAAGAAACGATAGCTTTGCAGGACATCGATAAATTGATTGAAACTATTAAATCGATAAATTTCGGAGGATGATAGAAGTTGAAACTTAATAAAACAAAAATTTTTGTTGACGGACAGGAAGGCACGACCGGCTTGGAAATTAACGAACGGTTGTTAAAAAGAAACGACGTTGAACTCCTCAAAATAGATCCGGAAAAAAGAAAAGACGCCGTGGAGCGCGCTAAATATTTAAACGAAGCGGATATTGTCTTTTTATGCCTTCCCGATGACGCCGCGAGGGAATCTGTATCTTTTATTCACAACCCCTCGACGCGCGTGATTGACGCGAGCACGGCTCACAGAACAGCCGGCGACTGGGTATACGGGATTCCAGAACTCAGCGCAGAACACAGGGAAAATATAGGGAACGCGAAGAGGGTTTCCAATCCGGGATGCTTTGCGACTGGGTTCGCTATGCTGATTTATCCGCTCGTTCGTGAAGGCATCATTCCAGTGGATTATCCGGTGACGTGCCACTCCGTGACGGGTTACAGCGGCGGCGGCAAAACTTTGATACAAAGGTTCAATGCCGAAGAAAACGCCGAAAAATTAAACAGCCCCTGCTTTTACGCGCTGGGGCTGAATCACAAGCATCTTCCGGAAATGCAAAAGCACAGCGGATTGTCACAGCCCCCGATATTTACGCCTATTGTAAGCAAGTATTACCGCGGAATGGTGGTTGCTATCCCTCTGCACATTCATACTGCGAAGTTGTTGAATTCGTTCTACAGCGATTATTATAAGGGGCAGCCGTTCGTGAAAGTAATGCCTATGGATTTTGAAACGGAATGGGGATACTTGACCGCGGAGAGCTGCAACAACACGAATAATATTGAGATTTTAACATTCGGCAACGATACCCAAACGCTGCTTGCCGCAAGGTTTGATAATTTGGGCAAGGGCGCGTCCGGCGCGGCGATACAAAATATGAACGTTATGCTCGGCGTGGATGAGACGTATGGTTTGATATGAATGTAACTATTGAACCGTTAAACAACACGAATTGGTTAAAAATTTGTAATCTATGCGTAAGTGATGAACAAAAATCGTATTTTCCCGTGCCGAACGTGTATTGGATCGGTATCAGTCGGTATGAAGAACATACAGAGTTATTCGCAATTAAGAGCGGAGATAAATATGCAGGCTTGACCGGCGGCGGGTTGGACGAAGATGGCGTAAGTGGTTATATAAACCCGCTGATGGTAGATGAACGCTTTCAACGTCAGGGAATCGCAAGAGAAGCAATGCGGCTGATAATGGATTATCTCATTCAAAAATATAACGTTCCCTGTATACATATAAATCACCGCAAAGAAAACCATATAGCGGCTCGGTTATATGAAAGCCTCGGATTTGTTGTGTATTCTGAAACGGAAAAGGAATATCGCAGAAGTTATACGACACTTTTTTAAATTTAAAAATACCCAGTTGTACGCTTAGAGTGTAGGACATGGGTTAGTCTCCATAATATAATAATTGGTTTCAGAATCAAGCGAGGATGCTTTTTTGTACCCCGCTTCAATGTCAAGTTTGTGTATATCAGAGCAAAGATAATAAAAGAAAAGCACAGCAAACATTAAGGTACTGTCTCCTTCTATATAATCTGTAGGCGCGATGTATGTATTGTTGTTCTTCGCAAACGCTTTCGCCAAATTTTCATCGCCCGTAGTACAGCCGATACTTATAATACAAGTATCTTTCCAAGTTAAGTATTTGTTTATCTCATTGAAGCCAAAGTTACCGCGCGGTTCGTCCGGATAATAAATATCTTCACCCAGTTCCGGCATAATTATTTCACCGTCCTCTCCATGACATGAAATAACGATAAAGTCAAACTTAGTCAGCAGTTTTCCTGCAAGAAGGTCGATGAAATGCTGCGGTCTGCCAACCTCATACATAACAACTGTATATCCGAAGTATTCCAACATTTGCCGCAACGCTTCTTCTTCGCCGCTTTCAATGTTAATTATAGCAACAGTTTTATTCAAATGCATTTACAACAACCTCCTTACACTCTCATCCGCTTCGAACCTCGACAGCAACACCGGCGGGATGTCGAATATCGTCCGCGCGCCGGATTCGCCTTTAGCGGAGAGTTTTGATGCCGCTCGCGCAAACGCCAGCATAACCGAAGCCGTGAATTCGGGGTTGGATTCCAGCTTTAATGAAAACTCCATAACGTGGTCGTTATTCGTTCCGGTCGTACCCATGTGGATAACGTTTCCGCCGTGCGGGAGCGTTCCGTGGTTGGCGTGTAACTCGTCGGCGGTGATAAAGTTGACGGTGGTGTCGTAGTCGCTGAAATAGTACGGCATTTCTTTAATCTCGCGCTCGATTCGGGCTTTGTCAGCGCCGTCTGCGGCGACAACATAGCACAGCCG
>Ga0123353_10012971_pt1 | contig 11903 bp, 7 predicted proteins | sample TergutLab28metaG_3_FD_92763 | JGI IMG/M metagenome (GOLD analysis project Ga0123353, IMG submission 92763) | Labiotermes labralis P3 segment gut microbial communities from Petit-Saut dam, French Guiana - Lab288 P3 | ecosystem: Host-associated > Arthropoda: Insects > Digestive system > Gut ... | reverse complement strand
CATACCGTTTTTTGGTATTTTAATATAGTTTGGGAGAAGAAAACGTAACTTTCAAGACCATCTGACGCCCCCCCCTTTCTGTCCACCACACCTGCCGAGGGGGGGGGGGGGGGGGGGGGGTGTTTGGCTGTACTCGGTTACGCTTGCATGCTCATTCATGCACTTTGGAGAAGATACATCATTGTAGTAATATGAGTTTCTATTCTGCTGTGTTTCAGAATAGGCAAGTTAATGCTGTTTGGTGCTATCTTTGGCTGCCTTGATTCTGCATTGACTATTGCTGCCTGCCTCAGTTATAAATCACCCTTTGTAGCCCCGTTTCAGAAAAAGGAGCAAGCTGACCTGCGGAAGAGGGAGTTTTCAACTGGAAATAGTGATCATTTGACTATTCTAAGTGCTTACACGGTAAATACTGTCACATTTATATGAATGTCATCCAAATGTTCCTTTGAAAATGACTGTGCCCAGTGTTTGGGTGTAGCTGTTACAGTGCACATAGAGCTCATGATTAGACACAATGACTTTTACAGCCTTTAAATTTACTTAGAGTGTTGACAGAGTTAATTACTAACCAGTAGAAGTTCAGTTAAACAAATGCTTCACCCGTGGAAGTGAGAGTTACAATACTCGTATCAGTCTAGTTATCAAGCAGTATCACTGGAGCCATCATGTTCACCATCATCATTTCCTTCATTTTCGTTGACAGACCACTACTACATGCTGTGTGTGATGCGAAATAGCGCCGTTTAGTGGTAGTTTTATCGCACATAAACGTGTACAGTGATTGGATGTGGCTTCCTAGTAGCCAGTGACTGGCGAACAAATACCACGTGCGTATAATATGTTCAGAGATTGATCCTGCACCTGTTAGTTCCACTGTTGCAGTTGATTATTACCTCTAGTAAAATCTCACTCCATGTGTTTCAAGGAAGCAAACATTTCAGAGACTGATTGATCTTTGAAATAGTGATGTACATGAACCACCTGACACAGCTGTCAGCCCAAGATTTTATTAAATTTAGCTGCCATGAATACTTCAAGACAGCTATATATATATATATATATAATTTATTATCTCTCTCATGCTCAATTATGTGACATTAGCATGTGTAAAAGAGTTTCAAATTCCTGGTGTAATCATTACAGGGACATTCAGATTTTGTACTTTTCTTTAAAATCAAAGGTATGGCTCCAAAGTTTTTGTGCAAATTTGGTTCTTGGTTCACAGTTGTTTGCTTGCATGGTACAATTTTTTTCCCATTAATATAATAGTGTAATTACATTTTCACTGCTCAGTGAAATAGTTTTTCATCTGCTTCTGGATTATTTTTTATTTTTATTTATTTATTTTTCTTTTGTTTTATTTTTATGTTTCAGCGCTGGTTGACAGCCTACTCAAAGAATCGGCATGATGGACGGGTATTTGCAACAGAGAATTTCTTATCATGGCAGACACTGGTCACACTTGCTGGCATAAAGCGACAATTTTTAGAGCTTCTAGCAAGTATTGGATTTGTTCCTGTTGAAGTAGGCCCTAGGAGAGGTGGATATGACAATATTCTAAGCGTAACTGGCCCCGAAGTTAGTAACAACTGACCACGTTTTAACGCAATATTGACAGCTTGAACCTTTGTGCAGTTTCCATACATTGTTTTTACGATCTTCACAGAACAAATACAGTATACTCTGTACACATTTTTATCTCTCATACTACTCAAAAGATTGTGATTAATCCTTTGGTGCTGAAAGTTGATTTTAGTTGACACTCAGTGTGATGTTCAGAAACTCGGGTATCACCTAAGTTGTTGGCCAAGAGTATGCAAAATAATGGATGGCCATGTAAATCTTTTGCAGACTATGCTGGGCACTTAATTCTGGTACCAGAATGTTACATTTATTATTGGGGTCTACATGAAATGTTATTGAGCAGTTGAATTTGAGGTTTATATTTGTACAATACAACCATGATTTTACGTGAATTTAAATGTCAGTTTTCCGAAAATGTGGCCCATTATACAAACACTTACATGTGATATACTTTTATTATCCTTTATAACTTTTAAATTGAAAAAGTTCGTGTTGTGCTTTTCATGAAATACAAAGAGAAGCTAATCTGCGCTAATAGCTTCTCTGACAAATACCTGCATCAGGTTTGTGTTCAAATTAGTTCTGTGACAGTTTCAGATATTATAAAAACTAATTTTTTCCCCTCTGCGATGTAAACTGTATATAACATACTCATTAAGATTAGAAAGAAATAACACCAGTTGTGACCTGTGATGCTTAATCATGGACCTTAATGAATGAAATGGAAAGAGTCTTAATGATGTGGGAAAGGGAAATCTTGAGAAAAGCATATGGGCAAACATGAAAATGGTTACTGGAGAATAAAAATAGATTGGAATGCCTTGGGCATGTTGTGAGAATGGATGGTAAAAAGACAGTAAAGAAGTTACAGAAAGGCTAACCGGGAGGAGGGAGATAAAAACGAAGGCCTAGATTAACATGGATGTTGAATGGAACCTGAGGAACATGGGTGTAAAGAGATGGAGAACAAGATGTTTTGACAGAACAGAATGGGCATCTGTCATAATGGAAGCCAAGGCCAACTTTAAAGGGCTGTAGTGCTAAAGAAGCAGCCATGTAAACTTGTTACCATTGATTAGTTTCATTAGCAGAAGAATTTATGATTGTCCAGTGTGGTACTGGTACCACTGATCTGCTTTGCAACAGATTTGTATCAACAGTGAATGAACACTGAAGAGCGATGCAGGATGCAAAATAATGAAGGGACTTATTGCTACTTACAGTGAAACCCCCACTGAAGGTGTACTGGGGAGGAATGGTAGATTTGAACACTGAACTGAGAAAAATCATAAATGGAGAATATTTAACCTTTAGATTATTCACATGGGACCAGTAAAATTGAATGTTAAACAAAGGAAAGTCTCAAATCAAGGAATATTATGTCCATATTCCATTTGTATATGTATTTTCAGTCAAAGCACAGACATTCTCCAACTTGCACAACACTTATATTCTGTAAGGTCGAGCACAAGTAAAATTTTGCACAAGTGAAAACTGAGTATACATCTAGTCAAATATAAATGTGTGTGCAAGGCATTACAGTTGGAAGACAAACTGCAGCACCCTGGAAGCTGATTTATCATAGTATAACAGCTCTACCACCTGTATTATTACCAAGCAGTATTCTTCAACATGAATTTCAGAAATGTTATTTCGGTTTCTTTACTTCCTTACAATTGCAGCATATGAAAGTGCGTGACTTAAATTGTGTAAGGCAGGGAGTGTGTGTACATCTTTCATGGTTCTTTAACTGAAAAACCTGCAGGTTGTTTTGTTCTCATTCACAGCTTAATGCAAATGGTGACAGTATTAGTCTTTTGGCTGCAATCTTGTGTGCGGCCCTTTACCCAAATGTGGTGAAAGTTCTTACTCCTGAGAAGTCATTTGCTCCTGGTGCGTCGGGAGCTGTTCCCAAAGAGTTCCGGCGTGATGAGCTGCGTTTTATGACGAGGGATGATGGCTATGTAAGTACAGAAATCTTTGCCTCACTTAATGAAATTAGCACTGATATTTACAATTGTACATAGATTCTTGTTGTCTATAGACACTTCTTTTATTTCTTATAATTGTGACTTTTTTTATTTCATCATAAAAATGCAAAATGGTACTTATTCAGTATTTGTTGTGTTCACTGGTGCAACAACATCCAAGGGGTTGAAAATTGGGACAACGGTATGACTATTTTAAGTGAAAGAAATTAATTTTTAACACTATACAAATTTTATGTCCCTTATCTGAATGTAAGGAAATTCAGTAAATAATTGTGATTTTTTTTAAAGTTCATAATTTCTCTCAGGGATAGCCACTGTGATTACTCAGCCTGGGCACCAGTAAACCTAGCTATACCATTGCACAGCTACCCGTCTGTCTGTTTACAGACAACCATGTTGACTTCCTACTGAGATGTGTGTTTTATTTACATAATATAAACCAACAAAGGTGCATTTTGTTGGTTATTTAAACCAACAAAATGCATATTACAATTACACAATATTACAATGTATAGTGCAAAAAACATAAAATGTGTATTTTAATTGTGATGAACACATACTATGTAACCTCATTGACTGATACAGCATTGCAAAATAATGGAGTAATCTCATGAGTTGTATTGTATGTGGTTATCTGCAGGTGTACTTGCATCCTTCGTCTGTCAATTACAGTGTGACATACTTCAAAAGTCCTTACTTAGTATACCAAGAAAAGGTAAAAACAAGTCGTGTATTCATACGAGACTGCTCAATGGTTCCTGTATTGCCACTGATTCTGTTCTCTGGAAGTGGCCTTAAAATAGAACTTCATCAAGGGACTTTCGTGATTGCTCTTGAAGATGGCTGGATCAAATTTGCAGTTGATTCTCATGAGGTGAGCTTTGGTACATTACATAGACTATTACAAGGTGCTGCAAACTTATAACAATTGTACAACTTTAAAGTTTGTACATGTACTGTAGTATGTGTTTTATAAAACTGTCATTAAATACCAACTCTCAGAATCTTTGACTGGCACTTTCCACTAGAGATTGTATAACCAAATGTTGCCCATAATTGACTATCAAGGAATCTTTTCTTCACTCCAGAAATTTTGGTTTTTGACCTCATATGGTCCACTAGTGACTGCAGAAAGAGATCTTAATTTTTTTTCCAGTCTCATATGTGACAAAATATTCTTGCTGTGGTATTATTTCACCTTTGTTCCTCTTGACTCAAAGGCTAATCCTTTTGCGAGCAGATTGGTTGTTTATGTCAAATATTAATATCTCCTGAATTTTTAATAAGCTGCCATCTGGCATTGTTGAAACTTACTGCTAATATGGGACGATGTGCCAGTGATATCTGGTACAAATTTAGTGAACTCAGAAATTACATTAACATTTGTATATACTCATGTCCAAGGGTACTTTGCAGAATCATTTGTACATCACTCACAGATGGCTAAGTTTCTCACAAACACTAAGTGACTGCAGTCATTCTGTTTTATTCACTTACTTTAGCTGGAAAAACTGAAAACAGATCTGAAAAGTTGCCCTGACTGTGCTATATTTACCAAGACAATCTGCCCCAAGTCCATACTACCAGCCATAAGTAAAGGGATATTTTTGAAGGTTAAGGTGCTGCCTTTGCCCAAACATCCATGTAGCTCATACAGACACCATTTTCAAGTGTACTGCTATATCTTTTACAACACCACAGCTACTACAAAATCATGTTTTCTTACATGATGCACATTGTTTTTTTATGCACAGTTTTTGGGAAAAGGTTTGCATGATGTTTGGATATATACACAAAGTAGTTGGAGCTGGATCTTCAACAGATATAATGTTCAGTTATGTGCAGTCACTGTGTTGATTCCTTTGTTTCTTTCATGCTTTGTTTCGGTTCTTAATTTCTTTTCACCATTCCTTCTCTCCCTGATTATTTCTTTCTTCTTTCCTTTGTTGCTAGTATTAAGAATGTTGTAGAATGAATTTTTTTTACATTGACATATTACTTATATTCATGTAGACAGCTGAACTACTACAGACCATTAGAAGTGAACTTGTAACACTGCTTGAAGAGAAGATTGAAGACCCAAGCCTAAACCTCCTCACAGATGAAAAAGGCAAGCTGATTATAACTACCATCATACAGCTGGTTACTGGATCAAACTAGTAGCTCCAGTCTATGGCACTGACCTGGCAGTCCATCAAATTCTGGTGCATTTAATTGGACAGGCCAGATTGACCAGTTTTTAAAGAAAGAAATGAACAAAGTTTTTTATGAACCATAATAATTGGTGAAATTAATAGTTTGTTACATATTACTAATAAATTCAGATACAGCCATCAGTTGTGGTATAATTATAAACACTGGAAAACAAACCCTGAGATTTCGTGCACTGCCGATTCCCTGGTTGGCCTTTTTTTCTTGAATCGAGAATCCTTTAAAATGGAGGAGGGGGCATGTACGGTATTGATTGCGGGCTTCTGCTGTGAAGTAGATCAGAACTACACTCTTCTGGGTTATTATTCAGCAAGTACTGGTAATTTCTTACCAACATTTCAGGACAACCTATTGGTCCCATCTTAAGGGTCAAGAATAAAAAATTTGGACTGATAGGTTTTCCCGAAACATCGGTAAGAAATTACCACTGCTCACTGCATAATAACCCAGAAGAGCGCAGTTCTCAGGTACAGGACTGTTGGCAGTATGTGCATGTATTTCTGTCATTGTAAAGCACATACTTTTGTTACAAGATTAGGAATGCACTGGTATGTGATGTGATACAGTTTTGATTTTATGGGGTAGAATTTTGGATTACCATATAAATATTTTATTAATCCTTCAAGCTAGATAGTGCAGGTGGTGAATAAAATGCTAGTGACTGCTCGTTTGATGGTTTCATGGTGTGATATGACAGCAGAAATGTTTCAGTTGTTTTCACTGCATCCTTCCTCAGCATTCACAGTCACAGTCATTCCACACTGTATCACCCTGCTGTTGATAAAAGTATTATAAACAAAAAAACACCAAGCACTAACTTTGTGGCTGTCCTATACATGGATCACAACATAACTTGTGCCAAATTTTTTAGCCAAAAATATGGTAATGCAGGAAATGGAGTATATGTGTTTGAAAACACATGGCATGTTCTTGTAAATGTTATCATTAAATGGGGGTGTATTTACAGGAGTGCACATGCTTTCATGCACCAGCTTCATCACAATGGCAATACTGTTGTTGAAATGTTTCGTGTGAGGTGGCACAGATTTCGCATCTGTTGACGCCGATGGGACTCACTGCCTTCCCGTTTGTTATCAACAAACCATAGACAACCTCAGGGACTACTTTGACAGTTGTTAAGAGTTTGTATGAGTCGTCTGTGTAGCGCCCTTTGTTACATATTCATTCTGAATGGTACAATAAAACAATGAAACTATGTTTCAAAACATGTGACAGTTCACTTGCTTCTTACCAGTGACTGCTGTACATTTGCTCCCATCTGATAGTAACAGACACACATATATACACCATGGGCTTTAAAATGTGTATACTGCATTTCCTGCATTGCCATACTTTTGGTCAAACAATAGATGCCATAATTATGGAATGACTGTCATATAAAGATCCTTCCTTTCATTGCAGAATTAATGAAGGTTGTAATTCTTGCTACACCGACAGTTTGTGAGGTCAGTCTGTATGTGGATCTTATTTTTATATTAACAAAGCTGGGCTTACGTATGACAATAAACTACACCCACTCTATCCAAAATAGAAATTTGGATTTCTTGCATTTTCAATGTAAATATTCAGTTTGGTTTGTCTTGGGTCTGACAAAGTCTGTATCAGAATGCAAAGAAACGTATAAAATATAATGACAATTATAAGAACCATTTAACTTCAACTAGTAAGAGAAGGATTCAGACTATCATCAGATGTGTTTAATGTATATGTTAAAGTCATAAATGCATGGAAGCAAAGGCAAAGCAATCCCACTACAGGCCTGGTCAGGCCCTGAGGATTCCAGGAGGATGAGGCTCCCAGATTTCAAGACAGTCGGCACATGAAGGTGGTAAGGTTGTCAGCCTTACGCACTGGCCGCCTTTACCCCCCAGGAAATATTCCTGGTACTCATTTCTGTTAGAGGCTGAGTTCACCCCAGGGCCATAGTGTGGCTGGAAGGATTATGTCAATGAAAAATTTGAATGAAACCATTGGGAATCGAACCCGCGACCTTCTGGCTTGTAGCACAGTGCCTCAGCCAATTGCGCCACCGTGTTTCCCATTGCATGGAAGCAGTCCACTCAAAACAACATCCAGTTGATTCCTGGGAAAGCAATTCGGACAATATTATATGCCACTGGTTAAGGATATTAATAAAATCTGAAAATGAGCTACAAATTGCTGTCTGTGTACTACATAAAAACAAAAGGACAAAAAGATTGTCATAAAAGCACCAAAAAGCAAAAATAAAAGTTGGAGGTAGGAATTACAGAACATCTCTTAATTTCAGTTATAAAAATGTAAATGTAAAATTACGAAGATGTAATAAAATGAATGCACAGAAATATGTGGCAATGGATACAGAGTATGAGTAAGTAATACATCATCTAAGTAGCTTTGTTATGGCAGCATGATTTGGTCTCTGAATAAAACAGATGGCCTAAAAGTACAAGTGGCACAAATGAGATCTTTAAGGCTACTACTGTGGCTGACAGTACTGCGCTACCAAAGAAATGGTGACAACCACGGTAGATTAAAGTGGTTGCTATATTAAGGTATAGAGTTGCGTAAGATAAACAGGAGAGAGTGCCTGAAATGAATGTAGGTATGTCTTGTGCTAAATCAAGCATTTGAGTACTCGGCTATAGGTTATCTACGCGAGATGGAAAGATCAACATCATGAGCTTTAATGGGAAGGGTCTCGCGACCTAAAGACATACAATTCCAACTTTGTGTTCAGTGTTATTTAATAAATAAAGGCCACGCCGATTAACAATAATCACAAACGCCGCCTCTTACCCTACGTCATTAACATGCACTGCAGCAGGTAGTCGTACGCACAGATCATCTAGTATCGGTCGCACGTGCCGGCCATAGACCTTATAGCGGACGGAAATTCGTGTTTACCGTGACGAGCCAAATACCACGGGTTAACGTTCGGCACGGATGACTTGTTACTTCCCGTCGCGGTAATGTCTAGGATTCCGTATTGTCTCAATTCGGTATGCATCGAGTAGTCAAAAATTGAGGTTAGCAAATTTTGTAGCAAACTGAGGAAAGAAAGAATTACACGACTTTGTAAAGTGACGGTAACGGATGTAAGTTATTCTTTAATCGAAACAGCAATAGAAAGCATGGGGAATATACGATTTAGTGTTTGATTTGGATGGGCTAACTAGTTTCTCACCACCCAGTGACGCATCATTCTCTGCTAGTGTGAAGACCGTCAAGATTCTGACCTTGAAGGCAACGGGTTGTTTTTGTGAGAGATTACAAACAGAGTAGACTGAATATATCGTTGTGTATATGTTGCACTGGAAAACAGCTGGAGAATGAGTATGGTCCAGATGCCTAGAATTTTTAAGTCAAGATAGAACTGTAGATTCGTATAGTTCACTACAAATCTTTCATCAAACCATTCGGGGACTAATAAGCAAAACTGATGAAGTAATACTTTAGATACATATAACATTTAACCCCATGTTCTGTGCTTTAATGAGCATCATATGGAGGAAGGGGACCTGATACATCTCACATTACCATCCGCTATATTAGGATCAGTTTTCTTTCGTCAAAGTCTACAGAAAGGAAGTGTGTGTGTTTTTGTTCGTAAGGACCAGTATTTCAGCAAAATTAATATTTCACGTAACTGCCGTTGACCTAGAGACTAAATCATCTAAATTAAGTATATTAAGCTTACACAGAATGCCTACAGGAGATTTTAATTAGTTTATAAAGAATTAAGGTGATGCATTGCAACATCTTTATAAACCTAAAGCATAACTTTTATTTTGTAGAGCATGAACAAAGATCACCTCATTGAAAGCAACCTGCAGAAAAATAATTGGCCTCATTAACAACATACAGTCTGCAGTACACAATAAGTTTTGCAATAAGAATTCAAAATAACTCAAGTACTGCCATTGATAATCTATTTGTGGATAACAGTAGAATAAATTTGCCATCTATATCTCCCATAATATGTGACCTATCAGGCCTTGATGCTCAAATTCTCACAATTAAAAATATGTATGCAACAACAAACAAATTTCTTTTAAAGCAGAGAACCAGATTAATAGACAATCATGGGCTTTCAGACTAAAAAAAGAAATGGAATCTTTTTTTTTTTTTGTAGATGGATATCTTCACTGTATGTTTAACTCGCTTCTATGCTCTTTCTTAAGCATTTTCCAAGGTAGTTTTACAGTTAAATACATAAGTATGAAAGACAAGAATAACAGTCCTCAAGGATGACAAGCAAAATTTAAAGCAGCCTTAAGAAAATACCTACATACACATTCCTTTTACTCTGTAGATGAATTTTTTATGTGTAAAAATGATTATGTATTTTAAAGTGTAAATTTATATATTTATGACTTTTTCCACATCCTAGTCTTTATGACGCACTTAAAGTGGATCCATGGAATGTATGCTGTATATATTTCTCTATACGGCACTTAACCGTATTTTAGCATATTACATGGTTTTCGGTTGTAGTTGGTCTTGAGTGTTTGTTAGATTATGTCCCATGCCTCTTCACAAAACATGGGACTGCAGAAATCCTGGTAGATTACCATGTTCCACCTTATTATTCAAGCTGAATTTCAGAGTAATTTGTATTTAAATACTGAATGTAAGTATGGTTTGTGTTTATGTTGATGATTGATTTTTTTGAAACCATATAATGTATTCTTTAATTTCAGAGTGAGAAGTGAGGGTATTTAAATTAGGCAATGAAGGTAATACTTTGGAATTATAAAATGTTAGAACTTAGCGATGTAGTGTCAAAGTAGTATGCCCCTAAACTGTAAATTTGGTCCATGTATTAGAAATAGTGGTTTTGAATAATTTGAATGTGTTCTTTTTGCTCAGTTCCAGTTGTTTAGCTTTTTTAGAGAAAGTATTTTTCAAATCTAGAGATTATTGAGGTCATTCCGTGCAGAATCTTTTGTCTTCTAGGTTGCTATCCAAAAATTTGAAGATTAGGATATATAGAACTATAATTTTGCCTGTTATTTTCTGTGGGTGTGAAACTTGGTCGCTAACATTGAGGGAGGAAAGGAAGCTGAAGTTGTTTGAGAATATGGTGTTGAGGAGAATATTTGGACCTAGGAGGGACGAGGTAATGGGGGAATGGAGGAGATTGCATAATGAGGAGCTAAATGATATGTACTTCGCACCCAACATTGTGCGGGTGATAAAATCGAGAAGAATGAGATGGGCTGGGCATGTGTCGCATATGGGTGAGGAGAGGGGGGGGTATAGAGTCTTGGTGGGGAAACCGGAGGGAAAGAGACCTAGGCGTAGATGGGTGGATAATATTAGGCTGGATCTCCAGGAGGTGGGATATGGGTATATGGACTGGATTGGGCTGGCCCGGGATAGGGACAGGTGGTGGATGCTTGTGAGTGCGTTAATGAACCTTTGGGTTCCGTGAAATGCGGGGAATTTCTTGACAAGCTACAAACTAGTTAGCTTCAGAAGAAGGACTCTGCACCATGGAGTAAGTATGTAAGAGACTGAGAAATTAAGTAGTATGTCCTAAATTACGTAACATTATGCTGTATGATTCAGTAATGCTGTGGGTAACTCACACTATATGGTGTGTGCATGTAGGACATCAGTGAAATAATGTTGATGATAAAACTAAAGTTCTTGGAGAAACCTGTCACAGTGCCACTTGTCCATCTTATATCCCACTTGGACTGGTGTGGGATCAAACCCAGGCTCTGCAGTGTGTAGCCTGCAGCCAGCAACTTGAGATATGGCACAGCCCATATATTGGATATAGCAGTCACATTAGAATAAGAGTTATGAAATAAATACCATAGGCATTTAAAAGTCAGCTTTACAGGAATGATAAAAAATATGCACTGGGGAGTGTGGAGTACAGCGCAATAATTCTTCCTGTAGTGGATGAGTGAATTCTGGTGCATGTTGAATTACCCGTCATGACTAGATTTACACTCATCCATCAAGAGAAGATTGTCACCTGTTGTCAGCTGTAGAGAACATAAACAGTTTATATTTGTTATCTCTGAACTGAATTCTGTGGCTCCTCTTTTTTTTTTTTTTTTTTTAATATATATATATATATCTTTAGGTTTTTTTTTT
>Ga0123353_10012970_pt1 | contig 11904 bp, 11 predicted proteins | sample TergutLab28metaG_3_FD_92763 | JGI IMG/M metagenome (GOLD analysis project Ga0123353, IMG submission 92763) | Labiotermes labralis P3 segment gut microbial communities from Petit-Saut dam, French Guiana - Lab288 P3 | ecosystem: Host-associated > Arthropoda: Insects > Digestive system > Gut ... | reverse complement strand
TTCTGATGAGTAGCCGTTATCCAATATGTTTTCGCACATATTGACGAATAATTTATCTGCATAACTCATAATTAAATCCTCCCATCAATTATATCAATTGCCTTTCGGATAAATCCATCTATTTCATCTGTTTGCCCAGATAGTTTATAATAACCTATCAACGCCTCTAATGCAGTTGCCCATTTGTAGTCAATCGGGCTCGCATTTTTCGCTTTTGTGTTTGTCTTCTTATTTCTCGCACGTTTTACCAGATTCTGTTCTGTCTCCAAAAGGCTATCTACCAGTGCTTTCATCACTTTCGCCTGAGCCCCCGCGTTAACATATCTGACAGCCTGTGCATGAAGCCTGTCGGCTTTGATCGTTCCCCTTTGTACCACATGCTCTCTGATATATTCTTCGTAGACAGCATCACCTACGAAAGCCAGAGTCGTTGTATCCATCCTCGTATAGTCGATCATGCCCCTCCTTGTGATCTGTATTTGTCATCAAGCACGCCTTTCTGCCATATTACCACTGCTGCTGAAGCTATGACGATGACCCCGCCCAGCATCTGCAACATTGTAAGTTTTTCTCCCAGAAAGATCCATCCGAGTATCGATGTAGATATCGGTAAAAAATTTGAATACAATGCGCATGGTGTCGGTCCGATGACGGATATGGCCATAACGTATATAAGGAACCCCAGAAATCCGCTGGTAATACCCAGAAAAAGAACATATCCTATTATCTCCGGGCTTACCCCATGAATTTCAGGTGATTGTGCTATAGCTATGGGCAATGATAAAAGAGTTGCCGCCAGGACCTGCATAAATGCCAGATGACTGGATTCATAACTGCCTGATAGTCTTTCGGTTATAAAGTTATATGCATTCCAGAAAAGGATCAGTGAAAAAGCCAGAACATATCCGATCCATTTTCCTGACAAAATCTCATCAAAATCAACCCCGATAATAATAGAAACACCTAAAATACAAACTATTATCCCCAAAACTATTATGGTATTTGGTTTTCTTTTATTTATTATTGCTTCGATAACTATCGAAAGCAGAGGTACGAAAGCGAGAATAATTGAAATCGTCGAGACCGGCAGGTAACCCATCGCAGAATACTCGGCGGCAAAATACAATATCTGTCCGAACAAAGCACAGAGTACCAAAGTTAATATATGTTTTCTTTTTAGATAAAACTTCTTCTTTTGGAAAATCCTGACAACCAGAAAAGCCAGGGCTGCAACAGCATATTTACAGAATGTCAAAGATAGCGGATCGAAGGCCTCTAATGCAAATTTTGCGGCGATATATTCAAGCCCCCACAAAACTACCAGAATGATCATCAGCAGATGTACTAATTTTCTATTGTTATGAAAATCTATTTTCATTGCTTCCCTAAGCGGATCCCGGTTCTCTCATAAGGCAGATATATGTGAAACCGAATTCTTCGGATATAAGTGATTCTACCTCGGTAAAGTTGAATTTACCGTAGAACTTTTTGGTTTTTATTGAACTGGTGAATAAGATGACCGGCAATCCCTCTGCATCTGCATAGTCGCATATCTCCTCCATAAGCCTGCTGCCTCGCCCTTCTCCCTGTTTGTCCTTTGCCACTCCTATATAATCCAGATAAAGATATTCTTTCGGCACAGGGATTTTCTTCTCAAGCTTTTTGAGTTCCGCAAAAAGTTTAAGCCTTTTTTTGCGTTCTTCCACAGGCATTTTCACCTTGATCTCCTGGTACTCGTATGAGTAGCATCGCGCATTCAAACATCTTCTCTTTGAAGTATTTACATTGTTTGACTCCAGAAGCAGAGCAACTTCAAAGACATCTTCGTCCAACGTATAGGCCTTACCGTAATACATGTCATACTGCCCGTAGTATCTCAGTGTCATTTCCAGAGCATTTTTTCTTGTATAGTCATTGGGAAAAACTTTTAACAGTTTGGGTGATGAGTCGATGAACGCATCTAGAAGCACCTGGGTGATCCTATCTAAACTGATTACTTCCAATAGTCCCTTGATTTTTATTGCCATCTTCTATTCCTTAACGATTTGAACTCCCTGTGCAGTATCTTTTAATATGATCCCCCTGTCTTTGAGAATGTCTCTTATCTCGTCTGCCCTTTGGAAATCCCTGTTTGCCCGGGCTTCCTGTCTTTCCTCGATCAGTTTATTGATTTCTTCATCGCAGATATCATCATCAGATTTATCTTCTAAAATTCCCAAGACACCGGCAAGTTCAAGAAGTATTTTAAGACATCTTTTCGCGAATTCACGGCTCACACTGTTTTTGATCCGGTGGTTGATCCAGGAAATCAATTCAAATATTACACTTATTGCATCCGCCGTATTCAAATCATCATCCATGGCAGCAATAAATCTGTCTCTGAACTGGTCTGTCTCCGCCAATGCTTCGTTCTCTTCTTCACTTAGTGACCCGCTTCCCATTGAAATAAGATGCTCCAGTGTTGCCTTCGCATTATACATCCTCTCAAGTCCGTTCTGTGCCTGCTTGACAAGTTCCGGGCTGAAATTAATAGGACTTCTGTAATGGCCGGACAAGAGGAAAAATCTTATGACCTCACCGCTGTATTCACTTAGGATATCTCTGACCGTAAAGAAGTTCCCCTTCGATTTGGACATCTTCTCATGATCGATAGTTATATATCCGTTGTGCATCCAATACCTGGCAAATGTCTTTCCGTTTGCAGCTTCCGATTGCGCGATCTCATTCTCATGATGGGGAAAAATCAAATCCTGGCCCCCTGCGTGGATATCGATAGTATCGCCTAGATACTTACGGGACATTGCCGAGCACTCAATGTGCCAGCCCGGTCTCCCCATGCCCCAGGACGATTCCCATGCTATCTCATCTGCATTTTTTCTCTTTTTCCATAATGCAAAATCAAGAGGATTCTTCTTTCTTTCATCAACTTCGATCCGGGCTCCTGATTCGAGATAATCCATATTCTGTCCCGACAGCTTCCCGTATCCATCAAAGGCCTTTGTGTCAAAGTACACATCTCCTTCGACTTCATAGGCATAACCCTTGTCCTCAAGTGTTTTAATAAAATCTATAATCTCAGGCATATTATCGGTTACCTTCGGATGATCGGTTGCTTCTATCACGTTGAGAGATGCTGCATCACTAAAGTATTCCCTGATGTATTTTTCGGATATTGTATCCGGCGTCACACCATCTTCCTTTGCCCTGTTTATGATTTTGTCGTCAACGTCAGTGAAATTCTGAATGAACTTCACGTTCTTTCCCCTGTATTCCAGATATCTTCTTAATGTATCGAATACGACAAAAGGTCTCGCATTTCCGATATGAAAATAATTGTAAACCGTCGGGCCACATACATATATCTTTATTTCATTATCGTCTATGGGTTTGAATTCTTCTTTTTTCTTTGTAAGTGTGTTGTATACCTTCATTTGCCCGTTTTCCCCTGAGTATTGCTCACTGCAATTATATCTTCGAGCTCTTCTATCCTCTTCTTCAGGTCTGCAATATCGGATTCGATCGGATCGGGAAGATCTATCTGATCCATCTCTTCTGATTTATGGACATTTCTCCTTACGATCCTTCCCGGTATACCGACTACCGTACAATGCGGAGGTATCTCTTCCAGAACAACTGAGCCTGCTCCCACCTTGCTGTCATGTCCAACGGTGAAAGGTCCCAGTATCTTTGCGCCGGAGCTTATTATTACTCTGTCTTCGATCGTTGGATGACGTTTACCGGTTTCCTTACCGGTCCCACCCAAAGTGACTGCCTGGTATATTGTTACATCATCTCCTATTATCGAAGTCTCGCCTATTACCACAGCCATGCCATGATCAATGAAACATCCTCTTCCGATTTGAGCCCCCGGATGTATTTCGATACCGTTGATCCATCTGGAGATTTGTGAAATTATCCTCGCCAGTAATTTTATATTATGTCTGTAAAGAAAATGCGCAGGCCTATGCCAGATAAGTGACCAGACACCCGGATAGCAAAGTAATACTTCAAGAGTGTTCCTTGCTGCCGGATCCCTCTGAAGCACTGCCTTTATATATGAAGAAATGTTTTTAAAAAAGCCCATTTTAACCTCTTTTTTACCTCGTTTTTACCTCAAAAAACAAACGGCAGGTAAAAAATACCTGCCTTGCATTATACAATAATTTTGTATCAATATCAATTAAGCATTATTCCCTATAACTGCTATTCCGGCTTATAGATAATTCAGAGGATTTCTTGCCGTTCCGTTGATTCTGACCTCGAAATGCAGGTGGTATCCTGTTGCTCTGCCGGTCATTCCGACGGTGCCGACCTGCTGGCCTCTGCTTACTGATGAACCGCTTTTCACATATATGCTGCTCAGGTGGGAGTATACTGTTGTCATTCCACCGCCATGGCTTATTCTGACAGTATTTCCGTATGCTCCGTCATAACCGGAAGATGTGACCTTCCCTGCTGCCGAAGCATAAACCGGAGTCCCGGAGGGATTTCTGAAGTCACAACCCGTATGCATCCTTCCGCCTCTATAACCAAAGCCGGAAGACAGTGTCATACTTCTCATCGGATTACTAAGTCCAACAGAACTCGATACATATGAGCCGCCACCCTTAGACTTTGCCGAATTGGAACTGGTGGTGCTGCTGCTACTGCTGCTGCTATAACTGCTACTACTGGTGCCGCCACTGCTGCTGTAACTTGATGTATAGCTCTCCTCAGGTTTTTCCTTTGTTCCTACAAGAACCACTCTCGTCTGAGGTTTCTTTACGACTTTCTTTTGAATGAGCTGTGCACTCTCTTCTTTGCCGTTAACGAAGATCGCTCTTTCCGTTACAAAAGCTTCTCCCTTTTTACCTTCTTTTTTAACTTCAGATTCCCCAACATATAAATCGTCTGTTTCTATCTTTTGTGTCTTGTAGTCGATCTTTTCCGAAACACCGACAGTCGCAAGAACTTCCATTTTAACGAACGGAACCATCTTGCTTATGTTCAGGACATCACCTTTTTTGATTACCTTGGTATTGACCCCCGGATTCGACTTTCTGATATCCTTTTCCGTCAAACCGTACTTGACTGCGATATCCCAATCGGTTTCATTTCCTTTTACCTTATGCTTTTTGATTGTCTTATTACCGGTCAACAGATATGTAACAGCGCTGCTTGTCGGCATCAATTCATCGAAATCGACGGTTGCATCTGTAATTGTCACATCCTGTCTGAAACCTGATATGACATCTTCACCTGTAACGTCGTACTTATCTTTTATTGCCGTCAGAACCTCTTCTGCTTCGTCTTGATTACCCACATACAGCACAGGCTCACCGTTAACGCTTATCGCTGCTGCAGTTGAGATAACAGCATCAGTATCCATTGCCGTCTTTATCAGTGTTTCCTCATCAACAACGTCCTCATTGCTTTTGGAATTGACAACTGCGTCAAGTTCAATTGCATCTTCATCGATCTTGATGTTTATATTTTGATTCTCTTCAGAAATTTCCTTTTCCGCTACTTCCACTATCGCTGCCAGTTCTTCTTCATTCTCGACAAATCCGACCTGCTGACCGTTTATCGTAACACTCATGGCGTAGGAACCTACTACCGTAGTAATTACAAATACAAGAGAAAATCCACAGATGGCTATGGCCCCCAGGCCGGCAACCGTTGATTTTCTTATTCCCGTAACATAGTCTCTCGTATAACGGAAACTTCTTACGCTGCCGTCTTTTGTAAATGAGAACATCTTTCTGGTTTCATATCTCAGTACTCTGAGTGATCCTCTGATCCTCGTCATAGCTTCAGGACCGCTCTTAGGCATTTTTTCTCTGATCCTTATAGCTCTCGCAACGGCAAATCCCGCTACTCTTTTCCTTAGTTTCGGTTTTAGACCACCTTCAAAACTGATTTTGCCGTGATCCCTATGACCGAATAAATCGGACTTGAGAAATCTGACCTTGTCATAGGCATTAAATAAGTGACCTTTTGTTTTATACGCCGTGTCACTTAAAAAAACAACTGTCTTTTCTTTCTTATCACCGATGAAAGCTTTTGCCCTTTCAGTGTTTACGAAAATAAAATCAGTCGTTATATTAATTATGTACCTTACTTTTTCTTCTATTAGAACTGCTGTTGTCCGTAATACTCCTATCACTTCCCTGAGCTTTCTACCTAACATTTTTGAATTCATTTTATCTACTTTCAATCCTCGCATCTTACCCATACAACTCATTAAAACTTACTGCTATTAACTTGTTCCATGGTATCAGACGGAAAAATCAAAGTAAACAGATTCGAACCAATCTTCACTCAAGTTTCACGAACCCTTTCAGATGTACGGAATCAAAGGGATTACGTCTCTGTTATTAATTAACAATCTTCACAAGAATTTCACTGAAAAATTATTTTAACTTCACACTAAATTACTCTCTGATCCTGAAGACATCTCTGCCGCCTTCAATAGTCAGTTCGTCCCATAATTCATCTCTCAGATAATCCGGATAAATATGTTCTATTTCATCTAATTCTTCCCGGGAAAAAAACCTCAGATCCTCAAGAACCTGATCGTCTTCACCGAATTCAGGATCCATCCCGAGCTCAGGCTGTCCCCCGATGATAGTCCCCAGGAAAAAATTCACAAACCTCTGTCCTCTCTTTTCCGATACCTCCTCAACATGCCAAAGCATTCTTTCAATATGAACGATCAGGCCTGTTTCCTCCATCACTTCGCGGATGGCTGCATCCTGTGAGTTTTCACCCTCTTCGATACTGCCCCCCGGTACCATCCATATATCCCTGTCTTCGTGATGCTGTTTGACAAGGAGTATCTTGTCATCTTCATTTATCAGTATTACTCTTACTCCGCCGTTCCACATCTTACTATCTCCCTATTTCGTTTCCAATAGTTTCGATCGCACTTTTTATTGCCTCTTCGGCAGTTGATTCCACTCTGTCCTTATCTCTTCTCAATTTATATTCGACGATGTTATCCGTTGCCTTTTTGCCGACTGTGATTCTTATGGGGATACCCATGATATCTGCATCTTTGAACTTAACACCTGCCCGTTCATTACGGTCGTCCAATAATACTTCGATCCCCTTCGCCATTAATTTTTCATATATCTCGTTTGCCAGCCTGCTCTGGTCTTCATCATCGGCTTTGACTATCGTTATTATCACATGATAAGGCGCAATTGCAATGGGCCATATAATACCGTTTTCATCGTAATTCTGGTCAACTACTGCAGCCAGAGTCCTGGTGACCCCGATTCCGTAGCATCCCATAACTATCAGCTTGTCTTCCATGTTCTCGTCTTTATATGTGGCTCCCATGGATTCACTGTACTTGGTTCCCAGCTTGAATATCTGGCCCACTTCGGTTCCTGCGGTTTGCTTAAGCTCGTTCCCGCAGACCGGACAGGGATCACCGCCTGTGACCAACTTCAGATCTGTCAGTATATCAGCCTTGTAGTCACGTCCGTAATTAGAATTTTCCACATGAAAATCAGCTTTGCACGCTCCTGTGCAGAGATTCTTCTGCCCCGGGATCTCACTGTCCACTATTATCTTGCAATCATGAAGTCCCATGGGTCCCGTAAATCCTCCCACACATCCGATCTTCGCCTCTGCCTTTTTCTCATCCGCGAATTCGATGCTGTGCTCAGGGATGCCCAGTGCATTTACCAGCTTTGTCATATTGAGTTCACGATTGCCCCGGATAAACGCAGCTACATATTCTTTTTCTGCTCCATCCTGGTCGTATGTTACAAACAACAGGGCCTTAAGAGTCCTTGAGGTGGGAATGCCCAAGTATCCCGCCAGTTCCTGGATCGTCTCAGTCCCCGGTGTATGGGTCTCTTTCAGTTGTTTTTCCGCCTCGTCAGATTTCTCCGAATCGACACTTTCAGCCTGTTCGGTGGTTGCCGCAAATCCACAGGTCTCACAGTATACGATCTCGCTCTCTCCCTGATCGGAAAAAGCGATGAATTCCTGAGATCCGCTTCCGCCCATTGATCCCGAATCCGCAAATACCGGTCTGTACTTAAGACCACATCTGTCGAAGACTCTTGAATAGGCATCGAACATCTGCTCATAGCTTTCATTGAGTCCATCCTCGTCAAGGTCGAAAGAATAGGCATCTTTCATCACGAATTCTCTGCTTCTTATGAGCCCGAACCTGGGCCTTGCTTCATCCCTGTATTTCGTCTGGATCTGGTAGAGATTCATCGGGAGCTGTCTGTATGAACTTACTTCGTTTCTGATGATATCTGTGAATATCTCTTCATGTGTCGGCCCGAGACAGAAATCCCTTTTATGCCTGTCCTGAAGACGCCACATTTCCGGGCCCATTACACTCCATCTCCCGGATTCTTGCCATAACTCTGCAGGCTGCACAGCTGACATATGGATCTCCTGACATCCCTTAGCGTCCATTTCCTCTCGGACTATCTCTTCTATTTTTCTCACGGACCGGTAACCGAGGGGCATGAATCCATAGATCCCCGAAACGATCTTTCTTATCATTCCACTTCGAAGAAGCCATACATGGCTTGGCACTTCGGCTTCTGCCGGGACTTCCCTGAGAGTATTAATGTGCATTTTTGAAAGTTTCATCTGTTCTGTTACCTGTTCCTTTCGAATTCCTATTGATTTATCTTTATCAGTTGTACGATAGCCTGTGCGCCGATCCCTTCTTCTCTTCCTGTGAATCCCAGACCCTCTGTTGTCGTTGCCTTTATGCTGATTCTGTCCGCATCTGCCGTACGGAGTACTTCTGCAAGATTTTTTTTCATTGCCGGGATATACTCTTGCATCTTCGGTTTCTCGGCTACTATTATAAGGTCTGCATTTCCCAAAGTATAGCCTTTTTGAGTCATCATACCATGAACTTTTTTCAGCAAAATCGTACTTTTTATATCTTTGTATTGCATATCTGTATCCGGAAAATTTGTACCGATATCCCCGAGATCGAGGGCACCGAGTATGGCATCCATTAGGGCATGGGTAAGGACATCTGCGTCTGAATGGCCTTTTAATCCCCTTTCATATGGTAGCTCTGTCCCGCCTATTATCAAGTCCCTGTCATCAACAAACTCGTGCACGTCAAAACCCAGACCTACCAGGCTTTCCTTATCATGCAGATCATCTGCATATGTGATCTTTGTATTTTTTACATCACCACTTATGATGTACACCGGATGGTCTGTCCCTTCGATCAACATGGCATCATCGGTTGAGACGATACCCTTTTCTGCGGCATTTTTATGGGCTTCCCTGATCAATGTAAATTCAAATCCCTGGGGCGTTTGAGCCGAGTAAAGAGTAGCCCTGTCAGGTGTATTTATTATTTTTTCGCCATCGACGATTTTAACAGTGTCACTGACAGGAACGGCAGGTATCACAGCTCCTTTGTGACAAGCTGCCTCGATGATTCTATCTATCTGTTCTTTACTGACATATGGTCTCACAGCATCGTGAATCAATACTATGTCCGTGTTTTTTTCGATTTGTTCAAGACCGGCATGTACAGACTCCTGTCTCGTCGAACCGCCTTCTATAACTTTTCTGATCTTCTGACAGGATTCTTTTTTGATCAGGTTCACATACCGGCTGCCGGTTACAATATAAATATCATCAACTGAAGCATTATTCTCAAATGCCTCTGTCGATTTTTCCAGTAAAGTTTTCCCTTCGATACTGAGAAATTGTTTCGGTAAGGCTGAATTCATCCGTTCGCCTGTACCGGCTGCCGCGATAAGTACTGCGACTCTTTTCCCGTTATACATAAGAATATCTTTCTATTTATTCTTCGGTTTTGCAAATATCATTCTGCCCGCTGATGTCTGGAGGACGCTGGTGACCATCGTATCAATAGTCTTCCCTATGAAATTACGTCCTTCTTCAACAACGATCATAGTACCGTCATCCAGATAGGCGACAGCCTGATCACTTTCCTTGCCTTCTTTTACGAGGAAAAGCGTCATCGTCTCTCCCGGAAGGACCACAGGCTTAAGTGTATTGGTCAGCTCATTTATATTCAGGACCTCCACACCTTTTATTGTTGCAACCTTGTTGAGATTAAAGTCATTTGTCACTACTTTTCCGTTCATGATCTGTGCCAGCTTCAGCAGTTTCACATCCACTTCCGGGATCTCATCAAGACCTTTTTCCTTGTCGGTGTTATATATATCTATTCCGTACTCCGTTTGGATCCGGTTCAGGATATCAAGACCTCTGCGGCCTCTGTTTCTCTTTAGGCCATCGGATGAATCCGCAATGTGGCGTAGTTCAACCAGCACAAACTCGGGGATAACTATATTCCCTTCTATGAATCCGGTTTTCATAATATCAGCGATTCTTCCGTCAATAATAACGCTGGTATCCAAAATTTTCGGAGAAGCATCGTTGCTTTTCGATTTGGTTTTCCCGCCGGCACCTTTTCTTGCATTCAACAAAGACAGGATGAATTCCTGTCCGCTCTTGGATGCAATGATAATACCGAGATAACCCAGTATCAGGTATGTGATGAGATTCAAACCTGTCAGTATGTATGCATTTCCTATATCGCTGTAGATCCTGCTGACAAAAAAAGCAATAACCAATCCCGCTATGAGTCCGATCGTACCCATAACAATGTTATGTGCTGAAATGTGCTGGAGTTCCGTGCCGATGTTTGATGCAACCTTCTGACTTCTTCGTCTGAACACCGGTGTCATAGAAAAAAATAAAATTCCAAAAATAATTACGATTACAACTCCCGTGATATCCATTTGTAACTTTGAATACCCCGTTGTGTCAATAAACCCGGTCAGGTTGTTTAGAAAAATAAGTAACTGGTAGACACCATAACCTACAAAAAAGCCCACAAACGTGATAACTCCTCTTATTAACTTTTTGATCATATTTTTACGCTCACCTCTCTCTTGACAACCACTGATTATTTTGTTTAGTGGTTAGTCTGATGCAGGCTTCAACCTAGCACACATTTTTCTATAGTAACCATTGCCTCGCTAATATCCTGATCCTGAACGAGAACGACTTCACTTGCGAGAATCTGCTTGGCGTTTGCCAGCATCTTCTTCTCTCCCATGGAAAGCTTCTTAACACTGTCAGCTCTCATGAGATTTCTGACGACCTCTGCGACACATTCAAGTTCACCGGTCTTCAATTTTTCCATATTATCACGATATCTTCTGTTCCAGTTTGACGACATTTCCGTCGTTCCTCCGGAAAGAGTTTCAAACACATGCTCCATTTCATTGGGGCTCATGACTTCTCTGATTCCAATCTGCTCACATGACTCGCATGGAATCATTATTTTCATTTCCCCAAAAGGTATGAATATATAATATGTTTTTTTGGTGCCCATGATTTTCTTGTCTTCGATAGCTTCGATTACACCGGCACCGTGCATTGGATAGACTACTTTATCTCCGATTTTGTACAATTGAACCTCCTGAATGTCAGAATCTATACTCCTTTACTATTATATGCCATAAAGCTCTAATCGTCAAGAAATGGGGGTGCCTTCTACCAAATGAGATTCTCAATGTAAATATCGTAGTTAAACATTTTACCGATTATATGATTCTCAATGATTTTTGCATTTTTAGTATAGTTTGCTCTGTGTAAATTGTTTTTGTCCCGGTAATATGTTATTCTAATATTGTCATTGAAAGGAGATTCGATATGACTAAATTGTTAATTGTTGATGATGAACAAAAAATCAGAGAAGTTATTCGAGAGTATGCCGAGTTCAATGAATTTGAGGTTGCCGAAGCTGAAGACGGTATGAATGCCATCAAGGTCGTAAAAGAGGAAGACTTCGATATAATCGTCATGGATATCATGATGCCCAAGCTGGACGGATTCTCTGCATGCAAGGAAATCAAGAAAATAAAAGACATACCCATT
>Ga0123353_10012969_pt1 | contig 11904 bp, 9 predicted proteins | sample TergutLab28metaG_3_FD_92763 | JGI IMG/M metagenome (GOLD analysis project Ga0123353, IMG submission 92763) | Labiotermes labralis P3 segment gut microbial communities from Petit-Saut dam, French Guiana - Lab288 P3 | ecosystem: Host-associated > Arthropoda: Insects > Digestive system > Gut ... | reverse complement strand
TCGCTTTTTTGGAATTTTTATGTTCGCTATGGTTGGCTCGCAGTTCTGCTTTGTTTAATGTTCTTTCATCAACTAAACAAGTGCCGCAAGCGATACAATAGTTTGCGGTGTCAAGATTGGCTGTATTATTGCCATTAGCATCTATACAAGTTGGCTGTTTACAATATCTCATATCTGTTTAAATGAATTTAATTTTTGCATTTTTAGTTATTTTCCACTTTCCGCTATCATTATTGTATTGTGCTTCGCCTATTTCTATTTCAAGATTTGAAGGCGAATCGTTAAGTATTTGTTTTTCGCAACCCTCAATAAATTCAGGTGCGACTAAAACACGACTGTATGCGTTGCTATTTACTGTAAAAGAAGCGGTGTTTTGTGATAATAATGTGAGTTCAAAAACGGAATAATCGTTGGGCAGTTCGGTTACTTTGTTAAAAATCCCGTCAATAATATTGGCAGCATACAATTTGTCCGATTTACGAAGTTCCGAAGTTTCCATTTTTGTTTCGGTTTTTGTTTCCGCTTGCGGAATCACTTCGGGCATTTGCTGTCTGCTGTTTTTTAATTCGCTGACTTGCTGTTCGAGTTCGCGAACTTTATTTTTTAGTTGCTGATTTTCAGTGCGTAATTTTGCATTGTCGTTTTCCCACTGTTTTATATTGAGCAGTAGACGTTTGTTTTCGGCACCGAGTTCTTTTTCTTTGGTGGGCGTTTTTGTCTCTTTGTCTGCCACAAATTTATCCGCAGTTTTGGGTTTTGAGTTGAACTTTTGCGAAAGATATTCTTTCCATTCTTTGCGGAAACGATAGAGCAAAGCGACTATTAAAGCAATAATGCACAGCCAAATAAACCACGTCCAAAAGGAACTGCCTGATTTTGTCGGTTGTTTCGAAATTTCTTCTGTAACAGCTTCCTGTTCTTCGTAAAATGTTTGTCGAATTTCGGGAGTTGGTGTTGGCTCAACGGTTTGCCAGATTTCTTCCTTTGGCTGTTCTTGTTTTACCTCTTTTTCTTTTACCTGAAAAAGATTGTCGGGAATTTGATTTTGCAAATCCTTTTTCAACAAGTTGGTGGCGTTTGACAAATAACCACTGAAGCCGTTGCCGTCTGTACTTGGTTTGTCGGCAGGCAAATCAAGCAAGTAGTTGATAAGTTGGGCTTTGTCCCAATCCTGCTTTAAGCCATTCTTTTTGGCATTTACATACTCAGAAAGCATTTTGGCTTTGGGATAATCGCCAATCGTTTTTATAATTTCATTGTATTTCGGGGCTTTGTCTAACAAACTAACATTAAGTTTTGATTTTTGCCTTTCAGCATAATCTTTTTTGTATTTGTCGCCAATTTCACCGCTTTTTTGAGCAATTTTATTGTCAATAAAAGCCACAAAACGCTTACAATTCACATAATCTACCCACTTTTCGTATTCTGCCTGTGATATCGTATTCTGTGCGACACAGAGCGTGCCACACAGAATGATACCAATAGTTGTCAATAAAAATTTATGTTTCATACGTCTACACTAACTTAACATTTGCCTTTTGTGTGATTTTCCATTTGCCATCGTCTTGCAAACTTGCTTTTCCCTCAACGATTTGTAAATTAGTAGGATTGTCGCTTAATGTTTGCTTATCGCAACCTTCCAAATATTCAGGTGCTGCTAAAATTGTAGCGAATGCCCCTTTAGACACTGTAAAAGAGGCAGAATTTGACGAAGACAATGTCAGTTCAAAAATGGGAGTTCCCGATACTTGTTCAGATACTTTATTAAAAACACCGTCAATGATATTCAGTGCATACAGTTTTTTCGGTTGTGCAGATTGTGTCTCTTTAACCCTTGAGTTGTTATCTGAAATGTGCGAGCGAATGCTTGTAGATGGTTGTACCAATTTTTCGGCAGAATTTTCCTCTACTTTTGTAAGGCGGTTTCTCAAATCTTCTACCTTTTTCTCCAATTCCTGTATTTCGGTTTTTAACCCTGATTGCAAAGCATTTTCAATAGCCTTAACAACTTTGTAATCTAACCAATGCTGCAAACGGTGTCCTTCACCATAATTGTTATTATCAATGATAGTGTCAATAATAACATCTCTCTGTTTTTTCCAATTGAGAAAAACAAATGCAGACAATGCAATTACAAGCACAATGACCGTAATGAGCAGAAAAAGCATCAAACCTGAAGTGGATCGTTTCGTTTCTTCTAGCGCTGGTTGAGGTATGGAGATTTGTTGTAGATGCACCGTAGGAGCTGCATTGGTGCTTCTGAGTGCTGAATCCTGTTTTGTTACTTGATTTGTATTGGGTATAACTTTGGAAATGGAATCTTGTGCAAAACACATTCCATTACTCAACAGAATTACCGTTAAAATAAATATTATCTTCTTCATTTTTTTAAAATTAAATTTCGTTATTACTAATTTTTAATGCCAAGTCGTGCAAAACGCCGATTAACGGATAGAAAAACAATGTTTCTTCAACGGGTTGAGTTTTATTCTCAACTTTATTCAAAGAAGCACTTAAAGATTGCATTAAGTTCGTTTTATTTTGACAAAACTCCTTAACTGCTGAGACCATATTTTCGTCTGCACCCAAATCATTGACAAAGAAATTGTCGTTTTTTTGACTTTCAACAAAAATAAAATCAATGTAATTGGCTACTGCCTGTACAATTTCATTCTTTATTGTTTCGTCGTTAATGATTTCCTGATATGTTTTCGTAATCAATGAATTAGCATTCAAATCATTGCCGAGTACAGTAAATTTGAGATTTTTAATGGCTTTTGGAGTTTGACTTGTTGCATTTTTATCCAAACAATACTTAATACTACCCTTGCTTGTGGCTATTTTGGGTTCATTCCCAAAAATAATTCCTAATTGATTCGTATTGTTTTCATTATACACCCCATTGAAAATCAGTTGTGCAAAATCGCTAATTGTATTGTTCTTTGGCGACAATATTCGCAAAGTTCTTGCACCATTTCCGCTAAAACCAAGTTTTAAAGGCCGCTGCACATTATTTGCTTTCATAGTCATTGCCACATAATATAGAATAGCTCCATAAAACAAAATAAATACATATTTCATTTTTTCATTTTGTCCTAACTTTTTCAGGAAATTCAAAGCATCGTTATCATTTACCTTTTTGTTGTTTATCAACGAAAAAAGAAATGCAATGATATCAGGCGAATGTTTACGAGCTTCTACTTGTTTTAAAGCTAAACTCAATTCTTCCAGATTATTGGACTTCATTACATTTAGAAAGTCGTTGTAATACTGTTTTACAAATCCGTTATTATCGGAATTGTATCCAAAGCCGTCGCCAAAAACAGCATTAGAGGCAAATCGGAAAGACATTAACATTCTGGGGTTGCTTTTTTCTAACACATAGACATCGGTAGTGCCACCGCCAACATCAATAGTAACAGTTTCCGTTGTAGCACCGTGTTCGGCACTGTAGTAAAAATATGGTGCAGTTGATTCGGAAATTGCTTTCATATTACCAAGATTATTAACTTGTTTACTTCCGTTTACATTTACTACATCGCCAAAATATTTTTCAAATAATTCTTCCCAAATTGTTTGAAAATCATTATAACGAGAAGTACTCATACTTGCCGGATATGACCATATTACTTGGGTTTGAATTAAATCGCCGCTATTAACAACTACTTTATTACGCAAGAGGATAAAGATATTTTCCAAATACAGTTTGACGGCTGCAATGTTATCCCATTTTAATTCTGTTTTGATAGTATTGTATGTTGGAATAGTGTCTTTTTCATACGGAAATGGAATGTTTCCGTCTGCCAAAGAAGTAGGATTTGTGGTATAATTTATCCTATCCTTTTCAGCAAGAGCAGTACGCATTGGAAATAAATAGTCGTTATCGCCTGTTGATATTGTTTCAGGTATAAAATTATGGTCAAAAGCAGCGTTAATATCGTTATCACCAGCCACACGGTAATCTTTGTGTAAACGGTGCAGTTGTTGGTCGTTGCTTGTTATATCAAATGGTTTGGCAACAGTAGTCGGACTACCTGCGGCGGATTCATTGTATTCAATATGTGTGTTTGTGGTACCAAAATCTACAGCAAAAGTAAAATGTTTGCTACCCGTTGCATCACTGAATAAAGGAACAAGTACACCCGACACATTGCCAACTCCTATGTTTACTCTATTAAAATTTTCGTCTATACGATAAGATTCAATACTACAAAGACCGCTTTGCTTACCTCTGCGAACAACCGGTGGAATAACAGTGTTTTCATGTGTGCCGTTATATGAAACAAGTTGTATATCGTAATCGCCTTTGTCGAACAATGCAACGCGATATTCTTTTGCTTTTACGCTATCGGGAAATTTCACAAACGGCATAATACCTAATCCGAAATGTTTTTCTATCAATGCGCCAATATTTTTTGACAAATCCGGCTGTTCATTTTCTACATAAATTCGGCTGTATTCAATATAGTTGTTGTTTGCTATCGGAATGCGCAGTATTACTTTAATCCCGTTAAAGTCTTCTACAAACTCAAACATTTTCTTACCTCCACTTACTTTGCCCTGTAATTCCTGTATGGTAAAGAATTTAAAAAATCTATCCGTTAGAGGTAGTAAAAAACTTTCGTCATCACTTTCGTAGTTACCATTAAAGAAACTTTGGCCGTTCAATTGGTAGGGCATACGTACAATAGTATCGGTGAGAAAATCACTGATTGTCAAATAAGGATAAGGATCGCCTACATCGGGCAAACGGCGACAATCCAAAGGATTATTGTCAAAATAAGGGGCTTTGCGTGTGCTTCCAAATGGTGCAGTTGTGTATCTCAAATTGTCATATATACTTCCTGCTTCAACAGGTAATACAAGCGGCGTTTTATCGCCCGAATAAATAGTTGATTTAATTTTGAAATCGCTGTCCCAATCTACAATAGTTGGTTTTTTATGAAACGCTTTATCCAAAATTTCAAGAATATCAGTGCCTGTTGCTCCTACAGTCAATTTTTCGTAAGAATCTAAATTGGAAGCATCTAAATTATCAATTTCACTTTTTTCATCTGCCGTTAAATGATCGTAGTTATTTTCGTTTCCTTCTTGTAAATAGTCAGCAAATTCAGGAAAATCCTTATTAAAGTTTCCTTCTCCATAAAACTTACGAAAAGCATACATGTATTTTTGAAATGCAAAATCACGTCTATACAAAGGTATAAATGTGTTGCTGAATGGGTGATTTTCGCCAAATGTTACCGAGTTCAATTCGTCCGCCCAATCGTTTGCAGAACTAAAAAAAAGCGTAGCAGGTGAAGTCGCACCAACTATTTTTAACTTTGCTTTACCGCTGCCAATATAATTCAGCAAATAAATGCGCTTTAATTTACTGAAATTATAGGGATCGTCTCCTGCAGCATCTGATTCGAGATAAACTTTCAAAGTTTTTCCAAATGGATTTTCTTTTGCAAACTTTGAGGGATTAGCATGTGAATCCAACAATTCCTTATTTCTATCCCAAATTAAAACTTCAAATTTATCTTTTAAGTTATCAATATTAAAAAATATCTCAGCCACATCAAGTGCTTGGGACACCATTTTGTGATAAATGCTTGTTCCCTCCAAATTACCACTTGCTACTACTTCTCGAAAAGCAGTTTTTACCAAGTCAATTCGTGCAAATGGAGACGGAATAGAGGTAATGTTTTTTGACGCATCGCCATCGTAAGGGTCGGCGATTTCATCAATAGCGGTAACATTGTACCCAGTTCTACCATAAACGGTGGGGGTTTTCCAATCAACGACAGTATCGTCGCCTTTTATTTTGTCTAATCGAAATATTTCTGCCATAATGATTATTGTATTTTAAATTTTTCTTTTACTAAATTGTTTGTTGCTCTATAAAAAAGTTCCACTAATTGCGGTTCAGCATTGATTTCAGGAAGGTTTTTTCGTTGCTTACTTATTTCATTCAGTTCGTTATCAATATCTGAGTAATCAAATTTGTCGCCAAATATTCTTCTATTAAAATCAAAATTATGAATGAGTTCCATTAAATTTTTATTTGTGTTTAATTCAAATGGGGAAAATTTACGACTATGTTTAATGTCTTCCAATTCTGCTAACCAATTTATAAATTCTGCTTGCAAAGTTTTGAGAGTTTTTACAAAGTCGCTTTTTTTGAAAGTAGTTTCGTCAAATTTGTTCTTATCAATTGTTTGAGGAAGTTCTTTAAACCAAGGTTTCCTATTAAAATCATCTACCCCTTTTTCTTTCAAATATTTTGCGAAAAGCAAAAATTGAGTTAATGGTTTTTGTAACATTTTTTTTGTAACATCGCCCAAATTATTGAAAGTGATTTGAGTACAATCTTTAGTTTCTATACCATATTCTTTATATATGGTGTTTTTCTCTTTGTCAGAGGTTGCAAAGTCAATAATAGACAATGCAGCAGCGAGTTCTACAAAATGCGTTTTGTTTTCCTGCCTTGCACCGCCGGGGTGGTTTTCGTAGATTGTAGTCTTGTTATCTGCAATATAATACAGTGCATCAATTCCATTTTCTTTGCTAATACACCTATCGTAATAAGCAAGAGCCGCCTTTGCCTTAGAAACAAAAGTAGCGGAATCCACTCTGCTCAAGGGATCTTTCTCAACACTGAAGTAAGGTAAAACAGCAATCGCACCTATGTGAGCATCACTTACAAAAGTATTGTTACTTGCTCGCAATGTTTTTAGCAACAAGGGAAAACCACTTGCGCCTGTTCCGCCAAAAATAGAGGAAATAATAAAGATTTTGTCGTCTTTACGAAAGCCATTGACTAAATTTTGAAATTCTTTAGTTGTGTCGAATTGGTTTAATACTACGCTACCAATATTAGGATTACCATAGAACCCCTCTTTCATAGACATTTCTAAATTGTCATTAGAAAATAAGACATTTGCCAATGCTCTGTTTGTATTTTCCATCATGGTTTCTTCCATATATTTTCTAAAACTTACGCCTTTATCTGTAAGAGGCAGGTGTAAATTGTCGGCTTCTAATATGGTTTCAAAAAAGCGATTTTGCCATTGTTTTTTTTCGGGGTCAAATTTTAATTTTTCCCTGATTTTCCCATAATTTTTTATCAATGTTTCATTCCGTGTGACATCTCCGCCCGGAGTGTCAAGGTCAATAATTATGGGGACAACTGTGTCTGCTTTACAGTCTATACCTGCCGCTAACAGCATTGTCAGCGATCTCAATACGCGGGAACCTGTCCCGCCTATTCCGAATACATATAATTTACTCATTTTTATTTATTTATGATTAATAGGTTTGTGATTAAACTGGAACATATCTGCAATTTCTACTCCACCATTTAAATGCAAAAGAAAAAATGATAAAGAAAATTACTGAAACAATGAAATTGGCAAATCCGAAACCAATGACAGTGTTGCCGTTAATTCCGCCGTTGCCGCCGTAAATCAAACATTCGGCTGTACCAACAGCGTGATACTCGTTCCACAATCTGCCAATGGCAACTCCAAAATTGGAAACGCCAACCAAGAACAGCATAAGCAGCCACGACTTCCAAGTGTCGAACTTTACACTGTTAATTACATAATAGTACAATAGCACAACCGCCAATGCAATACCGACCGCAATCCAACCGTACATTAAAAACTGATTGTTTGCAAGATACCCTCCTTCTGATAGTTCGGAAGGACATACATAACCCGACAGATAATCTGCCATATCGCCTCCAAAAAAGGCGGTGAACCAACGATAAATAGTTTCAAAAAACATAATTTTAAAAATTTATTTGTTAATATTAATTTGAATTTCTGTGTAATAATTGTTATTGAATGTAAAGGCATCAAACACACCACCAAGTTGATATTTAATGCCGTAAGTTTTGCCTTTTATGGCGGTTTTGCCCTCATCATCATTCGCTGCTTCAATCCAAGTGGGTAAAACGGCTTTCAATTTTACAGAAATGTTGCCGCTGTAAACTCTGTCGGTAGCAGTGAAAGTAAGGGTATGAGAATATGCGCTGTTTTGAACAGTGTATGGCTTAACAGTCAAAGTGTATTTGCTGTTGTTGTCGTAATTGGCCGCATTGAGCAAATAACTGTCATCTAAAAGTAAATCCGAAAAATCGGCATTAACGGCAAATTGTACTTTCCCTGTTCGACTGTCTTTTTTCAAGTTCCTGATTGAACGAGTATCAATTCTTGATTTTTCGTAAGTACCGATACTTGGATTGAGGGCATATTTGATTTGGCGATTGCCAGCAATAGCGGTAAATACATTTTGAACACCACTGCCTTTGAACCTATCATCGGAAACCTTGTTTCGCAAATTGCTAACCTGCTTTGCATCTCCAATTACCCAGAGATAAAAAGGTCGTTGTTCGTTAAGCGAAATTCTATCATCTACCTTATTATAATAGGTGCCGTTAAAATTTGACGACAGTTGGTAAACAATAACCGCTGTGTTCGGGTATTTTTTTAGATAATCGGACATTCGCCTTTTGATACCGATTTGTTGATTGATAAGATATTCATCTGCATTAACTCCTCTGCCGGGCGAAAAAATGCCGTCAGTTACCAAAATAGCAATCTCATTTTTTTTAGTTTTATTCAACACATCTCCAATCACATTAGCAATATCAGAGGTACCACGATTACCACCATATCTTCTAAATATTGTTGGGTCTAATTTCTGAATAAAATCCTCAAGAGTAAGGTCGAATTTTATTACTCTACTGTTAATATAAAACAGATTCATACTGTCTGAAACTCCTGAAATCATAATGTCGCTCAGATAGTTATAAACAGAATTTTTAAACTCCGTTACACCTTTCACATACCCGTCCATACTACCCGAATTTTCGATATAGACATTAATGGTCGGAGTGAGTAAGGGGGTAGAAGAGACTTGCTCGGTAGTCTCTACTTGGGAAACGGAGGCTGTTTCTTTTGTTTCCCCTCTCGACTGTCTTCTGCTGTTATTTTCGCCGCAAGCGCAAAGAAGCATGGCGGCAATTGTAAAAAATAGAAATTTTCTCATTATTATTAAATTTAATTTATTGATTATGTATAGTTTATTATCATATTTATTATTTTACTAATTCCACTCCAAATTATTTTAATTACTATTTATATGGTTATCTCTGCTAATACCAATATATTACACCAGGTATTCTTCTTCCATCTCCGTTAAAATAATAGGTATTACTAACTTTTAAAGTAGTACTACCTCCAGCATCAAGGGTTATTCCAATTGTACAACCTAAATTGCTGAGTGTAGCCGCTGCTGTCCGAATATCACTGTTCCCACGTACTGCTATTATAACTTTCTTTGTAGTAGGGTTATAACCAATGACTGGTCTGTTGCAAGACCTGCCTATATCTGAAAATTTCTCAACAAAGCCCTCCTGATCCATGCGAATTTCGGGCATTATCGTACAACCCGACACAGCAAACCAAACATTTTGTTCTCCATTAATACTCAATAGTGGTTTACAGACCACTCGCCCGTCATTATAAACAATGAGGGTTCCACAAGGTTTTCCGTGTGGCTGATTATTAGACAAAACTTTTCCCTCACTCACAAGAATTCCTTGATAAAATGGGATTCCATTCGCTTGTTCCATAAAATAACCGGCATTTACGGCGTTTGAATATGAAACAGCATTTGTTTTAGAATTTACAATAGCCGCACGAAGATAGAGCGGATCAAGCGTGATTATATGTACTCCATTTTTACTTTCATAGGTGAATGACGCTGGTGCCGCAGTATTCAAGTGATTAGCATAGATATAACCATCGGAAATTTTGGCAAACACTTCGCCAGTTCTGACCTTGTATTTGGTGTTAGTTACAGATACCTGTGTGTCTGTGGGGATTGTTCTCACTGCTCTACGTGTGTTGGGGTTCCAGTCGCTAAACACTGACGTATTTGTGTTTGTCCATCTGTCTCCGGCAATTATATTTTCAGTCGTGTAAGTATATGTAGGCGTTGGTGCCGCAGTATTCAAGTGATTGGCATTGATATATCCATCGGAAATTTTGGCAAACACATCACCGTTACTCACTTTATATTTGGTGTTAGTTACAGATACCTTTGTGTCTTTGGGGATTGTTCTCACCACTTTCCGTGTGTTTGGGTTCCAGTCACTAAACACTGATGTATTTGTGTTTGTCCATCTGTCGCCAGCGGTTATGGTTTCAGTTGTGCAGGTCGGTTGTGCAGGTGGTGTTGGACCCGGTTGTGGCGTCTGTTTCGGCTTTATCTGCATATAAATCTCGTTAGACCAAGTATTAATTGCCGTATTTTCTGCAATAATCTTAATCCACTTATTTGCCCAGGCATCCGACATCGGACCCATGTATTGTTGAGAGTTTGATGTTTTCCACATTTCCCACTTTTTGTTGGGATTGCACGCATCATACCTGCCTTCAAGCAGACAGTACCACACCTTGATATTACCATTGTTTTTTATGTTACTAATTGTAACATTAATTTTGTCGCCAACGTAATAAGTTGATTTGTCGGTTTTTATTACCGGATCATTCGGTCCATTTCCTGCAAATAAATTTGCAACCGGTAGCATCATCACTACAAATGCTACACTCATAAAAGTTTTCTTTGATATTCTCATCGTTTTATCTCTTCCCATAAATTTTTACTCTGTTATATCCCATCGAGCCGTCGGTTTTTGTTGTTGTTAAAAATTTTATATTAAGTTGTTTATATTCAAATCATCACGCGCTGAAAGGGCGTGAACTATTTGCCGGTTGCTTATTCTCGTTTTGTCTTCAGGCTCTAGTAAACCTCTTCATCCAAATAAGTGCAAATAGTTCACGCCCGAAGACGTGAACTCCCGCAACCCCATTCTCGGATGAAATTTACTAGATTTCGAAGACCGAAAGAATAAGAGCTACAAGCTCGTATTATATCTTATAACATTCTCATTTTTATATCTATTTTTTGTTTATAAATTTCGTTATTAACATGGGGGCAAAGGTATGAAAAAATTTAGAATGGAGAATTAAAAATTGAAAATTGTGCTAAAAAAAATGTGATGGTTTACGTAAAAAGAGGTTTTATGGGGGTGGGAACGCGAATTGCGCTAATTTGCGCGAATATATCTCTTTGAAATTTGCGCAATTTGCGGAATTTGCGGTCAAAAAAGATTTTCAATTTTCAATTAAAGTTGTACCTTTGCAGCCGAAATGTAAGATAGTGTAGTTATGAGAACATTAAGTGTAGCCATATCAGATGTAGAGTACAGAAAGTTCGGTATTTCGAGCGAGCGGTTGAATTTTACCGATTTTATAGAAATTGTAAGGAGAGAACTGATGCGAGAAAATTTAAACCGTACTGTGAAATTGGCAGAAAGATACGGTTTGTCGTCCATGACAATGGAAGAAATCACAAATGAAGTTAAAGCCGTAAGACAACATGCAAAAGCTTGTGATTGATACCAATGTTATGGTTTCGTCTTTGATACAAAGAGGTTTCCCCTACAAAATAGTAAATGAGCTTTTTATTGAAGGGAAAGTAATGTTATGCGTTTCCGAAAAACTTATGGCAGAATATTATGAAGTGTTTAGAAGACCTAAGTTTGCTGTATATTATGATTTTGTTGCAAGAGCGGAAACATTGCTTGCCGATATTGAAGCAAACGCAGTTATGTATTTCCCAAAAATATCAATTGATTTGTTGTCAGATAAAGACGATAACATGATATTAGAACTTGCCGATACCTGCTCGGCGGATTATATCATAACCGGCAACACAACAGATTTCACATTTCATACATACAAACACACGCAAATTGTAACTCCGAAAGAATATTGGCTGAACTTGTAAAATCATAAAAAAAAGTGAAAATAATGTTTGCAACTTTCAACTTTCAATTTTCAACTC
>Ga0123353_10012967_pt1 | contig 11905 bp, 7 predicted proteins | sample TergutLab28metaG_3_FD_92763 | JGI IMG/M metagenome (GOLD analysis project Ga0123353, IMG submission 92763) | Labiotermes labralis P3 segment gut microbial communities from Petit-Saut dam, French Guiana - Lab288 P3 | ecosystem: Host-associated > Arthropoda: Insects > Digestive system > Gut ... | reverse complement strand
TGCTGTCGGGGGGGGGGGGGGGGGTGGGGTGCGGTGGCCGGGTGGGGGGGAGGTGGGTTGGGTGCCGGAGCTGGGCGGGGTGGAGGTGGGTTGGGTGCCGGAGTTGGGCGGGGTGGAGCTGGGCTGGGTGCGGGGGGATGGCTGTATCCATAACTTCGCACGGTCACGGCGGGCCAGGACGTGGCCTGGCAGCGAGACCGGGCCCTGGCCGTGCCAGTTCATGACCAGGGCGTCCATGGCGCACACGTGCCGGGTGCCCAGCGAACCGGCGGGGCACCCGGTCGCGACGGCCATGGCGCGCAAGGCGGCACGGCGCACCGCCGCGGGTGCGTCGACGAGGACGTCGACGACGACGGCGCCGTCGTCGGTGCGGGCCTGGGCCAGCAACGTCGTCGCACCAGCGTCGAGGGCTTCGGCGGCGACGCGCAGCTGGTCGGCGGTCCGTGTCAGCGCGAGGGGGACCCCGGGGCCGAAGACGTCGGTGAGCAGGGGCATCACCTCGGTGCGTACCCGGGTGCGCCGGCCGGGGCCCATCGTGTTCGTCGGGTCGTGCCATGGTTCGAGGTTCGCGGCGGCGCACGCGGCGGCGGTCGTCACCCGCCGCAGACCGAGGAAGGGACGCAGGTAGATCCCGCGTCGGGCGGGCATCGCGGCCAGCGACCTCGCCCCGGCGCCGCGGCCCAGGGCGAGCAGCACCTGTTCGGCCTGGTCGTCCAGGGTGTGGCCGAGCAGGACGACGTCGGCCCCGGCGCTGGACGCGGCCCGCGCCAACGCTGCATAACGCGCCGAACGAGCGGCAGCCTCAGGTCCCCCGCCTGTGCCGACGACGACACGTTCGACGCACACAGGGTCCAGCCCCAGGTCACGGCACTGCGCGGCGGCACGTGCGGCGACCTGGGCCGACCCGTCCTGCAACCCGTGGTCCACGACGACGGCCCCGGCGGACAACCCCATCCGCGGGGCGACGAACGCCGCGGCTGCTGCGAGCGCCAACGAGTCCGGGCCCCCGGAGCACGCGACAAGAACCCGTCCGGCAGGTCGGGCCGTCGCGACACCGCCGTCGGTCTCGGGCCGTGGGTCGTGGGGGGGCGCCGGGACGGTGGTGAGGTGGTGCAGGCTCTGGCCGGGAGCGTGAGGGGTCCCCGGCGCTGAGGGGGTGTGGTCGCAGGTATGGGCACCAGGACGACCAGGGACGTAGGGGTCGGGGAACACTGCACCCAGGGCGTTGCGGACAGCGACGCGGGTGGCGGCGACGGCCGGGTCTGGACCGGTCACGGTCAGCCGTGCACACGGGCGACCCAGGCGTCTGGGTCGGCGATCTCAGCGGGGGTGGGCAGGGTCTCGGCGCAGGTCCACACGGCGTTGAAACCGTCGGTGCCGACGGTGCGGCACACTGCGCGGACGAACGACGACCCCTCACGGTACTGGGCGAGCTTGAGGTCCAGACCGAGCAGCAGCCGGATGAGCCGGGCAGGGCCGCGTGCCCCGGCGCCGTCGTCGCGGCGCTGCTCGAACTGGGCGCGGATCGAGGCCACGGTGGGCACCACAGATGTGCCCACCTCGTCCATCATGACGTCCGCGTGGCCTTCGATCAAAGACATCACAGCGCTGACCTCGTCGAACACAGCACGTTGGTCGTCGTCGAGCAGGGCGAGCAGCCCGATGTCAGGCAGGTCGCGCAACGCGGCGAACAGCCGGCGGACCAGATCGGCGGCCGCGCGGCCGTCAGGGACCAACGTGGTGGTCAACGTGTCGATGCGGCTGCGCAGGTGCGCAGACAGCCACGGCGCGGCGGCGAACTGCAGTGCGTGGGTCTGCTCGTGCAACGCCACCCACAGCCGGAAGTCGGCCGGGACGACGTCCAACGCCCGTTCCACGGCGAGCACGTTCGGGGCGACGAGGAGCAACCGTCCCCTGCCGGGGACCACGTCGCTGGGACCGTCGGGAGAGGTCTGGCCGTCGGGTGTCTCGATGGTGGGAGCCGGGACCGGCTCGGTGGCGCCCAGCTGGGTGTACGGGTCGAACTGGCCGATGACCTTGCTGGCCAGCAGGCCCAAGACAGCACCGACCTCGGTCGCCGTGGCATAACGCGCCGCCGCCGACACCCGCGGTGAGGGAAACCCGCCGGCAAGCACCTGGAACATCTGGGTGTTCGCCTTGGCCCAACGAGGACGGTCGACCACGTGGACCGCCGAGACCTGCGCCGGTTCGCACCCGTCAGACGGACGCAGCCCAGATATCTGCGCGACGTGCTCGGCAGCGGTCCCCGCGGCGTGGCGCAGGTCGTGGACCAGAGCCTCCAGCGTCGCTGTGTCTGCCACCGGCCCGGCAGGTGCGAGCCGGCCAGCCAGCGTCGCGGCGGCATCCCAGTCGACAACGGAAGTCACGGCATCACCGTAGCCGTTCTCGCGCCCCGATACCCCCACCTGCCCGAAGCCGGCGGACGTCGTGCCCACGTCACAGGTGGAGGTGGTGGCGCAGGTTGCGCACCGCCAGGCGGGACCCGGCGGGGTCGCGAAGGGGGGCGCAGGACCCGACGAGCTGGATACGCGGGTCGGCGAGGACCTCAGGCCCGGCGACGGCGTCGGCCGTGCCCAGGCGCAGGTGCAGGGGGGCCAGGTGGGTCAGGGCGGGACGAAAACCGGTGGCCCACACGATGGTCTGGGCGGTGACGTGCGCGGGGCCGTCGGCCCAACCGTCGGGCACCGGGTCGGGGCCGAACCACACCCCGTGGCGCCCGACCCGCTCGAACATCGGCCGGGGGGTCAGCACGCCGTACTCGTCGGCGGCGCGCACGGCGGGGGTGAGGTCGGCTTCGGTGACCTGCGGGTACACGCGGGTCACCCAGGTCACTGTTGTGACCTGGGCCAGCCCGGCGACCAGGTGCACCACACCGGGACCGGCACCGACGACCACGACGTGCCCGTCGGCGAGGTCGTCCAGGTCGTGCACGTCGCACTGGTGCAGCTGGCGGCCGGTGAACGTGTCTTGGCCCAGGTGGAACGGCCAGAACGGTCGTGACCAGCTGCCGGTGGCGTTGACCAGGCCCCGGGCGCGCCACACGACCTCGGCGTCGTCCTGGTGGGCGTGGACGGCCAGGCGCTCGCCGTCGGGGTTGACCCGGTCGACGTGCACCGGGCGCAGCACGCGCAACGTGTACGACTCCTCGTACCGGGCGAAGTACTCGGGCAGGACGTCGCTGGCGGGCCGGGTGAGGTCCGTCTCGGCCAGGGGCAGGCCCGGCAGGTCCCGTGCCTGGGGGGTGGCCGCCACCGGCAACCACCAGCTGCGCCACGGACCACCAGGCTGGGCGGCGTCGTCGAGCACGACGAACGACGAACGCGCCTGCTCCCACCCGTCGTCGCCGACGGCGGCCAGGCCCGTGTGCCGTAAGTACCGTGCTGCGCCAAGCCCTGCCCGGCCTGCGCCGATGACCACGACGTCGACGTCGACGGTACGTGTCTCAGGGCGCACTGACCGTAACGAGCGGCGGGTCGGTGTGGACATAACCTCCATGACGGCACCAGCCTACGCGTGGCGCCACAGACCGCAGCCCGGGGGCCAGCGCTCCAGGTCAGCCCAGGGTTTTGCGGACGCGTCGCGGGCCGTAGCGGAAACGACGGGCGTTGACCGCCAGCTGCACGTCGCGCCACTGGGCGGCGCGGTGGAGCTGGCCGCGCAGGTCGCTGCCTGAGGGGCGGTGCTTGAGGTCGCAGGGGACCTCGACGACCTTGTACCCGGCTTTGAGCAGGTCGATGGTCATCGCGACCTCCACGCCCCAGCCGCGGGCGAGCGGGGTCGCCGCCTCGTAGGCCTCACGGGTCAGGCAGCGCATCCCGTTGAGGGGCTGCACGGGGGTCCACCCGGTGAGGCTGGTGATCGCCCGCCGTGCAGCGCGGACGACGAACCCGTGCCCGGCGGCGCCCGGTTGCGGGGGGATGTTGGCGATGGCGACGTGGGCGATCCCGTCGAGCACCGGACGTATGAGCGCGGCGGTGTTGACCGCCGACTCACCAAGGTCTGCGTCGAGGAACAGCAACGCCCGGGGCGCGCCGTCGGGCGTGTCGCGCATGGCGACCACTGCCGCGCCGGTCTCCATCGCCGCTGCCTTGCCCTGGTTGTGCACGTGACGCACGACAGCCGCCCCTGCCTCGCGGGCGATGTGCTGCGTCGCGTCTTGCGACCCGTCGTCGACGACGAGCACAAGGTCGACGTTCGGGATGGCACGTGCCGCGCGGACGGTCGCCGCGATGAGGCGCGACTCGTCCTTGGCGGGGATCACCGCCGCCACGCGCCGGGGGCGCAGCGGTGTGGCCACCTTGGGGATCCCCGACGGCAGCGTCGGAGGTTCGGCGCGAGCCTCGTCCGGGTCAGCGTCCGGCTCGTCGGGGTCCTCGTCGTCGTCTGGGGTGGCGGGCTCGTCGCTGAGCTCGTCGTCGTCTGGCTCGTCGAGCTCGTCGTTGGGCTCGTCGTCGGGGTCGGTCGGACCCGGCGGAGGCTCGTCAGACGGGCCTGGGATTGGCTGGTCGGTCGGACTCACAGTCACAGCCTATCTTGGTCGGTCAGCCGAACCGGGGACAATGGGGACGGTTCCCATGTCTTGCCTGGTCAGAGGCTCGTTGGCGTCGTCATGGCTTCAAGCCAGAGCAGGGCCCCGGTCTCCGAGCAACGCGACAGAGGGTGCCAGTCGGCTCGCTGCCTGTTCAGTACCATGGGTGCATGGTTGACCAGGGGCGTGTTGAACAAGCGATGAGGCTCGACGACGACGCTCGGCGTGAGCTGTGGGTCGCGATCAACAGCTCTCTCGACGCTGGAGACATCTGCGAAGAGGTCGCCGCGATCATCGACGAACGTATCGTCGAGTCAGACGCACACCCAGAAGCCTTCGTGACCCTCGAGGATGACCATCGTGAGCTCCGGGCGCGCCGCGCAGCGGCATGACCTATTCCGTCCAGGGTTGCTGGTCAGTGTGCTGCTGGCGTTGACGCTGGGTGGCTGTGGCGCGGACGGGTCTGCCGCTGACGGGTCGCGGGGAACGACACGGGCGGACGCGGACGTGCGGGTGAGGCTCTTTGCCGGGCTGGCTGTGTCGAGCCCGCCGCTGGCTCAACTGGTCCAGACGAATAGGACGACGGTGACACCGGTCGATGTCGCCTGGTTGCGTGGGTGGCAGGTCCTTGATGTCGAAGTGTCCATGCCGAATCACCCAAAGCGTTTCTATGCAGCGCTTAGCGACGACGACACGGTTCTGGTGCTCTCAGGGGACCCTGACTCGTTCGCCCAGATGGTTCGTAGTGCTCAGGTCCAGGTGGGCGACGCCGCCACCGCGATCGACGTCGGGAATACCTACCTCGACGTGACCCGGGCCTTCGACAGGTACTCCTACCGCATCGACTCGCTGTCCGAGATCATGTGGATACCAAACATCGACTCCGATCCTGCCCTGGCGCAGCACCGGGCTGACCTGGAGGCACAGTATGGCACGCTCGTCCAGCCGCCTGTGGCACAACCAACGGAAACTGGGTGGAACATGACGGTGTGGATGGTCTACGACCGTTCTCTGGTACGCCACAGCCTAGAGATCGCCGCCGACGGTGCCGTCCAGGACAGCCCTGAGGTGGTCGAGACCGAGATTCCGGTCCCGTGGACTTTCTGAGGATCGCAGAGCGTTGCGCGCTGCACGAATCATCGAGCCTCATTTTTCCACGGCTCGAGGCGAAGAAAGATACCTGGTGCGTCGGTTCGCCCGGTACATACGGTTGGGGCCGTCCCAGACGTCACTCAGGTCGCAGGTCTGCGCACGCGCTGTCCTCGGCGGTCTCGACCGGGTGAGTCTCGGGCTCGGGCACGGCGGTCACGGCGGTGCGTGGGGCACCAGCGGGCGTCAGGTCCTCAGCCAGCCACGCGGCGGCCAGGGCGAGCAGGGCTGGGATGGCCAGCGTCAGGCCGACCGCGGGGATGATCGCCCCGGAGTCGTTGAGGGCGAAACCGATGAGCAGGGCCGCGGCGATGCAGCCGGCGGTGACCGGCAGCAACGGTTCGGACCGCACGAGGCCGGTCAGGCGGCGGCGCAGGGTGTTGATGCGGGTGAAACGTTCGGGTGCGCACAACCAGAACGTCAGTGCTGCGCCGGCCAGCGCCGGACCGGTGAACTGCCAACGCCACAGCTGGCGCATGTTCGCTGCCTGTTTGCGTCCGACGACCGCCTCGGCGCCACCGTCGACGACGCTCGCGACAAAACGGCCCAGGTGGGTGTGTGACCCCTGCAGGTAGTCGACGAGCGCGAACCCGCCGGTGACCGCAGCGGCCCCTCCCAGGGCCCCGAGGATGACAAGCTTGCGCAGCCGCCAACCGGCGGCGGCGATGGCGAGCAGCAAGAACGCGGTCACCTGTGCTGGTGGCCCACCAAAATCGGCCCCGAGGTCGGGGGCTCCGTCGATGACGACGACGACAGTCCCCACGCCGACCACAGCGAGCATCGCGGCCGTGCGTTGCGACGCGGCACGCAGCACCTGTGCCAGCGCCGCGGCGACGATGAGCCCGGCGACGGTGAACAGGGCGAACCCTTGGTTGTTCATCCCGTAGAAGCGGCCTGCGACCAGGCGTGACGTCCCCAGTGGCGAGTCGATGACCAGACGGCTGTCCAGCAGCACGACGTCCGCGGCGAGCACGACGAACGTCACCGTCGCCAGCGCGAGGACCGGTCCGAGCCGCGACCGGCGCCACGGCCCGGCGAACGCCACTGCGACGACGGCGACGACGCCGGCGGCCAGCGCCACCCAGAACGCCGACTGCGGGGTCGGCGAGCGCCACCACCCAGCCAGGTTCGTCAGCAACGACGCCACCGGGACCGCACCTGCTGCGACGGCGGCGACCCGCAGCGCCACCAGCGACCAGCGCACGACTGGCCCGTGCCGCCCCGGGCGCCGTGACACGAGCACCTGGGTGCCGACGAGCACGACGGCACCGACGATGATGAGCACCACCTGCGTGGCCATGAGCCGGTTGGTGAACGGTTCGACGACCTTGGAGATCTGCGCGGACTGACGTGAGACGTCACGTACCAGGGCCATCCGCGCGGCCACGGCCGTCGGCCCGGTCGTCGTCAGCGGCGCGCCGACGACGGGTTGGTCGTTCACCCCCATGGCGAGCAGCAGCGTGGGTGTGACGTCGGTGACCTGCACCACCCCGCGTTGGCGTGTGGACTGCGAGCCGAGCAGACCCACCGCAGGTGTCTCGGCGCCGGGCAGCACACCGCTCACCGCGGCCAGGCGCAGCGACGCGCGCCCAGAGTCGGCGAGGGAGACGACGATCACGGTTGCACCGGTGCCTTGTGTTGCGGCCAGGACCGCCCCGATACGTTCGTCGACGGCTTTGGCCTGGTCGGGCCGGTCTGGTTGGGTCAACGTCGACCCGGGTGGTTCGGGGTCGTCGGACGGCAGGGGCAGCCCGAGCAGCCCGGGCACCGGGACGGTCGTGCCGTACCCCGGGTCGCGGATCGTGCCGGCGTCGACGACGACCAGCGAGCTGGAGCCCAACGCCTGCGCGACGAGTGAGGTGAGCTCGGCGGTGTCGTCGGGCCGGGCGTGGTAGCTGCCGGCGACCGCCCCGTCGGGCCCGGCGAGGGCGACCGACGCCCCAGGCCCGATGGCTGTCGCGGCCGTCCCGGTGCGCCGCACCTGTTCGCCGAGCAGGCCCGGGGTCGCCGAGAACCCCTGCGCGGTGGCCGCGCGCCGGTAGTCGCCCCAGAACGCGACGGTTGCCTCAGTACCGTCGCCGACCGGTTCCAGGACGGTCGTGCACCGGCCTTCGGCCCGTGGCGCGGCCAGGCGCGACCCGGCCGAGACCGCCAACCACCCGTCGACCGGGCACGCCCGCGAGTACACCGACCGGACCACGACCTGCCCGACGGCGTGGTCGCGTGACAGGTCCCACAGGGCCGGGGTGGAGAACGCCCCGACGTCTTCCCAGCGCAACCCGGTGACACCGACGAACACGACCGGGTTGGTGCTCGGCCCGTCGTTGGTCGGACCAAGTGGTGGCCGCAAGGCCGAGGGCGCGAGCACTGCGACGAGCGCGGCGACGGTGAGCCCGACGACGACCAGCGACGGGCGCAGCGACCGGTATGCCCCACCGACGCGCACGGCCAGGTGCGACAACGTCGTGCCCAGCCGCCCGTGGGTGCGTGTGACGACCACCTCGTGCGGGTCGGCGGGTGCCAGGCCGGTCATCCACCCTGCGCAGGTGGCGATGACCAGAGGGATGGCGACGGCGACCCCCAGCGCCGGGATCGCGATCCCAGAATCGTTGACGAGCAGCCCGATGACCAGCGCTGTGCCCGTGGCGACCAGGCACGGCACGAGCGTGGGCACCACCTGGCCCAGCCGGGGCAGCGCCGTGCCACGTGACAGCCACGAGTACCGGCCGCCGTCGGGTGACAGCAGCATCCGGCGGATCGGGCGCACCGACGCGGCGACGACGAACGCGCACCCTGCGATCGTCAGCAGCGTCAACGGCAGGTTGTTCTCCACCACACGCAGGTTCGCCGAGACCTTGCGCGCCAGGACCGGCCCGAGCCCGCCGTCGACGACGGTCTCGATGAAGTTGCCCAGGTGTGTGCGCTGGTCAGGCTCGCGCAGCCAGTCCACCAACGCGAACGCCAGCGTGAGCACCGCTGTGGCGGCGAGCACCGCGAGCACACGCCGCCAGGTGATCTTCACCCCCGCGAGCATGAGCGCGAGCAGCGTGAACGCGGGGATGAGCGCCGGCGGGCCACCGAAGTCGGCCCCCATGCTCCCAGCCCCGTCGACGATGGTCAGCCCTGTGCCGACGACGACGACGACCCCCGCAGCCGGCCACCGGTGCCCCGCACGGACCAGCGGTGTGACCGCGGCGCTGACCGCGACGAGCGTGCCCACCGCGGCCAGGGCGAACGTGGTGTTGTTGAACCCGTAGAACCGCCCCGCGAGCAACGACGACGAGCCGAACACCGCCGACAGCTGCAGCCGCGACCCGGTGAGCACGTCGGCGACGAGCACCGCGGCTGTCACCGCCCCGACGAACCCCGCCGGCCCGAGGACCGCCCGGCGCCACGGCCCGGCCAGCGCGGCGACGACGAGCGCGACGACGACGCACGCCGCAGCGCCAGCCAGTGCCAGCGCAGGTGACGACGTGCGCCACCACGGCACGAGGTTCGCCAGCAGCAGGCTCACCGGGATCGCGGCGACCGACAGCCCGACCACCTGCAGCCCGCGCAGCACCCGGCGTCGTTGGGCCTCGTCGGCGCGACGTCCTGGTGGGCGGGCCAGGCCGAACCACACCGCGGAGAACAGCACGATGTTCACCACGACGACACCGAGGTAGAACTGCGAGACCAGCGGCTGGACGACCGACGCGTGCTCAGCGTCGGCGATGAGGGCGTCGACCCCGTCGCCGGGGGCGCGCTGGCGGATCAGCGAGCCGGCCACCCACGCCGGGCGTTGGTCCCCACCCAGGCCCACCCGGGCGAGCAGCGTCGCGGTGATGTCTGTGGCCAGGACGATCCCGGTCTGGCGGGTCGAGGCAGACACGAGCGTCCCCGGCGACGAGGCCCGGGGCCGGCCCAGCGCTGCGACCTGGAGCGCCGGACCGTCGCCGGGCCGGTCGGCCAGGGACACCACGAGCACATCAGCCTCGGTGGCTCCGGCCAGCGCGGCGTGCAGGCGTTCGTCGACCACCGTCGCCGACGCGTCGTCGACGACCTGCCCAAGGTCGACCACGACGAGCCGGGCGCCAGCGTCGAGCACCTCGCGCACCTTGTGGCTCAGCTCGTCGGCGTCGTCGGGCCGCGGGTGCCAGCCTTCAGGGACCCACCCGTCGGTGCGGGCCAGGGCGACCGCAGCGCCAGGGCCGATCCCTGCGACGGGGACCTCAGCGAGGGTCAGGGCGTCACCCAGGCGCCCAGGCAGCGCGTCGTACTTGTGGGCGGCCGCGGCCCGCAGGTAGTCGTCCCAGTCGACGACCTGGCCGGCCTCGACGCCGCCGAGGTCGCGGCACCGGTCGTAGGGCAGGTCAGCAGCACGGGTGCCCGCCGAGACAGCCAACCACCCGTCGACGGGGCAGGTCGTGGTGCGCACCGAGCGCACCGCGAGGTTGCCGATGCCCCAGGTCTCGCCGAGCGCCGCGAGCGTCGGTGTCGTCGTGGGGTTGACATCGGACCAGCGCAGCCCGGAGGTGCCCATGAGCACGACGGGCCGTGGTGGTGACGGCGGCAGGGGCAGGCCCCGCGGGTCCGGTGGTGGCACCGGCCCGGGGTTGGCCACCGCGGCTGCTGGCGCGACGAGGACCGCCGCCAGGACCAGGCACAGCACCGCCAGCGACCGCAGGACGGTGAAGACGATGGGGACGGTTCCTGTGTCCTCGCAGGACACAGGAACCGTCCCCATCGTCTTCACCGTCTCGCCCATCACCATCCCAGCGTCGTGGCCCCGTGGTCAGCCTACGGGCGTGGCGGTTCTGGCGTGGCGTTCGCATGTGTCAGATGTGTGCAGCGCCGTGTCCGTACCATGAAGGTGTGCCGAAGCTGGTTGTCCGCGTCCTGGTCGTCGTCGTGGTGTTCGCCGTCGGCCTGGGCGTGGGCTGGGTGGCTGGTGGGTACCAGCACACCCACCTGGGTCCCAAAGACCGCGTCTACCCCGCACCTGTGGGCACTGACGTCGGTGTTGGTATCGAGGTGGTCTGGCGTGCGCAGGTCGACCCGTCCGACCGTGTCGTGGCCCTGACCTTCGACGACGGGCCCGAGGTGACGGGGACTGGCCAGGTGCTGTCGGTGCTTGCCGCGCACGAGGCGACCGCGACGTTCTTCATGCTCGGCGAGGCCGCGCAGGCCCACCCGCAGGTGGTGCGTGACGTGCTCGACGCTGGCGGCGAGGTGGGGCTGCACGGGTGGTCCCACACGAACTTCACGCTCGACAGTGCCGCGACGATCAACACCAACCTCGACCGTGGTGCGGCGGCGCTGCGTGCGGCTGGGGCTGACCCGCAGGTGTTCCGCCCGCCGTACGGACGGATCGACTCGTTGGGGCTCGGGGCCGCGGCGGCCCGGGGGTATGCGCTCGTGCTGTGGTCGGACCGGCTCGACGGGCGCACGAACGTCCCGCTCATGGCCGCACGGCTGCGCCCGGGGGCGGTCGTGCTGTGCCACGACGGGCGTGGCACCGTCACCCCCGAGGTCCTCCAGCGGCTTGACGAGCTGCTCACCGCGCTGGACGCGGCCGGCTACCAGTACGTGACCGTCTCGCAGCTGCTCGCCGCCGGTTCGTGACCGGGTCGCCTGGTTGTTGTCTTGCCGCGACCACGTCCAGGCGCGGCCGGGACGTGCCGTCGCACCCGGCGAACACCTGAGCGGCGGGGACCAGCGCGCCCAGCTCGTGCTGGGTCAAGACCACCAGCGCTGCGGTCCACGCCAACGGGGCGGGGCCGATGGGCTGGCCGCTGGCGTCGACGCGCTCGGGCAGCGCACCGTGGGGTGTGCGGTGCTCGTCGAGCCACACCAGCCACCGTGTGGCACGGTGAGGTTCGCCACCTGAGGCCCACGCGTAGGCGAACAACGCTGTCTCTGGTGTCCAGGCGACACTCTTGTCGCCCCAGCGTTCCCCAGGCGCCAGACCGCCGGCGGGAGTGAGCAGGGCTGTCTCGGCGCCAAGAGCCGCCTCGCGTGCCCCCGGTGGCCACTGGCCGACGAACCCGGGGGCTGTCATCGCCACCGCAGCGTCCATGAGCCCGCCGCGGGCCACACGCGGGTACCCGTACGCGGCGAACTGCTCGTCGAGCACCGCGGCCAACCGCGCCGCGAGCCCGGTCTGGCCGACGCCGACAGCGCCGGCGAGCAACGGGGCGAGAGTTCCCAAGGTCAGCTGTTTCTCGC
>Ga0123353_10012965_pt1 | contig 11906 bp, 14 predicted proteins | sample TergutLab28metaG_3_FD_92763 | JGI IMG/M metagenome (GOLD analysis project Ga0123353, IMG submission 92763) | Labiotermes labralis P3 segment gut microbial communities from Petit-Saut dam, French Guiana - Lab288 P3 | ecosystem: Host-associated > Arthropoda: Insects > Digestive system > Gut ... | reverse complement strand
TGCTTACTGCTGCCCGGTTCCCATTGGTTGGCCCATACGGTCCTGAATCTCGGTGAAGCACGCTCAAGACCGCGCCTGAATCCGCCGACACCGGCGAACAGTTCAACGACACGCACATCCTTTCCTGACATTCTGAACACCATCTGAAGAGCATTATTAAATCATATTGTAGGGATGAGTGAAAAGCACTACACAAGATCCCTGATCCTTGTTATGACATCATCCAACGAATCCTTAATCTCGCATTCCCAGACGGTGATCGCATTCCACCCCATATCGGCGATCTCCTTCCGCTTCCTCTCATCGCGTTCGATGTTCCTCTCGAACTTATTCCTCCAGAAATCGGTATTGTTCTTGGGAAGAGGAAGGTCGCATATCGGACACCTGTGCCAGAAACAACCGTTCACGAATATCGCTATCCGTTTTCCCGGATAACATATATCCGGTCTTCCGGGGATCTGCCAATACAGTCTGTATCCGCCGAGTCCTTCCTCACGCAACCTTTTCCTCAGTATGACCTCGGGCCCGGTGTCCTTCCTCTTGTTGGACCTCATGGTCTTTGATACGACATCGCTCGATGGTGTCGGAGAACGGTTGTCCCTGACGTATTCCTTTTCCATACTATGCGGTCAACATTAATACTGCGCAGACGGATATAGGTTGGTGCCGAGGATCGAGAAGAATACCAGGTATGATCCGAATGACAGAGAGTCCATACTCAGGTTCGCGGAGGAGCTCACGGGTACGACGCTCGGAGAGTGGATGGACCCCGAACGTAAGAGAACGTTCAAAGGCAAAGGACAGTTCGGGCAGCTCCTGGAAGAAGGAGTGTTCTACATAGGGACGAACTCTGAATCCAAACCGGATTTCGAGTTCACGAATATCGAACTGAAGACCACGCCGATAAAGATGCTGAAGAACGGAGAGAAGGTCCCTAAGGAGAGACTGTCGCTGTCGAACATAAACTATAAGACGATCAACAAAGAAGGATGGGAGGGTTCATTTTGGAATAAGAACAAGGAACTGCTGATCGTATTCTATCTTTATGAAAAAGATAAGGATATCTATGACCTCGAGATCCTGGGATCCAAAATATGGACATATCCGGAAGAGGATCTGCAGATCATCAGGAATGATTGGAGGATCATAACCGATAAGATCGCTGCATGTAAAGCGGAAGAGATATCGGAAAGGGATACGGCCTACCTTTCGGCAAGCAGGAAAGGCGCAGGAGGGGAGAAGGATAATACCAAGCAGTTATGCCCTGAGAAGCGTGCACCGAGACGAGCCTTTGCTCTGAAACCCGCATATGTGAACAGCATATGGAGAGAGGTCGTGAAGGCCGGCGATACGGCAACGGAGAGGATATTCGCCGATCCCGGACGGATCGCGTCGCGCACCATAGAGGAAGAGGTTCTCTCAAGGTTCGACAGATACAAAGGTATGCTCAACGACGAGATATGGGATATGTTGGAGGACTCTCCGAGACCATCATCCAAACACTACAACGCACAGATCGCAAGAAGGATGATCGGTGTGAAAGGTACTAAGATACTTGAGTTCGAGAAAGCGGACATAGAGATGAAGATCGTGAGACTGCAGAAGAACGGCGTTCCGAAAGAGGCCATCTCGTTCCCGTATTTCGATTACATCGAAGAGGCAGGCCTGACGTGGGAGGAGTCCGATTTCTACTATCGCCTCAGATACAAACGTTTCCTGTTCATCGTGTTCGATATCAAAGACGACGGGACATACTTCAGGGACGCTGTGTTCTGGTCGATGCCACGGTCCGATTTCAAAGAAGCGGAACATGTATGGAGATTGACGACGGAACGCATCAGGGAAGGAAGGATGAATGAACTTCCGAAGATCTCCGAGAGCCGTGTTGCACATGTAAGACCTCACGGTAAGAATTCATCGGACACCATAGAGGCCCTTGATGGGAACAAGTATGTGAAACGGTGCTTCTGGTTCAACGCATCATATATCGGCGAACAGCTGAATAGATCTGGAACAAATTTAGAGTGATCACAAAACTTTGAACACACAATTGTATCAACCGATCTCAATATATCGGACCATTTGATCTCATAGCACCCTTTAGAATATTTAACTCTCCCCTGCAATTATGCGATCGATGAATTTCAGAACGGTGCCGAATGCCTCCGTGCGGCCTTTTAACTCTTCTCCGTCGGGAACGCTGATACCGTTGTCATTCATATTCGCAAGACCGATATTGTGATCGTAATTGCCGCCGGCATCATAAGGGTCATGATCCTTCACGATATAACGCAAAGCGTTCTCATCGATGTCCCGATATTCTCTGATCCTGCGGATCAGTTCCTGAATGTCAAAATCCGTCATCGCACCGTCTCCTCTTTCCTCTGTTCCGTCATTTGCCTGTGATATGCTTAACTCTTCTTCAATGTTCGGTGCAGTGCGCCTCATACGTACCCGCGATCCGACGTTTTACATTCATTTTCAACCTGAGCTATTCGATCCTCTGCATTATTGCAAAGCGACATTATCAGCGCCGTAACAAAAGGAAGAAGCGGAACGCCTTTCTTCTTGGTGTCCGCAAGAACGGGCCCGAGACCCGATTTGCTAATATATTCGCGCACAGCGGTAACGGTTCCGACAGGAACCGATATATTGTCATTTACGGTTAGGGAACCTGCCCTTACCGCGGCTTGCTTCTGCTTCACAACAAAGCATGTGGATGGGTACTCTTTATTCTTCGCAAAAGACCATCCGGAAAAACCTCAGTCGTGTCTAACCGTAAAACTCAAGATCAAATTCTCTTTCACCCTCATCTCTTGAATATGCTCTTCAACTTTTATCCGAAATAACTTTTATTCTTTTCAGAGATCACAACTAAATTGCACTGCGCATCGACACATCCTTGTTCTGCTGACAATCTATACCACTTCACCGCCTCAGCATCACTCTGCGGAACGCCTCTTCCGTCATCATACATCAATCCGAGATTGAACTGTGCATAGGCACATCCTTGTTCTGCTGACAATCTATACCACTTCACCGCCTCAGCATCACTCTGCGGAACGCCTCTTCCGTTAGAATACATTCCTCCGAGATTGCACTGTGAAGTGGCATGTCCCTGTTCAGCGGCCTTTTGATACCACTTCACCGCCTCAGCATCACTCTGCGGAACGCCTCTTCCCTTAATACACATCAATCCGAGATTGTACTGCGCATCGGCGTATCCTTGTTCTGCTGATAACCTATACCACTTCACCGCCTCAGCGTGATCCCGCGGAGCGCCAATGCCATTATCGTACACCAATCCGAGATTGTTCTGCGCTCGAGCATCCCCTTGATCAGCGGCCTTTTGATACCACCTTACCGCCTCAGCGTGATCCTGCGGAACGCCTCTTCCGTTAGAATACATCAATCCGAGATTGAACTGTGCATAGGCACATCCTTGTTCTGCTGACAATCTATACCACTTCACCGCCTCAGAGTAATCCTGCGGAACGCCAATGCCATTATCGTACACCAATCCGAGATTGTTCTGCGCTCGAGCATCTCCTTGATCAGCGGCCTTTTGATACCACCTTACCGCCTCAGCGTGATCCTGCGGAACACCTTCGCCATCGTGATACATCATTCCAAGTTCAAATTGCTTAACAGCATCTCCCGATTCTGCCATTTTCTTATATTCCTCAAAATCATCCTTGTTCATATTTCACGTTCCTTTTTCGGTTCTCCGGTCAGGCCTTTGTGATCTCTTTCATTATGTCTTCGTAGCTCATAGAATTATCCTCTCCGAGGGTTATCGTCCGAACTGCAGCCTTAAACCGAATGCAATGAACGTGTCTGCCGTTTACATATATTTCGGAACCTAACCGTAAGGCGAACGTGAGGAACTGTTCGCATTGTTCACTGTAAGAAGAACTATCGGTCGAACATCTACCACAGTCTTACGAAATTCTTTATCGATCACATAACGTACAACATGAGATAGATCGTCGAACGGTGAACTCGGTGGTGAAATACATTCCGGATGAGGTCATGTACGGCAGAAACGGGGGGCTAGGCATTCGGAGACGATGTTCAGATGTATCGCTCATAACTTCAGAGTCGGAACGGAACTGTTGGGTTCGAAGGCAAAGGTGTGATTTTCCATTAGCATTATACAAAGTAAATTTAAATCGGCACTGACTATTACTGATACGGCATTGTCTGTGAACACTCAGCCGAAAGAGGAACGTGAAATATGAACAAGGATGATTTTGAGGAATATAAGAAAATGGCAGAATCGGGAGATGCTGTTAAGCAATTTGAACTTGGAATGATGTATCACGATGGCGAAGGTGTTCCTCGGGATAATACCGAAGCGGAGAAGTGGTTTCGTCTTGCCGCGGGGCAGGGGCAGGCGAATGCGCAGTACGAACTGGGATTGATGTATGATTTTTATTTGAAGCCGCATAGCGACTCCGAAGCCGTCAAATGGTACACACTCTCAGCTGAACAAGGGCATGCCCCTGCACAGTACCGTTTGTATGGAAAGTATATCAGCGGCAAAGGGGTGCCACAAGATAATGCTAAAGCGTTCGAGTGGTTGGATAAGGCTGCAGACCAAGGGTACGCCGAGGCACAAGACGAATATGGTCGAATATATAAGGTCGGCTTGTTCGGCAAAGTGCAGAACGACTCCGAGGCCGTCAAATGGTACAGACTCTCGGCTGAGAAAGGGTTTGCCCGCGCGCAGTATCATCTAGGTTGGATGTACGAGTTCGGCCTAGGCGTCCCGCAGAACCTATCCGAGTCTTCCAAATGGTACGCAAAGGCCGCTGACCAAGGCAATCGTGCAGCGGAAGACAAGATGTTGCAGGAACTAGGAGAGTTAATCGATGCCCGTAAGCAAAAAGAATAGGTGATCGAATAACATAACGTCAGTGCACACGTGTCGTAAAGACTATGTTGTGTTTCGATAAGCAGTTGTTCTTACAGCTTTGTGGTGAACAGTTCTTCGATCTGGCCTTATGGCTCGTCTTCAGAGTTGGTATTGTTCACTGTAAGGTATCGAAACAAAAATCTTGAGTCGAGTAAACTTTAAAACGATGCGGATCATTCTCACTCCGTTACTGTTTCACGACATCCGTCTAAGCGGAGTTCGGTATCTATGAATGTAGGTTATTTCGAAAATTGCAAAAGAAGGGCTGAATCTGGAGATGCCAAAAAACAATATGAACTGGGCTGTTTTTACGAACGCGGTGGTACGAAAGCGAACTTTGCTGAAGCGTTGAAATGGTTTCGGTTATCCGCCGAACAGAAATATGCACCCGCTCAGATGAATATCGGATATATGTACGATTCAGGTAAGGGTGTTCCGCAAGATTATAACGAAGCTGTGAAATGGTATCGAATGGCTGCGGAGCAGGGGTACGCGTATGCACAGAGCACACTCGGAGATATGTACTCTGAAGGTCGAGGTGTTCCGCAAGATTATACCGAAGCCGCAAAATGGTATCACATGGCTGCGGAGCAGGAGAAAGAGGATGCATTGTGCGATCTCGGAAAAATATGCCATTGCGAACGAGGTGATTCGCCGGGTAAACCGGAATTTGATTGGTATATGTTTGCCGCGCTTTTTGAGGACCTGGATGCATACTTCAATCTCGGAGTGTTGTACGTTAACGGTTACGGTGTTCCGCAAGATTATACCGAAGCTGCGAGGTGGTATCGGTTGGCCGCGGATATGGGGGATCCGATGTCACAGTTCAATCTCGGATTGTTGTACGCTAAAGGTCAAGGTGTTCCGCGGGACCGTGCCGAAGCTAGAAAATTGTGGACAAAAGCTGCTGAGCGAGGGAACAAGTATGCCAAAAAGAATTTATCGTTATTAGATTGACAGAACTCATCCCAAGATACGAGAGCGGGACGACCCCGTACCGATATCATAAGAGGAATGTGGGCGCGTCAGAGCGCTCGTATCTTCTGCTACAGTAGCAGAGCCGCAAAGTCGGGCTGTGCGATCTCACAGGCTTTGGCATAGCAGGAGTTATGTCGGAAGCCCAACTGTCAAGCTCAGGGCGACTTGCTTTTGGTTCACAACAAAGCATGCGGATGGGCACTCTTTACTCTTCGCATCACATCCGCCAGTAAAACTTCAAATGTGCCCATGTGTCAAACTAAGGTCACAGGAATTCTACACATGAGCGAATTTGTAGTGTTCGAGTTACAGGCTCATTTGAAGTCGATCTCAAACACCAGTTGATATTCGTTGTAACTGATCTCATACCCCGACATGCTGCTGCTGTTCAATATTTCTTCAAGTATCTTCATTACTTTTCCTGCCGCACCTTTCTTATCGGCGACATCGGGTAACTTAAGCACAAAATTCCTTTGTCCTTTCTTCGTTCCGCTTTTTAACAGGTCAGAAAAATCTTTTTGTTTATTCATCACCAGATTATTGACACGATAGTAGTGTAATTCATTTTTTTCACATTTTACGTTTGGTTTTTCGATTATTGTATGATCATAAGATATCTCGTTATCGGACAAGTTGAAATAATCATACCTCAACGTATTCTTTCTTATCGTATTGTCGAACGTAATGTCCAGATGATAATGATCTCCGTTGATCCTGACAATGTTCCATGCGTGCTTCTCCTCTCTTCGAAGGGACGGATTCTTGGCTTCCCCGCCTACAACGCAACTCTCTACTTCAAGTTGATCGAAAATGAACTTTGCTGCTTTAGCTATTCCTTCACAGACACTCGCACCGTATATCAGTGCACCAATTATGTTGTAAGCATCTTTACCCATTTCGGTGCTGTAACGAACTTCCCGGCATAGGAAATCGTGTACTGCCAATTCTTTTTCGTATTCGCTGAGATTCGCCGCTATATTCAGAAGCCCTTTTAACCTTTCCATTGCTTTTTTGATCCCTTCTTTGGCGAATGCCGGAGAACAAGTGTATACGGGACTGCAAGTTGTGGAAAGTAATTTCCCGGTCGTGTACCGAAACTCTGTGGTATAGAATAGCTCCGGATGGTCATAAAGAACTGCATTGTAGATTGCGGTAAGGTTCTTATCGCTGACAAATGGTAATTTTATGGATTGCTGGAAGTCGGCGATACCTTTCCTTAAACGATCGTAGGCGACCCTTTCATTCAGCGGAAGATTTTGTTTGTGTAGTTCAGATCGCATCGTCCTCTCCTGTTATCCAATTTTTTAGTTTCAGAGCGTATTCTTTCGCTTATCTGCTGTTACTTTGTGCCGGTTTCGAACTTTCTCCGCTTCCCTGTCCGTCTTGAACTTGATTTGAACTTGATTTTTCTAACTTCTCACGGTCGGCATTGCTTTTCATGATGTCTTCAACTTCTTTTGAACGGGCGTTCACAGGTCGGTTGTATTCTTCATTACGCATGATATTGGTGATCTCTTCGCTTTTTCTCGTCGCTGAATCAGATGCCGTTGCTTTATCCGGAACTCTTTCAAGCTGTTTTTCTGTGATCACTTTGTTCGATTGCTCGACCCCTTTTCGGACATCGTCTCTTGTCCTGTGATTGTCATTCATATATCGGTCATTCTGTTCCAACCCTTTTTTTATCATATCGTATTCGGAACTGTTTATCTCTTCGTAGTACCTTGCATCATCCGCCTTTCTCATTATTTCGTTCATGCGCATACTTGGATTTTGATCATTTTGACTGATGGCCTCATCATAATGTTGCTCACGATCTTTCAGATATGAAAAATATTTGTAATCATCTTGGAAGGCCTCCTTGTGTTCCAGCATCCTTTTTGTGGCAACAGTATTGGCATCGATCTCTTCCGTTCTCAGATCATAGGTATCTTTGAAGCGAATCTTCTGTTCTATTTTGCAGAACAAGGCGGTCTCTTTATCCATTCCTTTACCAGTTAGTATCGTATGGCGCTGTTGTGCGTGTCTGTTTTCATGATAGTATGTGTCAAGGACATCATAGGAGTTCTTGTCAATGTCTATGCATATAACACTGTCTTTGAAATTATTCTTATTGTTGAAGTAGCCATCCGGGTAAAATGAACCATAGCTTTTAGGATTGGGCTCTCTGGTTATATCAAGCGCAGGCCTGCCTTGATCCATAGATTCCCTTTTCTCCAATTCCTGCAACAGCGACATCTTTTGTTGCGGTCCGAGCTTCGAATAATTTTTGTTTTTAAATTCGGAAATCAGCTGATTGCCGTCAAATTTTGAGATGGTTTTCGCATACTGCTTATTAATATCAATCATCCGCTCACGCCCTCGGGTGTTCAGATATACTGTGGCATGTGCTGTCCTTCTTCTCAGCCAATGACACCTCATATTTTACGAGATCTTCCAATAATCTGTTTGCAACTCCTTTGGAGAGAAGTTCGTTGGCAAAACCTGTGCATTTTTCAAAATCGTTGCTTCTGCGGTAGACATCCAGCAACATTACCGCGAACTCTGCATCTTCTGTTCCAGCCAGATATTTTTCCAATAAAGCTGCAGTTTTTTTCCTTGCTTTGATCGCGTTCTCGGTTTCATTCAGGTCGTCGAATATCCATGCCGCACATAGATAATTGAGTGCCGCATTTCTGATATCGTTGACAGAGGCGCAGAGATATGATGCTAAAATGAATTTTCTGGCATTCGTATCGATCGAATGGTTTTTCAGGAGCTTGACATAATTGTCTGCTTCGATGCTTGATATGGTTATGCCTTCGTCTCTTTCGGAAATATCAGGATTGCAGTAATGGCAATGCGGACATTCTTGTATATAGTAAGGAAGAGCGGACCTCCGTGTTTCGGACGGCCTTGTATCCAGATCTATGCCGTCCAGTATGCTCGATCCTGCGATCGAACTATGAACGCTAGTTTGTTTGCAGAGGATACATTCCACGTTTCTGTTGATTATTTTCATATTACATACCTTAGACTGCGTTTATGAATAGCTTCCGTCAATGAAGATATGTTTTCCAAGCCGATCGACCTCTCACCCGTTAAATCTTCAGATATGTTCCGCTGAACGCTTGATATATCCCCATTGATACCGTGCGCCTTCGTGATCATTTCTTTTTATCGCCGCGCCACCATCCGAAATGCCCTTTTTCCTTTTTGGTTTCGGGTTGCGGATTCGATGCATCTGGTGTTTTGGCGTCACTTTTATTCTCCTTTTTTGCCTCGGATTTGTCATCTGGTGATGTTGTATCTGTACCATCAGCCGGACCTGCCACATCTTTGTCGGATTTGTCATCGGCTTTCTTCTCTTCGGGCTTGTCTTTGAACAGGTGCGGGTATGCTTGTCGTTTATACTCCTCATCACGCTTCTTTTTGAGACCTTCCCAATCAGGTTCTTTGTAATACTCATCCGGCTGTATTTTCGATTCGACGGAAGCGTTGATCAGCACGACCAATGTTTTATCATCATTCACTTGTGCGTCGGGAATATTTTTGATGAAATCCTCGACATCGGCCTTCACTGCATCTTCGCCCCTCTTTTCAATACGCAGTCCGTGATTGTCCATAAGGAAACGGGCTAACGCTATGTGGATGTTGACCTCCTCATCTTTTATCAGATAAGGGAACATTATCTCAAATATCCCGTCTGTGGCCAAGAATACGCTGCAGACCTTCTCTTCGAATTTTTTGAATATCCACCTATCTCTGAAGAACAGCGGATAAAGCCTGTTATCCTCATCGCGCTGCTGTTCGGTCACCTGTTTATACAGTCCATCGGATGTCAGGACGATTATGCCGCTGTCGCCCACGTGCCCGTAATACAGATATTCTCCCATCAAGACCGATAAAGAAAGAGTGGAGTCGTACTCATCGACCGAATGACCGTTTTCTGCCGCTGTTTTTTCAATTTCATCCTGACTGGCTGTAAAAGCGGCCTTTATCGTTTTGAGGATGTCTTCTTCACTGCTTGATTTTGTTATTTTCTCTGCGCAGAACGTTGTGGCTCTTTTTGCGGCTATCTTAGATGCGATATCAGAATATTTTTCGCTTCCCAGGCCGTCGGCAACGGCTGCAATTACAATGTCCTTGTCCTTTTTGACGATATTGTGAGCATCTTGGCACACGATATCATTCTTTATATGGTATGTCCCCTGAACCGTTATGCCGTATGCATAGATCATTTTGCCATCTCCGGAATTGATCAGTCCCAATCTGTGTCGACAACAACATTGCCTGTGAGTTTCTCAGGCGTTGGTTTTTCTCCGGGTGAACTTTGTGATACCGAACGCATGCTCTTATTGACCCAATCGAAGAAACTGGAGAAGTCAGTTCCCAAGAGTTTCATGACCTTGGGTCCGCAAAGCTGATGCAATACATTCGGATCGTAGCCTTCGACACCTAACGAGCGGAAGCTGACCTTCCCGTCCTCTTCCATCTGCTTTATTTTGCCGGTGACCGCTGATATATCATCCATCGGCGCCCCGTCCGAGATCAGTATGATCCAGGGCTTATAAGGTTCGGTTCCGGCACGACGATAGAATCTCGAACGATCATTCACCATTTCAAGTGCCTTATCGATTGCCGGTGACATGTATGTCATGCCTGTCGCAACGAGGTTCACCGGTTCCATGTATTCAACGGGAACGAATTCTTGGACCACAGTGTAATTGCTGTTGAACTCTATGATGGCAACATCAAGTATCTCTTTCGTCTTCTTATTTTCACAGACCTCTGCCTTGAATCTGTTGAGCCCTGCATTAAGGGCTTCGATCGGACCGTTTGCCATTGAGCCTGATGTGTCTAACAGGAACACCAGAGCCATGTGCGGTTCACTCGCCGCGATTATCTCCGGCGGCCTTTCAAAATTTCTTTGCTCCATTATATTTCATCTCCTTTTCGTTTCATTTTCGAGTTTCTTTTTATCATGATGTGTTATTGTCCGTCGTAGACTTATGTTCTCTTTCATATACGAACCACCTTTATATTGTGCAATCCGACATATTTTATGCCTGCATAATCCATTGCTTCCCCATTCGCCGAGTACCAATTGGATAATTGGATCCTCGATCCGTCATTGAGCACCAGATGTGTATACGGGCCGTCATGTTCAATGTAAGAGGCTTTATCAGAGATGTCGATCGAATTGTTATCTCTGTTCGGTTTCGTCGTACTCTCAACGGGTTTGACCTTTATCCCTCCGAAATCCATCAAATATTTGATCAAGAAGTATAATATCACAATGACGAAACCAACTATGAGTAGCGGCATGGACAAACCGAGTATCAGTGACTTTTTAGGATCCTTTGTCAGCGAAAAGACCGTATGATAAGCTGCAAGGCCGTAGAATGAAACTAGTATTGATACTGGGATGAAACTAAAGTTCCTGCCCAGAGGTTCGTATAAGAACCACGAGAACAACACCGTCAATATCACAAATGCGCTTAATGCATAGATCCGCAATTTTTTGATGAGTTTCTTAGATTGAGGGTCTGTCGCTTTTAAAAAAGGATAAAGAGTTAGGCATACATTCGCACTTAAGAACAATGCGATGAGTGAAAAGATCATTATCATTTCTGCAGAGAAAGGATCGTACAGTCCTAACGTCTGGCATAAAGCCAATACCGTTAGGACTAATACGATTGCCTGTAGAGGCAACAATCTCTTCCCTATTTTTCCCGTTTTCATTTTATTGCCTTTTTGTTATACTCCTCAAGCCATTATATTCCACCAATTGGCTGTGCTGGCAGTTATTGTTCCTGAGTTGGTGCAATAACTATGAGTGATGTAGTTGCCTTTGTAACCCAAAATTCCTCCCACATTACTGTTTCCTTTTATGTTCCCAAAGTTCTCACAAGATGTGAACGACACCCAATGGTAATTGTAACTGGCATAAGCACCCGTCGCATACCCTGCAATTCCTCCTGCATTGTTGCCTGTTGCTGTTATGACGCCGTTGTTCACTGACGTCAGAACG
>Ga0123353_10012964_pt1 | contig 11906 bp, 4 predicted proteins | sample TergutLab28metaG_3_FD_92763 | JGI IMG/M metagenome (GOLD analysis project Ga0123353, IMG submission 92763) | Labiotermes labralis P3 segment gut microbial communities from Petit-Saut dam, French Guiana - Lab288 P3 | ecosystem: Host-associated > Arthropoda: Insects > Digestive system > Gut ... | reverse complement strand
TACAGCCCGCCCAATCGCAGGTGACGGTTGTTCCGTCAAAAACAAAAGTGGTCGTCGACGGGAAAAGTTTTTACCTGCATACCGTTAAACCGGACGAAACCCTCTATTCTATCAGCAGGGCGTATAATGTATTGCAAAGGGATGTTGTGTTCAATAATCCCAATGCATTTGAAGGTATCAAGATCGGTCAGGAATTGAAAATCCCCGTTGACGCCAATGACTCCCCGACAGGAATGCAGCTCCAGTCGGCACAGTTCATCTATCACATCACCGAAAAAGGGCAAACCGTGTTTTGGCTCACGCAGAACTACAATATCAGCCAGGAAGAACTGTTCAAGTACAATCCCGATTTGGAATATGCGGAGTTGCAAGCAGGACAAGTGGTAACCATTCCCAAAAAGAATAATGACGCGATGCAACCCGACGAACCGAAACCTGCTCATGTGGTGCATACGGTAAAGCGGAACGAAACGCTTTTCTCGATTGCCAGAAGCTATAATGTCAATCTGAACGAGGTTTTTGAGATGAATCCTGAAATCAATTCAAGAAATTCAAGAGTAAGTATTGGGCAACAGATCAAAATACCTTTGCCGGATGCTGCACCGATCAGCCTTCCTGTTGAAACATCGAAAACCAATACCATCATTATCCGGCAAGACCTGCAAACGTACAACAATGAATTTATACCGCCACCTCAAAATACTGCTTTTGTTGCGGACAATAGTTCGGAATGTATCGAAACATCGCAAAACGAGTTTCGCATAGCCATGTTTTTGCCTTTTTTTCTGGCCGACAACGCTCCTGCTTCAGCGCCTGATTCCGGAATGGTGAAGGATAATGAAGGCCGGTTCAGGTATAGAGACGGACGGTATTGGATTCATCCGCGTTCGGCCAACGCACTCGAATTTTACCAGGGCGCCCTGTTGGCCATCGACTCTTTGAAAAGACAAGGGTTAAATGCCAAGATAACTGAGTTCGACACCATGCGCGACACCTTAAAAATGGCACAATTATTGAGAAGCCCCGAAATGAGGAATATGGATCTGATCATCGGCCCGTTCTACACGGAATTAGTGAATCAGGTAGCGACTTTTGCTCGCGAAAATAAGATTTATTATGTATCGCCGATTGCCATCAATTCGGAGTCGCTCAAAAATAACCCGTATTTGATGCAGGTAAACACCGGCGAGATCAATACGGTTGGCGTGATCACTGACCATATCTCAAAACAGGAAAATATACACGTGATCTTGATTGGTAACAGATCAGAAGCAGATCAAACGCTTTTTAACGCTTACCGCAACAGGCTGAGAACGATGTTTGCTGACGCTAACCTTACCATACTTCAAATGCGAACTGACAGTCTGCAAGAACCTGACAGATACCTGAAAAAAGAACAAATGAACGTGGTAATTATTCCCTCGTCTATCGAAACATTTGTAAATATTGTTACCGTAAAACTCAATGCTGCATCGAACAGTTACCAGATCAATCTTTACGGGCCGGCAAGTTGGACAAAATTCACAAAACTCGACATGGAATATCTGCACGCGCTTGAATTTCACTATCCCACAGCATTTTACATTGATTATGAACAACCGCCGGTAAAAAAATTCCTGCAACAATTCCGAAAGTATTATTTTACAGAACCGACTATGCTTACCGGCCTTGATGTAATTTCTCCATTCGCATATCAGTTTGCCTTTCTGGGATACGATATCACTTTCTTTTTTGTATCGGCCATGAAGAAGTATGGCAAGGATTTTGGGCGTTGCATCCCAAATTTCAGGATGCCCATGCTCCAATCCGATTTCCGTTTCGAAAAAATAGACCCTTTCAGTGGCTACATGAACAAACATCTTGATATATACAAATATGGAAAAGATTATTCTATCTCGCTAATAACCAAATAAATAATCATATTTCTATGATTATCAAATGTAAAACTCACACAAAATTTTCAAAAAAAGCAAACAAAATTGCACGAACTCTCGTAAAAGCAAAGAAGTAATATGTATTATTTTTTTTGAGACATGACATTATCAAGCGAAGAAAAAATCAAAAACGCTTTCAACGACAAAAGTTGGAGCGAGATCAAAACAGATAATTCCTGGCGTATTTTCAAAATCATGTCGGAATTTGTCGAGGGATTTGAAAAATTAAGCCGTATAGGACCGTGTGTTTCTATTTTCGGTTCTGCACGCACTCCGCCCGACCACAAATATTATAAGATGGCTGAGGAAATAGCGTTCAAATTAACACAATTTGGTTACGGTGTTATTACCGGCGGCGGTCCGGGTATTATGGAAGCTGCTAATCTCGGCGCCACGCGGGGAAAAGGACGCTCCGTTGGGTTGAACATCAATCTGCCTTTCGAGCAGTCAGCCAACCTGTTTATCGACCCCGACAAGCTCATCACTTTTGACCACTTTTATGTTCGGAAAACCATGTTCATGAAATACGCCCAGGGATTTATTGTCTTGCCCGGTGGATTAGGCACCATGGATGAACTTTTCGAAGCCTTGACATTAATCCAGACCGAAAAAATAGGCCAATTTCCAATTGTATTGGTTGGAAAATCATATTTTGACGGTTTGGTCAATTGGATAAAAGAGGCAATGCTACAAAAAAATAATTACATTAGCGTCAGTGATTTAGATCTTTTTCATATCGTTGATGATACCGACAGCGCCGTCGAAATCATTAATAAATTCTATTCAAAATATTTATTAAGTCCAAATTTTTAAATACATTTGTGTATCATGTAAATACATTTTTATGTATCTTTGTGCCGTCTTTTAAAGTAAATCATTCATATAATTAATGCTTATGAATCGTTTTTTTACATTGATTATTGCAGGCTTTCTGTTCATCATGTTTTCGTCATTTTTCAAGATATTCCGAAATGATGTGATGATTACGATGGATATGCCCGATATGATTGAAGCGGGTACGGAAATTACAGTCACTGTTACCATTAAAAAGGGGAAAGTGACGGACTATGCAAGGTTTCAGCAGGATCTTCCCCACGGATTCACTGCTATTGCGCTTAATTCGGCTAATGCCACTTTCAGTTTCCAAGATCAGACAGTACGTTTGGTTTGGTTGTTTGTTCCCGATGATGACGAAATCACGTTTTCGTACAAAATCATTGCCAACGAGCGGTTAATCGGAAAAACTAATTTGGGCGGACGTTTTACGTACATCGACAACAATGAGCGTAAAACATTCGATCTACAATCCAAGTTATTGGCTATTAGCCCTTCACCGAATGTAAGTCCGGCAATGCAGGTCGATGTGATTCATTATTCGAAAATAGCCGGCATCGAAGCGCTTGCTACAAGCGGCGGACAAACCGTAGCCTTGCGCCAGCGACCGGTATGGTTGAGCGAAGATAAAGTTTTTCTGGTAACGTTGTTGATCAACAAGGACGCCGTTCAGAAATTTGCCAAGATAGAAGAAACAGTGCCTGAAGGATACACTGCCGCAAGTATCGACAGCAAAGGCGGAATATTTTCGTTTGCGAATCAGACAGCAAAATTCATATGGATGGACTTGCCTGCCGAACCGTATTTTACAGTGACCTATAAATTGATCCCCGAAGAAGGCGTAACTCCCAATCAGGAGTCAATGACTATTGCCGGCGTATTTTCGTATGTGATCAACGAACATACCTTCTCATCCGACATCGTTGAACGACAAGAAGCATTGACCGGTTTGAACATCGCAGGGGTGAACGATATTTTGCGTAGTATTTCTGTTCAGGCAATAGAACAACAACCAATGGCAGTTGAACCATCGTCTGTTCCCACAACCACCATCGCGACCACCACAACCACAACCACCGCAACGACCACAACCACCTCCCCCGCAACGACCACCACAAAGCCCACCGGTTCGGTTGCAACTGTACCCCCCGTAAAAACCGGTACCGTAAACAACGACGCCAGCGACCTGCTCAAGCCCGAATCGGGCGTTTACTACCGCGTACAGATCGCTGCGGGGCATAAACCGGTGAATACGCAACGGTATTTCAGAAGTTTCAAGTTAGGACACTCGGTAGCAAAAGAAACACATGAAGGCTGGTTCAAATACACGGTTGGTTCATTTGCCGATTATGAGGATGCAAGGAATTACCGGGTACATCTGAGCAACACTTCCAAGCTCAATGATGCGTTTATTGCCGCTTACAACAACGGAAACCGTATTACCGTTCAAGAAGCGCTGATGGCATTAAATCAAAAATGGTATAAATAAAGCGCAGATATGAGAAATTTTAATAAGATAATACTTGTATTTGTGGTAATAGCAGCGAGGACACTCCCTGCTTATTCGCAATTTTCAGAAGATGATATTGACGCCTTGCTGACACGTATAGTAGAAGTTGAAAATCCTGTACACATGCCGATACTTGGGGTCGGAATTGGATATTTCAATTTTTTTGGTAATGTGAACGACGCCTACCGCAGTTATTCGGTGGGGCAACCCGGATACCGTGTTAATGCGTCCATGTTTATGAGCAAGGAGAGGAAAAAGCAATTTATTCGCGCCAACTTAGTGTTCATGACCGGCTCACTCTCCGGTACGCAACGTTGGATACCAAAGGAGCCCGATGATGACGCATGGAAGAGAAACCTGAATTTCAAATCAAACATATACAGCTTTGGAGTTAATTTTCACTATAATTTTAGGCCGTGGATAAAAGGCAGATATTTCGAACCGTTTATTTCTGCAGGAGTAGAAACATTACAATTTGATACAAAAGCCAATTATTTAAATAGCGATCTAAATGTACGTTATTTTTACTGGACAGATGGAACAATCCGTGATGACTCTGAAATCACTAATCTGAATGCAAATATCATTCCCCGCGATTATAAATTTGAGACCGATCTTCGCCGCGAAAATCAAAGCGGTTTGGGAAAATACAATCAGTTTGCTTTAGCAATTCCAGTTGATATTGGTATAGATTTTATTGTATCGCCGCGTATTACTTTGCGTGCGGCTACCTCGTTACATTATACCTTTACCGATCTGATAGACGATAAGTCTTCAAAAGCCAAAAATCCCGACTACAAAGGAAAATCGGGCAACAATAAGTACACTTTCTCATATATATCGTTGCATTTGGATTTATTCTCACCTCCCAAAACGATAAAAGAACTGTTACTCACTGCTGATATCGATGATTATGACGTCGATCTTATGTACAATGATCAGGACGACGATGGTGTTCCCGACTGGTGGGATGAATGTCCCGATACGCCTAATGGAGTGCCTGTCGATGAAGAAAATGGTTGTCCTTTCGATTCTGATGGCGACGGTGTTCCCGATTATTTGGACCGCGAGCCTAATTCGCGTCCAGGCGCCATTGTTGATGAATTTGGTGTGGAAATCACTGAAAATACGGTGGTTGAGCTGCTCAATGCCGATGCTATCCGTCGCAGCGATGTTGAATCGTATCTGTTGATGAGCAGAATGCAAAACCGTGCGCGCCGCGGCGAGGCTCTGCCCATCCCTGACAAATTCAAAAGAGTGGACGCAAATGGCGATGGTTATATATCTTTCGATGAACTCCTGAAAGCCATCAATGATTTATTTGATGGTAGTTCCAACTTTTCACCAAATGATATCAAGGAGTTAAGAGACTTCTTCTTCGAACAGTAATCTTTGCGTATCGATAAACTTGTCGAAACGATTTACAAAAAAAAACGTATCATATAATAATGTAGGTACATTAGCCGTTTTTCTGATATGTTTAAAAAGAAACACATCATATTTTTCTTTTTCATCATCGCAAGCATAAATGCTTTCTCCCAGAAAGCCAAATCGTTTGATGAAGATATTGAAAAATACCCGGAAGTGGTTGCCGAAATGTTTTCTACAAATGTTACGAACGACGACAAGGCTTTGATTTCTCAATTTGTAGGCGAATGGAACAGCGGCGCCTTTACCGGTAATGAAAAGATTGCTATCATCCGTATTTCCAATTTTTTTCTTGAAAAGAAGGCCCGTAATATTCATTATTGGATGTTTTGGCGATGCCTGTTGTCGTTCAAAAAGGCCGAAAATTTTGGGAAAGGATACGATGCATGGATGAACGCCCTGGATGCTACATGCCGGGACAGACGAACAATGCCAACTTCATTGCAAACGCTGATGACCGCTACGCTCGATTTATTGAACAAACGAATGATATATTCATCGGCGGCGAACGACTGGAAATGCTCCAATGACGATTACCGTTTCGATTTCGCCAACGACCGCTTATCGGTAATCGTTGGCAGTTGCGACCTGTATTGCTATTCAAAAGGCGACAGCATCATCATCGGACAGACAGCAGGTCGTTTTTCAATGAGCGATCAGCAGTGGAAAGGCAAAGGCGGATTGGTAACCTGGGAACGCGCCGGATATTCGCCCAACGATGTTTCGGCAAGATTGGGTGATTACACGATCAATATGAAGCAATCGCAATACGAGGCCGACTCGGTATGGCTGACACATACCACCTACTTTCCCACGCCGGTATTAGGCAAACTGATCGACAAAGTGCGTAACAACCCAAGCCCGGAATCAGCAATATTTCCCGAATTTAATACTTACAACCATAAATTTCTTTTCAACAACCTGTATCCCGATATTTCCTACGAAGGCGGAATTTCGATAGTGGGCGCGCGCGTCAATGGCTCCGGCGCCAACAATGAAAAAGCGACGCTCAGGATACAGAAAGGCGACAGCCTGCAGATGAACATTAAATCGAAAAGTTTTGTGTTCAGAAAAAACCGTGTCAATGCAAGCAATGTGTCGCTGAGCATCCGTTTAGACGAAGATTCCATTTTCCATAACAATTTATCGTTCGCCTATTTAGTGGATACCCGCGAAGTAAATTTCACCCGTCCAGACGTCGCTTCGTCGAAAGCGCCGTACAGCAATTCGTACCACAAGGTGAACATGGATTTCGAACAATTGATCTGGAAAACAAACGAGCCTTTGATGAGCCTATCCATGACTATAGGATCGGCTGGCGGACGGGCGCAATTCCGATCGCAAAACTATTTCGACCAGCGTTATTACGAAAGCCTGCAACATTTTGATGTTGTGCATCCCTTAGTATCTGTCAGAAACTGCGTTGCCGGCTGGGGCATGGAAACCTTTCCTTCAGAGGCGTATGCCCGTTGTATCAGCAGATCGGTATCCGATGCGCGCGTACAATTGATTGAGATCGCCAGATTAGGTTTCATCATTTTCGACGGCGATAAAGACGAAGCAACGGTATTGCCTCAATTGTATGAGTTCTTGGCGGCTGCCGCTAAAAAAACGGATTATGACGTGATTGATTTACGTTCGTCAATCAATGCCCCAACCAAAAATGCATTGTTTGATGTGCGAAATCGAGATTTGAATATCAATGGAATTACCGATTTCAGGGTCAGCGGTTCGCAGCGGGTCACCATTACACCGCGAAACCGGCAGGTGACAATGAAAAAAAACCGCGCTATGGAAATCAACGGACGTATTAAAGCAGGACAAACAGAATTATACGGTGATTCGCTGTATTTTGATTACGACGCATTTAAATTTGACCTTTACAGGATTGATTCGTTGTTTTTTTATGTGCCTACGGGTGAAATGGATGCGATGAGACGACCCGAACAGCAACGGGTCAAATCGGCCATCGAAAAGATTTCGGGAAATATACTGATTGATTTGCCCTACAACAAATCAGGAAGAGAAAGTTTGAAGCAGTTTCCCATTCTCAACAGCGATAGCGCTTCATACGTGTTTTACGGTTCGCCTGATATCGCCGGCGGAGCATACGACGCCGATAGATTTTATTTCCAATTAGACCCCTTTGTGCTCGACAGTATTGACCATTTAACAAGAGAATCGCTGGCATTGACCGGTAAATTCGTTTCCGCAGATATTTTCAACGATATGCGGCAAACATTACGCGTGCAACCCGACTTCTCGCTCGGATTTACCTACGAAAGCAATGATTCGGCGCTCAGTATTTACGGTCATTCACGGTTATTCGCCAATATACGGTTGAGTAACCGAGGGCTTGAAGCCAGCGGACAACTTGATTACCTCTCGACGTCCATCTATTCCGATGAAATAAAAGTTTATCCCGACTCGATGAATATTCCTGCTGCCATAGATTTTACCATACGAAAGCAAACTGAAGGAACAGAATATCCGGATGTGAAATCGGCAGGAAACCGTATTCATTGGCAGCCCAAAAATGGAAAAATGTATATCTACAAAAAGGATAAAAACTTTAACATGTATAATCCCGAAACACAATTCGACGGTTCTTTTCTGCTTACGCCCGAAGGCTTGTCGGGAAAGGGTCGCATTGAGGTGGGCGCAGCCGATATCCGTTCGGACAACATAGATTTTAAAGCCAACTCGTTCAGTTCCGATACTTCTGTTTTCCGGTTGAGAACGAGACAAGGCGGGCCGGTGCAGTTAGCGACAGTTGACAGTCTCCGTTCCGAAATAGATTTCAATACCGGAATAGGACGTTTTATTCCCGCAAAGGATAAGGATTACGCGCTGGTGCAATTTCCCTCCAACAGGTTTGCCGCTCACGTGGAGGGAATGATATGGAACATAGACAGTTCCAAAGTACACATCGGTTCATTTGATCCTGAAACAAGCCCGTTAAAAAAGCCTGTTGATTTCAAATATCAATATCCAGGCGAAGGCGACGGCGCGCGTTATTATTCTACTGCGGGAAACGCTGATTCGCTAAGTTTTGTGGCTTCGAGGGCAACGCTCGATCTCCTTATGGGCAGTTTGAAGGCTGAAGGCGTCAACCTGGTAAAAACTGCCGACGCGATTATTTATCCTGGCGATGGACGGGTGACGCTGACTCCCGAAGGTTCGCTGGAACAAATCCGCAACGCACGGGTAGTGTTCAATGACAGCATCAGGCAACATATGATCTATGGAGCCGACATCAGAATACGCGGTAGACGCCAGTATAGCGGCTCCGGTAAATACGACTGGCTCGACGAAACCGACAGGTTATACGTGGTTGATATTCCCAAAATAGAAACAGACAGATCAGGAAAAACAACTGCCACCGGTGTCATACCGGTAGAAAGTGAGTTTATGCTCAGTCCAAATTTCCGATATCGGGGCAACATGACGCTTTTGTCCGGCGATCCTTTCCCCGTTTTCGAAGGCGCCACGCAGATTGTGGAAGAATGTGAAATATTACGCACCGACTGGGTCAAATTCAAGTCGTCTGTCGATCCGGCAAATGTCCGTATCGAAGTAGATGACGCGCCTGTAAATTTTAGCAACAACAAAATATACAACGGATTATTTCTCACAAACGATTCCAGCCACATATATCCTGCATTTTTTTCAGGACGTAAGACCTATTCGGATAACCAATTGATCCAGGCGTCGGGATTATTGACGTATGACAGGGATTCGATGAGCTATTTCATCGCTCCCGAAGGTAAATTGAGAAACCGCGATACCATCGGCAACCTGATTGTTTACAACCGCGACATTTGTACGCTCAGCGGCGAAGGGCGACTGTCGTTGGGGATTACGCTTGGCAGGGTCAAGACCGACGTGACGGGACGAATCACACACAACCTGCTCAATCGCGAAACCTCAATGGATGTAGTGATGTCGCTTGATTTCCATTTTGATGACGGTTTGGCGGCAATGATCGCCGCAAAGACAGGAAGTATACAGACGCTAACCGGCGTCGATATGCGCAGGCCGACCTACATCAGAGGTATCAACGAATGGTTGGGTATCGCGAAAGCCGGAGCCTACCGCCGAGACGCCTCGTTGGGAAATGTCAGGGATTTTCCCGACGAATTGAAAAAAACGCTGGTATTCACTCAACTTCGCTTGAACTGGAATCAAAGTAGCCGCTCCTATCGTTCGATAGGAAAAATAGGCGTGGGAAATCTTTTCGGTCATCAGGTTAACCGATTGGTTGACGGCATGATAGAGATCAGAAAACGATCTGGCGGCGATGAGATGGATATTTACCTGAAATTGGACGACCGCAATTGGTATTATTTCGGCTACACCCGTGAAATAATGCAAGTGATTTCGTCCGATCAGGATTTTAACGACCGTTTACAGAAAATTCCCGAAAGGCAACGCCAACCGGACGACAAACAACGTCCCGGATTTAGGTACATGATTGCTTCAGACGAAAAATTGAGCCAATTCCTGCGAATATACCGGCAGGTAGAGACGCAAACCGATCAACAACTGCCGCCGCCAACGATCATTCCAAATGAGGTCAGACCAATAACAACCCCGTCGCCTGTCACACCGCCAGTGAGGAATGACAATGATGAGCCGCAAATTATAGAGGTGGATTAAGTTTTTTTGTATCTTTGCGGCATGTATAGCAAAAATTGGATGGCAAAGCCAACACCCGATGCAACTGTGGTTGAACATCTTAAAGATGTATTGGGTGTTGATGGAATATTGGCTGTGCTGTTGGCGCAGAGAGGGGTAAGAGATTTCGAAAGCGCCAAAGTATTTTTCAGACCGGCATACGAGCATTTGCATGATCCGTTTCTGATGAAGGATATGCAGCGTGCAGTCGACCGGATAGATCATGCAATTCGTTATCGCGAAAACATCATGGTGTACGGTGATTACGATGTGGATGGAACAACTTCGGTAGCGATGGTGTATTCTTTTCTGAAAAAGATATACCCTAACGTAGACTATTACATTCCCGACCGTTATACGGAAGGTTACGGCATTTCTTACAAGGGTATTGACGCGGCTGTAGCGGGTAATTTTAAATTGATGATCAGTTTAGATTGCGGCATCAAGGCAGTTGAAAAGATCAAATACGCCAATTCGAAAGGCATCGATTTTATTGTGTGCGATCATCATTATCCCGGATCGGCGTTACCTCCTGCATTTGCAATCCTCAATCCCAAACGTGCCGATTGTAACTACCCGTACAAGGAACTTTCGGGATGTGGTGTAGGTTTCAAGATGTTACAGGCTTTTGCGCAAAAGAACGGTTTTCGTCCGGAGGAAGTACATGAATACATTGATTTGGTGGCTGTCAGTATTGCATCAGACATTGTGCCTATGGATGGCGAAAATCGTGTGCTGGAAGCTTTGGGAATTATAAAATTAAACGAAAATCCCACTCTGGGTTTGAAATCCATCGTCAAAATATCTGGAATGGAAGGTTCCCGTGCTCATGTGGATGATATTGTTTTCAAGATAGGTCCGCGTATCAATGCCGCCGGACGGATGAAATCGGGTAAACATGCGGTAGAACTGTTGATTTCTGACGAGGAACGAACCGCCAAGTCAGCAGGCGTGGAAATTGACCGCTTTAATACCGACCGGAAAAATATTGATTCGGATATTACCTATCAGGCGCGTCAAATGCTGTCTTCCGATCCCAAACAGGAGTTTCGTAAGACGACCGTACTTTTTAATCCATCGTGGCATAAAGGCGTGGTGGGTATTGTGGCTTCTCGCCTGATAGAAACCTATTACCGGCCAACGGTGATCCTTACCGAATCCAACGGATTTGCTACAGGTTCGGCGCGTTCGGTGGAAGGTTTCGATCTGTACAAAGCCATCGACGCATGTAGCGATCTGCTCGAAAACTTTGGCGGACACATGTTTGCAGCCGGCCTTACCATGAAAACGGAAAATGTGGCTGCCTTTAGCCTGAAGTTTGAGGAGGTGGTTGCCGAAACCATCACCGATGAACAGTTAGCGCCCAACATAGTGATTGATGCAGAAATTGACTTTACGGATATTACACCGAAATTCGTCCGAATACTGAAACAGTTTCAACCGTTCGGCCCCCAAAATATGTCGCCGCTATTCCTGACACGCAACGTGGCTGACACCGGCGCTGCCAAAATGGTTGGCAAATG
>Ga0123353_10012962_pt1 | contig 11906 bp, 7 predicted proteins | sample TergutLab28metaG_3_FD_92763 | JGI IMG/M metagenome (GOLD analysis project Ga0123353, IMG submission 92763) | Labiotermes labralis P3 segment gut microbial communities from Petit-Saut dam, French Guiana - Lab288 P3 | ecosystem: Host-associated > Arthropoda: Insects > Digestive system > Gut ... | reverse complement strand
GTGGAAAACCGCTGGCGCAGCCATGTGATGTAGCCATAGCTGGCGTAGCTCACCGGCGAGCCGGGGATGCCGGATACCAGGCCGAAGTTGGAGAAGTTCAGGACAGAATCGACGTAGGTGCCGTGCTGCCTGCCGATGTTGAAGCCGTCCAGGACCTGCGAGAGCATGAACAGGAGCAGGGGGCGGTTGTTCTTCAGGGCGATAAGGGATTCCTTAAACGTGGGCGGCTTGTCCTCCACGGCAAGCTCGGCGGTGCCGGCGCTCTGCACCCGCTCCCTGGTTACAATGACATAATACAGCGAGATGCCCGCGCTGATGGTCATGGTGATCATACCCATCCATGTGTACAGCGAGCGCAGGTTCCTGTTGACCTCAAGGGGCGTCTTCTTCGTGTTGCGCGAGATGATGTCCCGCAGGATCGTGAAAATCTGCTTGGGCAGGGAGCTGCCGAAGGACAAAAACTTCGCTTTTGTGATCAGGCTCAGGCGCTCCTGGGGCTCCGGCGTGATGTTGGCCACCATGCCCATGCGGGCGATCTGGGAGATGGTGCCGGTCAACTCGTTTAAGAGGCCCAGCGCGAAGTTGAACGCGATCTTCGGTATAAAGGTGCTGTCCGTGCCCCAGAAGATGTAGGGCAGCATGTAGACCAGCAGGGTCATCGGCAGGCCGTAGAGGGGATAGAGCAGCAGGTAGGGCCTGAATTTGCCGAAGCGCGTGCGGGTCTTCTCCACCCAGGCCGCCACAAACAGGTCGTCCAGGACGTCCCACACGGTCCCGAAGGGCCCGAGCAACGCCTGCACGCCCTTGCTGATGTTCAATATCCTGTCGGTCCACTCCGCGTTTGGGCCGATCACGATGGACGGCGCCGCGTCGTACATGATAAACCCGACCGTCTCCGCCGTGCCCACGTACCTGCGCCCCTTGGGCGGCCCCTTAGAGACCGGGTCCTTGGTCTTCGCCTTTGCCATGATAACCCCCCTTTTTGTTCTCTCAATTCTATTGTAACATATGTGGCGAAAAAAGCAAGAGGTTTTTCGCCTTGACAGCAATCCAAAATGGTTGTACACTTATTTCAAGAAGAAAAAAGGAGGCAATCTTATGGCGTCGTTTTGCGAAATCCTCACCGTGGGCCTGCGCTATGTCATGTCCGTATTCATGTTCCTCGCCATGCCTATCATCAATCTGCTCGGCCCTGTGCAGCCCCAGCCCCTGAAGCTCGGCGCGTACTACTGGGACGGCTGGTACGAGCGCATCCCCGCCTGGACGGACAGGCTGCTGGGTGAGTTCGCGGACCGCGAGCCCACCTGGGGCTGGCTGAGCGCGGGCGTGGAAAACATGGAGATGCAGATCGACCTGGCCGCAGACAACGGCCTTGGCTTCTTTGCCTTCGACTGGTACTACCCGGAGACCTACGAAAACCCCATGAACGACGCGGTGGACCGCTTTTTGGCGTCAAGCAACAGCGATCGCATGGAGTTCTGCCTGCTGGTGGCCAACCACAGCGGGTTCCTTATCTACCCTGAGACCTGGCCCGACGCCGTGGAGCGCTTCCTGCCCTACCTCGCCAGCGAAAGGGCCCTGAAGGTGGACGGCAAGCCGGTGATCATCTTCTTCTCCTCCGGCGAGCTGGAGAAGTGCCTCGGCGGCGAAAAGCAGGTGAAGGAGAGCCTCGGCTACCTGCGGGAGGAATGCGTGAAGGTCGGGCTCGAGGGCTGCTATGTGATGGCCTGCACCTTCCCCGAGCGCAGCCGGGTGGGCGACGTCACCCGCGTCCCCTTCGATTGGTCGGTGAGCGCCCTGAAATATAGGGCCATGGGGTACGACGCGGAGACGGGCTACAACTACCACCGGGGCTCCCTGCCGGACGGCACCTTCGAATACCCCTTCAAGCGGATGAACGCAGATTACGAGCTGACCTGGAAAATGAAGGCGAAATATGGCCTGCTGCAATATATGCCCGTGCTCAACGGTGGCTGGGACTGCAGGCCCTGGGAGGAGGGCGAGAACCCGAACCGCTCGTGCTACAGCCCCGAGCGCACCCCGGAGGACTTCTACAACCACGTGCGGGCCGCCGCGAAGTGGACGAGGGAGAACCCGAACATGAGCGCGGGCGGCCTTGCCATCTTCTACGCCTGGAACGAGATGGGCGAGGGCGGCTACCTCCTGCCGAACAAGGGCGAGGGCGACGCCGTGCTCAAGGCGATCGGGCGGGCCATGGCCGAGGCGGATTAGCCCCTGCGCCTGGCGAACACCTTCTTCACCTCCCCCACAAGCAGCGGGACGAGGGACAGGCCGGCCATGATCAGCCAGTGGTTGGCGCTTACGGGCACGCAGTAGAAGATCCCCATCAGGAAGGGGACCGCGGCCGCGGCGGCCACGATGCCCAGCGAGAGCAGCAGGGCGAAAAGCAGCGGCCGGTTGGACTTGAAGCTGTTGGTGAAGAAGGACTTGGTGGTGCTGCGCGCGTTGGCGATGTTCACGATCGAGGACCAGCCGATGACCACGAAGGCCATGGTCCGGCCCACCTCGGGGCAGGGGAGGACCGCCCCGGGAAGCTGGACGAAGCTGCCGATATAGAAGCCGGCCAGCCCAATCGCGGCGAACACCGCCGCCATGATGCCGATGTTCAGCGCCAGCCCCCCCGCAAAGATGCCCGCGCTTTTTTTCACCGGCTGGCGCTGCATCCCGTCCGGGTCGGCCTCCCTGCACATGAACAGGTCCGGGATGCCATCGGCCACCACGTTGATCATCAGCAGCTGTATCGCAACCACCGGCGCGCCCCAGCCCAGCAGCACCGCGATGAGCATCACGAAAATTTCCGATATGTTGCAGCTGAGCAGGGAGTAGAGCACCTTGCGGATGTTGTTGTACACCCGCCTGCCCTCCGCCACGGCGTCCACGATGGAGGCGAAGTTGTCGTCGGCCAGCACCACGTCGCTGGCGTTCTTCGATACATCCGTGCCAGAGCCCATCGCGGTGCCCACGTCCGCGGCCTTCAGGGCGGGCGCGTCGTTCACGCCGTCGCCCGTCATGGCAACCACCTCGCCCTGGGCCTGCCACGCCTGCACGATGCGGATCTTGTCCTCCGGGCTCACCCGGGCGTATACCGAGTACTCCCGGATGTGCTCCTGCAGTTCCGCGTCGGGCATCTCGGCCAATTCCGCCCCCGTGACGGCCCTGTCCCCCTCGGACAGGATGCCGATCTCCCGGGCGATGGCGGCGGCCGTCACCACGTGGTCGCCGGTGATCATCACGGTCTTGATCCCGGCGTCCCTGGCCGCCCTGACCGCCGCCGTGCTCTCCGGGCGCGGCGGGTCGATCATGCCCACAAATCCCGCGAAGGTCAGGCCCCGCTCCAGCTCCCCGGCGTCGAGGTTTTCGGGCAGCGCGTCGTAATACTTATAGGCCGCGGCCAGCACCCGTAGCGCGTCCCCGGCAAACTGGTCGTGGATGCGCTTTGCCGTCTCATGGCAGTAGGTGGCCGGGTCCGCGGGCATCCGGTCGAACGCCCCCTTGGTGATGGAGAGGTAGCGCCCGTCCTCCAGCGCGTGCACCGTGGTCATGCGCTTGCGCGCGGAGTCGAACGGCGCCTCGAACACCTTGGGGTAGATCGCGTCCAGGCTTGCCTTTTCGATCCCCTTGTCCCGCAGCAGGCGCACGATGGCGGTCTCTGTCGGGTCGCCGATCTCCCGCTCCCTGCCGTCCACCACCTCGATAGAGGCGTTGCTGGCCAGGCCCATCATCTCCGCCAGCAGCCGCTGGTCGTGGTTGAACTCCTCCCCTGCGTCCGCGGGCTCGTGCCCCACGGCCCACACCCGTTGGATGGACATGCGGTTCATCGTCAGCGTGCCGGTCTTGTCCGAGCAGATCACCGAGGCGCTGCCCAGGGTCTCCACCGCGGGGATCTTCCGTATGATGGCGTGCTTTTTCGCCATGTTCTGCACGCCGTAGGCCAGGGTGATCGTGACGATGATGGGCAGCGCCTCAGGGACGACGGCCACCGCCAGGGCCACGGCGTTCATCAGCACGTAAGTCACCTTGACGCCGTTGAGCAGCTCGATGACGAACATCACGGCCGCCGCGGCCACCGCGACGACGCTCAGCATCTTGCCCAGGCCCTCCAGCCGCTTCTGCAGGGGCGTCTTCACCTTCTGGGTGCTGTTGAGCAGCCCGGCGATCTTCCCCATCTCCGTGCGCATCCCGGTCTCCACCACCAGGGCCTTCGCACGGCCGTTGGTGATCAGGCAGCCGGAGAACAGCATGTTGGCCTGGTCGCCCAGGGCCGCCTTTTCGGGCACGACGGCCTGCGCGTCCTTCTCCACGGGCACGCTCTCCCCGGTGAGGATGGACTCCTCCACCTTCAGGTTGGCGCTCTCGATGATGCGCGCGTCCGCGGGGATCATGTCGCCCGCCTCCAGGGCCAGGATGTCCCCCGGCACCAGCTCGGCCGCGTCGATGCTCTGCCGCGCGCCGCCGCGCAGCGCCACGGTCATGTGCGCGTTCATGCTCTTCAGGGCCTCCAGGGCCTTCTCCGCGCCCATCTCCTGCCGCACGGCCAGAATGAGGTTGATGATCACGATGGCCAGGATCACCAGGGGGTCCGTGTAGCCGTGGTCGAACTGGATCGCCAGCCAGAGGGAGACCGCCACCGCCACCAGCAGGATCAGCGAGGTGACGTCGCTCAAGTGCCGGAGAATCTTCTGGAGGACGGTCTCCTTTTTGCCCTCCTCAAACCGGTTGAAGCCCTTTTCCCGGCGGATCTCGGCGGCCTGCTGCTCCGTCAGGCCGTTCACCGGGTCGGCCCCCAGCGCCTGATAGAGCTTCTCAAGGGGCTCCTGCGGAAGTTTCATGCGCCCACACTCCTTATCCTTTGGAATAATTCCTCATTGGTCTTCGCGGCGTCCGCTGGGCGGCGCAGCCCGCTCGAGGCGCCGAAGGTCCTCAGCTCCTCCACGGGCCGCAGGGCGCAGTCGTCCTGTGTATAGGGCAAATCATACACCCCGTTCTGTGGCAGTCCCCACTGCCGCAGCAGGAAATCCAGGGCCTGCTGGCGTTTCAGCAGGTTGTAGTCGTGCACGCCGTGCAGGTCGTGGAAGTTCTCGACCTGCGATTGCGCGCCGTAGAGCGAATACACGTGCCGCAGGTAGGGGTACTCGTCCACCGGGTTTCTCCGGGTCCAGTCGTCGCCGTCCGAGATCGCCAGCAGCGGCCCCGGCGCGAAGCAGGCGATGCGCTCGGCGATGTTGCTCTTCACCCCGCATGCCCGCAAGGCGTTGACGCCGTTTTCGCACTTGCAGTCCCCGTTGAAATACGCCGACACCATCACCACGGGGACGGACGCCGTCACCCTGTTATCCAGCATGGAGAGGTAGATGGCCTGCGTCCCCCCGCCGGAGGCCCCGGTGGCCGCGATATACCTCCCGTCCACCGGGTAGGGGGAGTTCCCCGAGAGCAGCCAGCTCAGTAGCCGCATACTGTTCCACGTCTGAATGACCGTATTGCGCCTGTCCTCGTGCTCCAATATGGAGTGCTCCCTGTCGATCCGGTCGTCGCCGTGGCCGACCATGTCCCACGCCGCCACCAGGAAGCCCCGCCGGGCGAACGCCGCCCCGAAGTACTGGCTGTCCTCGAAGAACCGGTCGCGGTTGTCCCAGCTGCGGTTGAAATGCCCGTGCGCCAGCATCACCAGCGGCATGGGCTTGCCTGTCACCGCAGGGTCTGCGCTGGCGTACAGATTCCCGCAGAGGTAGTACCCCGGGATGGTCTCGACATAGAACCGCTCGATGATCACCCCGGCCTCCTCCGCGTAGATTTTCGGCGCGAAGGCCGCCTTGCCGTCGGGGACCTCCCGGGCTCTGTCGAGGTCCAGCCCGAAGATATCCAGCGTGCGCTTGGTCAGGAAGGCCCTCCTGGCCTCCCAGGCCTCGGGCGTTTTACACTGTCGGTAGAGATACCGCACGCCCTTCACCCCGTGCACGAAAATCGTGTCCGCGATGATGGGGCGCAGCATGGCGAATTCCATCACGATACCTCCTTCGACTTCTTTGCTACCGCAAAAAAGTGGCCCGATATGCCCATCAGCTCCGGGATGCGCTCGGTCCTCCTGATGTATTCCAGCAGCAGCTCCCTTTGCCTTTTGTTTTTTAGTATTCCGTGAGAATCCAGCGCGTTCGCGAAGCCCTCCACGGCGATGAGCTCAATATGCTCAAAGCCGGATTCGGCAGCTTCAGCCTCAAGTTCGGCGGGCGTGTGGAAAAATGCCGTCGTAAAATAGGATGTGGCGCCGGGGTCGTGCATCCCTGTCGCCAGGTCCCTGTCCAAAATGCCAATGAATTTTGGGTCGTCCACATCGGCGTACTTGAACCCATCCACGAGCGGGGCGTACCGCGATATGGCTTCGCACAGCAGGACCCCGCCGGGCTTCAATACGCGCATCGCCTCCGAAAGGCACCGCAGCCTGTCGTCCCTGCCCTGCAGGTGATACAGCGGCCCCATAAGGAGCGCCATGTCCATGCTGCCGTCCGCAAAGGGCAGGCCGCGGGCGTCCGCGCAGTGATAGGACGCCAGGGCGATGCCCAGCTTTTTGCCCTTCCTCCTCGCCTGCTCGATGTGCAGCGGCGTGAGGTCCAGCAGGTGCACGCGGTGCCCCTGTGCAGCCAGCCAATAGGAGAATGCGCCCGTCGCCCCGCCGATGTCGGCGATCTCCATCGGGCCGCCGCGCAGATAGCGGGAGATGATCTCCTTGCACCGGATGAACTCCAGGGGGTTGCGCTCCATGCGCCCGTCTTCCTCATAGGCCGCCCGATAGAAGGCCTCTACGGTTGATTGCATCATAGTATATACTCCTTCACCGTCAGGTTCCGCTCGATCAAACGCGCCATGCCCTCCCCCATTTGCGCCCTGATGTCCGCTAAAAAGTTCTCCGTGGTCGCTTGCCCGGCAAGGATTCGCAGGAGCTTCAGTACCGTCTCTTTCCCGTGTTTACGATAAATCTCATAAAACAGCATCACCCCGCGGATGTGGACGCCCCATGTGTCGGTGGGGCGCGCAAGGTCCGGCGGTTTGATCACGGGCGTCCTCCTGTACGTCAGCTTGCCCCGCCGTATTTTTTTGCGGAACAACCTGTGGTTGCCGATGGACAGCAGGTAAAGCAGGGCCGCCCACTCCGCGCCGGTTTCACTCAGCCAATTCTCCCATGTCGTCGCGTCCTCCCCGGTGAACCAATGGTGGCCGAGCTCGTGCGCCAGCAGTGATATGACGTCGTTTTTCATTTTGCCTGTACGCCTGGAAATCTTCAGCCTCTCGATCACCATGAGCTCTTTACGGAAATACGCGCCGCCGCCTTTGCGCAGCCCCAGGGACACCACGTTCATTTTGCTTATATTTTTGGGAGGGAATAACGACAGGTAATATCGTATGATGTCTTCGTAGTAATACGCGTAGCTTTCGGCATAGGCCCTCTCGGCATCCTCCAAAAAATAAAAGGAGAAATCGCCCCTGCGCACGGTATCGTAACACTCTTTTTTCAGAGCGATGATATTGCCGGGCTCATGGCCTGTCTCCCCGTAGATCCACAGCTTTTCTGTCTCGTCATACCGCGCGTTGAGAATGAAATAGTTTTCCATGCTCTCTACTTTGAATAAAAACGCCAGCGGCACCGATGTTTCGGAAATCGTCCAAGCGGAGTACGCGCTCAGCGCGGTGCGCCTCTCCTCGATGATGTTGCACCAGCCCGACACCTGCCCGTGGTACGCGATGCTGATTTCCCGCATGGGGGCCTCGCCCGACACCTCGTACGCGTTGCTTTTGTGCTGCCACCGCGGCTGCCACTCCCTGGCGATTCTCCATTTCACATCCACATCGGACGTGATGCTGTCGATTGGCAAAAGTGTGCTGAGAGAAAAACTGAATTCCCGCACCGGAGCTTCAAAGGCTATGACGCACTTCACGCTCAACGCCGTGTAATTGTCGATAATTTTTACAGATACGGCTGCCTTACCCGCCACTTTCCTCCACCTTCCCCTGCGCCATCGCCCTTCTCTCCGCCAGCTCGCTTTCCACCTGCCGCCTGAGCGAATCCGGGAACTTCATCAGCATCAGCGGGATCAGGCAGAGCAGGCCGCCGCCGGCGACGCCCAGCTTATAGGCCGCCCACGACCATTTCTGGAAGATGGGGCCCTGCGGTACGCCCGCGGAAACCAGCTTCGCGTCGTATTGCAGCCAGCCAAGGGTCTGGCCCATCATGAACCGGCGCGCCGCCGAGGCCAGCTTGACCGTGAGGTTGCGCCCCGACATCGTGACGCCCTCCGTGCGCTGCCCGGTCTTCCACTCCACGTAGTCCACGCTGTCGGCGATCAACGCCTTCTGCGCGATGCCGAAAACCCCCCAGGGGACGTTGTTGATGGCCTCCATCACAAACACCAGGATGAGCCTGGGGATGGTGCTGATGCCGATGGCCCAGCCCACGACGCGGCACGCGATATCCGTGATGACGGCGATGATCAGCACCTTCTTCATGCTGCCCACCTTCTCGATAATCTTCGTGGCGACAAACTTAAGACCCATGCCCGGCAGCCCCGCGAGGATCATGAGGACGGTGACGAGGGTCCCCGCTTTGATCGTCCCGCCGAACCATGGGTAGGAGACCTGCTGGTAGACAAACCCCTCGCTGATGAAGGGGGCCGAGGCGCGCACGATGTCGAAGAGCACGAACAGAAGGAGAATATGGTTGTGGCGCAGGACGGCGAATTTTTTGAAGGGGTTTTTCTCCGTGCTGGAATTGATGTTGCGCACACGTTCTGTTACGCTCGTGGCGCTTAGATACAGCAACCCGCCGGCGAAGCACATGATAAAGCCGAACAGCAGGTAGATCTGCTGCTGCGACATGCCGAAGGCGGCCTTGCCGGTGTCCTGGTTGACGCTGAGCATGGGCAGCAGGAGCTCCGGGAAAAAAGAGCCGATCGTCAGACCGATGTCCTGCCATTGCACGGCCCTCGCCCGCTGCAGGGAGTGGGGCGATATGGCCGCGCTGACCCCCGAAAGCGAGGTGGTCAGGAAGGAATTGAGCGTGTCCCAGATCAAGTAGACGAGGATGCAGTAGAGCGCCTTCAGCCCCACGCTCTGGAAGCTCCAGTTGACGAACAGCAGCAGCGCCATCACGGCGGCGAAGGGGGCGAGGTTGCGGATCCACGGCACGAGCTTGCGCCCGTCCTTGAATTGGTGGCTGTCGATGGCCACGCCCACCACGGGGTCGACCACGGCGTCGTAGATGGGGAAGACGCCGGTCATCGCGCCCACGATCTTGGGGTCCAGCATCAGCACGTTGGTGCAGAAGTGGAAGAACCAGTTGGCGCCCGCCATGCCATACATCGCCGATTGCCCCAGGGTCGCGAACAGGATGCCGAGCAGCTCCCTGCGGGGGACCTCCTCCTCCTTCGCGCTGTTGAACCACCGTATGGGATGCCGGAGTATGTCGCGCTGTTGTTCGGTCAATGCCATGCCGCAGCCTCCTCGCGTATACTCGCTCTATTTTTAAAATAATAACACAACTTTTCAAATACTGCAAGATAAAACTTGCAATCCGCCGAAGCTTTTGTTAAAATAAAGTGAAATCATTTTGGGAGGGAAAAAGGAGTATGCCAAAACAGAGAAATCTGGCGATAGACCGCTTCCGGGGGCTGACGATCATCCTGATGGTGATCGTCAACGACATGTCCGAGGTGCAGGGCTTCCCCGCCATTCTCCGGCACGCCCCGCACGAGCGCGGCATGGGCCTGGCGGACCTGGTGTCGAAGTTTTTCATCTTCGCCATCGCGGCCACCTACGCCATGTCGTTCCACAAGCGCCTTGCCAGGGACGGCAAAAAGGACGCCTATTTCCACTTCGTCAGCCGGTATTTCGCCATCATGGGCATCGGATGCCTGTTCGGCGTCTTCAGCGCCGCCTGGACGGGCGACACGATGTGGAGCACCCTGCAGACCATCGGCCTGGCGGGCCTGCTCACCCTGCTGGTGATCAAGTTCCCCTGGGGCGTGCGCGCGGCCGCGGGCTTCGGGCTGCTTGCCGTGTACCAGCTCCTGTACCACTTCGCCAACGGCCTCTTCGTGGGCGAGGTCGGCGCGATGTTCGAGGGGGTCGTCATGGGGGCGGCGCTCATGCTCTCCACCGCCATGATCGACCTGTTCAACAAAGGCCGCAAGCCCTTCCTGATCGGCTTAGGTACACTCGCGTTGGCGGCCTTCGGGCCGCTCCTCCTGCCCGGCATGTACCTCACAAAGCAGAACCAGATCACCTTCATCCTCATCTGCGTCACCATCGCAAGCGCCGTCTACTTCGTGTTCGACCTGCTCTCGAAAAAAATCCGTCCCACGCGGCCCGGCCTGCTGTGCTGGTGGGGCGAGAACCCCATGCTGCTCTTCATCTTCCACCTGATGCTCACCGGCGCGGTCATGGGCATCGAGCGGGACCTGTGGCTGGGCATCCCGATCGACCTCGCCATCCTGTCCATCCTAAGCCTCATCGCCTGGGTGATGCACAGGAAGAATTGGCAGATTTCGTTCTGAACGAACCTGTTTTCCACCTAATCCCCCAGGCTCCTCCCCGTGGGGAGGAGCTGTCGCCTCGGGCGACTGAGGAAGGCATCGCGGAGCGACAACAAGGACGTGCGGAGCACAAATAATTCAGCATTCATAATTATGCATTAGATAAGGAGCACTCCCATGAAAACCATCTCAATCGCCTACATCGGCGGCGGCTCAAAGGGCTGGGCCCACGGCCTGTTCTCCGACCTCCTCTCCCAGGACATCCTGGAGGGCGACATTCGCCTGTACGACATCGACGTCCCCGCCGCCGAGCGCAACCTGCAATACTTCAACAAGCTCGTCGGCCACAACAAGAAGAAGGTCAAAAGCCGCTGGGACTGCGCGGTGGTCAACGACATCGACGCGGCGCTCTCCGGCGCGGACTTCGTGGTCATCTCCATCCTGCCCTACACCCTGGACAACATGGCCGTGGACGTGCACTACCCCGAGAAATACGGCGTCTGGCAGTCCGTGGGCGACACCGTAGGGGCGGCGGGCTACTCCCGGGCGCTGCGCACCATCCCCGCGTATATCTTTTTCGCGCAGAAAATCCGCGAGAACTGCCCGGACGCCTGGGTGATCAACTACACCAACCCCATGAGCATGTGCGTCAACGTGCTCTACCGGGAGTTCCCGGAGATCAAGGCCTTCGGCTGCTGCCATGAGGTCTTCGGCACCAAGACGCTGCTGTGCCGTATCGCGGGGATGTACCTGGCGATGTCAGAGGCCGGCAAGCAGGCTTTCATGTCCAGCGACCTGAAGGCCGTCAAGAGCGAATTGCACAACGGCTTCAACCATCCAAAGAAGTACCAGAAATTCGGCCGCGAGGACATCGAGGCCAACGTGCAGGGCGTCAACCACTTCACATGGATCAATAAAGCCGTGTATCAGGGCCTGGACCTGCTGCCCATCTACGCGGCCTATATCAAGATGTTCGACGAGAACAATATCAAACGCTGCGGCAAATTGACGCCCTACCCGCTCAAGCGCATCTGGAACGAGCACCACGTGAAGTACGCCCTCTTCTCGCAGACGGGCGTGGCCGCCGCCGCGGGCGACAGGCACCTGGCCGAGTTCACCCCGGAGCAATGGCTCACCCGCAAGCGCACCCTGGAGGACGGCTTCTGGCTCACCCCCGTGAGCGTGCGCAAGAAGTTCAACGCCTTCCGGACCATCATGACCGAGCTTGCCGCCACGCCGTTCTACAGCCCCCGCGTCAAGTGCACCGACGAGGAGGGCGTCATGCAGATGACCGCCATCTGCGGCCTGGGCGACATGGTCACCAACGTGAACCTGCCCAACCGGGGCCAGCTGAAGAACATCGTG
>Ga0123353_10012961_pt1 | contig 11907 bp, 6 predicted proteins | sample TergutLab28metaG_3_FD_92763 | JGI IMG/M metagenome (GOLD analysis project Ga0123353, IMG submission 92763) | Labiotermes labralis P3 segment gut microbial communities from Petit-Saut dam, French Guiana - Lab288 P3 | ecosystem: Host-associated > Arthropoda: Insects > Digestive system > Gut ... | reverse complement strand
TCCGAAAACTTCTCGGCGGGAGGGCTGGCCGAGGCACCCGTTTCGGCGGTGCAGGTGGCATTTGTGAAACCACAGATGAACACAGATAAACACAGATGTTTGATTGAATTATTGACTGATTGAATTATTGACTTACTGGAGGAGCTACCGCTCCGTGCCTTGTAGACGGGCATATCGAGCTTGCACAAGCCCAATAATTCAATAAGCCAATAATTCAATGCACCTGTGTTCATCTGTGGTTCCTTTAAGGTTTTGCATCGTCGTCGTCGTCGGGCACGGACTTGAAAATCCTGGCCACCACGATGGCGAAAACCACCGCCACGAGCACCGTGACCACCACGCTGGCAACCCCGATCGTGATGGTCAGCGAGTCGCACCACAGTGCGTCTTTCGCGTGGCGCAACGCCGCTTGGCCGAGGACGTGCCCCGCCCAGGCGTAGGCGAGACTCAACGGGAAAAACCCCGCGAAGGACGCAAGCAGGAACGTGCGCGTCGAAATGCGCGTCAACCCCGAAGCGTAGCTCACGAGGCTGTGCGGGAAGATCGGCGAGAACCGGCTGAACAAAATCAGCGGCCAGCCTTTTTTCGCGATCGCGTGGAAAAGTGCCGACGTGCGCGGTTTCGACTCGAGTCGCCGCTGGAACCAATCGTGCAGCAGATAGCGGCTCATGAAAAAGTTCAGCCCCGCCACGATCGTCGAGGCCACTGTTGCCAGCAGCGTTCCCACCTCCCAGCCGTAGATCGCCCCCGCGCCCAGTGTGATCACCGAACCCGGGAAGAGGAGCAGGCTCGTGAGCACGAATAAGCCAAGCAGCACCAGCACACCGATCGCGCCCGTGTCGCGTACCGTTTCCATCGCTCCAACGAGCCATTCTGTCCAAGTTTCAGTCATGCAGGGGTGCCGCCGCGAGTTTCACGGCAACAACACAACTAGTTTAGCAGTAAACGAGGCTGTCTAAAATTTAAAAATGACTAACGTCTGGGACTGGCGTCGATGACTTCGATCTTCACGCGGGCCTGACCTTTCTCGTAGAAACCAAGGGCGTTGGCGACGCGCGGCGTGACGGAAATCATGGCGTTCGAGTTGTAGGGTCCGCGGTCGTTGACGCGAACTCTCATCACCTTGCCGTTCTCGAGGTTCGTCATGCGAACGATGCAGGGCAGGGGAAGGGTGCGGTGGGCGGCGGCGCGTGTCCAGCGGCGCTGCTTCTCGCCGCTTGCGGTGTGGGCGGCGAAGACACCGTGGTTGCGGACCACGGCGATGCCCGTTTCCTTGTAGCCGGCGGCTTGGCGCGGGGTGAGGACGGTGTAGCGTTTGCCGTCCGCCGTGTAGGTGCCGGTCGCACGGTCTTTGTGTTTCAGTGAATCCTTGTAGTGCGAAGAGGCGCACGCGCAGAGGGTGGCGACGCCGGCGAGCAGCGCGGCGGTTTTGAGGCAGGTTGAGATTTTGATGATTTTCATAATTGGAAGGATGGAGTATAGGGCATTGTGCGAATTTATGCAAGGCGGGTGAAAAAAGAATTCAGTAGTCAGGATTCTTCCCTAACGTCTCCTGCCTTTAATGCGATGCTTCCCGTCGCCGACGCTGAGCACTTCGATGCGCACGGGGGTGAGGCCTTGCTTGTAGAAACCGAGGTCTCGGGCGATGGGCGGAGTGACATCGATGATGCGTCCCTCGATGTAGGGGCCGCGGTCGTTGACGCGCACGGTGAGTTTGCGTCCGTTCTTGAGATTGGTGATGCGGACTTTGCAGGGCAGGGGAAGCGTCTTGTGGGCGGCGGCGCGGCTCCACGACCATTGCTTTTCGCCGATGGCGGTTTTGCCGGGGAAGATTTTGAAGCGGCTTTCGTCGTAGTGCGAGGCGATGCCTTCTTCGCGGAATCCGATGGCTTCGCGCGGAGCGAGCGGGACGTAGTATTGCCCCTTCACCGTGTAGGGCTTGTATTTGTAACCATCGTAGTGGTTGGCGCACGAGCAGAGCGCGGCGGCGGCGAGGAGGGCGAGTGCGAATTTTGCGATGTTTGGCATGGTGAGAGCTTAGGGCAAGGCTAGGTGCGATGCAAGGGTTTTGTCGCGTAGTCGCGTAGTCGGTAATCGAGAGAACCGAGCCGAATGCTCGATTATCGACTACGCGACTACGCGACTACAGCGACTACAAGCCGCCGTAAGCCTCGAACGGCAGCCCGAGCGCGTCGGCGACGGGCTTGTTGGTGAGCTTGCCGGCGTGGCAGTTGAGGCCGTGGCGGAGCGGTTCGGAGGACCGCATGGCGGCTTCGAGTCCGAGGTCGGCGATGAGCAGGCCGTAGCGGTTCGTCGCGCCGTTGAGGGCGAGCGTGGAGGTGAGGCTTACCGCGCCGGGCATGTTGCCCACGCAATAGTGCAGGATGCCTTCGACTTCGTAAACGGGCGCGTCGTGGTAGGTCTGGTGCGAGGTCTCGAAGCAGCCGCCCTGGTCGATGGCGATGTCCACCATCACGGCTCCGCGCTTCATGGTCTTGAGCATTTTGCGCGTGACGAGGCGCGGGGCTGCGCCGCCGGGGACGAGCACGGCTCCGATGACGAGGTCGGCGTGCTTGATGGCCTCGGCGATGTTCGACGGGGTCGCGTAGAGGGTTTGCACGCGGTTGCACCAGAGCGCGTCGAGTTCGACAAGGCGCTTGGCGGAGATGTCGAGGACGGTGACGTTCGCGCCGAGGCCGATGGCGGTCTGGCAGGCGTTGGAGCCTGCGACGCCCGCGCCGAGGATGACGACCTCGCCGCGGTAGACTCCGGGGACGCCGCCGAGCAGCACTCCGCGGCCGCCCATTTCCTTTTCGAGATATTTCGTGCCTTCCTGGATGGAGAGGCGTCCGGCGATTTGGCTCATGGGGGCGAGGCAGGGGAGCGAGCCGTCGGATTCGACGATGGTTTCGTAGGCGATGCCGCTCACCTTGCGGGCAAGGAGGGTTTCGGTGAGCTCCTTGTTGGCGGCGAGGTGGAGGTAGGTGTAAAGAATCTGGCCCGGGCGCATGAAGGCGTATTCTTCGGGCAAAGGCTCCTTGACTTTGACAATCATTTCGGTGTCGTTGAAGACGGCGGCTGCATTGGCTGCGATGGCGCAGCCGACTTCCTGGTAATCGGCGTCGGCGAACCCCGAGCCTTCGCCCGCTGATGTTTCGACTGTCACTTCGTGGCCGCGGGCCACGTATTCCGCCGCGCTCGCAGGCGTAAGCCCCACGCGGTATTCGTGCTTCTTGACTTCTTTTGCTAATCCGATTTTCATATGATTTGCGGAATTTCTTCCGCAGAAAAAAATACAGCGGCGCGGGCGGCGCGTCAATGGAATACGGCGGTTTTTTCGATTTCCGGCGGGAAAAAAAGCGAGATGTGGCCTGATCGCGCCTGCCGGCGCGGCCACTCGACTCCCAACCACCACGCCTGACGGCGTGTGCTCTTTCGTCGGAATCGAGGGAATCGTCGGATTCGTCAGAATCGAATTAATTAACTCGAATCCGACGAATCCCTCGATTCTCTCGATTCCGATGCCCCTCCCGCGCGGCGAAGCCGCGCCATTAATCAATGACCCCCCCCCGACGCGGCGTCAGCCGAGACACCCATTCTCAACAAACGCATCTTTGCGTGAAACCTATTCATTCCTTCGCCAACTGCCTTGCAAAAAACTCCCGTATGCCGTCTTCCACTTCCTGCGGGTCGGATGGGACGAGGTCGGGGTAGTTTTTCCATTCCAGCGGCACACCGGCGGCTTGTGCGAGCGTGGCGAAGTGAACGGCTGTGTCGTAGAAGTCGCTCCAGCCGTACCAACGGTTGTTGTCCAGCTCCGCCCCGACAAGGTAGATGGCCGTGTTGCGCAAGGCCGAGAGGGGTTGAAGACCGGGCTCGTAAAATCGAGGTGGCGTACCGTTGGAGGGTCTTACCATAGCGACGGCGGCGACCAAATCCGGTCGCCAACGAGCGACGCGCAATGCATAGCTCATGCCTCTGCCGAGAAGCATCAAGTTGTCTTTCTGGATGGGGCATTGCTCGTCGATTTTATCCAAAGCGTCCAAGAGGACTTGCCCCGACCACGCTTGCGCGGCACTGAAGGTGCAGTAGCTATCGTTGATATGCCAAATCCATTCAGAAGTGCGGAATTGTGGATTGATCAAAACGAGATTGTGTTCGTCCGCAAATCGCGCCCACTCGCCGTTCGGCTCGAGAGATACGCCCGAGAGTAGCACCCGGCACGGCTTGGCGGGATCCGCGCCGATCGGCACGCGGTAATGAACGTTCATCGTGGGATTGTCCATCTGCGGCGTGGAAACCGTGACCATCTTCACCCGATCGGGCAACTGCATGTGGGTCGGATCATGACGCGCTCTCTGCAACTCTCCGCCAAGTTTCAGGGTGAGGTCATTGGCGATATTAATGTATTGGTGTTGATAAGCATCGTTTCGCCAGTGTTCGTCGTATCGGTAGTCGAGCATCTTGAGTATCCTGTTTTCACACAACTTCAGCCCGAGTTGCGCTTGCTGCATGCTCTCCGGCAGACGTCCGTTCGCGCGGTAAATGTGAACGAGTCGGTAGGCGATGTTGGCCTGCACCGTGGCGGTGTTGTCGTCGGCGGGAAAGTTTTTCACGGCGGGTGCGTTTTGGATTTTTTCGAAAAGCTCCTCCGCCTCGCGAATGCGCCCTCCGCGCAGCAGCGCGAGCGCCTGCTCGAACAAGTAGCCCCATTCCTCGCGGCCAAGATTTGCATTTTCGGCCAGCGCAAGGGCTTGCTTGTGCTGGCGCAGAGCCATTTCGGCGATTTCGGGATTCGTGAAGGCGGTGCGCATATCCCATTCGCGCATCGCTTCCCACCAATTTTTCAAATTGTCGCATTGCGCCTCATCGACGCGCTTCTGCAAATAATCGCGATTCAGTATCCTCCAGAAATAGACATATCCGGCTACGTTGTCATATTGTCGGCGAGCTTGCTCACGCGTGACGGTTTGCCACGGGATGTATCGCGAATCGAAATCCCCCACTCGACCGACCCGTGCTTCGGCGGCACGGAAACTCTCGACGATCTGCCGTTGCAAATCGACAAACTCCTCGTCGGAAACGCTTTCAAAAAATACGGGCGAGATCAACGTGAGGATGAAACCCTCGATAGCGTACCTCTCGAATTTTTTCAATTCGTTTGCGTCCTCGATGCGCTCGAGCCAGAATTTGGCACTGTCGACCAGATAGTCGATCTGGCGGCGATACGAAGCCACTTCCTTCTCGCCATCGAAGGGATACTGACTCGGCAACCCCTGCGCCTCGCTGATAACCTGCAGCGATTTGCTGACGATGGTCGTCAACGCAAGAGACCTCGGCCATTTTTCCAGCCACTCGTCCCGCGCCACCATCGCGAAATTGCCGCGACCGTTGAATGCGATGGCCGCTTGCGCCTCGCGCATTTTTTCCTCGGGCGTGAGCGGCGCGTAGCACATCTCGTTGACGAGCCACGGCGTGTTGGTGTCCAACGACGGATGCCTTTGGTTTTTGCTCCACGCGAGGCGGATGCAATACGGAGAGGGCTTCCAAGCCTCGTCACGCCTGTCGCTGTCGAAGTCCGTCCAAAAATCCAACGACGTGTCGCCATTGGCGATGCAGGCGAAACGGCGAATAGACTCGGTGTAACGTTCCAACTTGAAAGCGTCGGGAAACTCGCTTGCATCGACTCCTCGCAAATCGGCCACCAGCGCGTTGCACTGCTTGATGAGTTCGGGATAGGGCATCTTGCCCTGCGTGTCGAAAATCAGCGAGTAACGCGCCACCAAGCCTGGCGCGTCCTTGCCGTTCGCCGCGATGAACTTTTTCAGCAAGTCGACGAACTCGTGCTTCTCGCCAAAAACAATCCTGCCGAAAGCGTCGTAGCCGATGAACATGTAAATCTGCCTCAGTTCGAGCCAGCGGCGATGCGGGTCGCCCTCGGGCAATTTGCCGATGCAATAATCGCGCAGAGCGGCATTCATAAACGCCTCAACGCCCGACTGCTTGCTCTTGTTCTTCTCGAAACTGTACCCGCCGATCAACGGATTGGCGGGGTCGGCAAGCAGCAGGCGGAGCAAAGCGGCGTTCACATCCAAGCCGCCTGCACGGCGCAAGGCGCGTTCCAATTCGGCGATGTCGCGCGATGGGAGGACAGGCGTCTCGCCTGCCAGTCGAGGCGTCCCCGCCGAGACATTCGATTTCTTCGTTCCTCCCGCTCCTCTCGACTCTCCCGGCCACGTGTCGAAAAACTTTTCGATCTGCTCCGGCCAGTCCTTCGAATTCGCCGAAAGCACCAATTCGGCGCTCGCGTCGAGCGGTCCCTCAAGCGTATCGCGCAGGAACCACCGAATGACAGGCTTGCCATCGACGGCGACGAGTTTACCGCTCACGGTCGTGCGGCAAAAAAGACTCGGGCTGCTTTCCCAACGGTTGCCGTCGGTATTGGCAAGACCCACGAGCCAATCATATTCGCGACAGGTCTGGGCAAGACTTTCCGAAAAATGAACGTTGCGCCGCGCCGCCAGTGCATTGGCGGCCAGTGCGGTAAGCTTGGCGCGAAGTTCGGGCGTGTCGCCGCCGTGAACCCCGAGGAAGGCAAGCGATTCGCTTTTGTCAGGCGCGGAGTTCTTGTCTTTGCCACCGACGTAGATAAGCCGATAACGCCGCACCGCATCGGCGAGTTGCGGCAGCCCGAGCGCGTCGTAGCACCGAGCCTCCCACTCAAATGCCTCCCTGAACCACCCATTAAGCACATTGGCATATGTGAACTCCTCGGTCGCCTCGATGTATTTGCCCTCGTCGAAAAGCCTCAACCCGCGATAGAACGGTTGCAACGCCTCGACACTTGCCGAGGGCGAATACGGCAGCAGATTTTTCTCGGGAACGCCGAGCAACGGAAAAAGCCACTTCTGGATTCCGTTGATGGCCTCGGGACTGTCGTTGATAAAAGTCTGGGTAGCGACAAGCTGATTTTTTGCGACGTTGACGAGACGGAGTTCGCAGCGGTCGCCATCGGCGGGCACGAGTTGCAGGAAGTAATCCGCACCGAGAAAGGCGTTTTCCGGAATCGCGTCGCGCTGACCACGGTCTGCCTCGTTGCGTTCGACGACCACTTCCTGCGTAAGCGCACGGTCAAGCACCGTGAAGCCTCCTCCTTTCAACGCGTCGCTCAACCGAGCAGCGAGAATGAAAACTTGCTCGTTCGCAGCAGGCTCGATCACGGCAATGCGCGACGTCCGCTCCGCAGAAGCCTGCGAGGCGGCGGTTTTGAGCAATTCTTGCGCCGAGGCCGCCATTTTCGCAGCATCGTCGAGACGCCCGTTTTTAACAAGAGTCGAGGCGAGCAACTTACCACTCTCTGCGGAGACAGCTTCTATGAGAAAGTTGTTTTCGGAAGTCTCGCGGAAGTGCAAATAGTACGCAATATTCGGCAACGGTGCGAGTTGACGTTCACTCGTATTCTTCAACGCCATTTCCTCCCGCTCCCGCAACAACCGAGCATATTCCGCCCGTTCGGCAATTTGGATATCGGACGATTTGCTCAACTCCGCCGTCAACACGCTCTGCCATTGCTCGCTGTCGGCATTGGCCGTCACGCTCACCGCCACGTGCGGCGCGTTGGCAAATACAAATGGTCCACAAAGAACGCAGAGGATAATTAATAGTGGGCGGGAGCTTTTAGCTCCCAGCCATCGTTTCGAGGGAGCTAAAAGTTCCCTCCCACCTTTAAGTGTCTTCGTGTGAAACATATTCATTTTGCGTTAATTTTTTCTCCCGTGACAAAAGTCTTCCAGACGTTGGCGAAGCCTTCGTCGGGGAGCCATGCCGGGGTTTTTGCGTTCATGGGTTTTCTGTTTTTGGGAAAGATTTCGTGCGAGTCAATGTCGCCGACCCACGAAATGTCGGGGCTGCCGACACCTTTTGCCGCCTCACGGTGAGCAATCACGCCACGGAAGAAATCGCGAGCCAACACGCCCGATTGACCCATCTCGTGTCCGCGCTTCGGCTCGAAGGCATAGCACATCAACGCGTCGCGCTTGCGGGCGTTCGTGTAGCGGAGGAGGATATTTTCGTTGCGCGTGGTGTCGAGTTCACCGGCAATCATCAAGCCGGGAACCTTGAGCATGTCGCCGCGAGCATCTTCGGTCGTCACCCCCGATTTGACGTACACGAAACCCGCGACGCGTTCCGGCTTCCAATTGGCAAAATTGTAGGCAAATCCGCCGCCTGCCGAGTGCCCCCATATCAAGATCGGCGCGGTGGCGAGTTCGGGTTTGTTCGTTTCCTTGGCGAAATGCTTGAGCGTGTCGAGCACGGCTTCGCCCGCCCATGGTTTGACGAATGCGTAGTGCGGAGTCTTGTTGTGATCGACGATCGTAAATCGGCAAGCGAGAATGGCGCAGTGGTTTTCGGCGGCGAATTTTTTCCATGTGCCATCGCTCACAAAGCCGCGTCCGTCGGCTTTGTAACCAGGCACCCACACCAGCACGTACCTGATTGCGCCGTCCGCGACAGGCAGGCGCAAGCGAAATTCCGCCTCGTAGGAAGCGGGCGCCTTGAATGTGTAGTCGAATGTGTCCTGCGCCATGAGCGAGGCAGCGGTGAATGATAGACAGGCAATCAGTATTTTTTTCATATTCTTATTCTTTCGTTAATTGTTTCGCTAAAAACTCCTGCGCATCGGCTTCCAATTCCTGTGCCGTGGGAGGGGTTAGGTCGGGGTAGTCTTTCCATTCGACGGGAACGCCGCTGGCTTGCAGGAGCGTGGCGAAGTGGACGTTTGTTTCGTATCGGTTTTGCCATCCGTGCCAGCGGTCATTGTCAAATTCCGACGCGCCGATATAAAGCGCGACATCCCGCAATGCCGACAAAGGACGCAGTTCATACTCGGCGAATCTCGGCGGGCTGTTGCTGGGTCTGCCCGCTGCAATCGCCGCAACCACGTCGGGACGCCAACGCGCAAAACGCCAAGCATAACCCGCTCCCGAGGCGGTGGAGTAAAACAACAGACGGTCTTTTTGAATGGCGTATTGCTCAGCGATTTTATCTAGACCGTCCAACAGGGCTTGCCCCGACCAAACTTGCGCCATGGCGTAGTAACTGTTTGAGTCGGCTACGATCCACGTCCTGTTTGCGGCTTGGAACCGCGGCACCACCAAAACCAAATTGTGCTCGTTCGCGAATCTCGCCCACGCACCGTCGGGCTGGAGATAGGAGAGAACCTCCGCGTTGTGACCCACGGCCAGCACCAGTACACGAGACGGCTCGGTATCGGCGGTGCGAGGCACACGGTAGAAGATTTTCACTTCGGGGTTTTCCATATTTGCTGCAAAAACGGAAAGGGCGTTCACTCGCTCGGGCAGGTTCATGTGGTGCGGGTCTTGACGCACATCCTGCATGAGCCGAACAAAATGGTGCGACAAATTGAAGACATCGGTGCCGACGTGGGTCACAGTTTCCTTTTCAAATTTTTGATCGTAGCAATTGTAAAGGATTTGGAAATTCCTATCGCCGCACAGTTGCAAGCCGAGTTGCGCCTGTTGCATGGCTTCGGGTAGGCGGCGATCCAAGCGATAAAGCTGGGCAAGGCGGAAAGCGATGTTTGCTTGCACCTCGTCGCTTGTCTCATCACGATTTGCATCAGAAGGCTGTGCCGCGTTTTGAAGCTGCTGATTCGGACGGAAAATCTGGGCGAGGCGCGAAATGAAATTGCCTTGCGACGCCACATCGCTCGTTTCATCGCGGTTCGCAACGGAAACCAGAGCCGCGCTTTGAAGCCTCGCGAAAAGTTCCTCGGCTTCGCTGAATTGCTTCCCTCGCAGCAAGATCAAAGCCTGTTCAAATAAGTAGCCGAGTTCCCGAGGCTTCAAGTTTTTGCCCTCCGCCATGGCAAGATTTCGATTGTGTACACGAAGACAGAATTCCGCGATTTCGGGTTTCGAGAACGCTTCGTAGACATATTTGGTACGCAACCTGTGCCACCAATCGTCGAGGTTGTAGCGCTCCGTATTGGCCTTGACGCGGGTTTCCGCTTCGCCAATTTCTTTTACGAAAAAATCGCGATTATAGACCCCTAGCTCGTCGAACACTTCCATATTCTCAAATTGCTGGCGAGCTTGCTTGCGCGTGAAGGTCTGCCACGGGAGGTATATCGGTTCCTGTCCGCTCCAGCGGCTGCGCCCGAGACGCTCACCCGCCTCCTTGACGCTTTCGGCGAGATGTTTTTGCAAGTCGAAAAATTGCTGGTCGGAGACGATTTCCACATACGCGGGTTTGTTCAGCTCCTTCACGAAACTAGAAATGAAGTGTTCAAACTTGTTCAGCTTTTCCGGGGAATCCATGCGAGTGAGCCAGTATTTGATGTTCTGCGTCACGTAATCGATCTGGCGTCGATACGATGCCACCTCCGCCTCGCCGTCGAATCGATGCTGAATCGGCAGCCCAAACGACGAGTGGATTTCGAGCAACGCCCGCTTGGCAAGCAGGGTGGTAAGCGTGAGCGAGTGCGGATATTTTTCCATCCATTCGTCTCGGACTGTCAACCGGAAATCGCCGCGCCCATTAAACAAAATGGCCACTTGCGCCTCCTGCATTTTCTCCTCCGGCGTGAGCGGGGCAATGTGCATGTCGTTGGTCAACCAAGGCGTGTGGGTATCGAGCGACGGTTGTTTTTCCTTCCATGCGAGGCGAATGCAATGCGGCGCGGGCTGCTGACTGTTAGCCTCGCCCAGCCAGAAATCCAAGGATGTATCGCCGCCGGCAATGCGGGCGAGGCGTTGTATGGACTCGATGTAGCGAGCCACTTTGTCCATGTCGGGAAACGTCTTGGCGCTCCGCAAATCGGCAAGCAATTCATCGCACTTCCAAACCAACTCGGGATAAGATATCGTGCCCTGCGTATCGAAGAGCAAGGAATATCGGGCCACCAGCCCTGGCGCGTCCTTGCCATTTGCGACGATGAATTTTTCGAGCAGGTCGGTGAAATCGAGCTTCTCTCCGGAATAGATGCGACCAATGGTGTCGTTGCCGATGTAGGTGTAAATTTGCATCAATTCCAACCAGCGTCTCTGCGGATGCTCCGCTGGCAATTGGGTGATGAGATAATCGTGCAGGGCGTTGTTCAAAAAACCCTCGACTCCCGTGCGCGTGCTGCGATCCTTTTCAAAACCGTAACCCATTAGCAGCGGATTGGCGGGGTCGGCAAGAGCCAAATCGAGCAGGGCGATGTTTCTATCCAGTCCCTTCGCCTTGCGCAAAGCGGCTTCCAATTTGAGGATGTCGGCGGGGTTGGCGGGAGGATATGGTGAGACCTTCGAATGAATGTTCTGCACAAATTCTTCGTTGTGGGGTCCCCTTTCTCCATTAGGGCGAAGCCCTTCAATCAATAGCGAGGGGCAACGCCCCTCGTAGCAGAACCCCCAGACCACAAGCCCTGTAAGGGCGTAATCCGAGTTTCGTTGATTGCGCCCTTTCAGGGCTTGAGGGTTTAGGAAAGCCTTCGTAGGGCGTTGCCCTACGCTATTGATTGAAGGGCTTCGCCCTAAGGGACAAGAGGAACCCCGCAACGGGGAATCTGGGTTCATCGTTAGTTGGCTTCCCGGCCACTTGTCGAAAAACTTTTTGATTTGCGCAGGCCAATCGCTCGTATCCGTCGAGAGCGGCAATTCGGCGGTCGCGGTGAGTGTGCCATTGAGCGCGTCGCGTCGAGACATCCGCATGACGGGCTTCCCATCTATAACGGCGAGTTTGCCGCTGACAGTCGTGCGACAGAAAAAACTCGGTGCGTGTTCCCAGCGATTGCCGTCCGTATGGGAAAGCCCTGCGAGCCAATCGTACTCGCGGCAGACTTGCACGAGATTGTCCGAGAGACTGATGCTTTGTTTCGAAGCTAGTGCGTTGGCGGTAAGC
>Ga0123353_10012960_pt1 | contig 11907 bp, 11 predicted proteins | sample TergutLab28metaG_3_FD_92763 | JGI IMG/M metagenome (GOLD analysis project Ga0123353, IMG submission 92763) | Labiotermes labralis P3 segment gut microbial communities from Petit-Saut dam, French Guiana - Lab288 P3 | ecosystem: Host-associated > Arthropoda: Insects > Digestive system > Gut ... | reverse complement strand
TCCCATCAGGGTGGCAGAACTCCTTTCGACCCTGGACGGTACCGCCTACATCGCCAGAGGCTCGGTAAACAGCCCCGCCAATGTACGCAAGACCAGGGGCTACATAAAAAAAGCCCTGGAATTGCAGATGAGCGGCGTTGGTTTTACCATGATTGAAATCCTCTCCCAGTGTCCCACCAACTGGAGCATGAACCCCGTTGAATCCGTGGACTGGCTGGAAAAGAACATGATCCCGGTTTTTCCCCTGGGAGAAGTCAAAAACGCATTTGGCAATGCGGCTGAGTCAAAACCCGCCGCAGCGAAGCTGGGTTCTGAAGTTGTTGACGGATCCGGAGTAAGCCTTGGCAACGGGAATTCCGAAGCCGTTTCAAAGCAGGGGGCAGCCTGATGACTGAAAAAAGTTTCTTCGCCGGTTTCGGCGGCCAGGGCATAATTTCCCTTGGGCAGATTTGGGTTTACTTCGGCATGAAAGAGGGCAAAAATGTTACCTTCTTCCCCTTCTACGGCGCTGAAAAGCGGGGAGGCATTGCCAGGGCGAGCGTCATCATCTCGGACGGGGAAATCGATAGCCCCCTGGTAACCATTCCCGATTCGGTACTGGTAATGAACAGCGACTCCCTCCCCCTCTGCGAAGGGATACTTAAAACAGACGGTCACATGCTCATCAATTCCAGTCTGGTTAAAGAAGAGCCAAAAAGGAAAGATATCAAAGTTGTCAGGGTGGAAGCGACCGGTCTTGCCGAAAAAATAGGCGATATACGCTTTGCCAACATGGTCGCCCTGGGAGCCATGGCCCGCATCACCGGCGCCCTCTCCCTAACAGACATTGATGCCATACTCCAAAAGTTTTTCCCGCCGGATAAGCACAAATTCGTCCCCATGAACAGGGAAGCCATCCAGGCGGGGTTTGGAGCTGTGTAGGAAACCGGCAAAAGCCAAATTAATTGGCGGTAAATAGGCTGCCGATAATAGAAAAACCCCCTTTTCCCCGGGAAAAGTGCTTCAAAACCAAAGGCGTTGACATTTTTTACCATTAAGGGTATAATTATTAGACATAGTTACGGGGTTGCCCCATCTGTCAAGGAGTTACTGTGGCTTCGGTCCATGAGTATAAACGCTTTGAAAACAATCTTATCCAAAAAATACAGAATGGTATTGTCGCCGGTTTTAAAGCAATAGGTGCTTTTTTCCAGGCCATTGGGAGGACAGTAACCAGGCGTTATACCGTAGTTCTTGTACCCCATTCTGAAAAGAAAGTCTACAATCTTCATGTCTCGGTTTTATCAATATGCTGTTTTTTTCTGGTTCTGACCGCCATTTTGGGTACTTTTTTCTGGTACGGAATTTCTTACAGAACAACCCGGGACAGTCTGGCTGACAAGGATACCCGCCTGAATGATACCCAGGCCAGCCTTGACCAGATCCGGGACGAGGTAAACCACCTGTTCAGGGAAGTCAGAAATTTTGAACCTGCCCTTACCAGTACTCTCGCGGCCCTTGGGGCGGACGTTAGCGGTTCCGGCAAAGCTTCCAAAGCTTCATCCGGGGATTTGTCTTCCTTTTTTGATATCAAGGAAAGCCCTGCGGGAACCCTCCGGGAAGTGGAGGATTTGCGGCGGCTTTCGGTGTTCCTCACCTCCGCCACAATGCCGATTAAGGAAATTGGTACCCTGCTCAACTCCCAAAGCGCCCTGCTAACGGAAATCCCCAGCATCTGGCCCATCAGGGGCGGCATAGGCCATATTTCCATGTATTTCGGCCAGAATGAAAATCCCTTTACCGGCCAGTATTACATTCACAAAGGAATCGATATCTCAACCTTCCGTCAGGGCGACGCCATAGTGGCCACCGCTGATGGCCAGGTGGTTGCCTTGGGATTTGACCAGAACGGGTTCGGCAATAATGTCATTATCCGGCATAAGCACGGATTTTATACCCGTTACGCGCACATGCTTTCCTTCAGGGTACATGCCGGACAGCGGGTTCAGCAGGGAGACGTAATCGGACATATCGGAAATACGGGACTGTCCACAGGTCCCCATGTTCATTATGAAATACACATTGGATCGGATGTGGTGGATCCCCACAAATACCTCAACATTCGTTCCAGTATTGCGAAAACAGCCCGCTAGGGCTTCGCTGGTTTTCAAAGGGCGTACATGGCCTCGGTTAAGCACGAAGATTTCTCCATCAACACCATCGTCGGCCCCGGAACCAGCGTATCCGGTAATATTGAATCTGAGGGTTTTACCCGGGTGGACGGCAATGTCCTGGGAGATGTTAAGGTCAGGGGCCGGGTAGTCATTGGAGAACGGGCCCGGATGAAAAGTAATGTAAGCGGTACTGCCGTTACCGTGGGCGGGGTGGTTTTTGGCAATGTGCTTGCCAGCGAACGCCTTATCATACTGGCCACGGGCCTGGTAATGGGAGACATTATCACCCGGCGTATCCAGGCCGATGAAGGCTCCCTGATCCACGGCAGAGTCCGGGTGTGCCGGACCGAGGAAGCCTGGAACCGGGCCCTTTCGGAATACCGGGACGTGGCGGGGCTCAGGGAATCTTTGGGTATTCATTCCGCTGTGCCTGAATTTGTAAAAAGTCATGGATAAAATTGATCCTTCGGCCGCATCACTGCTTAACATCCCTTTTCACCCGGGTCTGAAAAAGGCCAAGGGCAAGGAAGAGCTCCAGGGAAGCCGCAAATTCAAATTTTCGGAAATCCTGGAAAATTTTGCCCCGGCGGGGGAGCTTGGTCCTTTAAAGGAACTCTCCCCATCGGAAGAGGCCCTGACGGAACTTATGGACGCGGTCCACAGCGCGGGAAGCGACCTGAAAGACCGGCCTTTTCCCGATGAAATACTCCGGTATAAAAAATCGGTTCGGAATTTTATCCATTACGTGGTTGAATACGGCTATGAAGTACTGACAGTTCAGGGTATTAAAAAAAAGGTGAAGATCAAGGGTGAAGCAGAATGGAAGCCCATGATATATTTTCAGGTACGGGTAATAGATCAGAAACTGGAAGCTCTGGCCGCGGCAATTTTATCAGGTCAGACCACGCAGCTAGAAAGAGTTTCAAAACTGGACGAGATCACCGGCTTATTGGTTGACTTGACTGTTACAGGTATGATAAAGGAAAGAGATGGCTGATTCAGATAATTACGATGACATGTTGAACTCGGAAGAGGATATCTCTTCCCTTGAGGATAATCCCCAGGAGCTGATGGCCGAGGAATCGGTTATCACAGGGGAAGTATTCGATGCCCTGAACCAGGATACGCCGATTTACCGGCTCCGCCTTGTTTATTCAAAAGAGACCTTTCACGCTGCCTGGGACGGGGATATGCTGGAGCCCGGAAAAACCGTGCTGGTTCAAACCCGCTACGGCCGGGATCTGGCTGAGATCATTGGCACTGTCCAAAAAAGGACAGGGCAAACCCCTGCGGCCATCACCAGAATCGAAAGGATCGCCACCGCCGAAGATCTGTCCAAAGCTGCTTCTCATAAACAACAGGAACTGGAAGCTTTCGATACATGCAGAAAAAAAATCGAGGCCCACAAGCTGGAGATGAAACTTGTTTCGGTTCACTACCTTCTGGAGGAGCCGAAAATCCTCTTTTTCTTTACCGCCGAAAACCGCGTGGACTTCAGGGAGCTGGTTAAGGATCTGGTAAGTGTTTTTAAAACCCGGATAGAGCTGCGGCAAATAGGCGTACGGGACGAGTCACGGGTGGTGGGAGGTCTCGGAGTCTGCGGCCGGGCCTTCTGCTGCCACGCGGTTTCGGACAAACTAAAACCGGTGTCCATAAAGATGGCCAAGGATCAGAACCTTTCCCTGAATTCAATGAAAATATCCGGCCCCTGCGGCCGCCTTCTCTGCTGCCTTGCCTATGAGCATCTCTTTTACGGGGAACAGCGCCGGTTTATTCCCCCCGAGGGAACCAAGATAAGCTGGGACGGATCCCTCTGGAAGGTTACGGAAGTGAATGTGGTTATGGGTAAAGTGAAGCTCACAACAGAAGACGGCCGCACGATTCAACTACCCGTCTCATCGTTTGAAAAAACCGATGGCCGCTGGATTATCAAAAGCACACCGTCCAATTGAATCTTAAATAAAAAACGGATTCAGCGCGGGGTTTTGGCTATATCGCAGATTCTGCGCGCCATCTTTTCCAGCGGTACCTGTTCCATTACATAGCCCATTTCCCAGGCAACTCTGGGCATACCGTAGACCACCGCGGATTTCTCGTCCTGGCCCAGGGTCATACCACCCTCTTTGTAGATTGTTCCAAGCTGTGCGGCGCCGTCCCGGCCCATGCCGGTCATAATCACCCCAAGGGCATGGTTCTGATACGCCAGGGCAACTGAAGCAAACATCACGTCGGCCGAGGGCCTGTGCCCCGAAACCTGGGGAGAATTGGAAAGACGCACCACTGACCCCGTAGCTTTACGCTCTACCTCCAGGTGCATATTTCCCTGGGCGATCAGGATACGGCCGTTCTGTATCGCATCTCCTTCTTCCGCTTCCTTAACATCAAGGGGACATATACGATCCAGGCTCTTGGCGAATTCGTTGGTAAACCCCGGGGGCATGTGCTGAACCACCAAAATGGGAACAGTCAAGTCCTTGTCCAATTGGGAAAAAACCACCCTCAAGGCATCGGGTCCGCCGGTGGAAATGCCTATGGCGATAATTTCAGTTCTGCCGGGCCTGCGGATCTGAGCAGGCGGCTTGGCCGGGCCCACGACAGGAGTACTGACCTGCTTCAAATGGGTGGTCATATCCGGGTGAACCACCTGAGGCGCGGGCTTCTTTACGTATTCTTCCGGAGAAAGAACCTTTTTGCCAAGGGAACGGCGGTAGGCGCCGCCATAACCCAGCAGCATGGGAACCAGGGTATCCCGGACTGTGTGAATATCCATGGAAACCGAACCTGAAGGCTTCTGAACAAAATCACTGGCCCCAAGTGCCAGAGCTTCCATGGTGATCTGCGCTCCCTTTTCGGCTATTGAGGAAAGGATAACCACCGGGATCTTGATTCCCTGCTTTTTCCTCTCCTGCAAAAATTCGATGCCGTTCATTTCAGGCATCTCCAGGTCCAGGCAAATCACATCGGGGTTAACTCTTGGAATCTTCTGCAGAGCAAAAACTCCGTTCATTGCCTTATCGGCAACCGCCAACCCCGGAGTATCATCGATCATGCGGCAAATCAGATTCCGCATCATCGCTGAGTCATCAACAACCAATACCGAGATTTCATCAGACACAGCAAAACTCCCGCCAATTTAAACAAATTTTCGATACAATGTTGACCATTGGGTTTTGACAAATTCAAATTTTGTATCCATGCCGAACAGAGATTCGGAATGGCCGATAAAAAGGAACGATTTGGAAGCCATGGCATCCCAAAACCGGTTAATTACCGCGGTTTGGGCAGCTTCGTCGAAATAAATGATTACATTTCTACAGAAAACAATATCCAGATTCTTATGCCCCGCATCGTTTTTAAGGTTATGGTAGTCAAAACGAATTTTTGACATCAGATCCGGACGAACCTTGTAGCCTCCGTCAACCTTACTGAGGTATTTTTTCAAAAAGGCGTCGGGGATGCCCGTTATCCGGTTGTCCGCATAGAAACCTTCCTTGGCTATCATAAGGCATTTCAGGCTGATATCACTGGCAATGATCTCAAATTTCCAGGGCGGAGGCAAAATTTCGCTCATCAGCATGGCGATGGTATAGGGTTCTTCCCCGGTGGAACAACCGGCGCTCCAGATTCTGATGGTGGTATTGCCGCTTCCATGCTTTATTTTCTGCAATTCAGGAACAACAAAATGCTGCATGGCGTCAAAATGGGCCTGATTTCGGAAAAACCGGGTCAGATTTGTGGTTATGGAATCAAGAAAGCTCTTCAGCTCCCCCTGATCTTTGGAAATTTTCTCATAATATTTTAGTACTGTATCATACCCCTTATCTCTGAGCCGCTCCTTTAACCTGCTCTCCAGGATGGAGCGATTTGTGGAGGTAAAATGAATGCCACTCTCATTGTAAATCAGGGTACGGTATTGCTCAAAACCGGCATCCGTTAAAAACTCGGTTTCTGCCATACTTTTATACTAAAACGATGGGGGACTACTGTCAATGGAGGAAAAATACCATGTTTCAATAGTCCTTTATGTGTACAACCTTGAATTTTTTTACTAATCTTTCAGCATGATAATCAGCGTATCCCGCCGCTGCGATATTCCCCGGTTCTCATTCGACTGGTTTTTGGAAAAGCTGGATGCGGGTTTTGTTGAGGTAAAGAACCCTTTCAATGCACATCAAATAAAACGGGTTTCCCTGCTGCCGTGTTCCCCGGACAGATCTCCGGATGAGCATGCGGAGGTTCTGGCGTTCTGGACCAGGGATCCCGCCTCAATTCTGGAACATGCGGAAGAATTGGAGCAGCGGGGTTATTGCTTTTTTGTAATGACCACCCTCACTTCATACCCTGCCCTCCTGGAACCGAATGCGCCGGTGGCGGAAACGGTCATTCTAACAATGCGGAAGCTGGCGGAAAAAATCACGCCGGACCGGGTAATCTGGCGTTATGATCCCATCTTCCTGTCAAATCTTACTGATTTTGAGTTTCACCGGCGGAATTTTTCCGGGTTGGCAACGCGGCTCAAAGACGCGGTACGGCGGATCATCGTGAGCGTGTATGACGAGTACCCTGCGGCGGAAAAGCGGCTTTCGGCGCTGGAAAAAGGCGGGAGCCTGGTGAGCTTTGCCCATTACGGAAACGGGCTATCGGGAGAAAGACTTCTCTTGCCTGAGATCCGGGATCTGCTTGCGGAGCTGGCCACTATTGCCCAAAGTGCGGGAATGGAAATCCAAAGCTGCGCCGAGGAGGATCTTTCAAGTCTTGGAATCCGAAGCGGCGCCTGCATTGACGGTGAATATATAAGCAGGCTTTTCGGCGTCAAAGCCCCGGACAGGGACCGCTTTCAGAAACGGCCGAACTGTCTCTGCTGCAAAAGTGTTGATATAGGCTCTTACGGGCATTGTCCTGCGGGCTGTGTTTACTGTTACGGCTTGCGCTGAAATCACTGGTACCGGGGTGGCATTCATGCTATGCTGTGGATCAACGAACCGTGAGTGATACGTGCATGAGAGGCGTTCCCCTTGAGGGCCTTATTTATCAGAGCGTCCCGGGCTTTGAAGATCATCTGAAAGAGGAACTAACGTTTGTTTCCGCTGCAGGTAATTCTGATTTAAGCTCCAATATGCCTTGCCGGTCGGGGAACATTGAACAGTGGGGGCCTCTTTTTTATTTGAGCCCTCCCCCTCCTCAAGGGGCGCCGGTTTTCTGGCACCTCAATACCTGGCTGTACCCGCATAAAATTGAATTTGAATCCATTAATGACGCTGCCGGAGCTTTAAGAGAGATACAGCGAAACTGGGCGCCGGTTCTTTTCACCCAGTTCCGCAGGGCTGCGCTCATTAACTCGAAGCTTCCCAGAATTTCTGAAAAGAGACGGCCCTTCCCCTGGTTGCTTCCGGAGGCGCCCATTGGGTCCTGGACTCTTCTGGACGACCATACCATGATTGCATCGTCACGCTGTTCCAGCCCTTTCCCCGCAGGCGCAATTGAGTTTGAGGAGGACAGGGAAGGGCCTCCCTCCAGGGCCTATGTCAAACTTTGGGAAAGCTTTGTACGCCTCCGCCGCCTGCCGGAACCGGGCGCAAGATGCCTTGACGCCGGGGCAAGTCCCGGCAGCTGGACCTGGGCTCTCTCCCGTTTGGGGGCGGAGCTTATTGCCATTGACAGGGCCCCCCTGGAGCCGCGGATCTCCTCCATGCCCGGCGTGAGTTTTATCCGGCATGACGCCTTTACCCTCAGACCCGAAGAAATCGGCCCCATTGACTGGCTTTTCTGCGATGTTATCTGCTATCCGTCCCGCCTCTATGAATGGATAGAAAAGTGGCTCGATTCGGGCCTCTGCAAAAACTTTATATGCACGATTAAAATGCAGGGCAGCGTCTCTGATGCAGCTATGGATTTTGACATCCCCCGGCGCTTTGCCGCCATACCCGGTTCACAGGTACTTCACCTTTACCACAACAAGCACGAACTCACTTGGATGAAAGTAGAATCCCCGGCCCTCAATCAATAATCATTCCTTTTATCTCGACAAAGCTACATTTTGTGGTATAATGTGAAAATGGCAATAGTTGAAACCGCAGTTGCTCTATGTGCGGTTGGAGCGGAAAAGACAGTCTCAAATGAGATTAAGAAGCTGGGACTCACGGTAAGCGAAGGGGGATTTGGCCGAGTACGGTTCAAGACTGACCTTTCAGGCCTTTACCGTAGCCTTATGGGACTGCGGGCAGCGGACAGGGTTTTATTGGAAATCGCTTATTTCCAGGCCTGTGACTTTGACGCCCTGTTTGAGGGGGTCAGACACCAAAACTGGGAAGAGTACATCCCCCCCCGCATGGGGCTCAAGGTGGCGAAGGTCAGGACCAACCGTTCTGCCCTCGGGGCGGAAACCAGCATTCAGGCGGTGGTTCACAAAGCGGCGGCGGAGAGACTCTGCGTAAAAAGAGGGGTACACCGGCTGCCCGAGCACGGGGACATTGCGGAACTGCGGGTCTATATAGAAAAGGACCAGGTTTCGGTGCTGTTGGATCTTTCCGGCGAGCCGCTTTTCAAGCGGGGATACCGGACCAGAGGGGGAATAGCTCCATTAAGGGAAACCACCGCAGCGGCAGTTATCCTCAGTTCAGGGTGGAGAAGGAAATTTCCTCTGTATGATCCTTTTTGCGGCTCCGGTACCATCGCCGTAGAAGCCGCCATGTACGCCTGGGACATCGCTCCCGGAATGGGCCGGCATTTTGCCCTTGAGCAGCTTCTTTTGTCAAACAAAGGCATCGAGCGCAAGGTCCGGGAAGAACTTATGTCGAAGGTAGACTTTTCCCGCCAGGTTCGAATAGGCGGAAGTGATGCGGATGCAGGCGTTGTTACAGCGGCAAAGGCGAACATGGAACGGGCCATTGCCCTGGTCCGGAGCGGAGAGGCCGGTAGCTCCGGCGTACCTTCTCCTTCTTTCCGGGCACTCCCCATGGAAGAAGCGTCAAACCCATTCGGGCAGGAAGGTTTCATCATCACCAATCCGCCTTACGGCAGGCGGCTGGGAGACACCGAATCAGCGGAAAGGAATTATACGGAAATGGGATGTCTGACCCGGCCTTTTTCCGGGTGGAAGCTGGCCCTGATCACGGATCATTCCGGCTTTGAATCATTCTTTGGAAGAAAGGCGGACTCTTGCAGGGAAATTACCAACGGAGCTATCCGCTCTTATCTGTATCTATATGAAAATCTTTAATGGAGTCAACGAATATGTCAATTGTCGTAGAACATGAAAAAAGACGCCATGAAATTCTGGAAAAAGCCCTTGATGTCTTTATGGAAGAAGGCTTTGAAGATGTCACCTTTCAGAAAATAGCCGACAGGTGCGGCATCACCCGTACCACCCTTTACATCTATTTCAAAAACAAAAGGGATATTTTCAATTTCAGCATTAAACAACTGCTTCAGGCATTGGAAAACGACATCACCGAAATAAGAAAGACAAAGGGTCTTTCCCACAAGGAAAAACTTGTCCGGGTTATGACAGTTATCATTGAACTTCTTGAGGAAAACCGCCGCCTGCTTTCCGTGGTGCTAAACTATCTCATTTATATGTCAAAAGGCGATCATGATCCCGGTTCCAGAGTACGCCGCCGTACCGTACGTCTGCGGCATATCCTGGCAACCATGCTTATTGAAGGAATTAAGGCAGGTGAATTCACCCCGCGTCTCGGTTTAAAGGACGCTAATGAGCTGCTCTACGGTTTTCTTGAAGCAGCAGTCCTCCGTATGGTGGTGCTCCGCCGCTCTTCAGTCGAAGAATTAAAAGACGCCATGAAACTGGCAGTGCTGCTTTTCACCCGCTAAGCTATAACACCTAATTCCATATTCACTCAACCTTGAACCATGAAACTTCTTTTTCCATTCCCAAAACTGTCGTTGATGCTGCCTGTGGGGTTCAGATAGCGCCCTTTCCCGGCAGTTCTACGAACACTGGACTTTTCAACATTTTTGTGATAGAGCAGAAGTATGACGATGCGAATGAAAGCGGCACTGCTCATAATGGCGATAGTTTTCGTCTTTACGGCTGCAAGCTTTATACTAAGCATATCTTTTACCCAGCAGAACATGACGGAGTCCATGGAACATGAGCTAAGACTGGCTTTGGATATCGCGGACAGATTGGTTTCCACCAAGGTCGAACTTTTGAAGTCAAACGCATCTATCATATCCGCTCATCTCCTGCGGGCAAATTCAACCGAAGAAATGAATGAGGTTATGCTGTCTTTACTGGAAGAATACAAAGAGTTTCTGTCGCTTACTGTTCTGGATAAGCATGGAATCATCGGTAGTTGCGGCTTGTCCGCATGCACCTGGGCCGGATATGGAGACAGCATTTTCTTTAAAAGGGCGCTTTCCGGCGAGGTTGATATCTCCTCCGCGCATTACGACGAAGGACGCCAAAACTTTATCATACACATTTTTATACCCACAGGCCGCAATCTTGTTTTGTCGGCAACGATACCGGCCATGACGCTTTCCGAATTAATATCCGATTTTAAGCTTTGGAATACCGGCAACATATTCATCGTTGATGAGAAAACGACCGTAATCGCCAATGTCCGCACCGATCTGGTCTTTGGGCAGTACAATTTTATCGAAGAAGCACGCATTGATCCCAAGCTGAGAGAAACAGGTGAGTTTTTCCAGGAAATGATAAAGACAGATACCGGCAGCGGCAGATACAAATTTGAAGGCCAGGAGCGCCTGTGTGTATATAAAAAGCTGTCCAGTACCAATGTCGGCTGGCATATAGGCGTAGTCGCCCCGATCAATGAAAGTCCTCTCAAATATGTCCAAAACAGCCTGCTGCTCGCTTCCTTCATATTTCTGATCATGGGCGCAATCATTTCTGTTTTTGTTTCCGGCGCCGTAATCAGGCCATTTAAGAAGATCCAGGAGCAAAATGAAGCTTTGGCGGCGCTCAATGATGAAATCCAGACGCAGGCGGCGAAAATTAAGGATGAACATGAGCGCGTGAGAATCCTGCTGAATGCTATGCCCCTTGCCTGCCGGTTAATGAAAAGGGTGGATGATGGAAAATTCGAGCCGTTCGAGTGCAATGAAGAATCCGTCAAACTCTTTAAATTTAAAGACAAGCAGGAATTCATAGAGCGCTATTTTGATATTTATCCGGAATACCAGCCGGATGGCAAAAATTCTCTCTTTGAAGGCCAAAGACTTGTCGAGAAAGCATATGTTGAAGGCAGATGCGTTTCGGAGTTTGTTTTTAAAACCACGGACGGCGAGCTCATTCCGGCGGAGGTTACGCTTGTCCGCCTGGAATACGGGGATGACTTTATCGTTGCGGGTTATACAAGAGATATGCGTGAATACAACCGGATGATGAATGCGATCAACACCCGGAACCATTTGCTGAATACAGGAAACCTCGCCATCCAGGCTCTTCTCTCGACTGAAGACAATATGGATATCGCAAAGGCGCTGGTGCATAGTCTGGAAATTGTTGGGCGCGCACTGAACGCCGATCGCGTACATATTTGGCGCAACGAGATGATACATGGAGCGCTTCACTTTGTGCACACATATGATTGGCTCAGCGACGCCGGCAGGCAAAAAACTCCCGTTCCCATCGGCCTTACATTTTCTTACGAATCATTGCCCGGGTGGGAAGAACTCTTATCAAGGGGCGAATATTTAAGCGGACTAATCAGGGAAATGTCTGAGGAAGAACGGCGAATATTGGGATCCTACGACATAAAATCGATTG
>Ga0123353_10012959_pt1 | contig 11907 bp, 11 predicted proteins | sample TergutLab28metaG_3_FD_92763 | JGI IMG/M metagenome (GOLD analysis project Ga0123353, IMG submission 92763) | Labiotermes labralis P3 segment gut microbial communities from Petit-Saut dam, French Guiana - Lab288 P3 | ecosystem: Host-associated > Arthropoda: Insects > Digestive system > Gut ... | reverse complement strand
GCTTAATTTTCGTATTTCATAGTTTAATTCCTTTTCCATATTTCTTATCTTAACACTTCTTTTTGAACTCCGAATGACTTTATCGCCGGGTTAATACAATGATAATGAGCGGTATGCTGTGCCACAGTCCCGATGAACTTCACTTATATTTAATGGATTTCAAGAGTGGAACAGAATTTAAGATTTATGAATCTGTCAAAATCCCGCATATACAATTATTGGCTCTTGATGCCATGCAGGAGTTTGGCGAAAGCATTTTAGAAAACTTAGTAAGCGAAATGGAGCGTCGTGGAGGTCTGTTCAAGGAAGCAGGGCAATCGAGCCTTTCCGCTTATACCCAAAGCACAGGGAAACCTTTGCCGCGTATTTTAGTTCTTATGGACGAGTTCCAAATTCTCTTTAATGATTCCGCTAATCGTAAGGTAGCGATGAACTGCGCCGAATTAACAAAACGAATCGTTACAGAGGGCAGAGCTTTCGGCATACATCTTATGATGGCGACGCAGACAACAAAAGTTATAAGCGAGCTTACGTTGTCACACGGCATTATTGAGCAAATGCGTGTCCGTATCGGTTTAAAATGCGGAGAAGATGATGTGCGTTATTTATATGGAGATAGGAACGATTCTAAAGCTCTTGAAATGATGAAAGGCCCAATAGGGACAGCGGTAATGAACTTGGAATACATGGAATCAAATAATATTGGTTTCCGTGCCGCTTATATTTCCAAAGAAAAGCAAGCAGAATATTTAACTCTCATATCCGAAAAATATGCGGATAAACCAGCGGTTACGCAGACGTTTGAGGGAAACAGAACAATTCTTCTCGTTGATTATATGCTTCAAAACAAGATAGGTTTATCGGACGAATCCACAATAAAAGTAAGCATGGGAACGTTGATAAAAGTTGCCCCGCCATTTGTAATGCAGTTTGACCGCCGCAGAAGGCATAATTTGTTGGTTTGCGGAGCTAATGAAAAAATGGCTGAAAATTTAACTAATCTTTGCATTTTTTCTGCATTATTAAATATCAACACAGATGTTTACTGCATTGATGGAGAGAGTTTGATTGGAGATAGCGTTTCTGCGCCCTTATATGAGTGCATGAGCACTTTTGCATCACGGTTTAAATCCGCCAAAAATAGGCAGGAAATTATTAACTTTATTAATGACGTGTATTCTATATACACAGAACGAAAAAAGGGTGGGGAAATAAAACAAACGCTCATTACAATAAAAAATATGCAATTTCTCGACATTATCAAAAAAATGTTCAAGGGTGAATCAGTAGATGAAAACGAATTTTCTGGTGATTCTACCGGGGAAACAACATCGGGTTTTGATTTTGGTATGTCGGAAGATTATAGTTCTTCGTCCATGTCCGTTTCAGAAAAGCTATTACAACTTATAGACGACGGCTCAAATTATGGGATATTCTTTATAGTTTCGTCGCTTGAATATCAAAGCGTAAAAGAAAATATGTACTACGGCGAAAATATTTTATCAAAATTCCCTGAACGTATTGTTTTTGCATTAAGCAATAATGATGCTGACAATCTTATCGACGGTGTAGCCGTTTCGGGATTAAGAGATAACACAGTTTTTTATTCTGATGGAGTAAAAAGCGCGTTTCAATTTAAGCCGTATATAATGCCCGACGTTTCTGTGCTTAATAATTTTATTGAAAGTTTATCCGCAAGCGGTGAAATCAAATGAGTGGTATTAATACAAATAGTGATTTAATACTGGGGTCGATTAATTTATGCGCCGATATAATTGAAATGCTCTCAATTTCGCGAACAAAAATACAACGTAAATATAAAAATGCGGGAAATGCTTGGAATGATTCAAAGTACCGGCAGCTTGGCGATATTATAAACGATTGTGATTCGTCAATCAGAAATACGCTACATGAGCTGAACAGATGCTTTGCGGCTTTGAACGAAATTGAAAAAATTGTGATGGAGTACGAAAGCGTAAACCTTGACGGACAATCGTCGTCTGTTGTTGGCAATTCCTCTTTGTCGGCAATCGGGCGTGGAGTACCGGATTTCAATGAAACACGAACCGGCTTGATAAGAAAATTAGCAGCCGTTCTTACCGCGTTGTTATCCGCTCTTGCGCCTCTTGCAATCACAATCAGCGAAAACGAGGAACGGATTCAAAATGACGTTCCCATAATTAGAATGATACGCGAAGGGCAAGGGGCAGAAGAACCGTGGGTAAGACAGGTACAAATAAGATTAGAACCGGAAAATGATGGTGAATAGAGTATGGATATAGCAAAAAATATACTTAAAAAATCAAGTATAGGCACAATTATATTTTTTGCCCTCAATGCCGCGCTCATTGTCGGGCTTTTCGCCGCCGCTGGTTTTGAATCTTTGCTTGTAATAATTGTTCTTTATATAACATCTGTCCTTATTTCATTTTCTCGATTCGGCGAATGGGTACTTTGCGTCATGGCAGGCGCGAAGAAAATGACGCGGATTGATATGAAAATACGGATGATTCCTTTGTTGGAATTGGTTTATAATAAGGCTAAAAAGAAAACGCCGAGGCTTACTAATAAAATAGTTTTGAAGGTTATCTACACCCCTGAACCTAATGCTTATGCAATCGGGCGTAGAACAATATGCGTTACAGAGGGGATTTTTAAATTACCTGACGACGTAATACAAGGGATATTGGCACATGAGATAGCGCATTTAGCTTGCCGTCACACTCATATTCAATTATTGATTGGTGGCGGCAATTTTATAATGACGATATTGATTTTAATTATGAAACTAATCTATTCAATATTTGCTATTATGACACTCGGCTCATTTTTTTCGGAATTTAGAAGAAACGGTTGTATGCAGGGATGTTTGAGCGCACTTCCGGGACTATTTATTGCTGGCATAGTTTGGTTATGGACAAAATTTTGTATGTTGTTTTTAATGTGGTCTTTGCGGGAACATGAATATGATGCCGACAAATATGTTTTTGAATTAGGGTATGGTTTTGAATTAGCTAAAGGTTTGGATGTAATTGGAACGAGCGAACCGCAGGAATCATTTTTCAGAGCTTTGTATTCAACGCACCCAAATACTCATGACAGAATCGGACGTTTACAGCAAATGGGAGTTCCTTATTATCGTTTTTAGGATGTTGACAACAAGATAAAAAATAATAGGTATAATTATTTAAATCGCCATAAAAAAACTTAAAAACTATTGAAAAAATACTTTTTGTATGATATAATGATGTAAAATGTCAACAATTTCATATATTTGAAGTTTATATTTCATATTGCGTAATGAACCGAAATACCAGTATTTTCGGTTAATAGGATTGATTATATGGCGTTAAAGGGTAAAAACGAACTGGAAAAGTTCACGGATAAATGCGGTTACGAAAAAATTTGGACGGCAATCACAGAATGGATTGAAGAATATAAAGACGAACTCGAAATAGAAGGTAACGATATTACGCTTTATGATATAGATATTAGATTTACCCGCGATCTTCAAGTCAACGGCTGTCGTTTTACATACGATGCGGTGATTGACGCGCAAATCGCTTATACGGACTTATACCGTGAACCCCAAAATAAATCGCAATGGTTCACCATACATTGCGCCGCCGAAATAGATGATATATTAAAATCATTTGAAGTTTCAAATGTTAAGATTTATGAGAAAAGTCCAACGGGCAAGAGCAATACTACCGAAAATTTTGTCCCCGTCATTTCTAAAGCGCAAATGAACGGGGAAGCCCGCGCGTTTCTCCGTAAGTATTGCCCGAAAGCGCTGATTGAACCAACGCAAGTACCTATTCGGGAGATTGCCAAACAAATAGGTTTAACACTTGAATTTGGGTATATACTGAGTGAAGATTTCAGCTATTTCGGACAAATCTCATTCTCTGACACAAAAACCCGCGTATTTGATTTGGAATCCGGCAAAACCCGTGATTTGGACGTAACGCGGGGGACAATTCTCATCGATCCGGAGATATTTTGGGACCGTTCCACAGGCTGCGAAAATTTTACCATTGTTCATGAAGTAGTGCATTGGGAAAAACACAAGCTGTTCGCCGATATAAAGCGGCTTCTGCGCGGAAACAGTTATATGCCGCGCCGTTGCCCCAAGCCCTCTCGTATTCAATGGGACAGCGATGAAACATGGTCGGACGAGGAATGGCTGGAATGGCACTCAAACGGTATCGGAGCGAGGATACTCATGCCGAAAGAAACCGTTCCGGCAAAAATCGAAGAAATAAAATCGAAATTTCCCCTTGAACTCATGACAGATAAAACCGAGTTTTTCATTGCGCTGATTGACGAACTCGCTAAATTTTATGGCACGTCGCGTTTGACGGCAAAATACCGTTTACAAGAATTAGGGTATAAAGCCGTGGAGAATATACAAATCCATGAATACGATTATAAAGCATATACCCACGAGATAGATGAGTATAAGGCGTTTTATGAACTATGCGAAAGTGCCGAACTACGCATGGTTGTCGGTATGGGTATGTTCGTATATGCGGACAGACATTTTGTACTCAACCACGAAAAATGCGTTTTATTTGATGAGAATGGGATTCCACGCCTGACGGAGTTTGCATTGGAGAACGTCGAAAAATGCACTATTAAGTTTTCCAATGTGCGCATAAACATAAGAGAAAACGGACGTAAATTCAGTGATATGTTATATCGCGGCAAAACATACGAGACTTTTCAGAAATATAATATCAAAGACAATGAGCAAATGTATGAGTTTGCACGCGAGCTTGCGACGGAGTTTCAGGCGGCGTTGCCGGAGAATGAAAAATTACGTATCACGTTTTCTCAGCGCGTGAAACAGATATTAGAAATAAAAAAAATAAATGAGATGCGTTTTGAAGCGCAGACAGAATTGTCAAAAGCCACGTTTTACAGGCTTCAGGACGAAAAGAAAAAACAATCATTCCATACAATCCTTACTTTTTGCGCGGGACTGGATTTGGATATTTCAATAACGAAAGAACTGCTCGGAAAAGCGGGGCTCGCTTTCGACGAAAGTAACGCGCACAACGCGTATATAGCGTCAATAACGCAATTCCCCGGCTGTTCTCTCGGTGTGCGGAACGAGTTTCTTTCAAAACTCAACATTGAGGGCATCAAACTTTTAGGGGAAGATTTATCGAAATAATAAATATAGATAATCATAATTCCAAGCACCGTATATATGCGGCTTTTTTATTTTTGTGCGTAAATTTATAAAAGTATTGTCTCACGGCGTGAGACAGCTATTGTATCATAAATCCGCATAATTACACGATTTTCTTCTCATACAATAAACGATATAACCCATTAAGCCCGCATTTTGCGGGCTTTTTTACGTTTCAGACTGTGAGACGATTTATCTGAAAAAAGATGATAAACTTATAGTATAGAATTACGGTTTGTTAAATCAACAAGCAGGAAAATCATACAGACGGGAGGTTAATTTTTTTATAAAACGGTATCTGTAAAAACGGATATCAAATTCATTTCAGTCGATGATATTGATTCCATAAGCGAAGCGCGCGCGAGTTTATGGATAAATATCAAAAAGCCGGAGTGAAGCGGAAAAGCGGGAAAACACATTACCCCCGCCGATGCTTTACTGCGGCTTTTTTTATGCCGGACAACGCGTTCCGCTTCACTTCAACGTGAAGAAAGGAGCGCGTTTATGTATATAAAACAAATATATCCCCGCTGTCGTTCACCGCCGCACTCCATTCAAATTTTCAATCCCGACAACACAAAAATGAAAATTTAATGGAGGAAAATCTAATGAGAGAAAAATATTACCGTTTCAGCGTCAACCGCGAAACAAAAGAAACAACATTTTTCATAAAAAGCGGCGGCAAGTGGCATGAAGTGTCTGAAAAAGTGGCTCACGAATATAAAGAATCAAAGAGGCGTGAAATATATTACGAAACCGAGCGTAAGCATGGGCGTCCTATCTACGATGACAACGGAGAGATTATCGGCTACACCGAAGCCCCGGAAGATTCGTTGGAACGTATTGAAGCGCTCGGAATGCCCGCCAACAGAAATCAAAGCAGTCCGGTGGAAGCCGAAGTTCTTAAAAATATGACTATCGAAAAACTCCATGCGGCTCTGCGGCATTTACCGGACGATGAACTCGCTCTTATCCGTTATATGTTTTTTTCCGGCGACACAGACAAAACGGAGCGGGAGTGCTGCGAGCATTTCAATTTAAAAAAATCTACTTTCCACGACCGGAAAAACAAGATTTTCAAAAAATTACGTAAATTTATTGAAAAATAAAAAATAATTCCGACCAAAACCGGTTCTGTGCGGTTATATAATATAACCTTTTGTTTAAGGGCTGACCACAGTCAGCCCTGTGCAGAACACGGTTGGTAAAAAACAATTTCAAATGATACGGAGGAAATCAATATGACTTCAATTATAAATATAAAAAAGAAACAACCCCAGAGAGAGCCGGTGACTACATACCACGAGAAAAAAATCGGCAACACTCTCTACTGCGTCACCAGCGTATATAAAGGCGAGATTGAACTCGGCAGGGCATTGGAGGAACTGACGGTGAAGAAAATCCTTGCGCTGGAAAATCAACCGGCGCAATATGCGTCGCAAATGTAAATATTTCGCGGCAAAACAAAAAAGGGGCTGCATTATTTATAAAAGTGCGCTATAATATAATCGTAGATCATATCGCCGCTTGCAGCCCTTGTTTTGCCAGATACAGGAGGTATTCGTATGGCAAATCAAAAAGACCGCGCAGTCGGCATATATGTCCGCCTGTCCCAAGAGGACTCGCGGGCGGGCGAATCAGTTTCGGTAGAAAACCAAAAGCTGATGCTCACGAAGCACGTTAAGGAAATGGGGTGGGAATTAAAAGAAATATATATTGATGACGGCTGGTCGGGTACGAACCAGAACCGCCCGGCGTTTCAGCGCATGATGGCTGACGTAAAGCAGGGATTCATCAATACTATATTGATAAAAGATTTATCTCGGCTCGGACGTAATTATCTTGAAGTCGGGCAGTTGTCGGAAGTATTCCTGCCCGAACACGGCTGCGAATTAATTTCCATCAGCGAAAAAATCGACGAAATGGCGGTTTTCCGCAACTGGTTCAACGAGCAGCACAGTAAAACTACCAGCAAAAAAGTCAAGGCGGCAAGAAAAATCTGCGCCGAAAATGGCAAGTTTCTTGGCACATACGCTCCCTACGGCTACAAAAAAGACCCCGAAAACCGTCACAGGCTAATAATAGACGAAATGACCGCGCCGATTGTCCGCAGGATATTTGAGATGCGGGCGGGCGGTATGGGTTTCCGGGCGATAGTATGCAAGCTGAACGAAGATGGCGTAACGCCGCCGAAAGAGTATTACTATCAAAACAAAAACCGGAAGAACCCAATTAGGACAAACGGCTTATGGGGCGAAACTCCGATTAAGCAGATGGTTCGCAACGAAGCCTATATCGGCAATCTCGTACACGGCAAAGTCGGCACGGTATCGTACAAGAATAGCAAAACCATCGCCAAGCCGCAGGACGAATGGATTAGAGCGGAGGGAACGCACGAACCTATCATCAGCATGGAATTGTGGGACAAAGTGCAGTCACTTTTTCAAAAAGATTATAAGCCCCGCCGCAGGAAAGACGGGCAGACTAATTTATTTGTAGGATTGCTCAACTGTATGGACTGCGGATTCAAGCTCCGAGCGTTAGTTGAGCGCAGGGACAGACCCGACGGCAGCGAGTACCGCCGTAATTATTACACTTGCGGCAACTACGCCCGAAGCGGCAAACTGGCTTGCACTATCCATTGCATACCCGAAACCACGCTGATTGATTTGGTTTCGGAACACATCAGGACGCACGCGCGTATGGTTGAACGCAACGAGGAACGCATAATCGAAGCGATATTCACCATGCAGAAAAGTGAAACGGTTTCATACCGCGCGGCGTATCAAGGTGAAATCGAAAACCACAAAAAGCAGATTGCCAAACTCGACCTTATCATCGAAAATCTTTACGGCGACCGTGTAACGGGCGTTATATCGGAGGATATGTTCAAGCGGTACGCCGCCAAATATGAGCAGGAGCGGGTTGACCGCTTGAAATCGGTGGAAACGCTTGAAAGCCGTATCAGGGCAATCAAGGAAAATACCGATAATGCCGAAACATGGACGAGGCTGATAAAGCAGTACACTACACTCGAAATTCTTGATTCCGAAACGCTGTTATTATTGATTGATAAAATCATAATTGGCGAATCGGAATTTACCGGCAAAGAGCGCACCCGCGAAATAAAAATCGAGTATAACTATGTAGGCGACCTTGACAGGTTAGAACTCGGAGAGGCGGTGGCGGCTGATGAGCGGGAAGCTGTATAACGTCGGTATGTATATCCGGCTCTCGAAAGAAGGCGCAGCCTACGCAGGCGAGGCTTCGCAAAGTATTGAGAATCAGCAAGCCATGATGTCCAAGTTTATATCAATGATGCCGGGCTGGGTTGAGAAGCGAGTATATATCGACGATGGGGCGACAGGCGGGCATTTCAACCGTCAAGGTTTTCAGGATATGATGGCTGACGTAAGAAACGGCGAAATAAATCTTGTTCTTGTCCATGACCTCTCCCGCTTCGGACGCAATTATATCGAAACGGGAAAATATCTTGAGGAAGAACTCCCGTCGCTGGGCTGCCGATTCGTAGCTCTCGCCGACGGCATAGACACAGAAACAGGCGAAAACGATATAATGCCGTTTTTGAACGCTATGAACGATTATTATTTGAAGAACATCAGCGACAAAATAAAAACGGTATTTCAAGCAAAGGCGAAAAACGGACACAAACTGACCGGGACAGCACCGTATGGTTATATTCGTAACCCCGACAATCATACCCGGCTTGCCGTTGACGAATACGCCGCAAAAGTAGTGAGGCGTATATTCGAAATGAGGGCTGACGGTTACGGGTACACAAAGATCGCAGGCGTTCTCAACAGGGATAATATCCCGCCGCCGCGATTATATTATTATCAGCGGCAGAACCGCGAACCATTGGCGACAACTTCAAGACTTTGGCAGTTACACTCTATTCCTACTATACTCCGCGACGAGCAATATTTGGGACTTACGGTATCGTTTAAGTTCAAACGCTCATACCGAAGTGGTAAGTCAAAAGCGACAAGCGAGGACGAACGGCTGAAAATCCCGGACACACATGAGGCTATAATTGAACGCGCGCTGTGGGATAAAGTACAGACAGTAAATGAACAGTTCTCCAAAACAGTTGAGAATCGTCGTAAACCATGCCCAAGCCTGTTTTCGGGTAAAATATTTTGCGCCGATTGTAAAACCCCTATGACTTTTTTCAACGGCAAAAAAGAAACTCTTAAAGACGGCAGCGTTCTCCGTTATGCCTCATACGCCTGTAAAACACACGTTGTCACGGGATTTGCAAATTGTTCATGGCACAGGGTTTACGAAAACCCGCTGAAACGGATTGTGCTTGACCATATAAAACGGCAAGCGGAGTTAATCAGACTTGACGAAAACGGTATGTTTCAAATACTGAGGGAAAAATTAATTGACGGATATTCCGCTGACAAGGCTGTATTATTATCCGAGCGTCATAATTTAAAACAAGAATTACATTCTATTGACCTGCTGATTGATAAATTATATGAAGACAAAATAACGGATAATATCACAGCAGAGCGTTTCGCTCAAATGGTTGGCAAGACTGAAACTCGCCGTAAAGAAGTTGAGGATAGGCTAACAGCATTGGAACAATCGGAAGCAGGGGCTAAAACTAAGCTGGGCGATATCCGGAATTGGATTCGCCTGATAAAAGAAAACGCCGTTGTTGAGGACGTTGACCGTAGTTTAATCGAAGCGTTGATTGAGCGGGTAGAAATCGGCGAACCAACAAAGGAAAACGGCGTAAAATCGCAGGATATATGGATTTATTACAAATTTGTCGGTCTGATATGAATACACATCCTTATCGGCGTTTACTCTCCAGAAGACAGCGGACGTGAACGGGTAATCTACCATCGAACTCGTTGTCCGCGCGGTCGCAGAGCAAATTGAAAAGTTGACTGTACATGAGCGCGACGATGAAATTGAAACTGCTGTCCGTGTCCGATATGATGACGAAAAGTGCGGTTTTATCCTTTATTATTTCGTCTTTTTTCGTTTTCGGGTTATACTGCTTGTACCCGCCGAGCGTGTCCAGCTCCAACTCGTCAACATTCATCATCTCACGAATCTCGGCTATATCAAACGGCGCAAGACGCGCCCCACAGCTAATTAAAATCGACTTCGCGGTTTTGCCTGTGGCAACTTGTCAAGGACTTTTTTATCTTCTTTACAAAAAAGTCACATCTTCGGGCTTTGCACCTCGTTTCGGAGCAAGCGAAAAATCTTGTCGGTGATTGTTTCCTTGCTGTTCGGATTGAAGTAAACCCTAACCCGATAGGTCGTTTTGCCGATACGCTTCACAAGGTCAGGCTGTTCGGCTCTTGTCGTTGTGGTAGTGGTTTTATCTGTATTCATATAAATTTCCTTTCCGCGCTTTTCGCGCTGTAAAAATGGAATACGGGTTTACAGCCGTTTGAAACTGCAAACCCGTATCCTACATCGTTTGAGCGGTTTCTATTCGCTCCTACGGACACGCCCGTCATACTGCACAAAAAGACCGCCCGAAAACGCAGTAAACACGTTGGCGGCTCTTTGAAAAACAGGCTTAAATGACCGTTTCTTTGTGCATTTTAACGGCGTTTTTCAGACCCTTTTCAAGTCTGATTTTTTCGGTTAAATCGGCGTTGAAATCTTTGCCCTGCGAGAAGTCAATCAAGACCGTGTAACCTTTGGCGGCGTACTTCCTCGCAATCAACGCGGCGGCTTCGCGCCCCGGCGCGTCATTATCCAAGCACAGCACTAATTCCCGAACCTCTTTATGCTGATTCAAAAAGAAAGGCAGGGCGGCATCGCTCGTACCCGCCAACGATAGACGGCTGTGTCGCTTCCATTCGCCCGTGTCGGCGTTTTCAAGGCTTGCGTGGCTCATTAGGTCAATGGGGCTTTCAAAGAGGTACACGCGCTCACAGGGCGCGAAAACGGCGTTAAATCCATACCTTTTATCGCTCCCCGCACAATCGCCGCGCCAGTCGCTTTGTGTACCGCGCAGAGAAGCGAACCGCGCCTTGCCGTGTTCGTCATGCCCGACAAAGACCACGTTTCCGCGCCTGTCCTCGTACAGCTTTTCTTTTTGCATAAGCGTGTTGACAACCTCGCCATCAATGCCGCGCTTGATACAGAGATAATCATAAAGCCGCAGGGGAACGCCCACGGCTTCGGGCAATATCAGCGTTTTCGGCGGCTCGGCTTCGCGCCGTGCCGTCCGTGTCGGTGCAATCGGCGGCGTTGCGCCTGTGATAACGCCCACAGCGTCAAGGAACGCCATTTTTTCAGCCTTTACGAGATAATCAAGCGCACCGTGACCGCCCACGCCTTGACTGTGCCAATACCACGAAAGGCGGTCAGCTTTCACGGCAAGGCTTTCATGCTCTTTACAGCGATACCCGCCGCCCATCGGCTTGAACGTGAACCCGTTGTACTTTTCCAAGAACGCGATAACGTCTACATTCCGTACCCGTTCAATAATCATGTTATCAATCATCATATTAACCCCCAATTTCAAAATTATTGTTTCGTTTCCGCTCTTGTGGTGTGCGTTGCCGTTGGTTTTCTGGCGGCTGCCGCATAATGTCGGCAATCGTTTCAGCCATACGGCGCGGGGCGCGGATTTGTGCGTTATGGTAGTTTATCTGCTCCATAATGCTTTCCTTTTTGCCCTCGTACTTTGTCAGCTTCGCCGTTAGTTC
>Ga0123353_10012958_pt1 | contig 11907 bp, 6 predicted proteins | sample TergutLab28metaG_3_FD_92763 | JGI IMG/M metagenome (GOLD analysis project Ga0123353, IMG submission 92763) | Labiotermes labralis P3 segment gut microbial communities from Petit-Saut dam, French Guiana - Lab288 P3 | ecosystem: Host-associated > Arthropoda: Insects > Digestive system > Gut ... | reverse complement strand
GACGGGCAATTCGTCGGGACGGTCGGGATGGACAACTACTACGGTTGGCATGACGTCTCGTTCTCGACACCGATCCGGGCCACCTGGTTGACCATGGTGGTCACGTCGTTCTATGGCCCCAACGACGGTCACACCTGGGACATCAACGCCCTGGTGGCGGGGTATTCGTTCTCCGGGACGGCGTACGAAGGGCCGACACCCGCCGCGAATATCAATCTCAACGCCGGACACCGGGCCGAAAGCGTCAACGCGTCCTCCGATTTCAACTGGACCGCCGGCGTGACCAACGGCCTGTTGAACGACGTGTACGAGACCGCCGTGTTGTGGGATGTCACCGGTTCGATGGAACGATCGCTGACGGTCTTCTATGACGACGCGGGCCCGCAAACCGTCGGGAGCGTCGGGATCGCGCTGCTGGGCGATTACCCCGACCGCAACGCGCCCCGGTGGGTCATGATCAGCGGTGGAATCGTCAAGGACGATCAGACCCTCCTTGAGACCTTCCGCGAACCGATTCCGCTGACGCCCGAACTGATTCAGTATAACCGGTACGAGTTGTCGGAGGTCTTCGAGGGCGTCGAATGGTTGAAAATCACGTTCCCGGAGGTTGGCGCCGCGGACGACTGGTACTACTGGGCCGGTGGGCAGGCGTTCGGTCTGGCCGAGTTCCAGGCCTTCGCGCCCGTTCCCGAACCGGCGACGATGACCCTGCTGGTTCTGGGCGGTTGCGTGGCGCTGCGGCGGCGACGGCGGTAGTGACAACGCGGGAACGCGGATCAGGCGCACTGTTCATTACGTCAGCGAAAGAAAATAATGATGTTGTTCCAGGAGTAACCGGTTCAATTCGTCCATATCGTTTTTCGTTATATCCGCGATCGGAACCGGGTAAGCGCCGCACCGGAAAATTTTCCGGCCATCGGAAAATTTGTGGTAATATCGCATGCCTCCCCCGGAACATGCGGGGCATCGTAACGCGCACGTTTTCATGATGACGCCCGCGGGCACCGGCTCGCGGTCGGGAGGAGGCACCGGCATGCTGTACCTGTCTTTATTCGCGACGGCTTCATCGTGCAGGGCCTGAATATATTTCTGGGGAACATGTTTACAGGCGAAAAATTTGATGCGGAGCCAGCCCTTTTGTTTCCGAACGCCTATTTTGGCGATGACCCTGTTGTTCACCTTATGCTTGAATGCCAGATCAAAACCTTTGATCTTTTGTTTTTGCGGGATGTATCCGAGTTCCACAAGTGAATTGACTATTTTTACGAATTCCTGTTTTTCATCTTCGAGTAACATTTCAAACAGTTCCTGTATCAAGGCTTTTTGTTTGGTAGTCCTTTTTCGCCTCCGTTATTCTGTTGCGCAATTTTATATATCCTTTCCGACCCTCTGCCGTGTCTTCTATATGCGCCATCACATCTTTTCAACGGCCGTCGATAGAAGATCGATGGCCGAACTATAATATCCCGCGGCGTCCCGCAAAAAAGGGACCGCTCGTTCGTTGCGTGGCGAATCGGCCTCCGGGGAGTTCCAGCCTAACAGCGGCAACAGGTTACGGAGAGCCGCGGCTTCCTTGTTGAAACATTCTGCCGCCTGCGACAACAGGTCGGCCGCGGCGGGATAGTTTGGCGCGATCTCGCGCAGAAACGGGGCGGCCATTCCGTGGCTGCTTGCATAGATGCCGATACAGTAGGCGTCGCCCAGGCCTCGTTTGTGATCGGGGTTCGAGAAATCGTTCGCCCACCGTTTATACGCGGCCTTTCCTTGCAGGAATACCCATTCACTGCCGCCAAGCTTGTCCGTGTTTTCCGTGTTGTTCGCGTGGCGAATCGCTTCCCGGATCGCGGCGATTTCGGCGTTTCGTTTGTCAAACGTGCCGGAACTTTTTTGAATAGTAATGGCCATGATGCCGTTTGAGGCGAACGTGCTCAACGTGTTATTCCACGGGTTTTTCGCATAATCACCGGCATTTCCGGGGCCGGAACTTCGTCCAAAAAATACGTTTTCGGCCGCGTCGTATCCGGCCACGACGTCCCATTCGCACATGGAAAACGCGTGCCAGACCATGGCGGGCACACCGTTGTCGATCGACGCGCGGACGGCAGTAACCGCTTTTGCCAAGGCTCCTTCCTTGTCGGCGTCGTCGTACGGACATTCGGTATACTCGTATCCGAGAAGTTTGATCAACTGTTGCGGGGACATCGCGAACGTGCAGGTCGGGGCGCATGGGCAAATGCCGCCGACACGAAACGCCGAACCGGCGATGCCGTGGAACCAGCCGGCCGAGTACTGTTCGCCCTGAGCATTCAACGCCAATCGCAGGGCCTCGAAATTCGCCTCGAACACCTCATAGTTGGACACGTTGTTCAGAATTTTCTGCATGGCGATTTTTCCTGTTGTTTCCTATCGTTTTGTAGTGGCTGGAACTTCACGCTGGCGTCATCGCGGTTCTTTCTTCACGGGCACCTATGATACAATACCGCCCTATGACACACGAGGACCCGCGAAAAAAAAAGCTGGAGCTGCTCAAGCAAACCCTGGCGAACAAGGATTTTGTGCAGGCCCGACGGTTGTTGGAGAACCACGACACGGAGAAGCCACGTGACAAAGATGTTGTCACGCCACCCCGTGGCGCGGGCGTCTTGCCCGCGCGTCCCGCGTTCGCCTCGCCCACGGCTGGTCGTGGAGTAGAGTTGACGCCCTCCGCTGACCAGCCCCATGGAACGTACCGCGCGGACGAGTCGGCCGCGTCGCGGGATTTCATTCGCATACCGCTGGTCGAGGCCGCTCCGCGGCGGTTGGCGGTCGCTCGTGAATTCGCCGCCGTCCTTCGCGGCGCGCGACAGCGTGTCGACGAACTCGCCGCTTCGCCCGCCCTCTGCCATGCCCAGAATGCCAAGCCGGAAGACCTGCTCTTCGTCACCGCCGCCGACATCGTACTCCATAACGACACGGAGGCCTATAACACCGATGCGGACGCCGCGGCAGCGGAGTCCACCGTGTTTCTCGTCAGCGTCATGCGGTTTGAGAACGAGCAACTGGTCTTCGAGCATTTCCTCGCCCGTCGACCCGAGGAGGAATCCGCCGTGTTGAATGCGTTCGCGCGGCGGCTGGAGGAAACGGGCCTGCTGGTCGCCTTCGACAACAAAACGCTGAACCTCACCCACTTTCGCCGGCGGGCGGACGAACGGGGTGTGGACTTCGGTGACCGCCTGCCGCCCCGGTTGAACATCCACGACGAAAGTCGCCGCCGCTGGAAAGGAAAACTTCCCAGCTTCACCTTAAAAACACTGGAAAAACAGATCTGTCGCCGCCTCCGCCGCGACGACGTGCCGGCCGATTCCCCGCTGGACAACGCCCTCCATCACCACCGCCTCGACCTGCTCGCCCAGGCCGAGATCCTCACCGCCATCCTCACCCAATGCGACCCGCCCGACCTGGACTATCGACCGAGACGAAAAAGGAGTGACTCGGACGAGGGCAACATATAAATCTGGAATCCAAAACAAGTTGAGACGGTAACCCTGTCGTCCTACCGTGGCACGGACGCCTCGCCCGCGCGGTCTGTCGCGGGTTGGCTTGTGGGCGAGTACGTTCCCATCATCAGGCCGAAAACGTCCGTGAGGTCCATCGTGCCGGTGACAGCGCTGGCGCCGAGGCCCCAGACGTACAACGGGACGTTGGCGCCGGTGTGGTCTCCCGTGGTCCACGCGACGGTTGGCCATTGCCCCGCCGGTCCGCCTTCGGTCACTTTCAGTCCGCCGGTTTCGTGGTCGGAGACCACAATCACAATGGTGTCGTCCCGCCCGGCTGCCCATTCCATCACCAGCCGGACCGTCTTGTCAAACTCCAGCGCCTCGACAATCACCCGTTGCGTTTCGTGCGAATGGGCGGCTTTGTCGATCAAGCCGCTTTCGATCATCAGGAAAAACCCCGCCTCGTGATCGGTGCACAGTTTCAGCGCCGTCACCGTCATTTCGGAGAGCGAGGGAACCTCCGCCGCCCAGGCCTTGTCTGGCTGCGTGGCGGCGACGGGACGGTCGTGCTCATACGGCAAATTGGATGGTGCGAACAGGCCGAAGACACGCAATTCCTTGGCCGGTTTCAGGGCCGTCATGGATTTACGGTCGGTTACAAGTGTGTAGTTCGCCGCCTCAATCGTTTGCGTCGTGAAATGGTCGCCGCTTCCGCCTCCGAAGATGATGTTGGGACGGACTTTCGTCAGGTAGCTCTCGGCGATCTCCTTGTGGCTGTTCCGCGAGTCGGTGTGGGCGGCGAAGGCGGCGGGGGTGGCGTCGGTGAGGTAGGCCGTCGTCACCAGTCCGGTCCGCTTTCCCTTGGCGGCTTGGAGTTCCAGAACGGTGGGAATCGGTGAACCGTCACCCGGCTGGGCCACGCTCAGCACGTTGTTGTACACCTTCCTGCCTGTCGCCATCGCGGTACCGGCTGCGGCGGAATCGACGACGGGGACCTTGTTCGCCGCCCGAAGCCTTTCGATATCGTCGTCCGGGTCAATGGCCGGTGTGGTGACGGCCTGGGCCTTTCCCGGAAGCGACTGGAGGAACAGGGCCTCCTCGCGACCATGGGCGTAAAAACTGGCCGCCCGGAGGTGCTCGAACCCCATCCCGTCCCCGATGAGCAGAATGATGTTTTTCGGTGGGGCTTTTGCGGGGGTCGACGCGGCGGGAACTTCGCTGCATCGTACGAACAGGGCAAGACTTACCGCCACCGCAATGGCGAAAGCCCATCCGGGCGCGACCAGGGTTTTTCGTCGGGTTGTCGTACGCATGGGTTCCTTTTCACGGTTGAACAAAAAATCGTCCGACACCATTTTTGTGGCAGAACCGTTCACCACCGGTCCAAGTATGAAGGACGAACGAGTTCCAGCGGTCGGGCCGTCAGTAGTATCGGCAAACGGGGAGGTCCGGCATGACCGTTGGGTCGTCTCACCGTGTTCTCGTCCGCCCGGGTCGCGGCGACACCGTATTATATGTCCGGCGGCGGGCGGATGTAAAAAAGAGAAATCCAAAGACTTACCGACGTAATCAGCCGATACATAAGGGAACAGGTACGTGTCCATGGTCGAACTACAAACAGAGAAGGCCTCGCCGCCCCTGACGGAGCCGGCGTGGCCGGTGTGGATGAAACCTCTGCTGTGGGTGGCGGTGATCGCCACGCTCGGGCGGATGTTCTGGACCATGTTCCAGGCGATGTGGGAGCGCTGGTTCCCGGCCTGGACTTCGGTGCATCTGGGACTGTATGACCGCATCGTCAGCGGCGAGAGTTATTACACGCATGGTCCGCTGGTTCCGCTGGTGAGCGTGGTCATCGTGCTGCTGCTGATTCGCCATGTGCGGGTTCCGGTTCGTCCGATGCCGAAATTCGGCGCGGTGGTGCTGGGCGGAAGTCTGCTGGTGCATCTGGCGGCCAGTTTCGCCCGCGTGAATTTCATCAGCGGGTTCGCGTTCATCGGCGTGCTGTGCGGACTGGTGCTGGTGTTCTGGGGCGGAACGGCCCTGCGGCGGCTGTGGTTTCCGATCGCCTTTTTGTTTTTCATGGTTCCGCTGCCGGAGTTCACGATCGCCGATCTGAATTTTCACTTGAAGATGCTGTCGGCGTCGGCGGGCGTGAAGTTGGCCAACGCGTTGGGCATCATCTGCGCGCGGTCGGGAAACGTGGTGACGCTTCCGGGCGAGACGCTGGGCGAATTCAAGCAACTGGTCGTCGCGAACGTCTGCAATGGGCTGCGGACGCTCATCAGCCTGCTGGCGTTCGGCGCGTTGTACGCGTACGTGTGCCGCCTTCGCGGATGGTGGCGGGTTGGGCTGTTCTCCATGTCGATCGGTGTGGCGTTGGTGGCCAATTCGATTCGGATATTGGCCTTGCTGGTCGTGGCGCATATCTGGAACGAAGAGGCCGCCACCGGATGGTTCCATGACGCGTCGGGTATTTTGATTTTCGTCCTGGCGTTTCTGTTGATGTTCGGGATCGAGAAGGCGGTGTTGTGGATTCGCGTTCTGGTGAAGCGTCCGGCGGCATTCGGGGGGCTCTTTGCCGGGCAACTGCGCACCGCCGAGGACGAGGGGCAGGTTTCCCGCCTGGTGGCGGCAATCGCCAGCCGGCGGGGTGTGGCGTGCCTGATGGCCCTGGTTCTGGTGGCCGGCGGAATCTGGTGGATCAACCGGCAGGTACACAACCCCTACGACAGCGGCATGGCCAGGCAGGCGATGCCCGTGACGATGACGATCGACGGTGTGCACTACGACAGCCACGACATTGAACTCACGGTCCAGGAGCAGACGATCCTGGAGACGAAGGATTACCTCTGCCGCCGCTACACCGTGGGGGCGCGGATGGTGGAATTTTCGATCATTTTCAGCCAGGACAACCGCAAGGGAACGCATCCGCCTGACCTGTGCCTCGAAGGTAGCGGGCAGGACATCGTGCACAAGCAGGACCTGGTCGTGTCTGACGTTCGTGGCCGGGGCGACGTTCCGGTCCGCGAACTGGTCACACGTTCGAGCACGCAGAACCTCTACGTGCTTTACACGTACAAATGCGGCCTGGAGTACACGAATAGTTTCTGGCGGCAGCAGTGGGTGATCTGGACAAACGGACTGTTGGCCCGCAATGCCAGCGGGGCGTTGATCCGGGTGGTGGTTCCGATGGACGAGCTGGACATCGAGCAGGCCCGGAAACGGGCGTCGGCGTTTCTGCGGGAAGGCGTGCCGCACATTGACGACAACCTGCCCTGACGGGCGGATGTGACGCGGGACTCGCGCGGTCGGCATATATAAAGGAATACAAAACTGCCCCGACGGGGCGGTGGGAGCATGGAAGAGCTATGAAACGATTTATCTGGTTGGCGATTCTTGTGGCGGTTCTGGGAATCCTCGGGTACGGAGGGTATGCGTGGGTTACCCGGAACAGCGGGACCAATCTGCTGGTGCGGTCGGCAGTGGCGTTGCACGCCAACGATTACGACAAGGCCCGCGAGCTGGCGCAGAAATACATCGACGCCGAACCGGACGACGAGAAGGGGTACGAGCGTCTGGCGCTGGTGAGCGTGGCCTTGGCCGAATATGACCGGGCCCGGCAGGAGATTCAGCGCGGACTGGATCACGTTCCCGGTTCGGTGTCGTTGCGCCTGATGCGGGCCGAAACCTACTCGTACGAAGCGGTGAAGAAGTACAACGAGTCCTCGAATCGGACCGACGCCGCATCCTTGCGCCTGGTGGCCGAACTGCTGGACGGCCCCCTCGTGACGCCCACCACGACGTCCACCACGCCGACCAGTTCCAACCCGCTGCTTCGCGAACTGCTCCAGGACGCGTCGGTTTCGCAGGACAGGCGGCTGGACATTCAGTTCCTCCAGTCTCAGAATTACATCACGCTGTACGGTGTGCGGTATTACCAGTTTGTGCAGGCCGCGAAGGAACAGCGGGAACGCTCCGACGATCCGACGGTCGTGGTCAACGCCCAACTGCCCACGGTCAAAGACGTGGAGGCGTCCCGGGGCGCGTTCCTGGAGGCGATGGGCGGGAAGGTGACGGCGGCGGCGCTCATGCCGTCTCCGCTCAATCAGGCCGAGGCGGCGCAGGTGCTCATGGCCAGGGCGCGCGATCAGGCCATTGTCGCGACGGAACCGGTCGCGACGGCCCAGCCGCTGCGCGGAAAAATGAGCATGTGGTTGATTCAGTATCTTGGGGACCGCTGGCAGGACACCTCGCGGGTGATTCGTGACGGACGGAACACGGACCAGGCGGCGGCGCTGCGGGCGCTCCAGTCCGCCGATGAAACCTTGCTGAACACGTTGCAAACGCAGTTGCTGGCCATGAAACCCGGTGAGCAGCCCCTGTCGGCCGTGTGCCAGTTGGTCGCCGTCCGTCTGACGCAGGCGGCGGTTCAGGACGACGCACAGGAAACCGTTCGCGCGCGGCAGTGGGCGACGAACGTCCTCGACACCCTGATGGCGAGCAAACCCCGCGAACTGGAACCCAAGGAACGGGCGGTGGGGCTGGCGCTGGCGTCCAACGACGCCGAACGGGCGCTGTCCATCTGCGACGAGGCGCTGAAAATCGACCCGATCAACACGTCGTTCCGCGTCAACCGGATTCGGAGCCTGATGGCGCTCAATCGGATCGACGAAGCGGAAATGGACTTGAAGACGCCCATGCCCGGAGCGCAGACCTGGACGGTTCAGCTTGACCTGGCCGACATGACCCAGCGGCTGGCCGACCGGACGCTCCGGTCCCTGTCCACCGAGGACGAGTACGCCAAGTGGAGACAGCAAAACGACCGGGCCATCGCCAGTTACCGAACCGTGCTGAACAGCACCTCCAACGCCAAGCGCGAACTGCTGCTTCCCGACGATCTGGAACGGTGGGAATATTCGCAGTTCCGCGCCTACCGCGGGGCGGTACGGTCGATCCTGGCGGAAGTCACCGCGAAATCCAAATTGCCCGACTCCGAGGGACGGACCGGGAAGGTGACGGCCGACGATCGCAAATTCTTCGCCGACACCGCCTACTCCGACGCGGACCAGTGCTATCGGCAGTTGCCCCGGAATCCCGAAGCCCTTCGGCTGTACGTGGAAGTGGCGCTGATGGCCAATCATAACGACGCCGCGCGCACGGAAGTGAACAAGGCGGCCGCCGGGAAGGAACCGGTGATTGTCGCCGCCGCCGCGAGGCTGCTGGCGGCCGTGTTCGGCGACCTCGGCGCCAGCGACGCCGCCGTCATGCGGTTGAACGAGCTGGTACCCGATAAAAAATTCATTTCCCGACAGGATCGCGTGCAGATCGCCGAAAGCCTGCTGTATCTCAATCGTCCGGTCGAGGCGGCGACCTACTGGAGTGGTATCGCACCGGACACGCTGCGGGCGCCGCTTCCCAGGATGCTCGGGCAGGCGCTGGTGATGACCGGACAATTCAACCACGGGATCGAGTTTTTGCAGGCCGCCCTGAAGAGCGAACCGCGCGACCTGGACGGACGCATGCTCCTGGCCAAGGCGCATTGGGAAATCCTGGAGGTCGATTTCGCCCGTGACGAGGTGAACAAAGTTCTGGACGAGGACGACGAACACGAAGCCGCCCACCTGTTGTTGGCGCGGATCAACATGTCCCAGGGTCTGGACCCGGCCCCGCACCTGGCGATCGCGCAGAAGCGCGGGCTGTCGGGATTGGCGCTGGCGATCCAGCAGCGGCAACTGGACAACATCCAGGAGTGCATCAAGACGTGCGATGAGGTGATCGCCTCCACGGCGTCCGACGCGGACAAAAAACTGGCCCGGTACATCCAGGCCGAAGCGAAGCAGTCGCTGGGTCAGCGGGACGAGGCGGTGAACCTGCTGGTGGGGCTGATCAGGGAAGAACCGAAACGGCGCGACTACCTGCGGTCCCTGGCGAGCATTCGGTACTCCGAGGGTTTGTCGATTCCGCTGATCATGGCGGAACTGGGCAAACACGGCGCCGACCCGTCGGCCGTCCGCCTGTGGGCGGGCGAGACGTACCTGGCGATGGAGGCACCGGCCGAGGCCGTCCGCGTGCTGGAGATGGTGCGCGGTGATTCCAGCGCCCCCAAAGAACAGCGGGGGCAGGCCTGGCAGTTACTGGCCAACGCCTACGCGAAACTGAACCAGATTGACGAGGCCATGAAAATGGCGACCGAGCTGGAGAAGGATTCGCGGATGGCCAAAACCGCCCGCATGATGAAGATCGCCCTGCTGATCCAGGGAAAAAAGACGACGGAGGCCGTCAAGGAACTTGACCTGCTGCGGAAGAACCTGGAGTCCGAGAGCGATTACGACACGCTGCTGAAGGTGGCGGACATGTACCGGATCGCGGAACGGGCTGACAAGGCCCTGGAGGTCTACGACCACGCCATCCGGTTGAATCCGTCCCGGATCGCCGCGTATAAAGAGAAGGCGCACCATTATCTGCGGGATCACCAGACCGACCAGGCCCGCACCGTGCTGGATCAGGCCCTGACCGTGCAGAAGGACAACCCGGTCGCCTACACCACGCTGGCCAATTTGCAGGAGCATCAAGGCGACCTGCTTGGCGCGGCCGACACCCTGGCGAAAATGGAATCCCTCGGGGACGTCGAGCGGGTGCGCTCCATGCTGCTTCGGGCGGAACTATTCGCCCGGTATCAAATGACCGACCGCGCCGCGGAATGTCTGGAGATCCTCAAGACGCTTCCGGCCAGTCAGGACTCGCAGCTCCGGCTCCGCATGGGACGACTGTTTGCGCAGATCGACATGCCCGACGAGGCCCGGGCGTGCTTCGACCTCCCGGACACCAGTCCGCTGTACGTGCCGGCCCGCCTGATGGCGGTGGAACTGATCGTGAACTCCCAGGAGCGTCGCGAGGCCCTGGACGACCTGGCGGCCGCGTATCCCAAGGACTATCGCGTCATGCAAAGTCGCATGGTCACCGCCTTGGTGATGCGCGAGAACCAACGCGCGATCGACATTTTCCTGGACTACCGTAAGGACGAACTCGAACCGCACCAGAAACCCGCCGTCGTGGCGCGGATGGCGCTGGAGGCGTACACCCGCCTGGGCAATCTCGACAAGACGCTGGAGTTTTGCCGGCTGGTCAATCCCAAGGGAGCGGATCTCGGGTTCAACCAGGTGGTCCCGCTGCTGGCGTCGAAAGACAAGCCCGAGGTGGCGATGGCGACACTGTCGAAACTGACCGACGCGGACCTGACGCTCCCGCAGATTATTCTGGGGATTCTGTCCGACACCGGGAAGGAAAAGGTCTGGTACGATCGCCTGAAGAAACGGCATGACGTCCAGCCGATCGCGCCCGACTACATGGCCTTGGCGGCCCGCGTGGCCGGCGACATGGACATGGTGAAAAAGCAGGTGCCCAACATCCTGGAGAAGGAACGGGGGTGGTCCGCCCTGGCGGCCAGGCAGTTCCTGTCCAAACCCGACACGCCCCAGATGCGGCAGCAGGCCAAAGAACTGCTGCGCCTGATGGAGACCCGGCGGGCCAGTCTGACGTCGCAGACGTGGCAATGGGGTATGGAATTGCTCAAACAGGACCCCACCTGCCTCTGGACGGCGCAGATTCTGTTCGCGCTCCGCAACGACGAGACGATGGTGGCGGAGTTCGAGAAGCTGCTCAAGGACAGCGACTCGCGGGCGCCCGAAGTGACGTTGATGCAGGCGGAACTGGCGAGTTGGAGGTCGCGGTTCAAACTCGCGACGACCTTGTACGAAGACGCCGCCAAGGGGCTCAATAACCCGACGGAAATCCTGCTCATGCAGGCCAGGGCGGCTGAGGCCAACGGGGATGTCGCCGTGGCGCTTGACCTCTACAAGCAGATTCTGCCCCGTCCGGGCGCGTTCGATCTGGGGGCCAAGAACAGCGCCGCCTACCTGGTCACGCAGTTGCCCGCACCAACGACCAAGCAGTTGGAGGAGGCGCGCAAATGGGCGATGGAGGCCGTCGAGACCGCGCCAAACCTCGCCGCCGCCCGCGACACGCTGGGGTGGGTTTGCTTCCTCCTGGGCGACAAGGACCTGGCCCGCGCCGAACTGAGTCTGGGATTCAGCGGTCTGGTGCATCACCCCGAGGCCCACTACCACATGGCCATGGTGGAACTGGCGTTCGAGAACGTCTCGGCCGCCAGACTGCACCTGGACGTCGCGGCGGCCTTGATCGAAGGCAGCCGCGTCAAACGCACACCGGCCCTCGACAACCTTCTCACGAAAATCCAGGCCGAACGGGACAAACTCGACGACGAGTAGAACCCGGAAAACGCATGCGGCGTGACAGGTTGGCGTGAGATATGACATGGCCCTGCCGTTAGGCGCTGTAGGGGGTTGTACACTACAAAACGTTTTGTAGTGTACAACCCCCTACAGCGCCTAACGGCAGGGCCATGTCATAT
>Ga0123353_10012957_pt1 | contig 11908 bp, 10 predicted proteins | sample TergutLab28metaG_3_FD_92763 | JGI IMG/M metagenome (GOLD analysis project Ga0123353, IMG submission 92763) | Labiotermes labralis P3 segment gut microbial communities from Petit-Saut dam, French Guiana - Lab288 P3 | ecosystem: Host-associated > Arthropoda: Insects > Digestive system > Gut ... | reverse complement strand
ATTTAATATATAAATTTAATATATAGATATTATTTTTGATAGTGAATGAAAAGTAATTTATAAATTATATTTATATAACTTTAATATATTATTCTAATTATAAATTATTAATATAAACTAATATAAAATAATATTATAAATAAAAATAAAATTATTATTAAGAATAAAAAGAATTATAAAAAAGAAACACAGCTATATTAAGAAATAATCTAATTAAAAAAGTATTTGGGAATTTATTATTAAAAAAATAATTATTAAAGGAATTATTACAAAAGAAATTATTATTTAAAAAATCATTATTTAGGAAATTATAATATGTTTGAACGATTTAAGAAAAAAGAAAAAAAAATAGAGTCTGAAAATCTAATTGAAATAGATATTGATGAAAAAGTCGATTGTCTTTGTGATTTTACATATAATTTTTACTGGAATCATAATGGAGAAAAAATGGGCTTAAATGATAAAATTCCAAATAATGACTATAGTTTCCAAGACATTGTTGAACATTTAAAACTCGGATATCCAGTTAAAATTAATGGTGATGTAGGACATAGACTTGCCTCAAGTATGGGTGTTGATTTAGCATACTTTGGCGGTACAGGAGCTCCAATTGGCGTAGGGGATGTTTTCATAAATGGTGATGTAGCTAGTCGAATGGGAATAAGTATGAGAAAAGGAAATATCTATGTTAGTGGAAAAGTTACAGACCCTATTGGAAATTTAGTTGAAGTTAAATCAGATTTAAAAGGATATAGAAAATTTATTTCAATTACTGAATTTTTGATGGATAATCCCAAAAATATAAAACTTATAGGAGCTAATTTATCTGGGAAAAAACTTGAAATAAATGATGGTTTAATTCGAGATACTGTTGGTGCAAGGTTAAATGGGGATTTTGAAATAATAATTAAAGATGCAGATCTTTCTACTGGAATTTTAATGAAAAAAGGTATTGTTCGACTTATTGGAAATGGGGGAAATAATACTGCTGCTCTTTTAAATGGTGGAACTGTTATTATTGAAGGAAATTGTGATGATTTTACAGCTGTAGAGATGAAAAAAGGAATCATTATCGTTAATGGAAACGCTGGTAAATTTTTAGCTCCCAATAAAGTTTCTGGAAAAATTTATGCAAAAAGCGGAAGTCCAATTTATCCTACAAAAGAACATAAATTAAATCAAGAAGATAAAGAAATTCTTCAAAAATATAACTTTAATCCAAGAGGATTTCTTAAATTTGAATAAATAAAAAAACAGCTAAATTGAATATTAAAAAAGTGAATTTAGGAAGACAACTCTAACAAAATTTATATATTTAAAAATAGATATATATTATTATAATATTTCATCAATATTAAACTTAATATAAATTGATTATTAAAACTAATTATAAATTGATATATTAAACTTAGAATAAATGACTATTAAACTATAATATAATATGATATATTAAACTTAGAATAAATGACTATTAAACTATAATATAATATGATATAAATTAAACTTAGAATAAATGACTATTAAACTATAATATAATATGATATAATTAAACTTAGAATAAATGACTATTAAACTATAATATAATATGATATAATTAAACTTAGAATAAATGACTATTAAACTTAATATAAATTGACTATTAAAACTAATTATAATAAATTACAAAAAAATAATTTATAGTTAAAATACAGTGCGAGGTATTAATATGGCAGTAAGTACATGGAAACTTAAATTAAGACTATGGATAGCTATGACTATGTTATTTGGTCTAGTTTATCTTATCATTATAGCAGCTTCAACCTTTTTAGGATATGGTTGGAATTTCAGTTTTTTCGCTATAGTTGGATTATTCATGCTTTTAATACAATATCTTCTTGGACCAACTATTGTTCAAATGACTATGGGAGTCAAGTATGTTACAGAAGAGCAAGCTCCAGAACTTCATCAAATGGTTGGAGAATTAGCTAATATGGCTGGAATCCCTAAACCTAAAATTGGAATTTCTGAAACTAATGTTCCAAATGCTTTTGCATTTGGTCGAACCAAAAGAGATGGTAGAGTTTGTGTAACAAGAGGTATTTTAAATACATTAAATAAAGAAGAACTAAAAGCTGTTTTAGGACATGAAATATCACATATTAACCATAGTGATATGGCAGTTACAACTTTAGTTAGTGCAATTCCACTTATATGTTATTATATTGCTCTTTCATTCTTTTTCAGTGGCAATAATAGAAATGGTGGAGGAATAATTATTGGAATATTAGCATTTGTTGCCTATCTCATAGGACAAGTTATTGTTCTATTTATCTCAAGAACAAGAGAATACTACGCAGATCATGGTAGTATAGAATTAGGTTGTAGACCAGATAAGTTAGCTTCAGCATTATACAAACTTGTTTATGGTGCATCAAAAGCTTCAAAAGAAGAAATTAAAGAAATCGATGGAATAAAAGCTTTCTTTGTAAACAATGTTTCACATGCTAGAGAAGATATTCAAGAATTATCCCAATTAGACTTTGATTATGATGGTGAAATCTCTGCAAATGATTTAGCTCAATTAAAATTCAAAAAAATCAATATAAAAACTAGTGACAAAATATCAGAGCTATTTTCAACCCATCCAAATATGTTAAAAAGAATAGAAAAGTTATCAGAATATACCTGATAAACTTTATTTTTTATTTTTAAGATTAATTTTTACTTTTAAAGTAAGTATTTATTTTTAAAACTTAACTCTTACTTTTAAAGTAAGTATTTCACTTTTAAAACTTAATTTTTACTATTTAAAGTGAAATATTTTATTTTCAACCTTAGTTCTGTTTTTTAAAAAAATATATTTTATTTTTATAATTTATTTTTTAAATTTTATTTATTATTTTATAAAATTAAATTATATAATAATAATAATAAAATTATAATTAATAATAATAATAATAATAATAATGTAAAATATCTATAGATTATACTAAATTAGTAATTTATAGATTATAATAAATTAATATCTATAAATTATAAACTTCTTCAGAAGGAACAATAGCTACATTATTCTCTTTTAAAACATTTGAAAGTAAGTTCAAATCATTAGTCTGGAGTAATAAAATAGCTTTTTCAGATTTTTCATGAGAAAAAGCATAAATATAGTCTAAATTGATATTATTATCATTTAATATTTTTAAAACACTAGCAAGTCCTCCAGGGGTGTCATTTAATTGAACAGCAATAACCTCAATAACTTTTACTATAAAACTATTGTCCTCAAGAATTTTTTTAGCTTTAACTGGATCTTGAACAATAAGTCTTAAGATTCCAAAATCAGAAGTATCTGCTAATGATAATGCTCTAATATTAATTCCTCCATTGGCTAATATATCAAGAGCATGCCATAATCGACCCTCTTTATTTTCTAAAAATATTGATAATTGATTGATTTTCATTTTTATCCCTCATAATTTAATCTATTAATATCAATGCAAATTCCTGTTATCTATAACTCTAACAGCTTTTCCTTCACTTCTTGGAATTGTTTTTGGTTCAACAAGTGAAACTTTTACCCGTATACCAATCTCATTTTCAATATAATCTTCAATCTTTGTTTTTATATTCAACATTTCTTTCACTTCATCAAAGAAAATATCTGGAGATGCTTCAACTTTAACTTCTATTTCATCTAGAAGGTGAGGTCTACTTACAATTATTTGATAATGTGGTTCAACATTATCTATTTTAAGTAAAGCTTTTTCAATTTGTGATGGGAATATAGCTACTCCTTTAACTTTAAGCATATCATCAGATCTACCAGTGATTCTTGCCATTCTAGCAAATGTTCTACCACAACTACATTTATCATAGCTAAGTGAGGTTATATCTTTTGTTCTAAAACGAATGATTGGCATTCCTTCATGTTCAATATTTGTTAAAACTAGTTCTCCTCTTTGACCTTCATCAAGATTTTTACCTGTTTTAGGATCTATTAATTCAGGTATGAAATAATCTTCACCAATATGTAAACCATTTTGAGCACTACATTCAATAGCTACTCCTGGACCGATTAATTCCGTAAGCCCATACATATTATATGCAGGTGCATTAAAATCTTTTTGAATCTTTTGCCTCATTTCTTCAGTCCACATTTCTGCTCCAAAGCCAATAGCTTTTAAATTTAGATTTGTAGGATCAACTCCTTCCTCTTTAGCTACTTCAGCTAAATACAAACCATATGATGGAGTAAAAATCATGATAGACGTTTCAAAATCTTCCATAACCTCAATCTGCCTTCTTGTTTGACCAGTTGAAATTGGAATAACAATTGAACCTATTTTTTGAGCTCCATAATGAACACCAAATCCCCCAGTAAAAAGACCATAACCATGAGTATTTTGAATTATATCCTCTTCATCAATACCCATCATAGTTAGTCCTCTTGCCATTAATTCACCCCAACCATCAATATCCTTCCTAGTATAACCTGCAACAACAGGTTTTCCAGTAGTTCCTGATGAACTATGAACTTCAACAATTTCTTTAGGAGGAACTGCAAACATTCCAAATGGATAACCCTCTCTAAGATCATCTTTTGTTGTGAATGGAAGCTTAACTATGTCTTCAAGAGTTTCTATATCCTCTGGAAATATTCCTAGTTCTGTGTACTTTTTATTATAATATGGTACTTTTTCATAAGCATATTTAACAGTTTTTTGCAATTTTTTTAATTGAGTTTCTTCTATGTCTTCTCTTGACATACACTCTGCTTTTTCATTCCATATCATGATTATTCCCTCATAATAATTAATATTTTATATTTTTAAATAGCTAATAAATAATATAAATATATTATATTAATCATAGTATATTAATTATATACTCTATAAAATTGCATTATAATTTTTTAATTAAAATAAATAATAAGTTATCAATGTTATCAAAATCATGTAAATATTAGCAATATTATCTTACATTATGTGAATATTATAAAAATTATGTGAATAAATTTATTGTTTTAATTAAAAGACATGAAAAACTTAAGAAAAATAAAGTTATTACTAATTTATTGTATGGAATTTCATAATTTTCTCTAGCTAAATTTAAATAAACAATTAAAGCAGTTACAATCATCACATAAGGAAATCCCAATAATTGATGAGTGAGTATTTCCATCAAAGACAAACTCCATGTGAATAGCATGAAAAATGGCATAAGTAAGAATTTACTCTGGTTTTCAACTTTGTAGTATAAAACTAATTCTCTAAACTCATTTTCAGCACTGATTTTATTAAAAGTGTGAGAATTTAAGTTTAAAATGTATTTATTTTCACCAATTTCTTTTTCAACATCAATTAAATTATTCTTCACATTAAATTGGATTTCGTTCTCTTCATTTTGATTTTTTAAATAAATTACAAAATCAATTGAATTTATGTTTAATTTCATACCCTTTTGTAAATTTATATGAAATTCTGGATGAGGCAAATACTCAGTTACAAAATATGTGTTATATCCTGTAGAAAGTTTCTGATTTTTTTTAAAATGAGGTTTTGTGTTATAACTAACACTTATTTTTGCATGTTTATATCCACAATATTCATCTAAAATATTTTCACATCTTTTCAAAGGAACTTTAATCCAATTATTTGAATCAATCAATATTCTAATTTCTTTATTTGAATGAATAAATGGTAATTTATTGTTATTTTTATAATCAAGTGCTTGAAAATTTGTAAAATTGATATTAGAAAGATCATGACAAATATAATCTTTAATAGTATATATATCCATAACTTCTTTAATCTTTCTGTTTAGCTTCCCATCACGAATTTCATCATGAATATGCATCCATTTCTGCATAATAATAGTATTTTTTAGCATAAAAATCTTACTTTAATAATATATTTAAATAATAAAGTATTATTAATAAAAAAAGAATTAGCTTTAATTTTAAAAGAAAATTTAAAAAAAAAGAATTAACTTTAATTTAACATTAAAAATTTCTTTAAAAAAAAATTAATAAATATAATTGTTAAAAAAGCTTATTTTGAAAGTGCCTCTAATTCTTCAAGAGTTAATTCAACAGTGTTTTTAGATCTTCGTTTAATATAATCTTTAAAATCCTCATTAGGTGTGTATATTCCTCCACTTTTAGAAAGATTTTTTAAATTCTTTTTAAAATCACCAAGAGGTTTATATCCTTCTTCTTTTGATATCATTTCTATTTCTCCCTTGAATTAATAAAAATATTATAGTTTTTATTATATATAAACTTTTTTATTTTATATTCTTTTAAATGTTATAATATCAATATATATTCTTTAAAATATAATAAAAATAAAATACAGTCTATAAAATATAATAAAACAAAAATATATCCTATAAACTAATATAATAATAAAATATAACCTATATAATAACTATTAAAATAAAACAAAAATCATATTATTTTTTTCAAATAATCAATACTTTTTACTATTGACTGCTTATCATTTACTTCAATTACATAAACACCATCATAATTATTCTTTTCAAAAATATCAATAGCTGTCTTAAAATCAATAGATCCTTCACCTAAGCTGTAGTGCATATCAAAATCATGATTATTATCAGAAAGATGTATGTGTTTAACTGATTCAAAATACATTTGATTTTCTAAAAATCCACAGGTAGCTGCATGAGCTATATCAAGAGTCATAGACATATCAATACTAATAAGTAAATCATTTAATTTATTAATATCTTGATAAATAAATCCCTCAATATTAGGCATATTCTCAATAGCTATATTAATACCATAATCATTAGCATAATTTCCACAGACAATAAGAGATTCACGGCATTTAGCTAAAACTTTATTTTCATAAGGTCTAGCTAAAAAAGGAATACTCCCTGGATGAACAGCAACAATATCACTATTAAGTTCATTAGCTAAGTCAATAGACTTTTTAATTTCACCAATAGATGTTTTTTGAATCATTTTATTTAATGAAGCTATATTTAAATCAATTATTTGAGAATGAACTGTATATTTAAAATCATAAGAATTTAACAAGTCAATATCTATAATATTATTTGGAAATTCATTTAAAATTTCAAGATATTCTATATTTAAACCCTCTAAAAACTCCAAATTCTCAGAAATATTCTTATCATTAATAGCTAAAGTTGAAACTCCAATTTTCATTTTGACTCCTATTTTAAATATAACTATTATAAAATCTTTTATTATAAATATAATTAGTATATAATTTATTATATGGAATATAATTAGCATATAAATATATATTTTAAATATAAGTATTATAAAATCTTTTATTATAAATATAATTAATAAATAATTTCTTATATGAAATATAATGAATATATAATTTATTATATAAAATATAATTAGTATATAAATATATATTTTAAATATAATTTTTTATAATATAATAAAATTTAACTATACTTATATAATTTATATATAATCTCTTATTTTAAATAAAATTTAATTACAATTATATATTTTAACTATATTTTAAATATAAATTATATATAATCTCTTATTTTAAATATAAAATATTTTAAACTATCAATAACCAAAATTATCCACAGAACGGAAATTAGCTACTATAGGAAGATTATTCTCAATTGCATCTAGTAAAATTTCAGTAATTGCAAGATTTAATTTCAATTTAACTAAACCTTTCTTACCAACAGTACCTGTAAAGAGATATTCTCCATCTACTAAAATATCAAATTCATTACCAATATGTTCATAACCTATATTTAAAGTGAGATGTTTCTTGGATATTTCATAATTAATAACTGGCTCTTCTTCAAAATTAGTATTATCCGAATTAAATTCAGATTGTGAATTTGATTTATATTCTTGATTTTCTCTAGAATGTGAATTTTTTCTAGAATATGAATCTTCTCTAGAATGTGAATCTTCTCTAGAATATGAATCCTCCCTAGAATCATATCCACTAAAAGATTCTATTGTTTCAACACCAATACTTATACCCACCTTTTTTTCAAGATCATCAATTCTTTTTCCTTTTCTACCAATTATTTTTGGAATGAATTTTTCATTAACATAAATTTTAACTCTATCATTAGATGCAAGTTCTGCTTTAACATTAGCTTTTGGGACTATTCTTTTTACAGCTCGAATAACTTCTTTTTCCACAATTTTATCTACTGAAGACTTACTTTTTTTCCCATTACCCTTATTTGAACCACTTCCTACTAAGTCAACATCCATAACTATAGTCTGTTCACCATAAGTGTAGATTTCATTTTTTAAATCTCCATTTTCAAAGTCTCGAACTTCTATAACTGGTCTAGCTAAGTCTGCTTCTTGCATTCCAGAAGGAACTTTTACGGTTAAATTAGTTTCATAAACAGCATTAATTTCTCCATTTTCAATATAAATAGTTGTATCTACAATAGATGGAATAATTCCAAGTTCTACCCTTCCAGCTATCCTCTGAATAGCATCAATTGGTCTGGTTGCATGAACAACTCCAATCATCCCTACACCAGCTAATCTCATATCCGCAAATATAGTGAAATCATGATTCTTTCTAAGTTCATCATAAATAGTAAAATCAGGACGAACAAGTAAAAGGATATCGGCGGTTTTTTCCATATCTCCATCTAAAGGAGCATATTGGGTGATTTCATCGCCAACTTGTAAATCACGAGGAGATTCCATTGTTTTGACAATTTTATTCAAATCTTCAGAGAAAAATTTTGCAACTGCCTGAGCAAAAGTACTTTTTCCAGCACCTGGAGAACCTGAAATAAGAATTCCATTTGCAGTACTTCTAAGTCTATCTAAAAGCTTTTCAGAAAGTTTATACTCATCAAGAGAAACTTCAGCTACTGGTCTAACTGCAGTAATTTCCATAGCTTCTGAGAAAGGAGGTTTAGCTATAGAAATTCTATATTCTCTTGATTGAACAACAGTTGCCCCTATCTCATCAACTTCAATATAAGTTTTAAAATCATGATTTGCTTTTTCAATTATTTCTTCAGCTACCTTTTCTAAATATTCATAGCTACTTAAAGTAGAACTCAATTTAACAAGTTTAATATTACCTGGTTTTCCTTTTTTAGCCATAGGTACAACATTTTCTTTAAGGTGAAGAGACATTGTCTCAGTGTCAAAATATTTAGAAATAGAAAGTTCAATATTAGATTTATCTTCTTGTTCAATGTAAATTACAGAAACTCCTTGAGCTTTAGCTACTTCACTTAATATTTTATCACTAGTGATTAATGTAGCTAATTCGACTTTAGCTATATCTCTTATTATGGCATCAATTTCACCAGTTTTAGATAATGAAATTTCATAATTATTAGGTCTTTTTCCAGTAAATCTTATAGATATTTTACCTTCATCAGCTAACTTTTGAAGGTTTTTTAGTTCGTTAAGCCCTTTTTTACCTATTACATGTCCTTTATTTGTTTGGTATTCAAGTTCAGCTACAACAGCTTCTGGAACTATAATTTCAGGAAAATCTAGATTTTCAGTACCAATGATTTTAGTAATAACTCCTTCAATAACAGCACTAGTATCTGGAACTATTTTTTCTAAATTTTCCCAATTTTCCTTTTCAAGTTGATCAAAGTATTCCAATTCTTAATCTCCTATTTTATAATGAATAATAAATAATAAGTTATTTTAATAATAAACAATAATAATGATTTATTTTAATAATGATATATATTTTTTAATTAAATTTATATTATATTTTTAAATTATATTCAAATTTATACTCTTTATTTTATAATTATATTAAATTTATATTATATTTTTAAATTATATTCAAATTACATAAAATTATATTTTATAAAATAATAATTATAGAAACTATATATTATATTAAAATAACTATAAAATCTATATTATAATAAAATAATTATTAAATATATAATTAAAAATAATTATTAAATTATCTTTTTAGAAATAAATAATCATTTATCTCCATAAACTTCTTCTGGATTAAACAATCTACGAGATATAACTTTTAAATCATCTTCATTTAAATTTTCTAAATCAATTTTAGATTTATTAATTTTATCAATATTTAATTCTCTAAAAAAGCAAGAATAATATCCTTCGTGACAAGCTGCACCAGTTTGTTCAATTTTTAAAACAATAGCATCCATATCACAATCCGTGAATATGTCTTTAACTTTTTGTGTGTTTCCAGAACTTTCTCCTTTTAACCAAAGGGAATTACGAGAAGTACTCCAATAATGAGCAAGTCCAGTTTCTAAAGTTTTAGCTAAAGCAACTTTGTTCATAAAAGCTACCATTAAAATTTCAAGAGTTTTATAATCTTGAACAACAGCTATTACTAATTTTTGCCCATTAACCTCATGTTTAAAATTGATTTTAATAATTACATCTCCAAATCATACATTAATATAATCTAAAACTTAACATAATCTAAAATACTATCAATAGCTACTAATTCCTGATTCCCATTAGACATGTTTTTTATAGTGACACTACTCTTTTCAAGCTCATCTTCTCCAACTAAAATAGTATATTTTGCATTTAATTTATTAGCTGTATTTAAAAGCTTCTTTAATTTTTTTCTTGAAAGATCTATTTCTGCTCTAATCCCATTAGCTCTTAATATTTGACCAATTTCAAAGGATTTTTTCCTTGTATCTTGAGAGATTGGAGCAACAAATACATCAACAATAGAATCTTCATCTTCAATTAATTGATTAGTTTGATTAGTTTTATCCCCAATATTGTTATCTTTATTTTTATTATATTCTATAGCATTCATTAATCTATCAAAACCAAAAGCAAAACCTGTAGACTCTACCTTTTCCCCACCAAATAGTTGAACAAGATTATAGCTACCTCCACCAGCTATTTGTTTTTGAGCCCCAAGTTCTGGAACATAAATTTCAAAAACAATACCTGTATAATAATCTAAACCCCTAACTACTGATAAGTTTAAAGTGTAATTTGAAACTTTAAAACTTTTCAACAATTTTATTAACTCTTTAAATTCATGGAAAGATGAAAATGTTTCTTTATAATTTTTTATAATATTTTGAACATCATTTAATATCTCTTCATTTCCCCTTAAAGAAGTAAGTTTAATTAATATACTAGCTAATACTGAATCTCCAATTAGATTATTTTCATGAATTTCTTTTTCAAATAATTCTAAATCTCCTTTATCAATTAAAGTCATGATTTGTTCTTGAACTTCAAGATCAATCTTAAAATGTTCAAACAATCCTCTAATTATACCAAGATGATTTATATGTATTTCAGCTGTAGATATACCTAAATTTTTAAGAGATTGTTCAGCCATAGCTATAGCTTCAACTTCACCTTCAGGAGAGTTTGCACCGATTAGTTCACAACCAAATTGCCAAAATTGTCGGAATCTTCCTTTTTGAGGTCTTTCATATCTAAAACAACTACCAAAATAATATAATTTAATAGGTTTTGATGTTTTTTGAAGTTCATTAATATATAATCTAGCTACAGGAGCAGTTATTTCTGGTCTTAAAGCTATTTCACGATTAGATTTATCTGTAAAATTATATAACTGATCAACAATTCCATCTCCAGATTTTGTAGTAAATAGAGATAATTCTTCAAATAAAGGAGTTTTTATTTCTTGATAAGCATAAGTTTCAAAGACTTTTCTTAATGTAGCCTCACATTTTTTTCTCTCTCTCATTTCATCAAAAAGAAAGTCTCTTGTTCCACGAGGTCTTGTAAATTCCAAATTAATTCCTCCATAAAAACAGAATATATGGTTTTATTTTAAATATAAAAATATACTGATTTTATAATATACTGATTTTATTTTAAATATTTTTTTATATATCTATATATTTTATATAAATTTTTTATAATTATATTTTTATATATTATAATTTATTTTATAAT
>Ga0123353_10012956_pt1 | contig 11908 bp, 9 predicted proteins | sample TergutLab28metaG_3_FD_92763 | JGI IMG/M metagenome (GOLD analysis project Ga0123353, IMG submission 92763) | Labiotermes labralis P3 segment gut microbial communities from Petit-Saut dam, French Guiana - Lab288 P3 | ecosystem: Host-associated > Arthropoda: Insects > Digestive system > Gut ... | reverse complement strand
TACTCTCTTAGGTAAGTGCCAAATATGACGTGATTTATCTCATCACGAAGTATGGCTACATTCATCTGTATGACATAGAATCTGCTACATGCATCTATATGAATCGTATCAGCGGGGACACCATCTTCGTAACTGCACCACATGAGTCATCTGGAGGAATTATTGGGGTCAACCGGAAAGGACAGGTTTTGTCAGTGAGTGTGGAGGAAGATAACATCATCCCATATATTAACAGCGTTTTGCAGAATCCTGATCTGGCCCTTCGCATGGCTGTGAGGAACAACTTGGCAGGTGCTGAAGATTTATTTGTGCGGAAGTTCAACCTTCTCTTCCAGAATGGCCAGTATTCAGAAGCAGCAAAGGTAATGAGGTATCGCATGTATCTTCTTTTATCAGATTGTATCATAATTCGGGGATTTGACACATCTGACCACCTCTGCCTCAGTTTCAGAGGTCTTTTCAGTCATTTTGTTGTGTTCGTCGCATGACGTGCATAATATGAACATATCGAGAGCAGCTCATTCATGTCTCTGCATGTTTCCTCTAGAGAACTACTGGAAAAATTCTTACAAAATTTGAATTTAATGTTACATCATTGGAGCCCACTCCATACCCATTTCTCAGTTTCTTGAAATCATTGTTTACATCAAGACAGACACATGAACTTGAGGTACATGTTACATGGGCAGCCTTGAACTTAAAGGTCCTGAAGTTTTGTGTGGTAATAGATCTTCAGAAGAGTGCTTGCAGACATGCACCACATAAGAAGGGTAACAGGTCTTTGCAAATTGTGCAGCATTTGTTAAGGTAATTTCTGTGTCAGATGCAAAATAAGAATGTTGAGGCTGCATGAAATCTGTATTTAGGTAAATTTGATGGGAATGACTAGAGAGCCATTGGAATTTGAAATTTGGTGTGGAGGCCCATGATAAACAGAGCAAGTTCCATGTTGTTTATTAGGTAATGATTAAGAATGTGGTGATGATATGAATCTCACAGTTATGTGCAACAAATGTAATGTAGACAACGTACGATAATGTATATTTTAAAATTATTTTTAATCCATCATAAGTAATCATCTTACGTACCTAAATTAATACACTATAACAAACAAAAAAAATTAATGGTTTTGATTTGCATCCATATACATAATTATTTTCAATATAATTTATTGCAGGTTGCAGCAAACGCACCTAAAGGTATTCTGCGTACACCTCAGACAATTCAGAGGTTCCAGCAAGTTCCAACACCACAGGGACAAACATCACCACTGCTGCAGTATTTTGGAATATTACTGGACCAGGTAAACAATATGAGCCCCAATCCTTCCAGTTCCTGTGTAAACAATAAACTTCAGTAGCATAGCAGAGTAATGTTTAGTGTTAAGTCATGTGTGTGCTTATTCGTGTGCCTCTTGAAAAATAATAAAATCACCAAAAATGATTTTCTGTAAGCTGTGTATACTCCGTTTCGTGTGTATTCCCCCCCCCCCCTCTCTCTCTCTCCTCATCCTTCCCTCTTGTTTGACATTTGCTATAATTCACCTGGATCCAAACATATTTTTTTTAAATGATCTTGGAAACATGAAAGTGCAGTTGTAATGTCAACATTTTGGGTGTAATTTTACGACATTGTGATGTGGATACATACATAACCTTCCCAGTAGACCTCATAGCACACATATCATGCATGTCTCATTTGAGTTGTGCGTATTAAGTTTCATTGATAAACAGTGAAAAGTGTTCTCTGTTACTGTGTTCACAGGGTCAGTTGAATAAGTATGAATCATTGGAATTGTGCCGACCAGTTCTGCAGCAGGGTCGGAAACAACTGCTTGAAAAGTGGCTGAAGGAAGATAAATTGGAGTGTTCAGAAGAACTGGGAGATCTAGTAAAGCAAGCTGATCCAACCTTGGCACTCTCTGTCTATCTTCGGGCCAACGTACCAAACAAGGCAAGTTCACATATTTTCCTTCCTGAAAACCTTTGCATTTGTTTCTCAAGTGAAATACTTCATAAGCGTTAACTCCTCCAATTCCCTTTTTTTTTTTCAGGTGATTCAGTGTTTTGCAGAGACAGGACAGTTCCAGAAGATAGTTCTATATGCTAAGAAAGTGGGGTACACACCAGACTATGTCTTCCTCCTGCGAAATGTGATGCGAGTGAATCCTGACCAGGGTGTTGCTTTTGCCCAGATGCTGGTTCAGGATGATGATCCTCTTGCCGATATCAACCAGGTCAGAGGCTAGTTAAAAATATATTTTGTCATAGGTACATAGTAAAGAAGGTTTTGAGTAAACTACATGGCATAATTATCCAAGAAATTGTGCTCTGGTGGCTTCCTGTACATATATGTGAGCAGTGTTTAAACTTTATGGGCCAAAAGAACACCCCCATCCCATTAAAGGTAACTTCTCATGGCCAAAAGGAATACACTGTCCCACACAGATGCAGATGGGTATTTAAAATGAAAATAACTAAAGCCTTCAGTGGCTACGTCAAGATTTAAAGCCAGTCAATAAAGGTTAATGGCATGCATGTACATTACCCACTCGTGAATCTTTATCTATAAATGTATGCACAGCATTTTATGGTCTTGGCATATTAATTGAATTAGAGCTCAGTTTTTCAATGCACTTGTTTTATTAATTTATACATTTATTTTTTTATGAGCATGTGCACACACTTTGTACATTAGACATAATAGGGTGCTTCAGAACTTCATTGTTACAGGTATTGTTGTTCTCCATTTAAAATGTAGATGATGTTATCCCAAACTCAAATCATATGAAGTTGATTTGTGTTATTGTAAATGTCATTTTAATATAAATATGCCTAAGGATCTGTGATTATAACGCATCTTTACGGCTGTTCACACACTGAAGGACTGATGATTGGTATATTATGAGATCACTTGGAGGCATATACTTTTGAAGCGCAATGAATTTTTCTCCTTTTGCGCACTTGATAGATATGTAGTATTGTTTATGTCACAATATCAGTTGCATACCTTTTATGTAAATCGTGTGATGGAAGGATTTCAGCTTGGAATTTCATCCTGCATCTTGTAAGGATTAATGTATGGGTATTGGAAAAGTGTGACACTTCTCAGGTATTTCCACTTCTTTAGGGACTAGTAAACACAGTACAGAGGCATTAGGATTGTGTTTTGGCCAACCATATATGCAGGAAGTCATTGCAGTAACTTTGAGGACTTTGTGTCGCTAATGGATATAAAAGGATCATAGTAGATGGCACAAGCCAGAGTTACTGTTTTGTGTGCAAAGAAAGAAATTTTTTTCACGTGTGTGGCCAACTGTGAAAATCTCCAGGTACTGGATGACATGGTTGATAATGAGCACAGTTTTACATTTGGGAGTTTCCTGATTTGAATCTTGGCCAGGAGACAGTATCCTGGTTGGAATTTATTTTTTGGGGGGTTTCCTCATTTCTTCCAGGCAGAACAGTATTTTGGTTAAGGTATAGTCACGTGCCATGCAGATTTAACAGTAGTTGCATATTTCTGCTCTTCGAAGTATTGGTAGTCCGATGGTACAAGCATAGCTGTACCCTGGAAACTTCCTACCAGGGGCGACAAGTGAGTGTTATACACAAGTGGGGTCACAGATTTATGCAGGTGGAATCAGACTACAATGCGGTTCAGAGAAGTTTCTTGTAAGGTGAGATCATATTAGTTGGTATGAAATGTAGTTGTCTTGAGGATCAGATTTGAGTTGCACTACCAATTATGTATTATTGCTTGTACATGTTTTAGATTGTTGATATCTTCATGGAGCAGAACATGGTGCAACAGTGCACAGCATTCTTACTGGATGCCTTAAAAAATAACCGTCCATCAGAAGGCCCACTTCAGACAAGATTGCTTGAAATGAATCTGATGTCAGCACCACAGGTAGCAGATGCAATTCTGGGAAATCAGATGTTCACTCATTATGACCGTGCCCATATTGCTCAGCTTTGCGAGAAGGCAGGGCTACTGCAGAGAGCTCTGGAACACTACACAGGTATAAGAAAGATGCATGCTTTTTAAAGTACTCTTAAATTTATCATAAAGAGCTTCAAGGTTGGAGGTGGTTACAGTAATGCCTGAATATGACTGTCTGTGGAATTAGATAGTATGTATTTTGGTAGAGAGGAATCCATGTTCATTGTAGCTTGCGGTTTCCATATTAAACTACATGGCATTTTACTTTCTGACAGTCCATGGGTGTGTATGTACAACTAATTTATCGAATCAGGTATTTAGGTGACTGTAATACCCTTCAGTAGGATCTCAACACGCATTCAAAATGAAAACATACATTCAAAAACTGTTACTTGGGATTATGTCTTCAAAGGAGAAGTTCCAAAACACAAGAGTTAATGATTTCGTACACTCTGTGTAATGTGAATTTTTAAAACTAACCACCAGACACTACTCTCATAATTAACATACTTGAACTCTGCCACTAGGTGTGTATTCTATGCATTGGTTTAGGGTTAATTGTTTTGTACTGAAAGATATGTGTGTTGTATGACACTCACCTATGGTGAGATCCATGTAAGCCATCAGCAGGGGGCCAACTCACCCTTTGTTTATTGTTATCCATAGAGTACAGTATTGACAAAATACACTGTGGCGGCATAGCGGACGTTTTATCTGTTTATTGCCTCATGCCTTGCCTAAAAAAGTGTTGTTGCTGCACATCAGTACAGTGCCGTGCAGTCTACGTATCAAAATTAATACCATACTGATGATCACATCTCATGGGATATTATCTTGTTAGTTGGGTATGTGATGTTACAGCGTTCTAAGTACAAATACTTTTCATAATTTGGTTTTCAGATCTGTATGACATCAAGCGTGCTGTGGTTCATACTCACCTACTGAATCCTGAATGGTTGGTTGGATATTTCGGTACTCTGTCTGTGGAGGACTCCCTGGAGTGTCTGAAAGCTATGCTGACAGCAAACATCAGACAAAATCTTCAGATATGTGTGCAGGTAAGTTGGTATTGTTAAATTTATAGTGTTAGTGTATTGTTGTTAACATTTATCACCTGGTAATATGGTGTTTTAAATTCTACTACTAGGGTGTTGGAGGCCAGATTGTAACTTGTGTGTTCATGCCCTTAGTAATCATATTTTAGATCTGTACTCCTATCCCGTCCTTGGCTGTGATCAACCACAATCCTACCAACCTTTCTATTTCTTGGAAACTTCCATTTTCCCAGCCAGATCAGCAGCCCTCTGCACAGTATTATTATCACTGTTAAGATGGACATATTGTTACCTTACTCACCGTATTCGCCCAGAAGACTGTCATTTGAGTGATGTCTGTTTCCATTGAAACCACGCGGAAGTGGCGGTTATGATTACATTTTCAGAAGCATCAATAAATGGTACTGGAATGTGTGCTTTAGTTGGTTGCTTTAAAATTATACTGTAGTTGGTATACGGCAGTTCTGTGAGTATGTTCTGTGATTAACCAAACATATTGCAAATGTAAATAACATTCAGTTCTAAAAATAAAAATATTTTACATGAGACTCAACAGTTCTTATCAGTAAGAAGTTTGTCTCATGTTTGAAAAGTTTTTTGTTTGGAGAGAACAAAATCTAATTAAACTCAGATGTGTAGTATTGAGCAGAATGTTTCTTCATCAGAAGGCTGTTATTATTGTGCTCTTATCAGCTTGTCTTTATAGAAAGGCAAGCATGCATATTCATTGTTTATTGTGTTATATCAGAGTTTCTGCCTCTATCTGTAATTACACAACTGGGTCAGTGGAAAGTTTATCACTTGAAACCATAGGCAGAGAGGGATTTTTCAAAATTTTTTATTTAATTTTCAGTTTCACTAGTGGAGATATGTTTTCAGCATTCAAGACCCTGTGTTTTGTTTACCAAACCAAGGTAATTCATGGAATCATCAGATTTTCCTTTGTACAAGTAGTTGGAACTGAGATAGCACTGTTCTCGTAGCAACTAGACTACAGGCTGGACAGTCCAGAATTGGAATCCCAGCAGGTGCAAGAGATTTTCTCTTCTCTGAAGTGTCCAGACTGTCTCTGGCAACCACCCTGCCACATATTCAGGGGTTACTGGGGTTCTTAGGTGTGAGCCTGCTGGGGCATGAAGTTGACTGTTCACCTCTGTCTGGTGTCAAGGTTAGGAATGAGTTGAGCTATGCCTCTACTCCCTTTATATGGCCTCATGACTTTGACAGGGAGAAATTTTCCTTTCTTACTCTTCCCCCCCCCCTCCCTCTCTCCCTACATCCCCCTGCAAGTAGGTTGTTGGTAGGAAAGACTGTTAAGTCAAAGATATTATCCCCATTTCATTCTGCCCCATCTCTCATGTATTTTGTGATGGAATGATGATAAATTCAATATTTTGTTCCAGATTGCAACCAAATACCATGAGCAGCTGACCACAAAGGCCCTCATTGATCTTTTTGAGTCATTCAAGAGCTATGAAGGCCTGTTCTACTTCCTGGGTTCTATTGTGAATTTTAGCCAAGATCAGGAAGTTCATTTCAAATACATTCAGGTACAGTAAATTTGTAATCGGATGAGAGAAACAGTGATGGCAGTGTTTTGTATGTGGGACTCTCATACGGTTTCTTTTGCAGCACGACCAGCAGAACCATATTGTTTGTGAAGTTAGCATTTTTCTTTCAGTAGTGTTATGGGTAATTCTATATTGTTGCTGTGAAACCAGACATGTGGCAATACACGTGAGTGATGGTTTTGACATTGGCCACTGTCACAAGAGAAAAAAAACCAGGACCTTTGGTGACTGGATCTGTCTAGGTCTCGGTTTCAGTCTTCTGGTGGAAAGGAGAGAGGGAAAATCTACTCAAAAGAGCCGCTCTCAGTCACTGGTTATCCATATATACATACACATTGGAGTAGTTGATAGCAATCTGTGTAGTAGGAACAGCATAAACCACTCTGTGACATCTTTCAAAATGGATAGCTGTTAGGTAGTTTTTAAACTTCTTATATAGTCCTGATTTTCCACATTTCATTATGATCTGGCCGTAAGATCGGTTCCGGTGTGAATTTTTGTAGTTCTGACCATGTAGAAACTTGCTGGCTTGTGACTTACTCTTGTTAGTAAGTGGGCCTAGTTGTATATGCAGTTCAAATTTTTTTAATCTTCATTATAATTTTCAACACAAACCAAATAAAACCTTATGTATAATTAGATACTATACTTAGGACTGTTAAGGAATTGAATCCTTGTGGGAATGAGTTTTCTGCACCTGTCCAGGCCAGCCCTGGGGCCCACCCACCTTCCTATACAGTGGGTATCTTTCTCAGCGGTAAAGTGGCCGGAATGTAGTATTATCCACCCACCCGTATCTAACACCGAGATTAAAGAGAGAGCTATTACCTCTTAGTTTTAGTCTGTGCATTCATGGCAAATTATAGGGTGAACTTTGTTTCGTTATGTAACTTTGCTCTCTCTCTCCCTCTCTTTTATTATATATATATATATATACCGACTCATACTGATGATTCTGTTCTGTAGACACGCATGTGCTGGGGTGTGCATTCCTTGTTTGCTGTTCCATGTGTCTGTGTTGGTTTGTGGTTACTGACCTTCAAAGGATTTGTTTGACTACTTTTTTATATCTATTGTTGGGTGATGTATTGTATGTGTGTGTGTTCAGGTGCTGGTTTGGGCTGTTCCGTATTGGCCCCAGTTTTCTATTTTGTGGTAGCTATGGAAAATTAAGTAGAATGGATAACAAAAGCAGTATTTAATCAGTTATGTATTGCATGTCACTTAACTGTATGTTTTTTGTTTAAACAGTATTAAGCTTTTGTCTGCAGAGAGAGGTATCTTTATCATGCAATAAGAGGTATTTTAAGAAATATTGTAACAGAAAACTGGTAATATATATTCCCAATCCATAAGATGTGTCAGGACTTAAGAAAGCAAGTTTATTGAGAAAATCCTTGGTTTATATTTGAAGCTCAGTTTCATTAAATGCTTCTCAACAGATATAACTGCTGCACAAAGTGTGTGCTGGTTGTAGCCCCCCCAAATTTTCATCACTGGTATCACAATTGCTGCTGTTGTATTTTTAAACTTCCACTTAATTCAGAAAGTACATGATCTTAGCAGCATCAACATTACTGATATCACATTTATCACTTTGTCAAAAGACTAAATGTGACTGATACAGCAACAGTAACATCCATTCCTCTTTGAGGGAACTTAATAGTAAGAGGGACTTAATCTGTGTTGCCATTCAGCTCATGCCCAGAACACAGTTTATTCCTAGCAGCATTCAGACATGTCTAAAATTTCAGCATCTGTGTTTTGTACTCGCCTAACATCTTTCATGCCATTCCGGTATCATTTTCTGAGTCGGAAGTGAATTAAAATGGCTTCTAGTTACCCTGTTATTGTGTTGTTTCACGTGCTATAGCACATTTCATATGAAATATACAGGATGCGAAACCTTGTGTTTACTGCACATTCCACTGAGGGAGCTAATTTGTTTTCAGCAAACTGCTGCTATTGAGCAGCTTTTGTAAGGAATGCTGAGGCTTTGCTTCTTTCCCACCAAGGATGAGTCATGTGATAATGGTCATCCATCCTGTGGATACAATATTCATTTGCCCCAAAGCCCATAATGACACACTTTTAGGCAGTAAAACATGGGAGCATTTTCTACACTATTTTCCAGGAAAAAATGTGCCTTACAGTTTGGGAATATAGTAATTAATTTACCTCGGTGTAAAACTGTGCATTGTATGTTGGACATCTGCATTGTTGGTGATGGCCCACATGTTAAGTGTGTGCATATAAAATTGACTGGAATGTGAATTAACTGGTGTGGTAATGTCACAGCATCCTGGGAAGCATTATAGTATTGGACTGGTTGTGTGATTTCAGGCTGACGTGACTAATATGAAGAATGATAGTGTATTAACCAGATGTGAGGTGTGAATGGTCACGCTTGGTAGTACTGACATTGAAGTGCATATTTGTCCTGCACGCATTGCTTTCATGTTATGGCCCAGTATCTATAATTTGTCTCTTGCAGAGCAGTAACTGTAATGTACATCATTTCTCCAATTGATCTGTATGATGTGATTATGTTTTCTACTTGCATAGTTGTAATGCAAGATTTGTATATTTCATAAAGTGGAGCAGTAAAAGGGAAGCAATAAAAACAATAATAATCATGGCTGGTCCACTTCCCCACATATCAAAATAAAGTGGTACCATATTTAACCTTTAAATGACTGGGTTGCTATTTAATATAAGCATGTGGCTTATGAAAAATGTATTATTACAGAAAAACATAAAAGTATAAAAGAGACTGGCTTTATGGGAAGTAATACTTGGATCATCCAGAGTATCTTAAAGTGCAATAAATTTTCTTGTTGCCAAAACTCATAAAATGAATTTCTAGGTGTGCTGTTTAATGTGTGTGCGCAATTGCGAGCATAGGTCATTTAATGGTTAAATGCCTCTTGACTTGTGGTCAGAAATATTATATGTACCACTAGATCAGGAGTTTTCTTTACTCACAGTCAGCAAACTGACATTAAGTTTGCAGGCAGTATTCATGACAATGTACTCTGTCTGTTGTATGGCTTACAGACATGGTCTTCTGCGTCATGACACTGTATACATAGTTGCAACACTTCAGTCAGGGCAACAGTTGTATCTGCCTGCAAAACCACACAGTGTCGTAACCATGAAGACCACAGTCTTAATTTTCACTGCCATGAAAGCTCAGTATTTCAGTTTTTAACATCAAGAAGTAAGTATAAATTAGAAATTAGGGCTGTGTGAGATTTCAGTCCACATGGTCAATTGCAAGAGTTACTCTGAGTGATTCACAGTGGTTATCTTCAACATAGTACATTGAAAACTGAAGGTAATAAGAAGCGAAACAGAGAAGGTTTAGTGAAATACATGTAACATTTCCATTTTGTTTTCAGTACCCTTAAAAATTTTAAGATCATGTTCTTTTTCAGTTTCACAGTTGTGTCATCTCATGTTTGTAAAATTTTGACTGTCCTTGTTCTGTTTTAAACTGTGACTTGGTACTTGTGTGTGATGAGTATTTTAATTTTTGTTGCATCATGTGGTTGTAACTGTTACATTTTAGTGTAGATCCTGTTGCAGTGGTAACACTGAGGGTGTTAAATAAAGTCAACAGATATTTTTATTCTGGTGACTATAAAATATCTTAATAGAATAAGCACTGCAAGTGGAGTTAACGTGAAGTAAGGTGTGTATAGTTCTAATGTTTTGTCTGTGAAATATGAAAGTTATAATACTTGCTTATCGTTCTGATTATAGGCAGCATGCAAGACTGGCCAAATCAAAGAAGTGGAGAGGATATGCCGGGAATCCAATTGCTACAATCCTGAAAGAGTTAAAAATTTCCTGAAGGAAGCAAAGCTTACAGATCAACTTCCCCTTATTATAGTGTGTGACCGTTTTGACTTTGTACATGATCTTGTCCTGTATTTGTATCGCAACAGTCTGCAGAAATACATTGAAATATATGTCCAGAAGGTGAGTTCTCCCCATTAAGAGCTTACATACTTTTAAGTTGTTCATATTACTTGCACTAGAATCATGTCTTGCATTTCTTATGGATAGGACTGTTAAGTGTGAGCACTTTAAAATTGTCAGCATTGAATATCATAACAAGTATCATTAATTTTGAAGTGCTGTTTCTGTAATAGTTGGTGGAAGGACAAGAAAATATTGCATGTCTTTGTAATTGTTGTAACTAAAGTTTAAGTGCATGAAATTTACAACTTCGTAATGATATGTTAATTTTGGTAAGTAAAATAAGTGGCAGACATAGAAATGTTGTTGCCCTTTTATATTGTTATTATTATTGTCATCATCGTTGTTGTTACACTGCAGCATGTGGTGGGTATTGGTATTATGAATTCCAATTATTTTTGTAATTTTATTTTTTTTATTTTTCCACCCACATTACATTCCAAGTCTTCGGATTGGAATGGTCTTGGCCTTTCATGGTGAGACATCAGAGTAAATGGAGGATGAGAAATTGCATCATGACCTTTGTGGGTGACAGTTTGTGTTCTTTTACTTTCTCGCTCTGTTTGATGTGCAGCTGGGGAAATGATCTGCACCTGTCCTTTAGAAGCGTAGTTGTTACAAGCTGCATACCCCCTGCCCAACACCACCACCACACATACTGCTGTACATGCATAACAATTTGTCCTGTGATTCCTTCACTGGAAACGGTGTTGCTGTAGTCTGATAACTTTTTTCACTGGTCATATGAATGTGCTGATTGTAATGCTTGCTAATTGAAACTGAAGGAAATGTCTTTCATTTTTATCTCTAGGTGAACCCATCACGACTTCCCGTTGTAATCGGTGGTCTTTTGGATGTCGACTGCTCAGAGGATATTATTAAGAACTTGATACTGGTGGTCAGAGGTCAGTTCTCCACTGATGAATTGGTAGAGGAGGTGGAGAAGAGAAACCGCTTAAAGCTGCTGCTTCCATGGCTTGAGTCTAGAGTACATGAGGGATGTGTTGAACCTGCTACCCATAATGCACTTGCCAAAATCTACATTGATAGTAACAACAATCCTGAGAGATTCCTCAAGTGCGTATTCACGTTGATGAGCAAGATTTGAGTTGGAATGTTTATTAAATGTATAATTAGGTTTTATATCGTGTTGCTTCCATTTCTGGTGTTTATACATTAAATTGTCTGTCTTGTGTCTACAGAGAAAACCAGTTTTATGATAGCCGAGTAGTTGGCAAGTATTGCGAAAAGCGGGATCCACACTTAGCTTGTGTGGCATATGAACGAGGCCAGTGTGATCGGGAACTCATCAATGTGTGTAATGAGAACTCCCTCTTCAAGTCAGAAGCAAGG
>Ga0123353_10012954_pt1 | contig 11909 bp, 12 predicted proteins | sample TergutLab28metaG_3_FD_92763 | JGI IMG/M metagenome (GOLD analysis project Ga0123353, IMG submission 92763) | Labiotermes labralis P3 segment gut microbial communities from Petit-Saut dam, French Guiana - Lab288 P3 | ecosystem: Host-associated > Arthropoda: Insects > Digestive system > Gut ... | reverse complement strand
TGACGCGAAGAACCTCGCCGTCATAGCAACGATCCTGGTTGTCGGCCTGGGCGGGTATTACGGCTTCGAAAACAGCAACATCCCCTTCTTCGGCGTCAACCTCCCCTCGATAGCCACAGCTTCTATAGTAGGTATCATCCTGCATCTGCTGCTATCAATTGGATCCAAGAAAAAAGCGAAGAAGAAGTAAATGTTCAGCCAACACCAAAGGACGCCGATCGGCGTCCTTTATGTTGATAAGGACTACACGCGAACGTCCGGTTGGACGTCAAAACGCATCTTCATTCTCCGCACTTCAATCTCCGCACTTCATTCTCCGCTCTTCAATCTTTGCTATTTGCTCCCGGCCTGCGAAGTTGCTTATACGCCTCGCGTATATCCGCCGAGAAATAAAGCGAGCCCAGCGCGCAGATAACTCCCGTTTTCCCCGCCCTGTCAATGGCAGCCGCGACGCCTTCCGCTATCGACTCGTAATAAGAAACAGGAACATTAAATCGCGACAGCAGATCCGCAAGGGCTTGCGCTTCCATTGCCCGGGGATTTGCAGGCCGCACGGCTATAAACGATTCCGCCAGCGGCGCGATAAGGCCCATCATCGCATCTGCGTCCTTGTCGGCCATGACGCCGACTATGAATGTTATCCTTCGCTCACCGAAATGGCGCCGCAAACTGTCCGCCGTCGCCCCGATCCCCTGCGGATTATGCGCTCCGTCAATTATAAACACCGGTTCGCGCCCCAGTATCTCAAATCTTCCGGGCCACCTGACCGCTGCAAGCCCGAAAACGATATCTTCGTCGCTTATCCCGTATCCCTTTTCGCGCAATATTTCAAGCGCCGTAACAGCGACAGCGGCGTTCAGTGGCTGATAGGCGCCGACAAGCGGCAGTTTGATCTCCCCATACGGCGCAAGCTCAAATCTCACACAGTCGAGCGAGAGTTGCAGGAGCTTAACTCGCGAAAAATCCGCTTTTCGCAGTCTCGCTCCCCGCTCTGAGGAAATGAACTCAAACACTGCCTCCACTTCAGGATCGCCGCCATAAATGACAACATCCCCGCCGTTTTTTATGATCCCCGCTTTCGCCTCCGCAATATCCTTGAGCGTAGGCCCAAGCTCTTTCACATGGTCATGACCGATCAGCGTGATGACCGCCGCTTCCGGTGTTTCGATTACATTCGTGGAATCGAGTTCCCCGCCCATGCCGACCTCGAGAACTACAATATCGCATACCTGGGACTGGAAATACCTCATCGCAAGCGCTGTTATCAGTTCGAACTCTGTCGGGGAATCCGCCATAGCATCGGCAAACGGGCGTATCTCATCCACCAGGCGCGTGAGTTCGGCGTCGGAAATATTATCCCCGTCTACCTGCATCCGCTCGTTGAACACTTGGATATACGGCGAGGTATACAAGCCTGTCTTGTACCCTGCCCTTTGCAGCACCGCAGCGATGCAAGCGGCAGTGGAACCTTTTCCGTTGGTACCTGCAATGTGGACAAATTTCAGCGATTTTTCCGGATTGCCCAAAGCTTTGAGCAGCTCGCGGGTACGCTCAAGCCCCGGTTTGCTGCCCCGCCATTTGACGCTGTGAATATACTCAAGTGTTTCCTCGACAGACATGTCAGTACTTCCTGATTTCACTTCAGTTCCCCCAGCAACTCGGTCACTGTCTTTTTGAAAACCGGGTGGACATGGTTCGGCGCTATCTCCTTGATCGGGACCAGGACGAAATCCCTTTTATGCGCCTCGATATGAGGAATAACAAGCCTATCATCGGACATGGTCATATCATCGTAGAAAATAATATCAAGGTCGAGCGTCCGCGGGCCCCAGCGCACATCTCTGACGCGCCCAGCTTTTTCCTCGATATCTAGCAGCAGTTCAAGAAGCTCATGCGGCGTCAACAGCGTTTCCAATTTCAGGCAACCATTAAGAAAATCATCTTGCTCTGTGAATCCGTACGGCGCCGTGGTAATGAAGCTTGACACGCTCAAAACGCGGCAGCCCCGCGCCCCCTCAAGTTCGGCGACAGCAAAGCGAAGATTCGCCTCCTTGTCGCCCATGTTTGACCCGAGCGCTATAAAAGCGATGTGCCTTGAACGCTCGATTTCGACGGAAACCGTCTCGAGTGGCAACAAGATCGGCGCCCACGGTTTCTTTATCTCCAGCCATATCCTTTGAACAAGCGGGTTTTCGATCAGCAATATCTCAGCCAGGCGTTCCGCGACAGTCTCTATGAGGCGGAACGTGTTGCCCTCGACAAAAGCCTTTATATCATGGCATATCTTGCCGTAATCGATCGTCTTCGCCAGATCATCCGTCTTGCCCGCGCTCCGCAGGTCCAAATACAGCGCGGCGGAAACGACGAACTTCTGCCCAATGACGTTCTCTTCCGGCAGCACTCCATGCCTGGCAGAAATTTCAAGATTTACGATATTTATTTTATCCAAATTATACACCTTACTTTCCTTACCTGCGTCAAACACCCAAAGCACCTAACGCCCAAAACGCCAAACGCCCAAGACGCCTAACACCCAAAGCGCCTCGCCTACAAACCTCTTAGCGCCCGAGTATCGCTTCTGCCATGACAACGGCGCGTTTCGTCTCCCTGACGTCATGCACGCGCAGAAACGAGCATCCGCGCATAACTCCCACCACGGCAGCGGCTAGCGAGCCTTCCAAACGCTCATTCACCGGCAGATCGAGAGTCAAGCCGATCACACTCTTGCGAGACGCTCCAAGCAATACCGGGTATCCCAGTTCCCTGATTCTATCAAGCCTGTTTATAGCTTCGAGATTCATCTCGTATGTCTTGGCAAAACCAATACCGGGGTCAAGGATTATTTTATCTGCGGCAATCCCCGCACTGAGCGCGATCTCCGCCGACGCCCGCAGATCGCCGAGCATATCGCTCAGAAAGTCGGTATAATCAATGTTCTCCCTATTGTGCATAAGGCAGCACGCCACTCCCGCGCGCGCGACGACGCCCGCCATTTCGGCGTCATATTTTAAGCCCCGAACATCATTCACAAGCTCCGCCCCCGCGCGGACGCCCGCCCCGGCGACGGCGCCCTTGCAGGTATCGATTGAAAGCGGAACCTCAAAACGGGCGTGCAAAGCTTCGATGAGCGGCGCGGTCCTGTCCGTTTCCTCCTGCTCCGCTATCGGTGTATGACCCGGCCTTGTCGATTCGCCGCCAACTTCAATAATATCCGCCCCGTCATTAATCATGGATTCCGCGTGACGTAAAGCGGCGCCGGGTGCGACCCACTTCCCTCCGTCCGAGAAAGAATCCGGCGTCACATTAAGTATGCCAACAATATAGCATCTGTTATCCGTGTCGAACTCTCGTTTACCGATATACACTGGTCAACACTCCAAAAAACTTATTCCCTTCAAATCGAAACCTAACCTTTGACAGTATCGAGAAAGATCCGTTGCCGCTCGTAATCATCCTTGAACAACCCTCTGGTCGCGATCGTAGCCGCAATCGTCCCCGGCTTTTTGATCCCCCGCATAGTCATGCACGTATGCTCCGCCTCGACCATGACCATGACTCCTTTCGGCGACAGGTGGCGCTCTACCGCGTCGGCGATCTCGACCGTCATTTTTTCCTGCATCTGCGGCCTGCGCGCATATGTCTCGACTGTGCGCGGAAGCTTACTCAGCCCCACGACCTTTTCATCCGGGATGTACGCGATATGCACTTTTCCGAAAAATGGCAGAAGATGATGCTCGCACATCGAGTAAAATACTATATCCTTTTCAATGACCAGCTCGCTGCCCGGCGCGGCAAACTGCTTTGCAAGATGCCCGCCCGGTTCTTCATCGAGGCCGCCATACATGTCGACGCACATCCGCGCGACCCTTTCCGGTGTTTCAAGCAACCCCTCCCGGTCGGGATCCTCCCCGATACCCTCTAGATACATCCTGACTGAGGCCATAATTTTTTCTTTGTCAACCATTGCTCAATCTGTCCTTTCATATCTGCCGTTGGCTAATTATAGCACACCCATACGCTATGGCAAGCTTTACTTTTCATGTTTTCCTCAAAGATAAAGTAGACATTTCGACTAAAAGCGTGTATTATACAATTTTGATGGGATTAAGTAATATAATAACATAAAACACAATAGTTATTGGCAAAAAATAGCGGAAGGTAAAGATATGATATCTGAAAAAATGATAAGGCTTGCGCAAAACAACAGTATTATACGCGCGATGTTTGAAGAAGGCAACAGGCTGGCAGCGCTTCACGGGCGCGAAAACGTATATGACTTCAGCCTTGGCAATCCGAATTTCCCGTCGCCGGAAGCTGTCAAAACAGCGATCGCCGAACTATCCGCCGAAGACGACCCGGTTTCGCTCCATGGTTACATGAGCAACGTCGGCTTCCCTGACGTCCGGCGTGCTATAGCCGATTCGCTGAATTCCAGATTCGCGACGTCGTTTAATGAAAATAATATTATTATGTCCGTCGGAGCGGCGGGCGGCCTGAATGTCGTCTTGAAAACATTACTGAATCCCGGCGACGAGGTCATCGCCATATCGCCCTACTTTGTCGAATACGGCAATTATGTGAACAACTTTGACGGAAAACTCGTCGTCGTCCCCGCAAACCGCGAAAACTTCCAGCCCGACCCCGGGGCGCTGCGCGACGCGGTGACGCCAGGCACGAAAGCCGTCATAGTCAACTCGCCCAACAACCCGAGCGGCGTTATTTACTCCGAGGCGACCATAAAGCAACTCGCAAATGTGCTGGAGGAAAAAGCGGACGAATATGGCACATCGATATACATCCTGTCGGACGAACCATATCGAGAGTTGGCCTATGATGGCGCCGAGGTCCCGTTTCTGACGAAATACTACAAAAACACAATAGTATGCTATTCGTGGTCGAAGTCGTTGTCGCTGCCCGGCGAACGGATCGGCTACATAACGATCCCGTCGGAAATCGACGAATACCAGCTCATTTTCGAAGCAGCGGGAATCGCCACGCGGATACTCGGGTACGTAAACGCGCCGTCCCTGATGCAAAAAGTCGTCGCCAGATGCCTCGACGAGAAAACCGATATTGACGCATACGATGAGAACAGAAAACTGCTGTACAAGGGATTGACCGATTGCGGCTTTGAACCTGTATTCCCGCAGGGCGCGTTCTATATGTGGGTCAAAACGCCCTGTGACGACAAGGATTTCGCCGCAGCCGCGAAGAAGTATAACATACTCATAGTACCGGGCAGATCGTTTGCATGTCCGGGATATGTAAGAATTGCGTATTGCGTCGCAAAAAAGACAATTGAAAACTCTCTTCCGGGCTTTCAGAAGTTAGCCGCGCAGTACGGACTGAACCGCTAAGGAGGCAGCAGCAATGGACAAGAAGATAATCCTATCAGGCATACAACCCAGCGGCTCGCTGACGCTTGGCACTTATCTCGGGGCGCTCAAGAACTGGGCCAAGCTGTCGGAGATATACGACTGCTACTATATGATCGTCGACATGCACGCAATAACTGCGCGCCAGGATCCGGCCGAACTGCGCAGAAGGACGCTCTCGCAGCTCGCGCAGTACATCGCCTGCGGCATCGACCCCGCAGTGAACATGCTGTTCATTCAGAGCCATGTCCCGGCGCACGCAGAGCTCAGTTGGGTGCTGTCATGCTACACGATGTTCGGGGAACTGTCCCGTATGACCCAGTTCAAGGACAAATCGACAAAGAATACCGACAATATAAATGCCGGGCTGTTTACTTACCCCGCTTTGATGGCCGCAGATATACTTCTTTATCAGGCGGACCTTGTCCCCGTGGGCAGCGACCAGAAACAGCACATCGAGCTTACGCGCGATATCGCCGTCCGTTTCAATGGCATATACGGCGATGTGTTCAAACTGCCGGAACCGTACATCCCAAAAGTCGGCGCCAGGATCATGGACCTTCAAACGCCGGTCAATAAAATGTCAAAATCCGAAATCGCAGACGGCGGCTGCGTCCTGCTCCTTGACAAACCGGAGGACATCATACGTTCTTTCAAACGCGCCGTTACCGACAGCGAGACGAGCGTACGCTACGACGCCGCAGCGAAACCCGGCATTTCAAACCTTATCCAAATCTACTCGGCGTGTACGGGCAAGAGTTTTGCAGATATTGAAGATGAATTCTCCGGGCAGGGATATGGAGTGTTCAAGCAACGAGTCGGCGAAGCCGTCGTCGAGACGCTCCGACCCATCCGCGATGAAGCGCAAAGGCTCATTTCGGAAAAAGCGTACCTTGAAAGCGTATATACGGAAGGCGCCCAAAAGGCTGCCCATGCAGCTAACAGGACTCTGAGGAAAGTTTACAAAAAAATCGGGTTTATTGAGCGCAAATCGTTTCTATAGCATTGTGAAGCGGTGGTCGTGTGCGTATCCCTGTGCTCAATAGGCAAGTGTGAAGTGTTATTTGGCGGTCATTTAAGCGATTGCCATAAGAGGTGACTTATTTAATGCCAATGTTTGTAAGAATAGGAGCAGCCGTTGCGGTGGCCTTAACGCTCAGTCTGGCCGCAACGCCGGGGGTCAAGTGGTTTGCGTATCGTGTCGGAGCCATCGACGTCCCAAAAGACTCGCGCAGGGTTCACAAAAGTCCAGTCCCAAGGCTTGGCGGCCTGGCGATATTCATCGCGTTTCTGTTGAGCGTCGTGCTGTTCGCCGACATCACCAAGGAGATCCGGGGCGTACTGATCGGCGCTATCATCATAGTTATCATCGGCGCTATCGACGATATCAAGCCGTTGCGCGCATATATCAAACTGATATTCCAGATAATTGCCGCGCTTGTAGCCGTTTTCCACGGAATTATCATTGATTTATTCTCCAACCCCCTTCTGTTCAGTAACGCCGAATACATGTTTCTGGGGTATTTCTCGATTCCAATCACAGTCATATGGATCGTTGCGATAACGAACTCCTTCAACCTGATCGACGGGCTCGACGGGCTTTCCGTCGGCGTGTCGACCATTTGCTCGCTTTCCATGCTTGTGATTTCGCTGTTGGTATCCGAAGACCCGAATATCGCAATAATCATGGCGGCGCTTGCGGGTGCATGCCTCGGTTTTATTCCGTATAATTTTAATCCCGCAAAGATTTTTATGGGCGATACGGGTTCGCTGTTGCTTGGCTATGTGCTTGCGACGGTGTCGATCCTCGGATTATTCAAATTCTATGCGGTCGTATCATTTGCAGCGCCATTTCTCATACTTGCCCTGCCGCTCGTCGATACGGCATTTGCGTTTATAAGGCGGCTCCTAAAGGGACAAAACCCAATGTCGCCGGACCGCGGGCACTTCCATCATCGACTGATCGACATGGGCTTGAGCCAAAAGCAAGCGGTCGCGATCCTTTACGCGATCAGCGGCCTTTTAGGTTTTACGGCAGTGGTCATAACAACACGCATAGATATCAGGGCGCTTATCCTTGTGATCGCCGTTCTGATCGCGGCTGCCGTCATCTTTTTTGCGTTTCGTGGCAAAGGACATAAAAAATGAGTACGAAAAGGATTCTTGGCATAACGTTTTTCAGCGCGCTGTTCATCATTGCCGTGTCCGGCGTTATGTTGCTGACCTTGTTTATCAAGCGCGATAGCGACGCTGTCGCGCTTCCCGGTGTTTCCCCGACAGTACAAACTCCGGGTACTGCCGAACCTGACGAACTCGATCGGGTCGAAGTCACTACAGAAACTATCCAGGATGTAGTGTCGACGCTGGCGAGGCCTTCGGTCTACAGCCGCGATGTGTCCGTACAGACCTACTGGGACGGCGGCAACGCGGAGTACGGCGTAAAAGTCTCGGTCCTGGACGGGATGACTTCCCTGTTGACGACTCCGCCCGTAGGGGTCAAAAAAAGGATCATCGTGGCGCCCGAGAAGCTTTATATCTGGTATCTGGACGAAAGGACGCCATATATCGGCGACTTAGGGTCTTCCGGCGACGGACACAGAAGTGCTGACGAATGGCAGATGATAGTCACTTACGAAGACGTTCTTGGACTTGACGAAAGCGATATTATCGACGCCGGTTATACCGAGTATTTAGACGATGATTGCATATATACCGTCTATCGCTCTCCATTGCTAAACTATGAAACGACATGCTATATCTCCCTGGACCTGGGGCTTGTCGTCTTCGCGGAAGAACTCGATGAATCCGGCAGGCTTGTCTACACTATGAAGGTCGGTGAGTGCGCCGTCGGAGAAGTCGACCCCTCAGCGTTCATCCTGCCCGACGGAACGGATTTGGCTGTCGTCGGTTGATGGTATTTATAACCTGGCCCAGCTTCCGGAGGTGGTTTTTTCTTTGAAAATACTGGTTATGTCAGACTCACATGGGAATAAAGATGCTTTAGTAAGAACCACTGCCTTAGAGTCGCCTACGTTGATACTGCATCTCGGAGACAATGACAGGGACTGCGGCGCCGTCGAATGGGAATTCCCGGAAATCCCGCTCCGCTCGGTAAGAGGCAACTGTGACCGCTCGTCGTCCGGGCTTGATGTTGATGAGTTCGTGCTTGGAGGAAAGCGGTTTTTCATGACTCACGGCCACCTGTACGGCGTTAAGACCGGGTTTTCCTCAATAATCAACTCCGCCTCCTGCAGGGGCGCGGATGTGCTCTTATTCGGTCATACGCACATTTCCTACTACTCCGTCTATGAGGGCATTTCCATAGTGAACCCCGGAAGCATCGGCATGGGCGGAAAAACATACGCCGTCCTTGAACTCAGGAACGGCGAAGTTGTTTGTGAGATAAAAAGAGTGCCGAAGAAAAGGTAAGGAGCGGACTACAGAATGAAATCCTCGGCGGAAAATCCGGTAGCTTTCAGGTCAGGCAGCGCTTCCGGGACGCGTTTAGTAGGCTCATAACGGAACGCCCCGCATGATCCGTAACTTGCCATGATTCCCCGTTTTATGCAGACGACAACGTTGTACCTTATGTCAGTTCCATGACGGCAGTATGCGCAGCTTGGTTCGATTTTCCGGCTAAACAACATAATTACACCCACTTACAGTTACAAAGCAATACTATCAAAAAGCGACCGACGACCAGGCGTCCTGGGCGCCCTGATTTGCATTCACAGTTTACTGTATAAAACATATCATATTTCACAGGATATAACAACACTTTTTTTCTGCGCTAAAAACTATGAGGAACCATTCGCCCGCGCATGCCTGCATATTCCCGCGATACTGCAAATACCGCATTTCGGGTTACCTGCCGTGCAGACAGCCCGGCCGTGAAGGACGAGGCGGTGGCAGAAGTCTGAAGAATCTTCCGGCGGCAACACCTCGCGCAGTGCGGTTTCGATTTTCACGGGATCCTTAACGTCAACGAGCCCGATCCTGTTTGAAAGCCTGATGCAATGCGTATCAACAACGACAGCCGGCTTGTTGTGAATATCGCCCAGCATAAGATTTGCAGTCTTGCGCCCGACGCCGGGCAACCTGAGCAGTTGCTCCATTGTGTCCGGCACGCGGCCGCCAAACTCGCCGACCAGCATTGCGGCGGCTGCGATGATATCGCGAGCCTTTATCCTGAAAAAGCCGCATGGATGAATGATCCCCTCGAGTTGCCCGACATCCGCGCACGCAAACGATTCAAGCGTCGGATAAAGTTCATAAAGCACCGGCGTGACCATATTGACCCGCACGTCCGTACATTGCGCCGAGAGGCGCGCCGCAAACAGAAGCTCGTAATCTTTTTTATATTCCAGGGCGCAAAGCGCCTCCGGATAGCACTCCTCCAGCAACCGAATCAGGTCCCCGATTTCTTTATCGCCAAGCATATCCGCACCCCCGCCTTACTTATAATGCAAATATATCACATTTTCTTGTATTATTGAAGAATTCAAAAATTATCTGTTGAAAAGGTTAAATCATTTATATATAATATTTTTAGTTTATAATACTTTTATGGAGGAACGCCTGTGATTAGAGAAATGATGGCGTTGATCACAAAAAGCGACCCGGAGATTGGCGAGGCCATTGAACGGGAGTTTGCGCGTCAACGCAGAAATATTGAACTGATAGCATCCGAGAACTGTGTGAGCGAAGCTGTCCTGATGGCGGCAGGTACCATACTTACAAACAAATATGCCGAAGGCTACCCGGGGCGGCGCTTTTACGGAGGATGCGAGGAAGTCGACGTCGCCGAAGAGATCGCGATCGCCCGGGCGAAAGAATTGTTCAACGCGAACTTCGCCAATGTCCAGCCGCATTCCGGCGCTTCCGCCAACTACGCGGCTTACATGGTCCTGTGCGAACCAGGCGACACCGTACTGGCAATGAACCTGGATCACGGCGGGCATCTGACCCACGGCAGCCCGGCAAATTTCTCAGGTAAATACTACAACATCGTCTCGTACGGTGTTTCCGCCGACACGAATCTCATAGATTACGACGAGATTCTCAGGCTCGCAAAGGAAAATCGTCCGAAAATGATCGTCGCCGGCGCGTCCGCATATCCCAGAACCATCGATTTTTCTAAGTTTTCCGAGATAGCGAAGGAAGTAGGCGCCTACTTACTGGTCGACATGGCGCACATTTGCGGCCTCATCGCGGCGGGAGAGCATCCCAGCCCCGTGCCATATGCAGACATAGTCGCAAGCACGACCCACAAAACCTTGCGCGGCCCGCGTGGGGGCTTTATCCTGACGAATGACGAAAAGCTCGCAAAAAAAATCAATTCAGCGGTATTCCCCGGCGCTCAGGGCGGCCCGCTCATGCATATCATCGCCGCGAAAGCGATCGCGTTCGGCGAGGCGCTGAAACCGGGATTCAAGGAATACCAGCGTCAAATCCTCGCAAACGCAAAGGCCCTTGCGGATGGCTTGGTACAAAACGGCTTCGACCTCGTTTCCGGCGGGACTGACACACACCTGATGCTTGTTGACCTTCGTAACCTGGACACGACCGGCCGCGACCTGGAAGAGCACCTCGACTCGGTCCACATTACAGTCAACAAGAATAAAATACCGAACGACCCACGCGGCGCATCGATCACAAGCGGCATACGGCTGGGAACGTCAGCGGTCACGACACGCGGTTTCTGCGAGGACGACATGCGAAAAGTCGCGGAACTCATCCGCCTCACCGCAACGCAATACGATACAAAAGCGGATCATATCCGGGCGGAGGTCAATAAACTGTGCGAAAGGTACCCGTTGTACGAGTAGATGGATATTCAAGTTAACGATATACTGACGTTAAAAAAGAAACACCCTTGCGGCTCCGGCTTATGGCGCGTTCTTAGGATAGGTGCGGATTTTAAACTGAAATGCCTGGGTTGCGGCCACGAGATCATGGCGCCGCGAAGTAAAATCGAAAAAAGCGTAAAGGTGGTTGAAAGGCAGGCAAATACATGAGCTTTTCCCCGATACCGCAGTATTCATTCCGCAATCTTACGGATATCTCGACCGAGTTTTTGAGTAAGCTTGGCGTGAAGTTCCTGATGCTCGATTTGGACAACACAGTTGCGGCGTACAGCGAGCATTCGCCGTCCGAAAGCGTCGCACAATGGGTTGCGGACGTCAAAAGCAGCGGCGTCGAACTCGTCATTGTGTCAAACAGCGTACGCGAAGGGAGAGTCGAAACATTCGCCGAAGCTCTCCGCATCGGTTATATCAAGGGCGCATCCAAGCCGTCGCCGAAAGCGATCGTGAAAGTAATGAAAGACTCCGGGTTCGACCTAAACGCTTCGGCGCTGATCGGCGATCAGGTCTACACGGATACGCTCGCGGCAAACCGCGCGGGCGTCGTCTCAATAATCGTGAAGCCGCGCCGTTTTACGAATCCTTTTCTCGCGCTGAGATACGCGCTGGAAGCGCCCTTTCGCGCGATGTGCAAGAATAAGGTCCGCGTTCCGGGAAGTTAAGATCCGCG
>Ga0123353_10012952_pt1 | contig 11910 bp, 6 predicted proteins | sample TergutLab28metaG_3_FD_92763 | JGI IMG/M metagenome (GOLD analysis project Ga0123353, IMG submission 92763) | Labiotermes labralis P3 segment gut microbial communities from Petit-Saut dam, French Guiana - Lab288 P3 | ecosystem: Host-associated > Arthropoda: Insects > Digestive system > Gut ... | reverse complement strand
ACCTCACGAGGCTGAGTGGACCCCGTTCCAGACCCACTACTACTCAGAAAATCTGGTAGCGCCGGGGATCGAACCCGGGACCTCTGTATCTGTAGCCAGAAACTCTGACCACAGAGGCGGTCACCTCTATCATAATCAAACATAAATTCCATAATTTATTTATTGATTATTTTACGCGGCTGTCAAGATCTCAATCTCGAATAATAGAATTGGTAAATGATAAACGGGAATGGAATTCGAACGAAGCGATCGTGACCAATTCCAAAGTAGGCGTTCGTCTGAAAGGACTGACGAAAACCACAGAAAGCCTAAATCATGATATTTTGTGTGCCGGTCATTATTTGATTCAGCCGAAAGCTTTACCAGTTGAGCCAACTTGCTTGTTGAAACATAAACTGAATTAAACTATTGTTTATTAATGGACTGAGTCGACGCATAATAATAATCTATGACAAATGGAATCAGAGGACCAAAAGAAATGCTTGCAATAAAATTAAGTCGGTACTTTGGGCCGAATTTTGTGAACTGAAACACGGGAGCAGCATTGCATCATGCCAACAGGCCTAATTTAATAATTACATCTTAAAATCCTTGACACGAATGTCTTTATAAAACTGTGTAAATGTTTGCTAGATTCAGTTGCATTTGAAATACGCACTTTTTGTTTTCTCGAGAAAAATCACTGACATCCCACATGTGTGAATATTTCATTTAAAATACGCACGCTCTTTTCTGTTATTGACGTAAAGATATCTGTCCCAGTTATTAGAGTTGCCGGATTGCAATTGTATCATCTGTGGCATTGTGGTCTAGAGCGTCGTTTTGTACTAAGTTCATACACTTCTGTTATCAGTGTATCTCCTTGAACTTAAAATTGTGTTGATTTAGCCCTGTGAATTTTTGTTAACCGAAGAAATACCGTGCAACATTTGATTTGAAGAAAGATACATTGTGTTTACAGATATAGTAATAATATCATTTTAACTTAATACCATGAAATCATACAGCCTTAGGGCCATGCCAAAGATTCAGCAGTGCCTTAAACATGTTCTTGCAACTTCGGAACCAAACAGCACATATGACGCTGTGATTATAGGCGGAGGTATGAATGTATATTTTACGGCTGGGGATTATATATTTTATGAATTTTCCTGTGTCGCTTTATTTACTGAAGCTTTTCGGAAAATGTTGAATGTATACGGGCATGGAGTGGTCAATGTAAAAGACAGCTTACAAAGTCGAATTTGCGGGCAGACACATTTTACCTATAATTGTCAACTATGATGCTTTGTTTAGCTAAGTTGGCGTGGCACTTCTGATTTCACTGTTAGGAAGAAAAGGACCAAGGCGCTGTATGTAATTTATGGGTGGGATCGGGGCTTGTATTGGGTAGAGGAGCAGCTATGCAGCCTCTCATTTCCTGAACGTCATATTCTGGTAACAAATTGCCATCCCCGCAAAACATTCAAAGGGGACATTGTTGTTTATATACTTGCATTCTACAAGGTTACATTTTCAACTGTAAGGGCGTGTACCAACATTCCCAGAATGTCGAACGATCGGCTTGTAATTGTAGTTTATTTATGAAAAACTGTATAGTTGGAAGTAAAATTTTATACTTTTCAACCTGTAATTTCACTGTTATATGTTCGATAAATTTGTAGTGAGACTCCACATTATGAAGTTTAATGGAAATAGTGTAGGAGTTCTGAGTTGTTACATGGCGAAGCCTATCGGTGCATATTTATCTGCCTCTATATCCGCAAGTACTAATTACAGAACCGCGGAATGAATTTTTACGAAATTTTTAAATTTTGAGTTTTACTAAAAATTTGTCAACACATGTCAAATTTGCTTAAAGTAGGTCAATAATTACGGACATTTTACATGCAAATTTACGTGTCTCGCTCATTTTAAGCGGAGAGCAGGAGCGGATCCAGATTTGCGGGGCCTGATGTTTATACAATTTTTGGGGCTCTCTTGAAGAAAAATAATACAAAATTAGGTGCGAAAGTGGATATTTGTTTATAACGAGGGAAGAAATAAAAAAAATTTACAAATTTAAAAAGTTGACAAATACCATAAACATAAAATTCAAGAAAAAAAATTTATATGAATTAACTGCTTGACAAATTTCTATAATACTTAACCGACTGTGGTAAAAATATCTTGCTTTCGCAAATTTCATAAAAAGTATGCCCATGTAAACACATTGCTAAGACCATTCCCAGGGCCTTGGAAGGGGCCCTGAAGCATAAGCTTCATTAGCTTCACGGTAAATATGCCCCTGGCGGAGAGAAATACGTCGAAAAGAAATTATAGAGGGAAACGAAGTACGCATTTTGTACATCGCCCACTTTTCCCGAATGGGCGCCATCTTACATTTTTCGAGATAATTAACGAGTGTCTGTGTCTGCTTAAATGTGTGTGTCCTCCATTTCAAATTACGAATCAGTTATAAGATTCTCACACTCACATCTGAACGCCAGCATTTCTAATTTACTACAATCAGGGACAAAAAACATGGCGGTTACACGAAAGTGTGAGGCGGAAGCCTTGCTAGCGCTGCACCCTTTTAGACCTCTAAACGATACGCAGTAACAGGCTATGAAAAAATGTTCGGTATTATTAAGGTAACAGTTCTGTTGGATGTAAAATAACTGGATGGTGGATGTGCTAGTTCTTTAGGTTGCGGCTGTATGCTGATTACTAATGAGAAACTGGAGCTAGGCTTGTGAAATTCGGTATGAAAGAGATAACAAACGAATTTATAAATGAAATGTGGATCATAAAAGTATGAAGAATGATATGGGTCAGATATGCAGCAGGCACAGAAGAGAAAAATATATCGAAAATTTTACTCTGACAACCTGACAGGAACAGAACACTAGTAACACCTAGGAACATATCTGAAACATCTGTGTTATGAGAATTTGGACTGGATTCACCTGGCTCACAATAGGCTACAGTGAACACAGTAATGAACTTTTGGGTCCCTTAAAAGGCATAGAATTTCTTGATTAGCTGTGGGACAAAGACAGTTTGAAAATCTCTGCCGCATGAGATTATTTATACCCTGGCTAGTGTGGTCTCTTGAGTGTAAATAGTCGCTATTCTAAATAAGAACATACATAGAAATAACAATTTACAGTATATCGCATTTAACCCTAGAATTCTAATGTGTTACCAATAAGGAGAAGCAATTATTTTCTCATATTCACCTCCCTTAATCACAAACACATGGGTTTGTTATGCAGGTCACAATGGACTGATTGCAGCAGCATACTTGCAGAAATCTGGAATGCAGACATGTATCTTAGAAAAGAGGCATGTAGTTGGTGGTGCTACCGTTACCGAGGAGATAGTGCCAGGTTTCAAGTTCTCACGAGCTTCATATCTGCTCAGTCTCTTACGACCACATATTATCTTGGATTTGGAACTTCAGGTGCACATGCATGTTTCTCAAAACTCTGTACTGATGGTCAGTTTTAACTCCAGTATGGCTAAAATACCCTGTGGGTAGCAATGTCATTCAATAAAACAGAAACCACATTGCAACAAAAATAGCTTAGAGTACTTATACAATGGAAACATAACAGTTCTACAGTTGATAATAGTGTTAGCTATTAAAAATCACCAACATCGACTTTAAGTCTCTAAACATTAAATAAATTACTTGTTTGGATAAAAATTAATTTTAATTTTCAGATATAGGAACAATATCAGTTGAGGTTGTGACATGTTAATTCACTGATGTACTTTACCTTATTTTAGAAACATGGTTTAAGGACATACTCACGGAATCCTAGCTCATACACGCCACTAAGAGAATCAGCCTGGCAGCAGAATGGGCCAAGATCTCTTACACTGGGATTAGATGCACTCAGTAACAAAAGACAAATAGCCATGTTTTCACAAAAGGATGCCCAGGTACTGGAAATTTTTGTAATACAACAGTATAGTGTTTCTTTTAATTGAATAAAGTAATAGAGTAAGGCTCAGATATATCTCAGAAATTGTTCTTCTGTTCACCCAGAACTTATGAATTTGGATTAAAAATACATTGAAATTCTGATATAATTTGTACTTAAATATGGAAATTAGATTTAAAAAAATGAACTGAAGAAATAATCACTTCAGTAATCTATTTGACAACATACATACTGTGAAAAATTTTAAACCAGTGAGGATTAATGGAGACTACAGTCTATTTTGAACAAGTATCTAGTGTGACCTAACACAACTGCATGCATCTGCTTGTGCTATGACTGTCATTTCATAATTGTTATTCATCAGTGAAATGTCTTTCAAGAGAACATGCATATAGCACACCTGTTCCTTGTATGCTATAAGCCTTGTTTCTTCTCTGACCTTTAAGAACATGGCTTGTATGATGTACTGTACAAAAGCAGCCCCTTCTGTTATTTCAGCTTACAAAATGAAGTCACCACAATAACTCAACTGGTTGTCAAACAGTTTTCCTTAACTATGTAATGTTCAGTAATTGTTACATTTTGGGAATGCTTACTTAAAATGACAATTTAAAACAAGTTGAAGTACTTCAAAAACAAGAGTTGTAATGCCTCAAAATGAAGAAGCTAGTAAACCAGAACAAACAGAGAAGAAAATGTAAAAAATAACAGATAATAATGGGAATTTTGTGTTCTCACAGTGGAGTTGATGAAGATTCAAGTCTTGTGGGATGTGATGTAATTTTTTACTACTTTAACATGGGACATGGAGGTAGCAAATTCCTTTAAAAAGACAGAAGCTAATTAACAATTGACATAGTGTCATATCCAGAAGACTTTACTCTTCAAATCAGTAGAGTTAAAAAAACAGATGGACCATTAAAGATAACATCCAATTTAATTTCAAATGCTAGGGCAATTGGTTTAGACCCCTACACAAGCACAACACTTTGGGTGTTTCAAGTGAAGATGTGTAGATCCCTATCATTATCTTATGGCACTGCACAAAGCACTGATTTATTTCAATCACCCTATATGGACTTGTTAATAGGGTTACTAAAAGGAGTGCTGGTTACATGCAGTAATACAGTGCAGATAATTACTTTCCACTACTAATGCAACAAAAAAAAAATGGTTGTTTACAGAATATTCCAGTTGCAATACTGTACTGTTTCAGATAGCAAACCGCTGAGTTATTTGTATTCAAGGACATGAAACAGCATACATGTACAGAAGTGCTTATCAGGAGAGGCACAAATGGAATAAAATTATGGACTGAGGCAATAACACAAACCCATGTTGTTATAAACAGAGTCAACTCTGCTGCAGGCATATTTTCTCCATCTGCCAGTGCTCTCCCCACTCCTTTCCTACTCCATGCTGTAAGCAAGTTGCCCATACACACAAACACAAACAGGTGCCATAAGATTGTGATTGGATGCTTAGCAGTTCTACTGTTATCATACAGGAAAGTTTGCCTTTAAGCTGCAATTTTTATCTGACCCAAGAACATGAGATTCAAATTATTAATGTCAACTATCAAAATTTTAATTTGTTTTTGTACATTTAATCATTAACAGTTAAAAACTGTCAGGGAAGGAAAGCAATGAAAATTCATTGAACATACCTGTTTTTCCAGGCTTACGGACTGTATGAAGAGAAAATTAGGAAATTAGTGGTAGCTGTTGAACCGCTACTTGATTTATCTGTGGCTGATACAGTGGAATTTCTTAGGAAGAAATCAGTTTTGGTGAAGATGGCAGCTCTCTTCAACAATCAGCACCTGAAGGATGCAGGTTTGAAAATCAGGACCTAACAAATGTGATATAATGTTTATACAAGTGCTGTGAATCAGCAGGTGACTAGTGATGAAACCACCAACACTATGAAGACATTAGAAGTAAATAACTTTGATCAATTCATTCATCATTTCCTTCACCTATAGTGAAGACACATTCATTAATGGGAACTTAATGACAGTTTGTGCAAAACAGCTTTGACTATATCTGCCAAAAAAAAAAGGCGTTTATGATGGAACTGACAAATATATTGGGCACTTCCCATGATCCTGTTTTAAATAAATACATTTTTTTTATAGTTATAGAAATTAAGGTACTTCTGCTTTTTGGCTAAAAGCCATTTCTATGATCAAGATTAGTTTAAAAAGTGTTTTTTTTCTGGGCAACAGGGGATAAATGTAGTTGTGTTGACTCTATTGTTTGATGGAAGAATCTTCAGATGTCAGTTTTCAAACCCAACATTTTATACACTGTGCAGTGAATATTTACCCTTCTCAGTATAAGCAAGTACAGGCAGCATTTCCTGCTGGCCATATTTTAAAACTTACTTTTACAATAAAAATGTGGAAATGTTTGGATGAATCACATATTTCTTAATAACACATGTACATCACTCACAAAACAGCAATTGGACATTAACCCACACAATTCGTTAAACTGAGATTCCTACTTGACTAGATGACTGGTTTACAAACACACCTTCTGTCGAAGTGGTATGTCTACATAAAAAATTGTTTCTGCTTAAATTTTCATAAAAACATAACATGCTCCAGTGTTGGTCTGTTGATGTGTCAAGTTTTTTCTGTCTCCTGTGAAACTGCTTATATGGTAAAGACACGTCGCTGTTTCATGAATGGTATGGCAATAAAAAAATACTTCAGACAGCTTCTGTTACTGTACTGAGGGTAGCAAAAGTTTTTGAAACATTGTTTTGTATAATGAAAACAAGATAATGGAAAGTGTCCACTATACATGTCACTTTAATAACACACCTTCATCACACCTTTAGGCATTGCGTCCATGTTCTACCTCAAAAGCCAAAACAATGTTTGTATGTTACAACATGATGACATCAACTAACTACATGGAGCACAGTGCTTCCTCAGAAGCTAGCAGCTAGTCAAGAAATTCCCCGAATTTTATGGAACCTGATCATTCATTACTGCATTCACAAATGCCCACCACCTGTCCCTATCCTGAGCACACGATGACATGTGTTGGTGAAAAAAATGGAATATTTTGATTATTAGCTTGGACTGGCAGTGATAGAGCAGCAACTCCAGATCTTGGAAAGGAATGTCCATAGACGCATACAAACATGCACTTCCACTTGCATGTGTGTGCGTGTACAGACAGAGCTGATTATCTCCATGGAACAGAATGACTCTTTAGAAGCTAACAGTTGTTCAGCTACTCAAGAAATGTCCTGCAGTTTATGGAACTCAAAAAGTTCATTATAGTGTTAATACAAGCCTGCTGCTTGTTCCTATCCAAAGTCAGTTCACATACTCCTGCTCTACTTCCTTAAGATCCATCTTAATATTATCCTCCCATCTATGTCCAGGTCTTCCAAATTGTCTCTTTCATTCAGGATTTTCTATCAAAACCTGTACACCTTTACTTCCTCTCCCATGTATGATGCTGCATGCCCTGCCTATATTATCCTTCTCAATTTGATTATCCTAATATTTCACCAGGAATACAAATTACAAAGCTTCTCATCAGTGCTCTGTTCTGAAATGTCCATATCTGCTTCTGACAATGGTATGTGGTCACAGTCAATAGACATTGTCCAAAATTTCCATCAAGACTATGATTCATAGCATGCATACTTTCCTGATTTTGAGAAATCAAGTTTCAACCCCCCACAAAACAGCAAGAAAAATTGTTTTATTTTTGATAATTTTTGGATTTTTTAAACACACACAGGCATATGTGTAAATAGAATTTTCTAAACATTAATTAATTAAGAACTTGGTGGTATTGAGAAGGCTGTAACTTTGCAATCATGTTTTTATTATTACTGGCCTCTAAGCTTGTGTCATCAGGAATCTTCAAATGTACTCTTCTGATATATTTTAATTCACATTCACAAGTTCTGCACATTCGTCATTCAAACTGCAGTTGTTTATTCATTCTGTTGGTTCTTTACAGCCTTGTCTGTGTTCTCACTTGGTGCTGATATTCCAGCTCTCTATGAATTCCTAACAGCTCCAGCCAGTAGCATTTTGAATCACTGGTTCGAATCAGAGCCACTCAAGAGCACCTTGGCAACAGATGCAGTGATAGGCACCATGAGTGGACCAGACACACCTGGCAGTGGGTGAGTAGATTCAAATGTTTATCTTAAAGCAGACTGACCAAAGTCTCCCACATATTTCTGGACTAGGCATGTCTGATACTTTAACTTCTTGCACAAGTCCAAATCATGCTGTTAAATACATGTGTTTTGATGCCTACTGTAGAGTATGCATTGACAAGGCTCTCACAGCAGTGCTGATGAAAACTGAAGTCTTATGGGATATGACACCATCTTCATTGGTAAAATTATAAATGACATTTTGGAAGAGCTTGCTGGTTCCATCTTTCGGTTGTTAGCAGTCCACAACTGCTGTTGCTAACTACTTACCAATGGACATGGCACCATATCTAAGGGAAACTTCTATCTCTATGTCTGACTTCAACAGTGTCATAAAATAAACCATAAATTAAGTGAATATTATGTTACAGACTAACTCCAAGGAACAGTGTCATTCTGGAGAAGCTAATATTCCTCAGACACTTAACAAATTCTCTGTTTTATGGAACCTGAGGATTATTTACTATGTTCACCACAGCCTGCCACTTGTCCCTGTCCTGAGACAGATGAATCCAGTTATGCCATTTTTAAGATCCATTTTAATATTACCCTCCCATCTATGCCTGGATCTTCCATGCAGTAGCTCTCCTTCAGGTTTCCCCACCAGTATCCTTTGTATGTTTCTCTTCTCACCAGGTCATGCCATGTGCCCTGCCTAACTCAGCCTCCTTGATTTGATTGATTTCTTGACTATCTATGATTAAGTCAGTTTTTTTAAAAGTACCTCACCTGCTCATGTTCAGTTTATGATAGTCTACAGGAACATACATACAGTACTTGCATATGATCCAATTTATAATAACACTGTGTTTTTCGGGTTTTGGCTGTTTGGTGTCCTAAGTGGAAACTTATCAATCATTACTAGATCCTTGTACACTGTATGTATTTAAAAATGCTGTTTTCAATGACAAGTCAAACAGAAGATTCTTTGGCACAACTGTTCTTGAAAAGTTAGACAGCTGTTACTCAAATAAGAGCAATACTACCAATCTACAGGATTAAATATTTAAAAATTTAAAACTGAAATCAATTTTAAAAAAATCTTTGAATGTTAACACCAAAGGTGAAGCCTGACAGTTCCTCCTTGCACATTTCAGAAAGCAAGTGACTCAACTTCAGAACATATATGCCATGCTCAAGTGAAAGTTTTTTTTGGAGGGGGTGGTGATTGGTTGGTGGTGGTGGTATCCATCTGTGTGCTACATGATCTAAATTAGCACACTCATGCCACTGTATACGTATACCTCAAATATGTTTCATTTCATAAGCCTGTCCATTCAGATGACACCTTCTACTGTAAAATTCAAAACAATGAAACTTATGTTTACTTTCCTCATAGTCTAATTAAAAATCTCATTTGTTTTCAGGGCAGAGGTGTGACAATTTTCAAATCAGACATCACAAAATGAGAGGAATAAGTTGTGATGTGTGCCACAATAAATGCACTAGTTACTCCACCCACAGGATCTGTTGGCAGCAGACAAATTGCTCCACCCTGTGTATAATTATGCACTAACACACAATGAATTTCCTCTGATATGAACATGACACATTTTTCTAGACTAGAATTGAAACCAACATGATTACAACTTAATTGCTTTTTAATGGGGCCCATGAATGACAGGTCCTGCTCTGAGAATCACTCTTATTTTTAGATATGTATTACTGCATCACATGATGGGAGAAAGTGGCTGGGCATATCCAGAGGGGGGTATGGGTGCTGTCTCACAAGCAGCAGCATCAGTGGCAGCATCATATGGAGCACATGTATTCACAAATATGGTCAGTTCACTACCTTGTTAGTAAGACATATAAACCTTACTCTTATATTTGTTGTATTATGAACACCTACTACTAGGTACTACCACATAATAAGTGTGGAAGTGTTAATAAACAGCATAACTTTAACACACTGCTGACCCAATCAGATGGGCCATAACTTCAAATGTTACCACCTCATTTCACAAAACAGTTACTTTACATATTATTTAATGTTGAGAAGAATAATTTTGGAACTGGTAGGAACACACAAAAGGAACAATGTATTACACTGCACAATCTACTGAAGCATCAAGACAGAAGCAGACTCTTTCAACTGATGTTAATACAAAACAGAAAGAAAAGAACAAGTCATAAAATGCCCACAGTGCAAAACCCTTCTGGCATGTTCACCTGGTTGTCATCTCTACAATTCCTCGTCCCTTGTACTTATTCTAATAAATTTGTAGCTATTATATTATAAATCCCACATAAATATACATTCAAGAGCTGACAGACGTGACTCTTCGTCCTATTCCCTATGCTGCGGGCAACTGTAAACAGATCACCCTTCTCATCCTGTACTAAGTTACTTCCAATGTGATAAACTTTACATTGTTGTAGGGCTCTGTACAAGTATCAAATATACTTGTTTCTAATGCTTCTTCATGTGTAATCTCCTTTTATTCCCACAACGTTTGTTTGTATCTTATTGTCCAGTGGTCAGCTTACATCCATTAATTTGGCTCTGATCCTGTACCTGCTGCAATGTACCTTATTTCTTTGGATCAAAAAATTTTGAATATCCTTCATAAAAACATGGTCTAAGTTCAGAATAATGTCACTTTTTTAAGCTGAGATTTGGTATTTTCTACATTTTCCCCTGCCCTATCAGTGTCCCCAGCATCAAACAGGTTCTCAAAAGCCTAAATCTGTTAGATTTGAACCTGAAATTGTTCTCAAACTTCAACATTGTTTGAAATGTGAAGATTCAAATTTATGATTATCAAACTCCTATATTTCTCACTTACATACTGGACAGTCTGCCCCTAATTTTTGCAACCAACAGACAGTGATCAGTATCACAGTCAGGTCATCTAAGATTGAACATCAAGTACACTTGAATGTCACCTCCCATCAATCAAGATATAATCAAGCTGATTAGGAAACTGTCTATCAGAAGAGGTCCAAGCATTTTCATGAATGTGAGATTTCAGGTTCCCACAGTGCTGCTGATGTAGATTTGTCTTCTGGTGGGATGGCATGCAGTGATAACTGATACTGATGTTTCAGAGGCACTATACTCCTTTGAGATGGCAGGAACTATTTACCAGTTGGCATGACATAACACTCCGTGAAACGTGAATTTTGGATTTATGAATGTTTCACTGTGGGAACACATGTACTTGACAATTACAGATTTTTGAAGTGGCAAATTTACTACTCATTTAGTTATATTTTCAGCCTCCTTCTTTCAATTAAGATCTACTTACATGTGTAAGAAAATCTGAGTATAAAACCAGCCATACTACACAACCTTAAAAAATACTGATAAAGATTCAAATCTTCTGGCACATGATACCATGTCAACTGCCGAAGAGTAAGTAACATTCCAAGTAATACAAGAGGCATGCATTCTTACTACCTACAACCTGTAGATGGAGCCAGTATGTTCATCCAAACTCATCAATATGGCATTATCATTACCATTTTGCAGTCTGTCTTTCGACGGGTCAATACCTTCTTCAAAGGCGGATTCTCCGCAGGGTGTGAACTAGTGCCTTGTCTTTCAGTTTCCAGTACTCTCTTGTTTCCTTAAGGTTACCCATTATCTGCTCATGTCTTCTTTCTTTCGGAACGTGTTTAGAATGCAGTTCCTATGTAAGATGTGACCAATCCAGCTAGCCTCCTTCTTTTTATTGTATGCAGGATATTCCTTTCTTCCTTTACTGTATGTAATACTTCTTCATTTATCACATGATTGGTCCAAATAATCTTCTCCATCCGTCTCCAGCACCACATT
>Ga0123353_10012951_pt1 | contig 11910 bp, 10 predicted proteins | sample TergutLab28metaG_3_FD_92763 | JGI IMG/M metagenome (GOLD analysis project Ga0123353, IMG submission 92763) | Labiotermes labralis P3 segment gut microbial communities from Petit-Saut dam, French Guiana - Lab288 P3 | ecosystem: Host-associated > Arthropoda: Insects > Digestive system > Gut ... | reverse complement strand
GCCGGCCTTTACCAAATTCTACTTTTATATCAAACGGTACCGCAACATATGCGCCGTCCTGGTCGGGAACCTTTTGGATTTCGGCCTCAAACTCATAAATTTTACCCATGCTCTATCACCCTTATATATGATTACATATATTATTTTTCTGATGGTTTGGCCCACGTTCTAAAAGACGGCAAATGGGGTTTTGTCAACACCGCCGGACAATTGGTTGTGCCCTGCGAATATGATGGCATAGGTTCTTATAATGGCCTGACCGGCGTCCAAAAAGACGGCAAATGGGGCTTTATCAACGCCGCCGGACAATTGGTTATCCCCTGCGAATATGATGCCATATCTCCTTTTTCTGCTGGCCTGATCCGCGTCCAAAAAGGCGGCAAATATGGTTTTGTCAACACCGCCGGACAATTGGTTCTCCCCTGCGAATATGATGCCATATCTCCTTTTTCTGATGGCCTGGCCCAAGTACGAAAAGACGACAAATGGGGCTTTATCAACGCCGCCGGACAATTGGTTGTTCCCTGCGAATATGATTTAATAAATTATTTTTATTTTTCTAATGGCCTGATCCGCGTCCGAAAAGACGGCAAATATGGTTTTGTCAACACCGCCGGACAGCTTGTAGTTCCCTGCGAATATGATGTCGCATATGATTTCTACCAAGACTTGGCCGGCGTCCTAAAAGGCGACAAATGGGGTTTTATCAACACCGCCGGACAGTTGGTTATCCCCTGCGAATATGATGACATATATTCTTTTTCTAATGGCCTGGCCGGCGTCCGAAAAGACGGCAAATATGGTTTTGTCAACACCGCCGGACAATTGGTTATCCCCTGCGAATATGATTACATGGATTATTTTTCTAATGGCCTGGCCCAAGTCCGAAAAGACGGCAAATGGGGGCTTATCAGCAAAGCCGGCTCGGTAGTCGCTCCGGCGGAGTATGAAAATCTTGTGTATGCCGGCAGCGAGGAAAACAAATTATATTATTGGTTTAACGAAGACGGCAAGTGGGGAATCTTCAGCGTGGATATACCCCTCACCCCCCTCGGCCACGTCTCCGGCGGCACCACTCTCTCGATCACCGACGCCCGGTTAGTGCTCCAGCACTTGGTCGGCAAAGCCCTCCTGACCCCCGCCCAGCAGGAGATCGCCGACGTGGACGGCGACCAGAAGGTCACCATTGCCGACGCCCGGCTGATCTTGCAGAAATTGGTCGGCAAGATCGACAAGTTTCCGGTTGATAGATAATAACTATGATCAGCGCGGTGGCAAACGCGGAGCGTTTGTCTGCTAAGCCCAACACATACACAAGAAATTATTCCCGTTTTGCGAAACGGGAATAATTTTTGTTGTACGCTTTAACACATGGGATACTACATTCAGTTGAACACGAGCGTAATTTTACCGTGTGTATAACAGTAGCCGGTATGATGGTTGTTATATTATTTGCCCTGTGAAAAACCACCTGTTTATTGCAAAGGCAAACAGGGTGTGGTATGATACTATATGGATAATTTTGTACCGGGAGGGCTGAAAATTGAAGATCACGGAGTTATTGGCGTCCGGCAACGTCACCGTTTCCTGCGAGCTTTTTCCGCCGAAACACGGTTCGGAGCTGGAATCGGCAAAATCGGTGGTACTGGCCACGGCGGCGCTGCGCCCCTCCTTCATCAGCGTCACCTACGGCGCCGGCGGCGGTACCTGCGAACATACCGTCAGCCTTGCGGCGCTGGCGCAGGACGCCGGAATCCCGGCGCTGGCGCATCTGACCTGCGTCTCCGCCGACCGGGAATCGGTCCGGCGGATATTGGATGATTTCCGGGCGCAGGGCATTCAAAATATCCTCGCGCTGCGCGGAGATATTTTCCAGGACGATACGCCGCCGGAGCGGCCCGAGCCATACCGGTACGCCAGCGATCTGATGGCGGAGATCCGGGATTACGGCGGGTTCTGCGTCGGCGGCGCCTGTTATCCCGAGGGGCATCCCGAATCCGCAACGCTGCAAAAGGATATGGGCAGCCTGAAAATCAAAGCTGATTGCGGCTGCCGGTTTTTTACCACCCAGATGTTTTTCGACAACAATATCCTGTATACCTTCCTGTTCCATCTGCTGAAAAACGGGATCGATATCCCGGTGATCGCGGGGATCATGCCGGTCACCAACGCCCGCCAGATCGCCCGTATCTGCAAGCTGTCCGGCACCGCGCTGCCCCCCCGGTTCCGGGCGATCGTGGACAAATTTTCCGAAAACCCCGCCGCGATGGCGCAGGCGGGGGTGGCCTATGCCACCGAACAGATCATCGACCTGATCGCCAACGGCGTCAACAACATCCATATCTATACCATGAACAAGCCGGATATCGCCGGGCGGATCATGTCCAATTTATCAGAAATTTTTAAATAGATGAAGATACTTGAAAAAGACGTATTGCGTTATCTTGGCTGCCCCGGGGCCCAACCCGGCGAAGGGCTGTCCGGTCTTATCCGCCAGATGACGGCCGAATTAGAAGCCTGCGTAACGCCCAAATATGTATACGGAATTTGGGATTGCCGCATTGCCGGGGCCGCGGTATCACTGGGCGGCATGATGATTGAAAGCAGCAGTCTGGCCGTACATCTGGCCGGCTGCCGGCGGGCGGCGCTGCTGGCGGCGACGCTGGGGGCGGCGGCGGATTCCCTGATCCGCCGGTACAGCGTCGGGAATATGGAAAAGGCCGTGGTTCTGGACGCGGTATCCGCCGCCATGATCGAAGCCTTTTGCGATCAGTATCAGCAGGAGATAGCGAAAAAGGAAAACGCCGCGCTGACCGGGCGGTTCAGCCCCGGATACGGGGATCTCGGGATAGCCTGGCAGCAAAAACTGCTGCGGCTGTTGGACGGCGGGCGGCGGATCGGGCTGACGATAACCGGGGGCGGGATGCTGGCGCCGGCCAAATCGGTGATTGCGGTAATGGGAATTTTTTCTGAATTTTCAGGAGACATATGATATGAATTTAAAAGAGCTTCTCGGAAAAGAACTGCTGATCTTCGACGGCGGGATGGGCACCATGCTGCAGGACCGGGGGCTGGCCGCCGGCGAGCTGCCGGAGCTATGGAACATCACCCGCCGGGATGTCGTTTTGGATATCCACCGGGCTTATGCGCGGGCCGGGTGCCATATTTTAAAAACCAATACCTTTGGCGCCAACCGTTTAAAGCTGGCCGACACCGGATTCACACCCGGCCAGATCGTTGCCGCCGGGGTATCGGCCGCTAAGGAAGCCGCCGGGGAGACCGGTGCATTCATTGCGCTGGATATCGGGCCGACCGGCCGGCTGCTGGCACCTTTCGGCGACTTGGAATTTGAGGCCGCGGTGGACATTTTTGCCGAAATGATCACCGCGGGCGCGGCAGCCGGAGCCGGCTGCGTGCTGATCGAGACGATGAACGACACCTATGAGATCAAGGCGGCCATGCTGGCGGCAAAAGAGTGCTGTGATCTGCCGGTGATGGTCACCTTCACCCCGGATGCTTCCGGGCGGCTGATCACCGGCGGGGATATACCGGCCGCCGTCTGCCTGATTGAAGGGCTGGGGGCCGCCGCGCTGGGGCTGAACTGCGGGGCCGGGCCGGAACAGATGAAGGCGCTGCTGCCCGAACTGTTGAAATATTCCAGTGTTCCGGTCATTATCAGCCCCAACGCCGGCATCCCCGAGTTGGTAAACGGAAAAACCGCTTTTCATGTCACGCCGGCAGAGTTTGCGGCGCAGATGGCGGCATTTGCCGCCGACGTTCATATAATAGGCGGCTGCTGCGGCACCACCCCCGCTCACATCGCCGCCGCCGTCAAAACCTGCCGCGGCATCACTCCCGTGCCGGTGACGCAAAAAGCGTATACCTTTGTATCCTCCTACGGTAAAACCGTCGAAATCGGTGGCGGCGTCATTATCGGGGAGCGGATAAACCCGACCGGCAAGCCGCGGATGAAGCAGGCGCTGCGCGATAACGATATGGAATATCTGTATAAAGAGGCACTCGCCCAGGTCGGGCACAGCGCGGACATTTTGGACGTCAACGCGGGACTGCCGGAGATTGATGAAGCGGAGCTACTGCCCCGCGCGGTCAGGGGGCTGCAATGCGTCACCGACGCGCCGCTGCAGATCGACACCGCCGATCCGGCCGCCGCTGAACGCGCCCTGCGGTGCTATAACGGCAAGCCGCTGTTCAATTCGGTCAGCGGCAAGCGGGAGTCGCTGGAAAAAATATTGCCTTTGGTGAAAAAATATGGGGCGGCGATGGTGGCGCTCACGCTGGACGACGACGGTATCCCCGCAACCGCCGGGGAGCGGGTGGCGGTCGCCGAAAAAATCATCGCCGCCGCCGCGGCATACGGTATCCCCCAAAAAGATATCCTCATCGACACCCTGACCCTGCCGGTGAGCACCGGCGCGGATAACGCGCGGGTCACATTGGACGCGATGGAACAGGTCCGGGACCGGTTAGGTGTCCATACTGTGCTGGGGGTGTCCAACATCTCCTTCGGACTGCCGGAGCGGGAACGGCTCAACGCCGCGTTTTACACCCTCGCGCTGCGCGCCGGCCTGAGCGCCGGCATCATCAATCCGCTGAGCGCCGCCATAACCGACGCGCTGTATACTTACCGGGCTTTGAGCGGAGCGGACGGGAACTGCGGCGCCTACATCCGGCGGTTTTCAGGGTCCGCGGCGCCGGCAAGGGAGGTAAGCGGGTCCGCCGAACCCGCAACTCTCTATGACGCGATCCTCACCGGAATGCGGGAACAGGCCGGCCGGGCCGCCCGCGATCTGCTGGAAACTATGCCGCCGATGGCGGTCATCAACGACCATCTGATCCCGGCGTTAGACAAAGCCGGGCAGGATTTTGAAAATCGCGCCCTGTTCCTGCCGCAGCTGCTGATGAGCGCCGAAGCCGCCGGGCAGGCTTTTGAGGTGATCAAGCGGCAGCTGGCGGAGCAGGGGGAACCCCGGGAGAAACGCGGCAGGATCGTGCTGGCGACGGTCAAGGGGGATATCCACGATATCGGGAAAAACATCGTTAAAACCCTGTTAGAAAACTATAATTTCCAGGTCATCGACCTCGGCAAAAACGTGGAGCCGGAGTTGGTGGTGGAAACTGTCTTGAAGGAGCGGGCAGGGCTGGTTGGACTGAGCGCGCTGATGACCACGACGGTGGTTGAGATGGAAAAGACGGTCCGGCTGCTGAAGGAAAAAGCGCCGGGCTGCCCGGTGATGGTGGGCGGCGCGGTGCTGACGCCGGAATACGCCCGCCGGATCGGCGCGGATTTTTATTCCAAAGACGCGATGGGCGGGGTGCGGTTCGCCGAGCGGGTGTTTTCGTGAGAATGCAGGCATTATACAATAAAGCCGCCTAAACCCAATGTTAGGTTCCTTTCCATAAAGAAGTAAACAAGCTGAAAAAGGATTTCCCCGTTTTCAACTTGTTTTATTTATATCGAAGTGATATACTCTATTCGCAGGTTATTTATCTAATCAAACGAAGGTATTGATATGATGACAGATTACAATATAAAACAACTGCTTGAAGAATCCCGATTTGATTTTGTTAATGCAGATGACAAAGCGTTCGTCGTTGCTTTTGATGCTGCTATGCTGGAACGTGGTTGGGGGCTTGAAACGAACGGTTACTACAAGGGCTATATGTGGGGACGGTATATGCTGATTTATCGCAAATTGGGGGTTAAAGCAAAAAAAGTCCCCGCGCGGATTTATCTAAGGGATAATGGAATTGCCCTACGGTTATTTTTCAGCAATATAGACAAGCACCGTACCTACATAGAAAATTCGCCGCTTCATATCAAAGGTGTGTTTTCAGGCACTCACGGTAATTGCGGTCACTGCGGCAACGAACATGAGGGTAGTTGTAAACACAGAAAAACGTATACGATTGATGGCAATGTTTATGAAAAATGCGATGGTGCGGTATTTGAGTTTTGGCAACCTGATCTGGAAAAGCTGCCAGATTATATAGGGTTATTAGCGGAGTTCTATCTGGTTAGAGCGGTTTGACTTTACCTGTCCAGACAAAACCGAAGGTTTTGCAAGAAGTCTATTGCCGCTCTACAGCTTCTCGATCCCCTCGATAATATACTTCTGCTGGATAAACACCAGATTGGTCAGGATCGACAGGTATTTGATGATTACGGTCAGGATCGAAAACAGTCCGAAAAATCCGGCCGAGATCAGCAGCATGGTGGTGGTCCAGCCCGGGACCGGCGAGGCACTCAGATAGACGGCGACGGTGTAGCCCCCGAAAAACAGGGTCATCAGGATCATAATGGCCGTGAGCCATTTCGCCAGACTGAAGCCCAGATCGGTGAACAGGATCAGGCTGTTGACCGCCAGCTCCCGCCGTTTGGCGCCGGCGTTTTTGCTGCGGGCGGCGCCTTTTTTCGGATATTGTATGCTGCCGACCTTCAGCCCGCAGCTGGCATAGACCGCCTTGCGGTAGGGGATGGTTTTGCTGATGGCGTGCACCCGGTTGATCGCCCGGCGGGACAGCACCCGGAAGGATTCGCCGAACAGCGCGTACTGCACCCGGGCATAGCGGTTGAACAGCAGGTAAAACAGCCGCGACGACAGCTTGCCCCGGCCCTTGGGCGCCGCGCTGACGATATCGTAGCCGGTCAGCGCCTTGCGGTAGACCTCCATGATCAGGCCCGGATCATAATCCATGCTCACGCTTTCGAACTCGAACACAAAATCGCCGATCGCCAGGTCGATCCCGGCGTTCATCGCCGCCTCCGGTCCCTGATAATGGCTCATATGCACGATGCTGGTCACCACATCGCCGCCGATCGCCGCTTTCACCGCCGCGATCGTGCCGTCGGTGCAGGCGTCGTTGACGCAGATGATCTCGAAGGACAAAAAATTGTCCGACAGCACGCGAGCCAGCGCCCGCAGGAAATCGCCGGCCCGCTGCTCATCGTTCCGCAGATACACCACCGCGGACACGAAATTTTTTTCTTTGTTTAGAATACCGCCGGTTTTATCCATCAGTCAGCACCTCATTCAAATCATATACGGTATTGATCTTGCCGGACAGGACGCTGATAAACGTGGGATCGCTGCTGTGCCGCCGGATCACCGTCGGCCGGCTGTCGTCGATCTCGGAGGCTTTTAAAATGGGCTTTACCGAGAAGAGTGAGGATTCATACGTGAAGCCGAGTTCATCGCGCAGATATTTTTTGGCGAGATTCGACATATACGGCCAGGCGGTTTCGGGGCGGGCGGCGCAGCTGTCGCAGTTGCCGAGCAGCTGGGGGGTACAGCTTCCCCCGCAATGGGATTGACACCCGAACCCGGGGAGCGGCGCGTAGTTAGTCAGGTGAGGGGTGAAGGTCACGCTGGTCAGCGAATGCAGACCGGTTTTGCCGAAGGGCATGACCGAGAAAAACGGGCCGTCCATCACCGTGATCCCCCTGTTTCTCAATTCCTCGCCCGCTTGGCACAGGATGATCTCACACAGCTCATATTTGATCGGAAAGGGGTCCTCCCCCAGCATGGCGAGGATCTGGTTGACGCTGGCATAGGTGGCGTTCAGCACAAAATCCGACGAATAGGCCGCGCCGCCGGCGCAGGTGAGGGTGTACGCGCCGCCGGTCCGCTCAATGGCGGTCACCTGCGCGTTGCACCGGATCTCGATATCGGGATTTTTGGCGATCTGCTCCAGCAGATGATCCCGCAGCAGCGCGGCGTCATAGGTATATTCGGTGGTCAGATAGGCCCCGTCGCACATGCCGGGTTTGAAATACCGGCCGGCCGGCACCGGCTCATAGGGGATCGCCGCATCGGCGCAGAACTTCATAAACTGATCGGTATTGGTCCAGCTGAAGGCGGCGGAGGTGGCGTAGATCTTTTCAAAGGTGGAATGGACGCAGAATCCGTAATCCTCCACAAACCGGTCGAAATAATCCCGGCTTTTTTTGGCGGTGGACAGCGACCGCGGGTAATGATAGCCCATATGCACCCGCGCCTGGTTGATATAGGTCGCCCGGGCGAACGGGGCGCCGTCGGCTTCCAGCACTAACGTCTTATGCCCCTGGCCGCCGCAGACTAACGCGGCGTATAGCCCGTAAAAGCCCGCGCCGATAATAATTCTCGAATAATTCATATTATTTTTTACTTTCCACACGATACGTGTTGGCCCCGTCAATCAGGGTCAGATCATAAATCGTTTTCAGCACTTCAATCCATTGTTCGGAATTTTGGGTGGCGTGTATATACGCGGGCCGGATAAATTCCTGTACCAGATACAGCAGCCTTTCTTCGGTGATGTTATCCAACGGTCCGTAGGCGTTCAAACGGCTGAAAGCGCCGGTGCCGAAGGGATCCCCGTCGACAAAGAAGACCTTGATATCCTCGTTCCGGGTTTTTCCGCTGTCTTCCCGCAGCTTTTCTATCCATTCGGTATCCGAAACGGGCGGTTTTATAATCGACTCGGTAAACGGCGGCCTATGCATTTTCGATTTGAAATCCTTATCCAATTTCGGCGCCAGATTCAACACCATCATAAATGCCGCCGCCAGCGCCGTGAACCGGAGCCACATCTTCGCATCGCCGCAGCTCCGGTATCCGGCGCACAGCGCCAGCAGGAAAAAGACCAGCACCGCTTCCGGGTGGTACCGCAGATCCCCGTATCCCACCATGATGATGACAGCGGTTTTCAGCAAATACGCGATACCCGCGCCCAAAATCAGCCAGCGCAGCCCCTTATTGCGGGGCGCCGTCTGCGTATCCCGTTTGAGAAATGCTCCCGCCGTCATGCCGAACACCGAAAATCCCAGCAGCAGCAGATTCTGCGGCTCGATGATCATGTTGAAGATTCCGGTTGAGATGCCGTTGTAGCTGCCGCGCACCTTGCCCAACCAGCCCTCCATATCGTTGAACAGGGTCGGGACGATCTCATCCGGCGTAAACACCCGCTGGGGGATATGGGCATGGATCATAAACAGCGTACTGCCGTTATCGGTCACCCAGGGGGTATGGAAGTTGACCAACGAATAGAGGATCCAGGGCGCCGTGAACACCAGCAGCCCCAGCAGATACACCGGAGCCATTTTGAACACGTTTTTCTTATACATCGGCAGCAGCGCTATCCCGGTTATTCCGGCCACCACCAAAAAATCAAACCGGACCATCACGCCGGCGCCGGCGAACAGGCCGGCCAGAAAGATATCCCGGCGGGTGCATTCTCTCAGCTTTGCCAGCACATTAAATAACAGCGCCATACAGAGTATCGCCATCGGCACCGCCCGGGCCGCCATAACCTCGCCCATATAATCCACGCTGGAAAACAGCATAAGAGCGGCCAGCATCCCCGGAATAGCCGAGCCGCACAGCCTTTTGGTCCCCCGCATCAATAAGAACAGGGTGAAAACCGCCGCCAGCGCGTTGATGATAACCCCCGAATAAATACCGAAGCCAGTCAGCCCGTCCACTATGGCGATGACAAGGGGATACAGATAGGGAAACGAGATATTTAGATCGGTAAAAATGACATACTGCCTGACGGTGGCGACCTGTCCGAAGCCTTTGAACATGCCGCGGGAGATATCGTAATAGGAGAGTGAATCCGGCGAAAAACCGGGGCCTGAGCTCAAAAAGCAGACGAAAAAGAAAAACAGCAGCGCGGGGACAAAAAAAGCGACAGCCAGCGTTTCGGGATCCCGCCGGTTACCCCGGTCAGCGTCTACATTGCCTCGGTCAGCGTCTACATTGCCTCGGTCAATGTCTGCATTGCCTCGGTCAATGTCTGCATTGCCCAGGGCAAACAGTCGCGCGCCGGAGATCAGCAATACCGCGGCAAAACACAGCCACACCAAATTGGAGTTGGTCGGAACCACGGGATTTACGCTTTTGATACAGGAGAGCAGGCACAGCACGATCGGCGCGATCAAAAATATCAGGGACTTTTTCAACCGCATCTCAAACCGGTAGCGGATCATCAGCCGCAAAAGCCCCAGCCCCAGTAAAACGCCAAAAAAGATATTGCCCAGCACATAGCGCAGCGGCTGTTCGGACATAAAATTATACAGCGCGAACAGAATCCAGACCGGGTGGATCACCACCAACAGTCTGGCCACCGTGTCCGCCGGGCTCTCCGGTTCCCCGGTACGGAATTTACCGGCTTGGCGTTTCAGAAAATCCACACCGGCTGTTTTGATATCCATTGTCATCGGTTTTTACCCTATTTATACTTTCCAAAAAAATTACACAGCAAAATTTTGAATAAACCGGCGTTGCCCCGGACCGGGCTGATCTTGGTGGGCGTCTTGCCTTTTTTGGGATACGCCCGGGTCACCGGGATCTCGCATACCCGCAGCTTCAACCGGCTCGCCCGGACCGACAGATAGGCCAGCAGCTCATACCCGGTGAAAATATCCCGGAACGGCCGCACTTCGGGATGGGTGATATACCGTTTGGAATGGGCGCGGAAGGCATTGGTGGTATCGGTAAACCGGTGGCGCGCCGTCAGGCTGATGATCGGCGCGTGCAGCAGCTTTACCGCCAGATGCCGGGACAGCGGGGTGTGGATGGCTTTTCCGCCCGGCAGATACCGCGAGCCCTGAACGAAATCGTATCCCTCGTCTAACTTTTCGATAAACCGGGGGACGTCCTCAATGCTGTCCTTGTTGTTGCCGTCGACGGTGATGAACCCCTCGTACCCGCGTTCCAGCGCCCACCACAGCCCCATCCGCAGCTGGGCGCCCTGCCGGCCGGGACCGGTTTTGACCAACAGGGTGTTCACGCCGTATCCGGCCAGCATGGCGGGATCGACGCCATTATCGGTGGACCCGCCGTCACAGATGATGATATCACATTGTTCCGGGACGCCATGCTCCTTTGCCCGCGCCAGCTCGGGGACAATATTTTTCTCCTCGTTGAGGATGGGGATCAGCACGCAGTAAGCGGTCCGTTTTTCGGCCAGCTCTTTCACTAAAAAGGCGGGAACGCCTTCGATCCCGTCAATCTTCAAACCGCAACCCCCCGCAGATAGTCTAACGCCGCACGCACGGTACCGGCGTCGCCGGTATTTTTCATCTCCAATGACAGATACCCGTCATACGGGAGGGATTTTAGCTGTTTATGCAGCTCCCGCGGCCGGATCGGGACAAGGTTCGGTTCAGAGAGATGGATATGGCGGATCCATTTGGCATTTTGCTCCAGCACGACAAACGGCTCCTCATTATAGATCATCGTCCCCATATCCACGTTGACCATACAGCCCGGGTGCGCCACCTCCCGCACGAACCGGAAGGCTTCGGCGGTGGTGTTGAGGAAATTGGTGCCGTAAATGACCGGATTCGGCTCCACCGACAGCACGGTACCGCGGGTAGCGGCATATTCCCCCAGGCTCCGGAAAAACTCCACCGCGATGCCGTACTGTCCGGCATCCTGAATAATCCGGTTTTTCGGGCAGCCGAACACTAAGTTCCCGCACCCTATCGTTCCGGCGAAATCAATGGCTCGGCGCAGATAACCGTCCAAAAATTTTCGTTCCTCTTCAGATACAAAAAAATTCTGGGTGACGCCGAACAGGATCGACTGCATCGAACAGACCCGCAGATGATATTGCTCATACAGCGCCGCCGCGTAAGCGCCCGCTTCCTCGGTTTTTTCATACGGCGCATCGGGAAACAGCCGGGTCGGCGCCACTTCCAGACCTTCAAATCCCAGCGACCGGATATAGGCCAGCATCTCTGTATCCATTTCGGCCGGCCAGGCGATGTTGGAAACCGCAGTCTTCATCTGTTCGCCTCCACAAACGCCAGAATATCCTCCAGCACCCGCTCTTTATTAAAAATATATCCGTCCGACCCGCCCAACCGCTTGGCGTAAACGGTGCGGAAATCGTAATACGGCGGGC